>Ga0210044_10002390_pt1 | contig 27984 bp, 27 predicted proteins | sample CryGey13umfilter_2_FD_183959 | JGI IMG/M metagenome (GOLD analysis project Ga0210044, IMG submission 183959) | Groundwater microbial communities from aquifer in Utah, USA - Crystal Geyser 4/9/14 3 um filter (SPAdes) (version 2) | ecosystem: Environmental > Aquatic > Deep subsurface >... | reverse complement strand
ACGCCCAGTCGGATGACTGGGCGATTCCGCTCACCCGCTCCAAATGTATTTTGGTTCGCAATTTATAATTTGGGTCCGTCAGGTCATCCGACCTGACGCCCAGTCGGATGACTGGGCGATTCCGCTCACCCGCTCCAAATGTATTTTGGTTCGCAATTTATAATTTGGGTCCGTCAGGTCATCCGACCTGACGCCCAGTCGGATGACTGGGCGATTCCGCTCGCCCGCTCCAGTAAGCCGCTCTAGCTCAATTGGTAGAGCAATGGTATCGTAAACCATAGGTTGTGGGTTCAAGTCCCACGGGCGGCTCATAAATATAAATAGCCCCGCAGATGCGGGGCTATTTATATTTTACTAATTTTACTAATCTACCAAACTAAAAACTTTTAAATTATTTTGCTTTTCCGTCAGATAATCATCTAATGTTTTAGCTTTGACAAAAATATACTTGACTGCAATTACATCTCCACTTTCGCTATACTTTTCAATAATATAGAAACCGCTGGCAGTTACAATTTTAGAGCTGATTTGTCCTATCGGCAAACTATTAATTGCCTGACTGAATTTGCTCTCCGCTAAATTACGCTTCAGATAAACTCTCTCCCCAAACCCATCGCCAAATTTTTTAACTTCGCTAAAATCTTTGCTGGCTTTAAGCAAATCCTCTATCTTTTGCACTCTGGCCAAGCTTACCTGATTAATCTCGTCATCTAAAATTACCTGCTTGGCTAAATTATACTTATTGCCGCTAGCGCTAGCGGCTAACTCTAATCTATATTTAGCAACTAACTTTTGATATATCAAATTATTAATTGCCCACTGGCAGGCCTGCTGTTTTATCTTTACTGCAGCATCAGCTGCTGACACTGTCTGATAATTCTGCCTGGCAGCTGCCGCTAACTTATCCTGATAATCATAATAATCAACTATGCCATAATTGGTAATTAGCGCTGGAATAGTTATATAATCAGCTATTTTCCTGGTCAACTTATTATCTATTTTAAAGCCAATAATAATAAAACTTAGCGCAATATAAAAAGCTAGCAATAAAACCAATAAATAAGCTAAAACTGCAGCTGTTCTTTTGCAAAAAATTCTTGATAAATTCAAAAACGCTGATAGCTTAATTTTAATATTTTTTCTATATTTCTTTATTTTTTTCGCTCTGGCCAATTTTCTTTTTTCTTTTTCCGCTCGGCGCTCTATTAATAATGCTTCTTTTAATAGCTTCTTTTCTTCCGCTATTTTTAATTTTTCTGCTTTAATTTTATCTTGTTCTGCTTGCCGCCGGCGTTCCTTCTCTTGATCCTGCTGTTCTTTATACTGCTTTTCTTGCTCAATGATTTTTTTTCTTTCTGCCTCTTGCTTGGTAAGAGCTTCTTTAATCTTTAGTCTCTCCTCTTCTTTTTTAATTTTATCTAATCTCTCCTGTTCTTTCTTTTCTTCTTCGGCTTTAATTCTTTTCTGCCAATCCTCGCGCGCCGCCTGCTCCTCTTTTTCAGCTCTGTCTTGCTGTATGCTCTTGGCGTTTTCTTTTATCTTAGACTTATTAATTGTAATTCCGTCTAATTTTTTAGCTCCGCCGCCCCTTATCGGCGCCAGTGATTCGTCGCCAACCTTGCCTCCGGCCTTCTTCTCGCCAATAAAATCTAAAATAATCTGGCGCGACTTCTGCAAGTCTTCAGGTTTTAATTTTTTGATGCCATCTAAACTTTTAGGCATAATATTATTTTATTTCCCCTCCCCTTACTAAGGGGAGGGTTAGGGTGGGGTTTCGCAACGCCACGAACTAACCTTTTATCACCAAACCTCCCCTCCGCCCCTCCTTAGTAAGGAGGGGAACTTTTATAATTATAGCACAAATAAAATTTAAGACTAATTAGATGGCTCAAAAAAATACCTCCACCATCGCTCTAGATTGCTAATTGGTTTAGCTGGCTGTATTTTTTCTAATCCAGGGATATTATAAATCGGACTGCTGGTCGCGGCCGCTGGCGACTCCCCGGTTGTTGGTCCGCTTATTACGGCAACCGCTTCACCTTCTTTTTTCAAGCCTAATTTAAGGCGCGCTTGCTCTTCCACAAATTGATCAGACTCTAAATAAGAAACTAATTCTTTGAAATCTAGATTTTTATTTTCTAACGCTGAAATTTCTTTTTCCAGCTCTTTAATCTCCTGGTTTATGCGGTAGCGCCGGCTGACATTTTTAGCCAAAGGCAAACTGATTAAAATTATTATAATCAAACCTAGTAAAGCTAAAAGTTTCTGGCTGGAAAATATCTTAATAAATAAATTTTTTCTCTTCCTGTTTATCATTATGATATACTTATCTGCTCTTTGGCGTTACCCAAAATCCCATATATTTGCCAAGCATTAATCTGGTTTGCGCTTCCAGCGCAGGAATAGAGCCGAAAATTATTATACTCACAGGTAAAATTAACCATTGTAAAATCATAACGGTACTCTTGATCATACCGTAATTTGCCGGACGCTTAGGCAGTAGTAAAGTTGAAATTATGGCGGAAAATATCAAGCCAATCATAGCAACAGTCATTAAAGTGCGGGTTACTACCGGCAAATTACTGGACAAAACCATAGCATTAAATTGATCACCGCCTAAAATCATTGGCATCCAGCCAATCACTCCAATAATTAAGGCATTAGTAGCCCAAGAATGAAAACCATAAAGCTGGACTAAAATGCGATTAATTATTTTTTTCAGGGGTAAATTACGCCAATTTTTGCCAATATTAAAAATTAAATAAGGCACATTTTCCACGCCCCAACCCCAACGGCGCTGCTGCTTGTATAAACTCTTCAAGGTTTTCCGAACATTATCATCCATGCAGACATCCATAGAAACCGGAAAATACAACGGCTCCACGCGATAATCACCCTGATAATAACAAAAGCAATGCCAAAAAATCCGCGAGTCCTCGCTCACCATATTAGTTGACCAAAATCCAATATCCGACAAAGCCCGCCAAGTCATTGAATGCGAAGAGTAAGTCGCTAATTTTTCTTGCCTGATCTGCTGCATCATCTGCCAAAAGGTGTTAGAAGCGGCCGCCACCCGGGCAAAAAAATGAGCTTGCCAAATATTATTATGATAAACCGGAATAGGCTGATAACTAGCGCGGTAAGGATTGGCTACGGTTAAAAATTTATAAGTCAGCCGGAAAAAGTAGCCTGGGCAAACAACAGTATCAATATCAAAAACGCTAACTAAAATTTTATCGTAGTCATAGCCCTCTTTATCTATTATTTTCTCTTTCACTGCCCGGGCTGCCCAAGCTTGATTAGCGCCCTTGCCCTTAAGCTCGCCAACAATATTATCAGGATGAACTGTGATTAAAAAACTTTTAAATTTATGAGCAAATTCCTCTTTGATGATGTTGGCATTATTTAAGGCCTCCGGACCGCCTCTGGCCTCCAGCGCCAAAACTACAATCATTTTATCTGTCGGGTAGCCGTCAGCAACTAATCCCTGGAAGCTGGACCTAATAACAGATAGACTTTCATTATAAGTAGGGAAGATAATCAGCTGATAAACATCCTGCCAAGCCAAATTCTGGCATTCTAAGCGCCAGTTAATCTTTAAATTCCGCTGCATCTCTAAATAAGCGGCTAAAAGTAATAAACCCAGATACAAGACAAGCAGCAACCAATAAACATCAAAGCCAATAATAAAATAAGCCACCCAAACTGGCTTAAAATAAGATAAAATTAAAAGCACTAATAAAGTTGCCCAAGATAAAAAGCCGGGTATTATTTCTAGTATTCGGTAAATCTTTTTATCCCGACCAGCCAGCTCACTGGCCTTGCCGACTCTTAAATAATTCATATAGCGAGTGTTGGACAACTATTTTCAAGGTAATTTCAGCGTTTAGTTCAGCGTAATTCAGCGATAAAAACTTGACAACTTAATATTTTTTTTAAATAATAATTTGCCTAGATAATATAAAATATACAAAAAAACAGTAAAAATTAGCCAATCAACAAGATAAGAAAAATTACTAAAATAAATTAAGCTGTTATTTGCTACTGCCACCGGCCGAATAAAAATATCCCAGCTATTCCAGCGGTTGATTAAGCCAAGCAAAACGCCCAGGGAAATCAAAGGCATAATAGCTAATATAAAAACTTTGCTGGCGAACAGGCCATATATCTTTTCCAACAAAGCTGACATTTGCCGCAACAAGTAGACAAAAAATACCCAGCCCAGAGAGCCGTAAAGAAAAAAGAAAGCTATCATCCAGGCATGCTCTACGCAAACCCGTCCGGCTGAATCAGCGGGACAATAATCTAAGAGATGTCTAATATCTGAAACAATATAAATAGTATTAGGAATGAATAATAGCCAAAAAAAACTTACTATCAAAGCAATTATTTTCTGATATAGCTTGCTAAATTTAGTTTTACGCCAGAAAACATCAAGTAAATAAACTAGGGTAAAAGGTATTATGATCAAGAAAAAATTCCAGAGCATAGCTAAGAGATGGTAATCATTTATTGCCAGCTGATCAAGCCAGCTATGTTTACTGCAAAAATTATCAATAAAATTCGCTCTATTGTTAATAAATCTTTGCATATTTAAACAAGTAAATCTAAAAATTCACGGTTTGTGGGGATAGTTAAAAAGATATCTCCTCGTCTTCTTTTAATTCTCGTTCATCTGCTTTAGCATTTTTTGCCTTTATCTGCTCGGTTGCTTTACTCGGCAGATCGGCTGGTTGTCTTTCCGGTTCTGCCGGCGCAGACTTATTGGCTATTCTTTGGCCGGAAAAATCAACTGCTCCATTTTGCAGGGCTTGCTTGAGTGTTACTTCCGGTTCAATATTTGCCGGCTGTTTTAAGCCAACTCCGTTGCTTTGCTCTAGTTTGGCTAACTCTTCTTTTTTGGCGGCAATTCTGGCCTCAATTTCTTGCCTTTTTTCTGCACGCGCCCGGGATAAGCATTCTTTGCAAAATATCGGCCTAATGCCGTCTGGAGCAAAAGATATATTGGTCGGCTTGCCGCAACGGCTGCAAATCGCCTCAAATTTATAAATACCATTGCTACTACTAACAGGCCTTGCTTCTGGTTGAATTTTTACCCCGTTAGAGAAAGCCACCGCTTTCAAACGACGGTCATTACCGCTTGAAGCTGATCCTGTTAAAAAATCATTTTTTGATGGGGTAAAAAAACGAGATTCTCTAACGGGGTTGACTCTATTGGCAATTGACCCGTGACTTACCCCTATCTCTCTATCTTTTCTAGGCTCCAGAATTTTTGTTGGCCTAGTTTTTTCTGATATTCTAATATTATCTTTTCTGGCAGGCTTTTTTTCAACTTCTTCATCAATCGCATGCCAACGGGAAATTTTTTCTTCCACTACATCTCTATTCTTGGCGTATCTCTCGCGCGAAACCCTGATAACCTTATCTTTGGTGTCAGTTCTTTCTTCTTCAGCTAAAGGTGGCAAGCCCCTGGCAGAAAAAGGATCCGAGGCAATGCCGTCAATCATTAACTTGATATAAAATTCAAATTTCGGCAAATTAACCAAGTCTTCTTCAGTAAAAACCGGTGTGTATTCTTTAACTAATTCTTCAGCGTCAGCCGCGCCAACGCGAAAAACAATCATCGTGCCAATGTTGCCAAAAACCGCCGCCGCTACTTTTTCGCCCAGCTGTTCAATATATTGATGCGCCATAATTAAATTAAGACGGTACTTTCTGGCTTCAGATAAAATATTAGCAAAACTATCAGTAGTAAAATTCTGAAATTCATCAATGTATAAATAAAAATCCCGGCGCTCCTTTTCTGGAATATCAACCCGGCTCATGACCGCTAATTGGATTTTGGTAATCATCATCGCGCCCAGTAAAGCGGAATTGTCCTCGCCAATGCGGCCTTTGCTTAAATTAAGGATTAAAATTTTGCCTTGATCCATTACTTCCCTTAAATCAATTGAAGATTTAACCTGGCCGACGATATTTCTAATAAGTGAGCTGGAGAGAAATTGCCCGACTTTATTTTGAATAGGCGAAACCGCTTCTGAAGCAAAATTCTTAGCATAATTAGCAAATTCATTAAGCCAAAAAGATTTGACTACCGGATCCTGTATCTTATCAACAACTTTTTTGCGGAAAGCTTTGTCGGATAACATTCTGGTAATGCCTAATAAGGTTGAGCCCGGATAATCCAAAATAGCCAAAATAGCATTGCGCAAAATATATTCCAATCTTGGCCCCCAGGAATCAGCCCAAAGTTTTTGAAAAACACCGATTAAACCAGAAGCAACTAAATGCCGCAAATGAGGCTCAACTTGCTCTACTACATTAAAAGCAATTGGGTATTCAATATCCGCTGGATTAAAATAGATTACATCATTAACACGGCTAGACGGAATGAATTCAATAATTTTTTCCGCCAAATCGCCATGCGGGTCAACCACTGCCACGCCATACCCCGCCCTGATATCATTGATTATTATATTTTCCAAGACAGTTGACTTGCCCATGCCAGTCTTGCCAATTAAATACATATGACGACGCCGGTCATCTGTCTTGATGCCGAATTTGCGGAAATTATTCCGGTAATTAGTTTCGGCAAAAACTGTAATTTCTTCGTTGGCCATAAGATACTATTAATTATGTCAAATTTTCAAAACTATTATTCTATAGTCCTATAGTTTGTCATGCCCCGCATTTGCGGGGCATCCAGAAATACGGATTATTTTCTTGGTAATCTAAGTATAAACGTAATAATATTTTTCCTTCTACGTATTTTTTCTGGATTGCGGCTCGGAGGCCGCAATGACAATACAAAATTCAAAAATTAAACAAACGGCAGATTGTCAGGCGGCAAGCCCTTGACGACCGTTGCCTGCGGTAAGACTTTTTTATTTGTCCTGTCTTGAGTAACCTCCTCAAGAAAAATATCATTAACTCCAGCATTGCCTTTTTCTTTCATCAGCAGATCTTCTGCTGCAGTTTCCTTGATGGTCGGCAAGCTGGCTGGCGGCTCCACCTTGCGTCCGGGAGCTTTTTGAATTAAAGGCGCTTTAGCCACGCTTTCTATCGGAAAATGCCAAATAGTGGCTAATTCCTCTACATTTAAAACCATTGGTGTTCTGCCAGCCGTGTCATCACGATTTTTATAGGCGTTCATAATTTTTCTTTTTCGGACATTCATTCTGTAATCATAAAAAATTGGATAATTTATTTTGGTAGCCGTACCATGAAACCCTACATCTGGCTTAAAAGCATTTAAATCACTGGCTTGAAATTGCTTCATAAAACCGACAAAACCATTAGCCGCTTTTGCTCTGTTAATAATTTCTTTTTTGGCTAAATAAATAAACCTAATTTTCACGCCAAAACAAAGCTTGCCTACTTTTTCCTGAATCGCTTCAATCTGCTTTTTCTGCCGCGGCTTTAAATTCATCATTCTGAATTGAACTTCTTTTTCTTCTTTTTTCTTTTCTTCAATATCGCCCCAGAGCCGATAAACAAACTCGCTGAAATTGCCGATCCCTTCAACTAAAGCATCGCCCATTTTATCAACAATATTTTTTTTACTTTCAACTTTTTCGCCAATAATTTTATTAATAACATCATCGCCGATATCAGACCATTTGGGATGAAGGGGAATTAAAATTATCTGATACCAAATCTGCTCGCCCTTTTTCAAGCTGCTCATTAAATCCATTAATGCCGCCATAGAATCTTTATATTGCACTTCTGGCGCGCCAAAAGTATGTTCAAAATCTTGATAAGTTCTAATCGGCAAAGCATTATCCTTTTCCAAAATAAATTCTCCTCCCCAGATATCATACTGCTCATCAGGAAATTTGGTCGGGTAAGGAGTCGCATAATCGTCTACTTCAGTAATTTCTGCATCAGGATATTGGGAATAAACAGCTGATTCCACTAGCTCTTTAAATTTTTCAGGTGTTCTGATTAAATATTGAATATAGCCATCAATGCTGACAATCTCCAGACTGCTAAAAAGCTGGAATTCGCCTAACCACCAAGTTTCATGGTAATTATAAGTCCCGTGCATTCCCGCCAGATAGCAAAACATGTTTTCCACTGCCTTGGGCGATTGCATATTGCCCCGCGGTATATCAATTGCTAAAAATACCTGTTTATGAGAAAGGTACCATTTCCGACGTATATATTGACGCCAGACAAGAGCTGATCCCCAAATAAAAGTCAGGGTAATCGGCAGCCAGCCAAACCATAAAAGAATCTTCAACATCATGATGTCTGGCGGCAAATTGAAAAAATCCGCTACTGGTTGTAAATCAATCACTAGATCCATAAAAATCGGTTCATTGGTTAATTGGTTAATTGGTTAATTGGTTAATTGGTTAAACAGTTAATCGGTTTATGACAATAAAAACTGCCCAACTGCTCAACTGATTAACTGATTAACTGATTAACTGATTAACTGATATTATTTTAACATATTTTGCTTAATACTGCCAAATAAAAAAACAGGCTTAAAGATAACCAAAATTTTTTCGGCAAAATTTAAACCTGTTTGCTCAAAAAATAACATTTTTATTTTTATTTCAAATAATAGAACTTATTATATGTCATTATAATATTATTACTTATCTTTACTGTATGCTATCTGCTTTTATCTTAACTAATTGATATTTGCCGTTGCTGGTTCTAGTAAATCTGCTCTTGTCCATTAGCGCTAAATTTATAGTAGGTTTTCTGACTAATCTCTGGCTTAATACTTTGGCAATTATCTCATCGCGGCTTAAGGGCTGGCTAGTTTGGGCTAAAACTTCGCTTATTACATCAGCGACTGTTCCGGCGCGATAGCCCCACTCTTTTAAGCCATATAAACCGCGACCGACTAAAACATATTTATCGTCTAAAATTAATTCGTTATGAACAGTGGCGGCATTAGCTAATTTTTTATCAAAACCGACTTGATTAATCTTGGCGGCAATTTCAGCAAAATGCAACGGCTTGCCCTGATTCTTAAGTATTAAATATATTTTATCATTAATAGTCTTGGGCTTGACTTCCCGCCAATGATTAATACCCCAATAGCCGAATTTATTTTGCCCAATCTTTTGCGCTGCTTTTAAGATTGAATAAATTACTTTATTAGTATTAATTAAATCAGCTCTTTCCGTAAAAAAATTATTATCAAAAATTGAAGAAATATCCAAGTTATTCGGCGCGACAAATCTTTCTTGATTTGCCTTATAACTATCTAATTCCTTAGCTAGATTAATCAATTCCGCGGTGGCAAATATCTTCTTAGCTTCTTTGATTTTGGCTAATAATTCTTCTGTCAAAGCTTGCAAATGCTCCAAATCCTGGTATTTTAATTTAAAAGAATTTTTAAAATGCTGGGAATTATTAATTTCTTCAAATTCATCAGACAGCAATTTAGAAATTAAAAAATTAAAATGGCTGCGATGGGTTTCAGTATCTTTTTCTTTAGTCTTATAGCCGCCGGCGGAAATATTGGCCAAACTGTCAAACATATATTCCTTCTCCATCAACCCGCCGTGTTCTTCCAACAGCTGATTAATCACCTTTTTCAAACCGCTAATATAATTATTAAGATTTTCTAGCTGTCTTAACTTTTTAATGCTAGAAGTTTCTATTTGCCGAATGCGCTCCCGGGTTAGCTGATGGGCTTGACCGATTTCTTCTAAAGTTTCCCTGCTTTTGCCATGCAAACCAAAGCGTCTCATTAAAACATCGCGCTCCCGTTCGCTCAATTCATTAAATAAACTATTAATTATCTCAACAGCATCTAACCGAGATACTTCTTCGGCCTGATGATTAGTGATAATTTGGTCTAAGATTGATTTATTTTCCACCCCGTTAGAAATTGTATTTTGTTCTCCTGCCATAGTAATATTTTAATCTTTATTATGATCTTCAAATTATTTTCCGGTATTTTATTCTGCTATAATATTTTGTGGCTTTAATATAGCACGATTTTTCCTATTAGTCAAATACCGACCTCGACGCCTTACTAAACTAATAAAAAAAATAAATAAAAAGCTACTAAAAATAACAAAAAAAATGGCTAATAATAGCCAAATTTATTTTTATTTTATACTTTAACAGAACTTACGCGTTTGATTAGCGGTTGGCTAAAGTTAGTAATTTTTGAAGTGAGGACTGTTTGACCCCGCATTTAATGCGGGGGAGTTCCGCAACGAAAAAATTACTAACTTTAGCCAACTGTCCTGAAAAATATTTTTTAGGTGCGTAAGTACTGCTTTAATTAAAAGCCAAAATACTGAATTTCTTCCTCAAGTTGAACCTTGAATTTATTTCTTATTTGCTGCTTAATTAAACTGATTAATTGAACCACATCATCAGCGCTGGCCTGACCAAGATTGATGATAAAATTAGCATGTTTCTCGCTAACTTTAGCCCTGCCGATCTGTTGTCCCTTAAAATCTAATTTATCAATCAACCAGCCCGCGGCTACCTTATCGCCCTTAACTATGCCTGCTTGCTCTGCCTGCTCTGCTAGACTTGAATTAACAGATTTTAGATAAGTTAGGGTTAAATTTTTAAAAACACTGCCAGCGCTATATTCTGGGGGTTGCGCATTCATCCTGTACCGAGAATATTCATTAATTCTCTCTTTAATTTTATCTGCTGAATCACTTTTGAGTTCTAATTCAACTGCTGTTATAATTAAATTTTTCTTTTGCTTAAACATAGAATTGCGATAGCTAAATTGGCATTGCTGATTAGTAAAATTTATAAAACTATCTTTATCTATGTCATATGCTTCTATGTTTTTAACTAGAGCAGACATTTCCTGGCCAAAAGCGCCAGCATTGCCATAAACTGCTCCGCCGATTGTGCCAGGAATACCTACGGCCCATTCTAAGCCAGATAAATTATATTTATTAGCCAGCTTGACTAACTGCGACAAACTCGCCCCGGCTTTACTTATAACATTATTATCTTTAATAGATAAATTTTCAGCAGATAATTTTATCACCAAGCCAGCTACACCTTGGTCGTTAATTAAGATATTACTGCCGCCAGCTAAAAAAAATAATGGCTCTCCCCTCTTTTTGGCCCAGCCAACAGCTTGTCTTAATTCTTCTTTATCGTTCGCTTCCAAAAAAAACTTAGCCGGACCGCCTATTTTAAAAGTAGTCAGCTTTGCCAAAATAAAATTTTTCTTTAGTTTGTCCTCAATCAGCATAAATTTAATTCTAAAATCTAACGCAATAATATTGGTGCGAAGCGCCAAAATGTTAAAGTTGTTGTCCGATATAATATTTAAAATTCTAAATCCTAAATTCTAAACTCTAAACAAATTCTAAATTCAAATGTTCCAAACAAAATGCAATTAGTATTTGTTTTGTCCCGCAAATGCGGGATTGGTCATTGGGATTTGTTTAGGATTTAGAATTTAGATATTTAGGATTTATTTTTTATCATAATATAAAGTTTTAATCAACTGATTAATTAAAGTTGTTGCATTAGAAGTTAAAATTCAAGTAATATCTATGGTAATAAAATCGTCACAATAATTAAATCATCAATCTCTTGCAATGGCTTAATTGTAGCATTTTGCCACAGTTCATTGCTGGCTTTATTGATTTCGCTAATTTTGCCAATGACTAGGCCTCGCGGTATATTTTGCTCCAGCCCAGAGGTAATAACTAAATCACCAATATTAATTATTTCCGTTTGGGGTATAAATTCCATCCTAACAGTCAGGCCTAATTCACCATGGGCAATACCGCTAGTATTGGTTTGGTTAAACAAAGAAACTGCTAATTTACAATCTTGATTAGTTATAAAACAAATTTCTGAAATATTATTTTTTACAGCAACGACTTTGCCAATAATTAGCCCCTGATTGGCCGGATCATAAATAGCTGGACTAACCACTGGTAATCCGGGAAATAAACCATCGGCCGAGCCCTTGTCAATAACCGCGGTTTGGCTGCCGGCAAACAAATTAACTGATTCGCCGCGGGAAATAATATTAGCTAAAGTATAGTGAAATTGACTTTTGGCTAAAAACTTTAAGCTCTGCCGCAAGACCTGATTTTCTTCTTCGGCAATCTTTAGCTTGGCATTAGCTAATGTTAATTGAGTGTTTTGCCGCTCTAATTGTCCGATTTTATTTAGCAGTTCCTCCTGGCTGGATTTGGCGCCATAATTCGTCCGTAAACTGCTGCCCAGAGAATAAAAATTCTTAAATAGCGGATTAAGCCAGCGGCTAACCAGCGATTCTAAGGGAAATAAAATACCAGTAAAATGTAAAAAAATAAGCAGCCCGATGACCACTATAAATATAAAATATTTTCTGATATTTAATTTTAACATAATAACATGAATAATGAATTATGAATTATTGTCTTTGCATTATTCATAATTCATGATTCGTGATTCAAAAAGTATTGCAAATAGAGTGTTCTTAAAGGCGCGGAGCCAGACTGATGATTTACCAGGCGTAAAAACTGATCATTAGTATTCTGCTGTAGCAGGAGAAATTATTTTATTTAATAATTCCGGGTTAGCCAGCAGTATGCCCGTGCCTCTGACAACGCAAGTAAGCGGGTCTTCAGCTACTCTGACTGGAATTTTAGTCGCTTGAGCAATCTCTTTATCCAAGTTCCTAAGCAGAGCGCCGCCGCCGGTTAAAATAATACCGTACTCATAAATATCAGCCGCTAATTCCGGCGGCGTGGTTTCCAAAGTTATTTTAATATTCTCAATAATCTGGCGGATAATTCGCGACATTGCTTCCCTGACCTGATGGTCGCTAATTATTATTTCTTTAGGCAAACCATTAATCAAATCTCTGCCTCGAAGCGGCATTTCTAATCCTTCTTTTAAGGGCGCGGCTGAACCGATTCTGATTTTTATATTTTCCGCCACCTGTTCGCCAATTAAAATATTAAACTCCTCCCGCACATACTGGATAATATCATTGTCTAATGCATTGCCAGCCAAACGCAATGTTTTCCAGGTTACCACTCCGCCTAAAGAAATAACAGCAATTTCGGTAGTGCCGCCGCCAATATCAACTATCATGGTGGCAGTCGGGTCAGTCACTGACAGCCGCGTACCTACGGCTGCGGCCATTGACTGCTCAATTAAAAATACTTCGCGCGCGCCGGCTGACTTAGCGGCATCTTCGACGGCTTTTTTTTCCACTTCAGTAATATCCAAAGGAATGCCGATTACTACCCGAGGACGAGGCAGCAGCGTAAAATACTCGGCATGAACTTTATCAATAAAATATTTGAGCATTTTTTCCGTCACTTCAAAGTCGGAAATTACGCCGTCAACCATGGGTTTAATCGCTTGGATGTGTCCCGGAGTCTTACCTAACATTTTCTTGGCTTCCACGCCTACTGCTAAAATTTCATCAGTTCTCATATTAATAGCGACTACTGATGGCTCATTAATAACAATTCCCTTCTCTGGAGTATAAACTAAGGTGCTAGTAGTGCCCAAATCAATGCCCAAATCCTTACTAAATTTTCCTAAAAATTTGTTCAGCATGCTTCTAGTTTACCCTATAAATCAGTCTTTTGTCAAAGTAAAAAAATAGTAGGGATTGATTGCAATCAATCCCTACTTTATATAACCGCCGAACTTTCTAATATAAAATTTCTTATAAAAACCGAAAACTAAACTGAAATTTCAATCCCGGTAGTTTTTATTTCATAAATAAACGAATCATATTTATCTTGAAAAGCCCTTGGACTAAAACCAACTGGTTCAATAGTATATTTCATATCAAAAATTGTTTTTAATGATAAATATTGCAAAGCTTTAAACGGATCTTTAAATTTAGGTGAAATAATACATACATCAATATCGCTCCATTTATGCTGTCTGCCTTTAGCGTAAGAACCATAAAGAATGACTTTTTTTATAGGTAAATTATCAGCCTTAAGTATGTCAACATACTCTTTGATTTTTTTTTCTACTTGCTTTGGTATTCTTTTTTTAGCCATAAAAATAATTCTTTAATAATTTTTAAATATCTTTCGCTATACTCTTTTGTGCATTTTTTATAAAAAGCATACTTTGCTTCTGCATAACGACCAGCTATATTAAAATCAGTAATAATTCTTAAATGTTTTACTGTGTCTTTTGTTAATTCTAATTCAATTAAATTAGCTAATTTTTCTAAATGATGAATAGGCGGAGCTGCCCTCTTTGTTTGTTTTACAACTAAACCTTTAAGTAATTTTTCTAAAGCAAGATGTCCAAAAAAAAGACAAAAATCATAATGTTTATTATTAAATAAAACATGCGCTGCGTCAAAACTCTTTTGAGCAGATTTTTTCCAATAATTAATCTGCTCTTTTAACTGTTGCTTCATACTTAAAATATATCAACCAAATATGCTTCTGTCAAACAATACTTAAAAATAAAATCTTTTTAAAATAAGTTTTATTTCTTACTTTTTATCTCTTCAGCTTCTCCCAAATAACTAAAATCGGCGGAGCGACAAAAATAGATGAATAGGTGCCGAAGAAAATACCAATGGCCAAAGTCAAGGCGAAAGTTCTGATCGATGAGCCGCCGAATAAAATAATTGAGCCCAAAACCAATAGAACTGTTAAAGAAGTGTTAATTGAGCGCACTAAAGTTTGGTTTAAGCTGATATTAACCGTACCTTCAAAATCTTCATTGCTTTTTGGCAAATTCTCGCGCAAGCGGTCAAAAACCACAATCGTATCATGGACAGAGTAACCGAGCACAGTCAGAACCGCCGCCACAAACGCAGTGTTAATTTCAATATTATAAAATTTACCCAGAGCGGCAAAAATACCCAAAGTAATTACCGCGTCATGGACTAAGGCAATTAAAGCTGTCGTGCCATACTTCCAGGAAGCGACTGGTTTAGAAACTTTTCTAAAAGCATAAGTGATGTAAAGTAAAATCGCCAATAAAACAAAAAATATGGCATAAAGCGATTTTCTTTTCAGTTCCGCGCCAATTGACGGGCCAACTGAATCAAAACGCAGCTCTTCCAAAGCGCTTTGCCCATTATCGGTCTTGGCTAATTCATTTAATTTGGCTAAAACAGCTTGGTGGGTTTCTTCATCTGTTTGCTGAAAACGGAAAATAATATTACTTTCTTCGACTGGCTGAATAATTAAGCTGCTTAACTTTAAATCGGCTAACTTGCTAGCTAATTCACTCACGACTGGCCGATTAGCTAAAAATTTTACTTCTAGCAAACTGCCGCCAGTGAAATCAATGCCATATTTAAAGCCCCAAACCAATAGAGCCAGGCCGAGAGTTACAAATAATACTCCAGAAAAAGTCAGCCAGATATTTCTCTTTTGAATTATTTTATAATTAGTCATACTTTTTATAAATCCTAATATCTAAATCCTAAATCATAAACAAATTCTAATGACCCAAATCCAAAATCCAAAACAAGATAATTAAAAGTTTGCTATGATTATTTTGTCATGCTGAACTTGCTTGCCCCGTCGAATGACTGGGGATTCAGCATCCAAATTTCTGTCATGCCCCGCAGATGCGGGGCATCCAGAAATACGGACTGTTTTCTTAGTAATCTAAGTATAAATGCTATAATTTTTCCCCAGGCATTTTTTCTGGATTGCCCCGTATCAAGTACGGGGTGAACTAAGCCCGCAATGACAATTAAAATTTGATATTTGAATTTTGAAAATTGTTTAGAATTTAGAATTTAGAATTTTCGATATGTATAATAAATCTTGATAAATCAATGATAACTATTTATTATTCGCGGATTTCCCCGACGTTATCAGCCAATGCTTATTTTCCAGCCACTGGCTAGGTATTAAAGTCAAAAAGTTTCTGGTGATAAAAATAGCAGTAAACATTGAGGTAAGGACGCCTAAAGCCAAAGTAATGGCAAAGCCCTTAACTACGCTGGTGGTAAACTGAATCAGGATAAAACAAGTAATTAAAGTGGAGATATTGCTATCGCGAATTGAAGTCCAAGCGCGCTTAAAACCTTCTTCAATAGATTTTGCTAAAGGTTTGCCACTGGCAATTTCTTCCTTCATTCTGGCAAAAATTAAAATGTTAGCATCCACCGCCATACCAATAGATATAATAAATCCAGCCACACCGGCCAGGGTTATAGTAACCGGCCATAATTTAAAAATTGCCATAACCAACAAACTATAAATTAATAAGGCAAAAACTGACAACAAACCAGGCAAACGATAAAATAAAATCATAAATAAAGCGATTATTAAAAAACCAATTATACCGGCTCGCAAACTATCAACTACTGACTTTTGTCCTAAACTCGGGCCAATTGTTTGTTGATTGACCAAGTTAATCGGCACCGGCAGAGCACCAGCATTTAATCTCTGGGCTAACAACTTTGCCTCTTGTATATTAAATTTTCCAGTAATTACTGCTTTGCCGCCGCTAATTTTTTCATTAACCGTTGGCACGCTAATCGGATAACCGTCTAAATAAATTGCCACTGGCTTGCTAACATTGCGGATAGTAATATCTTCAAACATTTTAGCTCCTTCAGCATCAAAGGCTAAAGAAACTTCCGGTGAATTATCATTAGGATTAAATTCAACCACTGCTTTGGTTAAATTTTTACCGGTTAATTCCGTATTTTTCCACTCGCTTTGCTTACCAATAATATCTTCTTCGGTTTTTGTTTTAACTAAAATATGCCTAATTTGGTATTCTTCAATTTTTCTCTCAGCCTGCTTAAAAATTAAATGATAGCCGAATTCTGTTTCCACAATATCGGAAATTGTGCTGGTCTCTTGTGCAAAAACCGCGTCAGCAAACGGCTTAACCATTGCACTGTGGTCAAACCAGCCCAAATCACCGCCAGTTTCGCGGGCATTAGGCTCGGTAGAGTTTTGCTTAACTAAACTGACAAAATTTTCAGCATTTGCCTGTTCTTTTAACTTCTTAATTTTTTCATAGGCCTCCTCTTTCACCAGACCGCTCTCACAATTAGTCGCGCCCGTAAAACAAATTAGCAAATGCTGGGCTTTGACCTCTTGCACTGGCTGATTGGTAAAAGCATCAGTTTTATCTCTCTTGCCTTCTAATTTAATAATTTCGTAGCCTAAACCGCTAGTAGTTAGATCTGTACTGGTTTTGCCAACAGGAATTTTTTTGGCTAATTCCACTAATTCAGGTTGATCGTTAGTCGTAACCCAGCCCAAATCACCGCTTGCTTCTTTGGTTTTTTCATCTTCGCTGTATTGTTTGGCTAAAGCGGCAAAATCACCGCCAGACAAAACCTTGCCTAAAATTTCTTCGGCTTTGGTTTCTGCTTGCTTATTATAATCAGCTAGCTGTTGGTTCTCTTCGTCAGTCAGCTGTCTCACTCCGGGATTTTGTTCTTTAAATTCTAATAGCGGCGTTTCACCAATCATTTTAATTGCTTCCTTAATATCCTTAATGCCGGCTAGTTCAACTAAAATCCGATAATCGCCGCCAGATGTTTTATTGATTTGGACATTGGGCTCACTGACGCCAAAAACATTAATCCGCCGCTCAATCACATCGCGCACGCCTTCAACCGCGCTATTTCTGTCTGTGGCTGATACAGCTGAAACATCAGCTTGATAAACGAGTTGTGTGCCGCCTAATAAATCCAAACCCAATCTAAATGGTATTTCTTTGGTTTGGGGTAAAGGCAACTTGTATCTAGCCACTGCTTTATTGTAATATTGGCCAAAATCAATTAAACCAGCAATTAAAGTTAAAATAATAACAAAAACAAAAATCCACCAGTGTTTGCCGCGCTGGCTGGGCTGAAATAACTTCTGCAAAAAATTTTCTGCCATAAAATAAGGATGTCGTTAATTAACGCCAAATTTAATTTATTTTTAAACTATTTTGAGATGCATTTTAATTTTAATTTAATTTAATTATAAAATCAAGTAAAAATAAATAATTAAAATTAAATAAAATTAATCATTATTTTCCACAACACTTTTTAAATTTTTTCCCCGACCCGCCCCAGTTATACAACGGGGCTCCGCTTGCTTTAATTTAAATCAAAATTTATTTGCCGCAACAATGCTTAAACTTTATCGGGGTTCCATCCGGTTTTTTCGCTCCGCAAGGGCAGGGGTCGTTGCGGCCAACTTTGCGGCCGCTTGAGTCCCTGACTTTATCTTTAACTAAATTAATGGTGGTATTATCTTTTTGCTTGCCGCTGCTAGTTTTAAAAGCGCTGAAGGACGAACTGCCTTGAGACATTTCTTTGGCCGGGGCAATAAATTGTTTTGGCCGACGATCCTCTTGAGCCAGCTTAAACTGCCCAATATCACCAACTTTAAAAATTGTATAAACTACCTGCTTTTGAATTAAACTATTAAGCTCATTATACATCCGATAAGCCTCTTTTTTATATTCCACCAACGGATCGCGCTGGCCATAGCCGCGCAAGCCAATGCCGCGGCGCATCTGGTCCATCGCATCCAAATGCTCCATCCAGAGAGTATCAATTGACCTGATTAAAATCGCCTTTTCTATTTCCGACCAAATTATTCCTGCTTGACCAGCCAGCTCGGCTAACTTCTGATAATTTTCTTGGGCTAATTTTATTAAATGTTCAATAATAGCGGTGCGCTCTTTAATTTTGTCTAATTTGCCGCCGTCTTCAGTAAAATTGCTTAAATCTTCTCTTAATTTTTTTTCTACTGGAAAAATAGTTGAGGCAACCTGATAAATTTCAGCTAAATTCCAATCTTTAATATTTTCCGCGGCGGTGTGAAAAATTACTACCTGCTCAATTTCATTCTCCACCATGGAGAGAATTGTGCTGGATAAACTCTTGCCGTCATCACGAATAGAACCCCCCTCGCCCATCTTAATAAGGGGGGTTGGGGGGATTTCGCCCCCTTGCTTTGCCCCGTCGGATGACTGGGGATAAAGGGGGTTGGGGGGATTTCCCGCCATTTCCAAGATTTCGCGCCGCCGTTTATAAATAGACTCGCGGTGCTTATTAATAACATCATCATATTCAACTAAGTGCTTTCTGATATCAAAATTATTACCTTCAACTTTAGCCTGGGCTGATTCAATGGACTTGGAAACCATTTTGTTGGCAATTGGCATATCCTCTGGCAATTTTAATGTCGTCATTAAACTTTTCATCCGGTCGCCGCCAAAAATCCGCATTAAATCATCTTCCATGGAAACATAAAATTGGCTGGAGCCAGGGTCGCCCTGCCGGCCAGATCGGCCGCGCAACTGATTATCAATCCGCCTTGATTCATGACGTTCAGTGCCAATAACATGAAGCCCGCCTAATCTTACTACTTTTTCTCTCTCACCTTCATCTAAAGGACTGCCGCCCAAAATAATATCCACGCCGCGGCCGGCCATATTAGTAGCAATGGTCACTGTTCCGGCTTTACCGGCCTGGGCGATAATTGAGGCCTCTTTTTCGTGATGTTTGGCGTTTAAAATTTGCGGCTTAATCCCCTCTCGTTCCAGCATTTCTCCTAAAATCTCGTTTTTTTCAATAGAAATAGTGCCTACTAGAACCGGTTGGCCCGCTTTGCTTCTCTCTTCAATTTCTTCAATTACTGCTTTAAATTTGCCATTTTCCGAGCGGTAAATCAGATCATTCAAATCTCGGCGTATCATCGGCTTATTGGTTGGAATAGCTACTGTTTCTAATTTATAAATTTTGGCAAATTCTTCAGCTTCAGTTACCGCAGTGCCGGTCATGCCGGCCAATTTAGCGTACATGCGAAAATAATTTTGAAAAGTAATAGTAGCTAAAGTCTGCGACTCCCGTTGCACCTGTACCCCTTCTTTGGCTTCAATGGCTTGATGCAGGCCTTCGCTATAGCGCCGGCCATACATTAATCGCCCGGTAAATTCATCAACAATTATTACTTCTCCCTCTTTTACTACGTAGTCGCGATCCCGCTTAAACAAAGCCATAGCTTTTAAAGCCTGTTCAATATGATGCACCTCGCTCATACCGCCGCCAGCAGCATAAATATTATCAATACCCAGCATTTTTTCCATCTTAACCAAACCGGCTTCAGTTAAAGTCGCTGCTCTCATCTTTTCGTCAATATTATAATCGCCCTGCCCCGAGCCTGTCGCGGGGTCATTTTCTTTTAAGCGGCGGACTAATTCGGCAAATTTAAAATATTTTTCCGTTGATTCTTCGGCTGGCGCGCTGATGATTAACGGCGTCCGCGCTTCATCAATTAAAATTGAATCAACTTCATCAACAATAGCGTAATTTAAATCGCGTTGCACCATCCTGTCTAAATCCGGCGCCATATTATCGCGCAAATAATCAAAACCAAATTCATTATTGGTGCCATACAAAATATCGCAATTATATGCTTCTTTTCTGGGTACTTCTACAAGCTTGCTTTTGTTTTGATTATTTGAATTTTGATCATTGGAATCTGTTTGAAAATTGGAAATTGAAAATTGAAAATTTGGATCTAAACTAAATTTATATGCCTTCTCATGCGTGATGCATCCCACTGTCAACCCCAAAAAATCATATACCATCCCCATCCAAGCCGCGTCTCTTTTGGCTAAATAATCATTAACCGTAATGACATGGACGCCTTGAGCCGGCAAGGCGTTTAAATAAACCGCTAAAGTAGCAACTAAAGTTTTTCCTTCACCGGTTTTCATTTCCGCGATTTGCCCGCGATGGAGCACAATTGCGCCCATTAATTGGACATCAAAATGCCTTTGCCCCAAAGTTCTTTTAGCCGCTTCTCTAACAACGGCAAAAGCATCCGGCAAAATCTCATCAAGCTCCCCCTCTCCTTGATAAGGAGAGGGCTGGGGTGAGGTCTCCACTCCCAATCTCTTTCTAAATTCCTGCGTCTGACTGCGCAGCTCCTCATCAGTCATTGCCTGATATTTTTTTTCCAAACTATTAATCTTATCAACTATTGGTTGAAGGTTTTTAACGACTTTATCATTGGGATCGCCAAAAATTTTAGTTAATAAACCCATATTATAAAAATCCACGCTTAAGCGCGGTAATAATTTATTAAAACAAATTAATTTTACAATAAATACTCAAAAAAATCAATGAATACACGTCTAAAAAACGGGGATGATTCCTTTTCCCATTAATCTATGGGGGTAATTTATTGAAGTTCAACTTTGATAGAATAGATACTTCTTATTTATAGATGTCGTGGGGCCCGATATTAATAAAATCTACTTTATCTGAATTTGAAAAAGCAAACATTATTCTATATTGGCCAATAATGGTAAATGCCCAATATTCTTTGTATTTACCGTGAAGTTTATGGGTATCAAGACGCGAATCAAATGGGTTTGCCCTAAAGATTCTTTCCTTCTCTTTAGCTTTTTCTTTTACACGGTTTGGCAATTTCTTATAGGATTTTTCAAACTTCGACGATGTCCGAATAATCATAATCAATCTAAATCAGCTAATGATTTGATTATCCGCAACTTGCCTTGATTCTTTTCTTTTCGATAAATCTTGACAGCTAAATCAGTATCTATTTCTTCCAATAATTTCTTTTTCATTATCTTTTCTAAATCCAAAAATTCCTCATATTTCTTGCGCGGAATTATCACCAAATCACCATTTTTTATTAATTTTTTAGGAATAGTAATAGTAGTCATATTGTTATTATCTTACCACAAAAAATGGACCTGTCACTATTTTTCACTACAATAATTTTGAAAATTCTTCTGGTGAAATATTAATTTCTCGAAGAATCTGTCTTAACAGGCCGCGACCAACGTCCTCACCACTATGACGTGGTACTAAAGTAAATCGACCGTCAGGATGTTTAAAACAAATATGTGCGCCTCTCTGACGCACTTCAAAAAATCCTAGTTTCTTAAGGGCTTGGAGGATGTCGCGTGCCTTTAAGATGGGTAATCGCCTACTCATACTTTAATTAATTCAAGGCCAACAAAGCTCGGCTCATAAGAAAACTCCTTTAAACGTTGACGGTATTGAGAATCAGTACGAGCAATTTCAAGACAAAGTAAAATAGCTTCTCGGATTCTTTTTTTGAGTTCTAATAGGGTCTTGGCTTGGGTATAACAACCAGGAAGAGATGGAACGGTAGCGATAAAATAACCATCTTTATCTTGCTCGATAATAACTTTGAATTGATTCAATTTTTTAGCCATATATTTCATCTTATCACACTCAAAAATCAAAAGTCAACCCCGCACCTTTTCAGGATTTAAGGCTACGCTCAATTCTTCTTTTAAGTTGGGCGTAGACTTTGCCGAATTGTTTTAATTTCTTCTCTCGATCTCTGGCATCTTCAATATCAGCGTAGCCTTCTAAATAAACCAACTTCCAGGGAAGATATTTCTTTGTGAATCTGGATAACCCTAAATTATTTCCCTCCGCCAGAGTCTCCTGAAAGGGACTCTTCTTTCCCTCCGCCAACTTTGGCGTCAGAGTCCTCTAACGAGAGACTCTGACGGAGGGTAGGAAAATTTCCCTCCGCCAGAGTCTCCGTCTTTCCCTCCGCCAGAGTCTCCTGAAAGGGACTCTGGCTCCCCTCTTGGCGCCCCTCTTAAAAATCCACCACATCAATCTCAATGTTATAAAGTAAATTTCGTTTGGTATAAATACTTTTTCTCTAACAGCCATATTTAACTTTGGCGTCAGAGTCCTCTAGCGAGAGACTCTGACGGAGGGTAAGAGTACCATCATAACTAAACCATGGACCCATACCGGTTTTTACCGCTTCGTTGGCGGCGCCATATGTTATAACCGATTTAGCGATGGGAAAACCCTTCATGTTAACCAGTGTCTCCCAATTGTATCCTATTCTTTGTTTAGCGGACGTAGAAGATCCTGATATCAATGCTTTCCATGCTCCCCCTAAACTCGCTGCGTCTGCATGTGCCTGGCATTTAGCGTCCGCGCCGGACAACTGGCCTAGATTTCCGTTATACGCAACACTCGTAACAAAAACGCGTTTGGTTAATTTAGTCGCCCCCAGCTGCGTCCCAGCTGCATCCACATAGGCCTTGGTAGCCACGTCCTGGTTATCCACAGGGTTTAGGACATTGACAATCCTACCAGAATTGCCTAAGTCCAACTTCTGCACGGGATTTGTCGTGCCGATGCCGAGGTTGCCGTTTTGCAAAATAGTTAATCTATTATCTCCGCTGGCTCCGCCTCCCCAGATTCTTAAACTGTCATTGACCTGCTCGTTATAAATAGCCCAATGGTGCAAGCTAAATCTACTTTACGACGTCAAACTAAACCATAGCGTCCGATTTCTGTTTTTGTCTTTTTCTTTCTACTTTTTTCTCTTTATATTTCTTAATTACTAGAGCCATATGGTCCTTGACTTTATCAATGGCTTTAAATAAATCTTTTTCAGTCTTTTCCACCCGCAGAAGCTCGCCCGGCACCTCTAAATTCATTTCAGCGTAATAGATTTTGCCTTTTAAATGATGCTTGGTAGTTAATTCAACTTCAAAATCAGCATTAAGCGCCTGAATATTGCCTAAAAATTTTTCCAGCATATCAACTTTAAGCTGGATATAATTTTTTATTTTTTCTGTTAACTCCAAATTACTAGCTTTGATGTTTAGCTGCATAATAATAAATTTAAAGTTTAAATCTCAAAATTTAAAATGACAGTTTAAAATGCAAAAAATTAATAAATTCTAAATTCTAATATCTAAACTCTAAATAAATCCCAAATCATAAATCCGAATGTTCCAAACAAAAATGCAATTGTATTCGTTTTGAATTTAGAATTTGGAGCATTAGAATTTGTTTAGGATTTAGAATTTAGATATTAGAATTTTAAACTTTGCCTTGTCATTTTGCATTTTGCCTGCCCCGCTCGCATTTACTTGTCTATAAATTTAAGTTGTTTAACAGCTATAGGCGAATAATTATTAGCAGTTTAGTTTACGCGAGGCGGGCCGGGGAGATTTTAATTTTACATTTTCAAAATATCTTTTCCCATATCCCTTTAAAAACTCCGCTAAAACGGGAAATATCCCTAAAAGTCACTACTAAAACTAATAGCATTAATAAAGCAAAGCCGATATTGTGAATTATATTTTCCAACTCCCGCTTAACCGGCGAGCCCTTAAATTTTTCAATAATTAAAAATAGCACCCGGCCGCCATCTAGAGCCGGAAAAGGCAAAAAATTTATTATTGCTAAATTAATTGAAAGCAATGCCGTAAACTGCAAGAGATAAATAAAGCCCATCCGCGTTACTTCGCCAGTCAGAGCAGCAATACCGACTGGTCCGGCTAATTCAACGCTTAAGCCCTGCCCAATTATTAATCCTTTAAACAGCTGATAAAAAGCAACAATAATTACCCAAAGTAAAACAAAAGTTGTTTTTATGCCCTGCCAAATCGCGATGTACCAGGGATATTTGACAATACCGGTTTCAGCAATGCCAATGCCAATGCCGCCTTGGCCTGATTCTGGCCTGATTTCCGGAGTAATTTGGCTGACAAACTCTTCTTGGCCGCGCTTAATTCTATAATTTAATTTCTCGCCAGCGCGGTCAGCCACATACTTTTGCAGCTCATTATAATTAACAAAGTTTTGATTATTAATGCCCACTATCGCGTCGCCGACTGCTAAACCGGCTCCAGCAGCCGGAGAAGCGTCAAAAATTTGCACAATCTGCACTTGGCGATGAGAAACTTCGGCATTGTGGCCTAAGTTATCTAAAACTTGAGGCAGGCCTATCATAAAACCAATGGTTATTAAAATCATGGCTAAAATAATATTTAGGGAAACGCCGGCTGATAAAATAGCTGATCTCTGCCAAATCGGCTGTGCCGCAAAACTGTCCTTATCTTCCTCATGCTCCCCGTTTTCACCTTTGATTTTGACAAAACCGCCCAGCGGCAGCCAGTTAATAGAATAAACCGTGCCAAAATCTTTTTCCTCGGGCGTTAAATCCCTACCTCCTCTGATAAAATGCCATTTTTTGGTCGGCGCAACTAAATCAATTTCTTTAATTTTATCTGTTATTTTTTCTTGGATTACTTCTGAACCGTCAGCCAGCGGCTGGTCAATAACTTCTGCTGTAATTTCTTCTGTCTGACTAGTCCCTATAAGCCTAGCCCGCTTGAGAATTTGCAGACCGAAAATTCTTGGTGGAAAACCAAAACCAAATTCTTCAGCCTTAACACCGAATTTTCGCGCCACAAAAAAATGCCCTAGTTCATGGGCAAAAACCAGGAGCGACAAAACTAAAAAAAACACAATTATAGTTAACAGCATATAATAAAATTAATACACCTCACCCCAGACTGTCCAAAAAGTACCGTCATTCCTGCGGCCTTTAGTCCTCGCGAAAGCGGGGAAGGAATCCAGAAAAAATATTTGGCTAAAATTAAATTATTTCTGGATCCCCGTTTTCACGGGGATGACGAATTTCCGAGTTTTTGGACAGTCTGACCCTCTCCTATCCAGGAGAGGGAAAACTCTCACTACTCCCCTCTCCTGACTAGGAGAGGGGCTAAGGTGAGGTATTTATTATATTGTCATTATTTCCTCTTCTTTTTTATCTCTTATTTCTTTTATCTTGTCGTTTTGCTTACTGATTTCTTCATCTAATTCTTTAATAAATCTAAATTTGTTGTCTTCGCTAATATCTTTATTTTTAAACGCCTTTTCAATCGCTTCTTTAATTTCATCTCTTGCTTGACGCAGAGAAATTCTAACCGCTTCCATTTTCTCATTAAGTTTTTTAACTAGCTCTCTTCTGTTTTCTTCGGTCAACGGCGAAATAATTGCCCTTATCTTATCGCCTTCATTGGTTATTGCCAGCCCCAAATTAGCTGCCACAATAGCTTTTTCTATATCTTTAGTAATATTTTTGTCCCAGGGTGTAATTACTATACTTCTGGCTTCCGGGACATTAATACTGGCTAATCCGTTAAGCAATGTTTTAGCGCCGTAGGCCTCTACTTGCACGCCGTCTAAAATTGCCGGATTGGCGCGGCCGGTCCGCAAGCTGGCAATGTCTTTTTTAAAAAAATCTATTATCTTAACAAAGTCCGCTTGTTTTGCCACAAGATATTGATTCATAAAAATTATGCTAATCCGCAAATAATGCGAATACTGCTAATTAATTATATTAATTTCTGAATTTAAAACTCTCTTTGGCTTTAAATACCTCTCTCTAAAATTTACTAATAATCCAAGTTTCATTCTGTGAGCTTTTAAATACCTTCTCAACTGGTAATAATCATCACGTCCAAATAATCTCTTGCATTTAAATTCAATAATAATTTTTTTATCAATTATAAAATCTGCTCTATTCCTGTTGTCTCTCTCTCCGACAAATGAAATTGGAATAATTTTCTCTCTATTATAATTTATTTTATTTTCAACTAATTTTTTCTCAAATAGATCGCCGTATTGTTTTTCATTACAATATCGTCCAAGTTCATTATGAGTATCGAACAGCAGTCTATTTAGATTATATGACAAATCTTTATAAATAAGCTCTTGCTTCATATATCATAATATGCTTATTAATTTTATTCGCGGCATTAGCATTATTCGCATTATTAGCATAATATACTATTTTACTTTTCTAACAGCTAAGTAAAGCAAATTCTCGTTTTTAGGGTCAATTTGCAAGCACCAGCCAGCGCGGCTGCTAGGCAGCTTTTTAGCTGTCCAATTCTGCCCGCCGTCCACCGAACGGTAAAAAGTAGTATTAGTTGCATAATAAATTTCTTCTGAACTTTTAGGGCTAACAGCCAAGCTGTTAATAGTAGCTTTTTCTTCCGGAGTTATCAACTCTATCTTTTTCCAGCTATCGCCGTTATCAATTGACTTTAATAAGCCATAACGGGTAGCTAAAAATATAACGGGCTTGTCTGCGGCTGAAATCACCAGGTCTTGAAATTTACTACCTTCATCAAAATCTTTAAGCTTGTCGGATAAATCAGCCCAGTTATTGCCGCCATCGCTAGAGCGAAATATTCCCTTGCTTTTGGTGCCGACAAAAATCACTCCGCTGTCAGCCGGACTAATAACTATTTTACTAACTTGATTGTTAAATCTATTTAATGTTTGCCAACTGCTGCCGCGATCACCGCTCTTGATTATCTCGCCACGGCTGGTGCCAATGTAAACAATAGCAGCGTTAAAATTATCAATTGCCAAAGCGCTAATAGCCACATTTAAATCATTATCAAAATAAGTTTGCACCCAACTGCGATTGCAATCAGTTGATTTAAAGAGTTTATTGCCTACCGTAGTGTAAATGATACATTTTGAGCTGGGATCTATGGCAACATTATTCACTGTTACTTTGCCTAAGCTATTAGCAATCTGCCAATTATCAGCGCCATCATAACTATAAAACAAGCCGTTCTCTACACTGCCTAAATAAATCGCTTTATTATCGCTTGGATCTAGAGCCAGTGAACTGGCATCAACCGAACCAAAACTTCTTGGCCGCCCGCTAACTGTTGGGATTAAAACCCGCTGCTGCCAGGTATTGCCCTTATTAAGACTGCGGTAAACTCCGCCATCCGCAGCCGTGCCACTATCACCGCCGGTATTAAAACTAATGGAACAGCCGCCGGTTAGCAGCGCAATAGCCAGACCAGTTGCAATTAATTTAAAATTTCTTTTAAGCATAAATTGAAGTTATAAGTTATAAATATACGCAGCGAGCAAATAACTTATAACCCATAACTTATAACTCGTTTTAATTGTCTCGCATTAAGTTATAAGTTATAGGTTATAAGTTATAAAAATGTCGATAATAACCCATAACCTATAACTTATAACTCGTTTTTAAATAGTCTATCTAAAACAGTAAATAAACGGTTTTTAAAAAATAATCTTTATATATTAATTACCACCTGTTCTAGCGCTAGCTTGGGATTAACATTGGCTTTAATGAATTCACGAGCCTGTCTTAATGAGTTAGCTAACTTAAGCAAGGTCATAATGTCAACTTTGCTTTTTGCCTTGGCTAAATCTTTTTTAAAAGCATGATGCTG
>Ga0210044_10002381_pt1 | contig 28045 bp, 18 predicted proteins | sample CryGey13umfilter_2_FD_183959 | JGI IMG/M metagenome (GOLD analysis project Ga0210044, IMG submission 183959) | Groundwater microbial communities from aquifer in Utah, USA - Crystal Geyser 4/9/14 3 um filter (SPAdes) (version 2) | ecosystem: Environmental > Aquatic > Deep subsurface >... | reverse complement strand
CACGTCGGGGATTCAACGAGCCGAAATACCCCACAGCGATTCCCGAACTCATTGAGCTCGCCGGGAAAGTACGTTCGCGGCTCGAGGGCCTCCCAGGTGAGCAGGCAGAGGTGGCCGCTCGGCTGGATATCCGTTCAGAGCAGTTTCAACCTGCCAATGATAATGAAGCGAGAGATCTCCTTATCGCGCTCATCACTCGATTGGCAAGCGAGCAGCTAGGCACGGACGCTGCGGCGAGGGGGGAATAGCCGAAATGCGCCACACTTGGATGAATCTCATGCTTCTTGGTTGCTGGTTTGCTGGTGTATCTTGTGGCTCCTCAATCCCTGAGAAATACCAACCGCCAACTGCACCAAGAATCGAAGCTGCCCTGCGCCCTAACCCCGATGACCTCCTGTGTCCAGATGGCGCGGAGAAGAGACAGATCTCTTCGTTTACGTTCAGTTGTCTCTCAAACGGAATACGACATGGGCCATCGTGGGTGTTGTATCCCGATGGAACGTTGATGCATCTCACTCACTACGTGATGGGAGTCCATAATGGTGTTGATCTAATCTGGCATGACGACGGCTCGACGAGATTATTTGGCGTCTGGAAACAGGGCGTGCCCAACGGGAAGGAGTATGTGTGGTACAAAGGCACCCCATCGCGCTTGCAAGAGTACAAAGAATACGAAGACGGCAAACAGGTCGGCGAGTGGCTCTTGTTCCACCCCAATGGCATCGCCAAGCGAAAGGGTACGTATGTCTACGGATTCCCCAACGGTGAGTTCATGCAGTGGTCAGAGGAGGGGGAACTCCTAGGCACCTACAGAATGGAGTACGGCTCGGGCACCGTCAAAGAATGGTACGAAAACGGAACGGTGTCGTTTGCGCAATATTGGATGGACGGCAAGCCAAAGTACGATCTCGCTCACATCTGGTACAATGAAGACGGCACTTTTCAAAAGGTCCGCATCATGTGGGGCGATGGAACCTATTGGGAGACACGTTACAACGCAGATGGGACTGAGACCGAGACCTGCATCGACGGGCCGTGCCCAGAGCAGTAACGATGCTGTTGGCCGGTCCCACCGCTACACCGAGTTGGGGCGGCCTCGTCGCCGTGCTCGAGCGCTCGTCGCGTTACACCCACGGGTGGCTCCGTTACACCAACGGGACGCTCCGTTACACCCACGGGACGCTCCGTTACAGGGTTGCGTCGCTCCGTCGCACGAGTGCGCCTAGGCGGGCTGCCTCTCTTCCCGACTTCGTCGCACCTTCTGCCGCAGGTACTCGCTTCCAAAGCGACGCGCGTCGGGCGTATTCCGAAAAGCGTGGCGGCCCGCCGTGCGCACCTTCTCGAGAATCTCGTAGAGCACATGGAACGCCCGGTCGCGAGCCTCGGCGAGGGGGCTCGGGCCACGCGCCGCACGGCGCTCGGAGCTAACGGCAGTCATCGCGGTCGCCACTTCGCTGAGCTGGGCGGCCATCGCTGGCGCGTCGAAGCTCTTGTCATTGGCGAACGCTTCGAGGTTCGCCTCCAGCAGCTTGGCCATGGCGGCGCAGTCTGCGGCGAGAGCCGCGAGGCCGCGCTTTTCTTTGAGTCGCTCCAACGCCTCCTGCGCGCTGCGGTCGTCTCGCAGGTTGAATCGGCACGCCGACATGGCTTTCGCGTACTGCCGCCTCACGAGGAGCTCGCGGGCTTCGTCGTCCTGTGTTTTGCGTGGACGTGTCGCCGTGACCCACGCCGACTGGGCCGCCCGCGAGGCGGTCAGCGCCGTCTCCGCGGCCGACTGCGCGTCCTCGGGGAGTCCGACGTCGATGAGCTTCCGCCAAGCGTCGTCCTGGTCGAGGAAGGCGAGCAGGTCGCTCGCCTCTTGGTGGAACACCGCCATCGGCAGGTGGGGCTTGCGCAGCTCCTCGGCGTCAATGGCTAAAGGGTTGAGGTTGAACGAAGACGTCTGCACCATTCGCTCCTCGCCTCGATGTTGGTCCTGTGCGGGCGGTGGTCCCACTGGGCTAACGAGACCTGCGAGCGCTGTCAACCGAGCCGCCCGAACCCACGACGACGAACCGCGTCAAACCGCCCGAACCCACGACGACGAACCGCGTCAAACCGCCCGAACCCACGACGACGAACCGCGTCAAACCGCCCGAACCCACGACCCTGCTACTCGACGCCACCTCGCAAGAAACAAGCAAGGACCAAGAAAAACAAGGCACCAAGTGCGTTCGGAAATGCCCCAGCTGCTAGGAGAGCAAGCCCGAGCCCCGGAGGCGACCTCATAGGTCGTCGAGGAGCGAGGGCGCAGCTCGACGACGCAGATGGGGTATCTCCGGACGCACGACACCATCAGCGCGACTTCGACTCCAACCACGCCTTTGTGAAGATGGCGTCGTCCAACGTGCTCAGGTCCACCTCCTGCAGCACGATGGTCGTGCTGTTGCCGGTCTCGACCTCGTCGTAGATGCGGATCTCGTTGGGGAAGTAGAGGTCGGCCTGCTTCGACTCGCTGTAGAGCTTCTCCCACTTGGGATAGTAGGCCGTGCGCATGAGCTTGCCCGAAAGGGCGTGCTCTTGTTGCTTGAGGAGGTTGCCTGTCTCCACGTCGACCCACAGGTGAATGATGGGGTAGGCGACGTCGGCGTCTGCTTTGGCGTCGAGCTGCAGGTGATGGACCTTGAACTTGCCCAGCTCCTCCTCGCCCACGTAAGTCGGGGTGAACTCCTCGGCCAGCCGGGACTCGTCAAAATCTTGGCGGCGAGAGTCGGTGCCGCCGATGCGCTCGCGTTCGGTGCGGCGCTCCCACTTGCCGACGGTCGGGTCGTAGAGGAAGAGATTTTTGTCGATGCGCAAATAGCCCTTGCCCGCCTCCGACTTGGGCCGCAGGAACAAGATCACCATCTCGTCGTTGCCGTCTCGGCGGTAGATGACGGCCTCGTAGAGCAGGTCGTCCTTGCCCTCTTCTTTTTGCTCGATGTAGGCCAGCGCTTTGTAGTCGCCGGAGCTGCGCTGGCGCTCGTCGAGCTGCTCGAGCAGCGCCTTCATCTCGGCGTTGTCCAGGGCGTAGGCCAGGCTGGGGGTGAGCAACGCCAGCACGCCGCCCAGCAGCAGGGCGAGGCGACTAAGGTTCACGCGAAAGGAGCGGCGAGTGCGGTTCATGAGGACCTCAGTCGATGTGATGAATGGCCGTGACGGGTTGCAAGCGCGAGGCGCGGATTGCGGGCCAGGCCGCGGCCAGCGCGGTGACGAGGGTGAAGACCAAGACGGCGCTGATGACGTGCCCAAGGTTGACCGAGAGCACCACCGTCTCGCTCATCAAGATAATCTGCATCGCCTCGATGGGAACGGCGATGTGCGCGGCCGTGATGCCTGTGGCGATGCCGGCGCCAATGGCGGCGCCGACCACCGTCGAGGCGAAGCCCAGAATCAACGCCTCGAGCATGAAGAGGAGCAAGACCTGGCGCTTCGACATCCCGATGGCGCGCACCGTCCCGAGCTCCCGGGTGCGTTCCCGGACGGCGATCCACATGGTGTTGGTGATGCCGATGGCGATGATGATGGTCAGCACCGCGATGAGGATGAACGAGATGGTGTCCACGGCCGTGAGGATCCAGCTCATGAACGAGGTCTCGTCCTCCCAGGTCGTGATGTCGATGCGTTGGCCGCGCCAGTCCTCGCCCATGACGCCCTCGAACTTCATGAAATACGGCCTCGGATCGTACTCCATCATGGAGTAGCCCTCGTCTTCGAAGGCTTTGTAGAGCTCGGCGCGGGCCTCGTTGGCCCGGTCGATGTCGTCGAGGTAGACCATGATGACGCCCGTCGTATTCTCTTTCAGCTGGTAGATGTCGAGCAGGGTCTTGGGCGGCATGAAGACATGGAAGCTGCTGATCATGCCCAAGTCTTTGGCCACGGCGACGACGGTCACCTCGGCAGTGTTGGTCATGCCGCGGAAGGTCTGGGTCGTCAGCGTCAGCGCGTCGCCGACCTGCACCTCGAGGCGCTTGGCTTGGCTGGCGAAGAGCAAGATGCTGTTGGGCTTGGCTAGGTCCTCGGCCGAACCGATGACCTCGGCGCGGCCGTCTTTGACGTATTCGCGCTCCTCGGCCAGCTGGACGGCTTTTAGGAAGCGCGTGTCCTGCGACACGTCGATGCCCTTGAACACCGACTGGAGCGAGCTGGTGGCGCTGACGACCTTGCCGAAGCCGTTCTGGCGGTCGACGATGAAGTCGACGCCTTCGAGGTGCTTCTCGACCACCGCGCGGGCCTCGGCGGCGCCCGTGACGATGGGCGAGGCGTCGCCTTGGGCGGTCTTGTAGAAGCCGGACACGTTGACGTGGCCAGTGGTCAGGGCGGTGGCGGCGAAGATGAGGTTGTCCCGGATGCCTTGCGAGAGGCTGAGGAGCAAGACCATCAGCAGGGTGACCGCGGCGATGGCGACGCCCAGAAAGGCCGAGCGGCGCCAGGCTAGGAGTAAGTTGCGAAGGGCGATGGTGAGAAAGACGCGCATCAGTCCCTCCTCTGCATGGCTTCGATGGGCTGCACGCGGGTCGCAATCCAGGCGGGGAAGAGGGTCGAGATCAGGCTCACCAACACGATGACGACGAGCCCAAAGAGGATGTTAATCATCCCCACCTCAGGGTAGAGGCGCGGGCCGCCGAAGAAGAAGACCAGCACGTCCGTCGTGGCTGGAATGCCGACCTTGCCGAGCCAAAACATCAACCCGACCGCCGCACCGGCGCCTAAGGTCCCCGTACACATCCCGAGGCTGAAGGTCTCCAACAGAAACATCGCCAGCACGAAGCCTCGCTTGGCGCCGATGGCCCGCATGGTCCCGATCTCGCCGATGCGGTCGACCGTGGCCATGACCATGGAGTTGTTGATGATCACTAGAGCCACCAGGAAGATGATGGCGATGGCGATGTAGAGCACGACCCGGAAGACGATGACGAACTGGCCCACGATGCCGGACGCTTCTTGCCAGTCGACGACCTTGAGGTTGAGGTCGTTCTTGGCGATGGCGGCCTCGAGGGCGACTTGCGTCTCGTCGATGCGTTCGGGGTCTTCCAACAGGATCGCGGCGTGGCGCGCCATGCCATGGTCGATTTCCTCCTGAGTGAAGGTGTCGCCGCTCACGTCCTGGACCTCGACCTTCAAGCGGCTGTCCAGATCGAAGTCTCGATGGGACTTGTCCTTGGGGGTCGACGCCGACTCCACTGGCCCGTCGCCGCCGAAGAGCGCCGCCTCGGCGTCCTCGCGCTTGACGGCTTTGACGCCGACGTCCTCCTTGAGCTGGCTCAGCTCGGCGCGCTGCTCGTCGGTCATCATGCCGTAGAGGTCGCGGTAGGAGATCATGTCGATGAGGTTGAACATGCCCGAGAGGTCGGACTTCTCGAGGCCTTTGAATTGGAAGCGGCCGTAGCACTTGATGTTGATGGCCTTGAAGTAGCCAGAGCTGGTGATCGTTCGCATGGTGACCGTGTCGCCGACGTTGATCTCGTGCAGCTGAATCTTGGGGGCGATTTGGTCGTAGAAGAACGTGTAGCGCTCGAGGAAGTTGTCGTCGTCGACGTCCAGGAACGTCTTCAACAGCTCCTTGAGCTCACCGTCCTCGTCCAGCAACCGGGCGAGCTCCGTGCGCAGGGCTCGACCGTCGGCTGGCGTCATCTCGAAGAGGATGCGTTGGTATTGGCGGACGTTTTGGGCGACGAGCGCCTCGAGCTTGGCGTCTCCCTCGATCTTGTCGCCGTCCTCGACGACGGACTTGTGCAGCGAGTCGAAGCCTCGCGCCACGATGTTCTTCATGAACCGGTCGTCGAGCCTTTTGTTCAGCAAGAACCCGCGTTTACCCTCCGGAACCCTCTCGCCTTCGATGATCTCGAAGCGGTCGAAGTTTTTGGCGAACGCCGTCAGGTCGGTGCCCAGAGAGCGCAGGAAGAGCAGTCGACCGTCGTCGGAGAGGGGCGCGATCTTGGTCTCTAGGGTGCGCATGCCCTTGGCGGGGTGCAGCTTGAAGTCGGTCCAGAAGGCGTCGTCCTGGACGGTCTTGAGCGTGTCGAGGGCTTCTTGGGACTCGGTCGGATCGGCTGCGATGGCGAGTCGGTTTTCGTAGTCGGAGGCCATGTAGGCGGCGAGGTTGCGGAGCTGTTCGATGGAGTCGCTGACGCCAGCTGCGTCGCTGGTGTCGACGGCGACCTGCAGCTCGCCTAGGACACGGTCGAAGTCATTGCCGCCCATGATCGTCGAGTTGTTGATGCCCATGGGCACCACCGACTTGACGTTGGGGACGGCCTCGAGCACCTCCTTGACCTTCGCGAAGTCGTCGATCTCGCCGATGTCTTCGCCCATGGCCATGCCGCCGAAGAGCGAGAGCGCGTCGCGGGCGTCGGCGGAGTAGACCTGCAGTTGGCCGGTGACGCTCTCCGTGATCGACTCCTCCATGGAGGCCTCGACGCTGTCGAGCAAGGAGGTCCCGACGATCAGGAGGAAGGTCCCGAAGGCGATGATGCCGCCGACGATCAGACTCTTTGCCTTGTGGCTGAAGAGGCTGCGGAACGTGAGGAGCAGCAGCACGCGCAGAGAGCTGATCATTCCTCCACCTCGTCCGTGCCGGACAGCTTCTCACCGGCCGCGCCGCTGGCCTGGCCGTCGCCATTCTGGGCGTTGTCATCGACCACTACCCCGTCCTTCAGGAGGATGATGCGGCGCGCCTGCTCCATGACCTTCTGGTCGTGGGTGGAGAAGATGAAGGTCGTCTTCTGCTCGTCGTTGATCTGCTTCATGAGCTCGATGATCGAATGGCCGGTGGCCGAGTCGATGTTGGCGGTCGGCTCGTCGGCCAAGATGATGGCGGGGTTGGTGACCAGGGCGCGGGCGATGGCGACGCGCTGGCGTTGTCCGCCGGAGAGTTCGTTGGGCCGGTGCTTGACGTGAGCCGTCAGCCCCACCTCCTCGACGATGCGGTCGACCCGCTTGGCGCGCTCCCCTTTGCTCATTCCGCCTTGCAGCAGCAGGGGAAACTCGACGTTCTGGAAGACGTTGAGCACGCCGATCAGGTTGAAGCTCTGGAAGATGAAGCCGAGCTTGTGCAGGCGCAGCGCGGTCAGCGCCCGGTCGCCGAGGTCGTTGGTCAGCGAGCCCGCAACGCTGACCTTGCCGCTGGTCGGCACATCGACGCAGCCGATGAGGTTGAGGATGGTCGTTTTGCCGCTACCGGAGGGCCCGGCGATGGCGGTGAACTCGCCCTTCTCGATGCGGATGGAGACCCCACGGACCGCGTGCACGGTGAGCTTTCCGAGGGGGTAGTCTTTGATGACGTCGTTGAGCTCGACGATGGCGCTAGACATAGAGGCTCCTCACGGATCTTGGCTGGGTTCGCCAGCGCTTTTCACAAACCCGCGCGGTGAACCACTGCGGGACACGACGTGACTTCCGGTGCCGGCCAGAAGCGCGCGCGACCGTAGACTCACTGAAAAGCAACGACAATCTTTCCGCAGTGGGCGGCTTGTTCCAAGGCGCGAAGCGCGTCGGGCACCGCGTCGAAGCCAAAGACCTGGTCGACCACGGGTTCGAGGCGATGCGTCGCGCAAGCGCGAAGCATCGCCTCGAACCCATCGCGGTGCCCGACCAAGATCCCCTGCAGCCGCACTTGCTGCATGGTGACCGGCGTGATGTTGAGGTCCGGCGCCCCTCCCGCCAACACACCGATCAAGCTGACCTGCCCGCCCATGCGGACCGCCGACAAGGACTGCTTCAAAGTCCCCGCCCCCCCGACCTCGACGACCAGGTCGACGCCGTCGCCAGCGGCCTTGGCGGCCGTCCGGCCCCAGTTGGGGTCCGTGCGGTAGTTGATGGTCACGTCGGCGCCCAACGCCTTGGCGCGCTCGAGCTTGGCGTCGCTGCTCGAGGTGAGGATGGCGTTCAATCCCATGACCTTGGCGAACTGCAGCGCGAAGATCGAGACGCCGCCCGTGCCCTGGAGCAGGACCCAGTCGCCCGCGCTCAGTCTGGCCTCAGTCACCAGCGCGCTCCAAGCCGTCAGCGCCGCACAGGGCAGCGTCGCCGCAGCGGCGTCGGTGAGATACGTGGGCACCTTCACGACGCCCTCTTGGTCCAGCTCGAGACGCCGGCTCAGGACGCCGTCGAGCGGGCCGCCCAAGGTTGAACGCAGCCGCTCGCGGGTGGGAGCCCCACTCACCCAGCGCTGACAGAAGGTGGGGCAGACGCGCTCGCCGACGCTGACGCGGTCGACGCGCTCGCCGACCTCGACGACCTCACCGACCCCGTCGGAGAAGGGGACCAGCGGCAATGGCTGGCGCGGGTTGTAGAGTCCCTTGACCATCAACAGGTCGCGGTAGTTCAGGGACGCGGCCCGCATGACTAGCCGGACGTCTGTTGGTCCCAAGGGTCGGTCTTCGCGTGCGACGAGACTGAGCGAGTCGATGCCCCAGCCGCCTTGGATTTGCCAGCTGTTCATGCTTGTCCCCTACGACACAGGCCGCGAAAACACTCGGGCCGCTGGGTGAGGTCGAGTCTGTCGGCCACGGGCTAAGCCCAAATGGGTGGCGGACAACGCTGTGAGCAGACTGAGGCGCCTGGCACCCAAAGGCACCAGACGCCTCAGTCACGCCGATTGGGGCTACATCTGGACGAGCATGCGGTAGTCGTTCGCAGCGCCGCTGTAGCCGAAAATGTTCACGAAGTAGTCTCCGGCGCTCGGTACGGTGAGCGTTACGGTCTCTTCGTCGCTGGAGCCGGTGCTCTCGACCAAGGTGTTGCCCTCGGCGGAGACGAGCTTCAGGTCGAGGTCGCCATTGGCGTGGGTGAAGGTGATGGTGACGGTCAGTGTCGCGCCAGCGGCGGCGTTGATCGAGTACCAGTCGTTGGTGTTGGCGCACAGCTGCAAGTCGTAGCTGCCGGCGGTGAGCGCTGCGGCGCTGGCTTGCGTCGAGTTGCCTTCGTAGGCGTCACCGCACGCGACGGGCACCTCCGGATGGAGGAGCTGAGCGGCGATGGAGCAGAACAGTGTCCCTTCGTGCACAGCCTCGGTGTCGTTGGCGACACTGCTCTGGGGGCAGGTCTCGTCCTCGGTCCAAGGGAGCCATTCGGCGCCGCGGCCCAAGCTGATGGCGTGCTCGCGGAAGAGGGCGTAGTCGCTGTCGCGAGCCATGAAGACGGTGGTGCCGTTGCAGGTCTGAGTGGTCTCGTCGTAGGCGTGCTTTTGGTTGTAGTCCATGACGATGTCGAACATGGCGGACGTCGAGCTGTTCCAGCAGCAGGTCTTCGAGGTCTCGTAGACGAGCTCGGCGAGGACGTAATCCTCGAACATTCGGAACTGCTTGTCGGTCGTGGCCTTGGAGATGTTGAGCCGCTCGCTGTTGAGCTTGTAGAGCTCTTTGAAGGCCTCTTCGCGCCGGGTGCGCGCCGAGCAAGAGGCCGGATAGCGGCGCAGATGCTCGCGCTGGTCGGAGATGGTCTGGAGCAGGACGGCTTGGAGCTGCTCCGGCGTCACTTCGCCGAGGAGCTCTTCGAATTGGGCCGGGCGAGCGGCGATTCGGTCGTACTCGTAGTTGGGGATCCACTTGTCTTGGTAGTCGGGGAGGATGCCATTGGTCCACTGGCCGCCCACATTCTGCGCGACGCGCCAGCGCTTGATGCCGCCGCCGAGCTTGGCGTAAGCGTCGCCGTCGTAGTTCTCGCCTGCACCACCAGTGGCTTCCAGGGTGAAGGTGCGCTTGGAGCTCGCTCCGTCCTCCCACTTGGGCTGGCGACGAGGCATGCTGCCACTCACGAGCTGCGCTTCCATCTTGCCAGCGGGGAGCGCCTCGACGTGCTTGACCACGAGTGTGTGGCCGATGCCCTTCTTCTGCCAGCGCTCGAGGAGCGTGTCGCCGGGCAGGGTCGCCTCGGGGATGATGTTGAAGGTGTTGTTCGCGTCCGCCAGGTTCACGGAGCCGAAGTAGGTGAGCATCAGCATCATGAAGTAGCCGACGCGCTTGTTGAGGAAGACCTCGTCGAAGTAGGCGCCGGCGTGGGCGTCAGGACCGATGGCGGGCTGATCGTCGGAGGCCGTCCCGTAGATCTTTCGGGCGCGAAGCTTCTCGTCTTTGGGCCAGCCTTCGCGAGCGATGTCGGCGGCGGTCATATTGCTGTAGTCGCGGTACGCCGTCCTGTAGTTGGCCGTCTTCTGGTAGACGCCGTCCGCGGTGCGGGCGCCGAAGTGTCCGAAGTACACGCGCTTGCCAGCGCCATCGACCGCCTCCATGAAGAAGGGCAGGTTGTACCAGCTGGCGAACGTCACGCGCAGGAAGATGGAACTCTCGGCGCACTCGAGGCTCGGCGCCGGGACCGACTTGCCCCACGGCGTGCTGAGCTCGTAGGTCTCGTAGTAGGTCTCGTGGCCGGGGATTTTGACCATGCTGTCGATCCAGACCGAGTACTTCTGGTCCCAGCTTAAGCCGCTGTTGGCTGCCCAAGCGATGCCCGCTTTGCGAGCGTTGGGCGTGTCTTTGTCGGCCCACTGGTTCTTGACCTCCCAGACGGCCGTGTCGGCTTTGTCGACGGCCACCGAGAGCCCCTTGCGGCCCGACGCATCGTCCGCCTTGGTCGGCGCGGGCGCCTCGCCGAGCATGGGCTTGCCGTACTCTTCGTCGAAGTAGGCGGGGTCGATTCCCTCTTCGGGACCGGCAGGCTCGGCCTCGGAACAGGCCGCCGACCAAACGAGGCTCAGCGCGAAGAGAGCGAGAATCTTCCAACTCGAACGAGACATGTGCGCCTCCCTAATCCGAACGTCTACTCTGAGGTCATCCTCAATGAGCGGTGCCATAGCATAGTCGCCTCTTCAGATGAAGACAAATCGAGGATTTCGGCACCTGAAATCGTAGCCGACTTGCTGTTTCGGAGCTGGTGCTGACCTCGCTTGGGCATCGCGACCCAGCCCGAGCAAGAAGGCTCTCAGCGTGGCCCTCGATGCTGCGCTCGCCTAGCCTCTCCCAACGTGAACCGACGCGTCTCCACGCGGTGAGTACAAACCGTACAATCCGAGCGAGTCTTGCCGCAAGTCTCTGTGCTCGCTAACGTGTCGGCCAGTTGTGCGACGTTTGTTGGCGGTTCGGGAGACAGTGGATTGTGAGGTTCACTGCGAACATGAGGAGCTGGGATGAGATTGCAGGCCAGAATGTGGTTCCCCCTGGTTTTGGGTTTCTTGCTCGTTGCCTGCGCGGACCCGGCGGGCTCCACCAACCACACCGGCACCGACGCGACGGGGCAGGACTCTTCCACGGACACGGTTGGGAGCGACGGGCTCATCGGCAGCGACGCCACCGGCAACGACCAGGGGCCGGATTTCGGCACACCGCCCCCGCCCGACGATGATGGCGACACCATCGGCAACGCCGATGAAGGCGACGGACTGGTCAACACCGACGGCGACGCCACGCCCGACTCGCTCGACAACGACAGCGATGGCGACGGCATCTCCGACGCCGATGAGGCCGGCGACAACGAGCCCAGGACCCCGCCAGTCGACACCGACGGCGACCTTACCCCCGACTTCCAAGACACCGACTCGGACGGCAATGGCATCTTGGACTCCGGCGAGCTGACCATCGACAGCGATGGCGACGGCCAGCCCAACTTCAGAGACACCGACAACGACGGCGACGGGATCCACGACGGCTTGGAGATCCAAGGCGGAGCTGGAGACTGCAACCGCGACGGTTTGGTCGATGCCGCGGGAACCCCCCAGAACCCCTGGGACTGCAACTCCGACGGCATCCCGGACTACATGACCGACGACGCAGACGGCGATTTCATCTCCGACCGGATCGAGGGGCTCAACACTGACTCCGACAAGGACGCCTTCCTCGATCGCTACGACACCGACAGCGACAACGACGGCATCTCAGACGCCAACGAAGCCGGCGACACGAACACCGCCACAGCCCCTCGCGACACCGACGCGGATGGTATGCCCGACTTCCGCGACGTCGACTCCGACAACGACGGCATCCTCGACTCGATCGAGATCGCCGAGGGAACCAACCCCATCAACGGCGACTCGGACAACGATGGTGTCAGTGACCTCATCGAGCTCACCGCAGGCACCGACCCCCTCAACAACGGCGACAACCCGCGGGCCCGCGGCGACTTCGTCTTCCTCATTCCCTATCAGGCGGCCACCTCGCCCTCCGTCGACACCCTCGAGTTCGCCACCAGCATTCAGTTCGCCGACCTCTACTTCGGCTTCGACACCACGGGCTCGATGGACGTGGAGCTGGCCTCGATGGCCAACACCACCAACGGCGTCCCTGCGATCATCAACCAGCTGCGATGTCCTTCGACGGGCGGCGCCTGCGCCAACGACGGCGACTGCCTCACTGGCGTGTGTTTCAGCGGTTCTTGCATCCAGGATCCCGCCTACGGCGCGGGCTGCGTCCCCGACATGTACACCGGCGTCGGGGTCTTCGATGAGCTCAACACCTTCCGAAACATCATCGGCCTCCAGGGCAATCCGGCGAGCACGGCGAACAACATCCCGGGCACCGGCGGCGGTGGCGCCGAGGCCCCTTACCAACCCCCCTATTGCGTCGCCAATCGCTCTGCGTGCGGCTCCAACTGTGCTTCCACCGGCATCGGCTGCGCTGGCTTCCGCTCCAACGCCATCCGCATCTACATTCAGATTACCGACGCCGACAACCAATGCTCCGGTGGCGGCTGTGGCAACTACACCGGGCCCGGCGCGGGCGCCGCCCTACTCGCCCAGCAAATCAAGTTCATCGGACTGTGGGGCACCGGCGACGACGGCGGGGTCGGCACCCCACAGAGCGTCGCCAATGAGATCGGCATCGGCTCTGGTTCTGTGAACTCTGGTGGGCAGCCCTTCGTCTACCCAGCCATCGACGCCGCGGTCGTCACCCAGACCGTGCAAGCCGTGCGGGACATCGCCCGCGGAGTGCCGCTCAACGTCACCATCGGCGCCACCGACCTCCCCGGCGACGACGGCGACGCCCTGCAGTTCATCGACTATTTGCAGGTCAACGTCTCTGGAACCGGCAGCTGCACTGCCGTCGCCAACGTCCTCGACACCAACGGCGATGCCCATCCAGACTCGTTCCCCTCGCTGCTGCCCGGTACGCCGGTCTGTTGGGACGTCCACCCCGTGCTGCAGAACACGACGGTCCCTGCCGCCTTCGAGCCCAAGATCTTCAAGGCTCAGCTCACCGTCTACGGGGACGGCTCGCCGCTGGACAGCCGGGACGTCTTCTTCCTGCTGCCTCCCGACATCGCCGGCAACATCAACTGAGCGAAGCCGGCACAGAAAAGGCCCAGACCTGCGTGCGGGTCTGGGCCTTGTCTCGTGCGTGAACCGAGACGCCTCAATCGCTCGGCAACGAGAGGAGCGCCCCCAGCGCCACTTCGACCATGTCGTCGACGCCGGCGCGAATGGCTTGCGGTGTGGCTCGCGTCTTCGACGCGATGAGGTCGGAGACCGTGAGCAAGCAACCCGCCCGCAGTCCTGGTCGCGAGCCGAGCGTCAGCACTGCGCTGGCCTCCATCTCCAAGGCGAGGACCCCATATTTGCGAAGGTTCTCCACCAGTTCGAGGCGAGGATCGTAAAAAAGGTCCATGGTCGCGACAACACCCAAGTGACGACGCATCGCCTTGACCCGCGCAGCGGACTCAGCGGCGGACACCAACTCGTGGTTCGCCACTGGGGCGAAGCCTTCCACGCCGACCAAGGCCGTCGTCAGGCCGTTGAGCGCACACGCCCCTGTCACCACGATCAGGTCGCCCAGCTCGATGCTGGGCTGAATCGTCCCGCAGGTCCCGATGCGGAGCAGGTTCCGCGCGCCTAGTGTGATGAGCTCCTCGACCATGATCGCCGCACTGGGGCAGCCCATCCCGGTGGCCTGAACGGACACCCGCAGGCCTCGATAGGTGCCCGTGTAGCCCTCCATTCGCCGGTAGTCGGTGTAGCGCTCCGGCCCGTCGAAAAAGGTCTCTGCGATGTACTGGGCCCGATCGGGGTCCCCGGGCAGGAGGACGTTGGGGGCGACGTCCCCGTTTGAGGCGCGGATGTGTGTGGGCATAGTCAAAAGGAGATGATGCCGCGACGACTCAACGTCAACAACAGCAGCGCGGCCTCCTCCCGTGGCATGGCGCCCAAGTCGATGAGGAACTCGATGTCGACCGAGCCGTCGACCTGGGAGAGCAAGAACCCACCTCGATGATCGATGTTCTTGAGGGCGAAGATCTGGTTTGCGGGGATGTTCAGGGAGGCGATCCGGTCCAGCGGCTTGATGTGTTCTACGGCTTGGCCCAGCAATGTCGCCGAGGCGCGTTCGGTAAAGGACTTGAGTTCTTGCGAATTCTCCGTCTCTGAGAGATCCAATGCGCTCACATAAGCGCCAAGGATGTCGCCGCGAGCAAACAGCGCTTCGCACTCACCAACCCCGGTGGAGCCTGTGAACTGATTGGTCTTCTTGCGGGCAAAATGCTCAGAGATCTCAGTTTTCAAGATCGCTGGCGTGTTGACCGGAGTGCTCTCTCTTAGGGGCGCCACAACGATCGGCGGAGTAGGAGTCGCAATGGGGAGCTTCGTGTCCTCGGCCGGTCGTCTGCTTTTGGGGGGCGTCAGGCTCGGCGCGCCAAAAGGTGTCGTCGGCCTCTGCAGGCTTCTAGGGCTCGGCTGGGGTCGTCGGGGCTGGGGGCTCGGCTGCGGCTGGGGTCGGAGATTCAGTGGCTGGGGTGCACGGCGGCTGGTGTCGACTAGGGCTCGGGCGAGCTCGCTGTCTTTCTCGACCATCACCGTCGCTTCGTCGAAGATCTGCTGCAGCTCGTCCAACTCGGAGCCGGTGTTGGGGAGCTCATCTGCATAGGGGAAGTGAGAGATCGCCTCTGGCGTCAGCTGTGGCTTCTCGTCGATCTCGAGCCAAACCGGGTCGCTGCTGTCCGAGGGTTCATCTTCCATCTCGACGAACTTGAGGTCACTGACGGATCTCGGTTTCTCGCTGAGCCGGCCTGTCGAAAAGAAATCGTCGTCGTCGGTTAGGGTCGGCAGCCTCGGGGAGTTGCTGCGCAGACTCGAATCGTCGTCGTCGTCGAAGAACTCCCCGGCCAGAAAGCCGGACGCCGTGTTTCGAACGCCAGACATGGAGACACGGCGTTCGACGACCGCTTTGTCCTTGGCGCCAGACATCAGCTGTGCGGCCTTGGCCGCGCCGTCCCCATCGAAGAAGTCGTCGATTCCCGATTGTGTACTTCGATGCTTGAAAGGTGGTGTCCGGTTGCGCTCATCTCGGTCGCCGACCGTGTGGTCCTCCACTTCGTCGTCGGCAAACAGGTCATCAAGAGGGTTGCTTTGCTTTGAGTCGTCGAAGCTGAAGTCGCTGAAGAGGTCGTCTTCGTCGTCCGCAGAGGGCTCGGCGTCGTCGAAGAGAGGGATTCCCGTCTTGTCGTCGGCCTTCTTGTGGTCTTCGTCGTCCGCGGAGGGCTCGGCGTCGTCGAGGGACGCGAAGGGCTTGGTTTTGGGGGGAGCCGATACCCCTTTCTTCGAGAGCAGCCTGTTCAGACCTGGGGGCAGCTCGTGCTCGTCCTCCTCCTCTTCGTGGAACCTGAGAATGTCTTCGGGTCGAGCGGCGCTCGGGTCGATGTCGTGTCCGCTCAAGGCGCCGAGCAGGGAATCGTCGGCGCCCAAACTGGAGGCGTCCAGCAGCTGATCCCAACCCATCGACGCGCCCGTCCCAGCGGCGCGAAGCAGCCCTCTTAGGTTGAGACTCGGACGTTCCATCTCCCCCGTCATGGTCAGACACGAGTTCGCTAGAGTCCCCACATCGTCTGGACGATCCCTCAGAGAACGCCAGAGTCGCTGTGCGGCCTTGATATTTCCTGACTCGTAGAGCACCACGCCGGCCTCTATCTCGTCGGGAAAATCTTGTCGCTCGTCGTCGTCATCGAACATGGGGTGAGTGCTTCGGTAATTAGGTTTGCGCGTTCAAAAAAAGGGCGCTCGTGGCGTACTGCAAAGAAACGACACAGGCGCTAACTAGTGCCCGTCCGGAAATACCCCATCTGCGGCGTCGCCTTCCTCCCTCGCTCCTCGGCGTACCGGTGTACGCCTGCGTCGCTCGGTCGTCGGCTCCTTGCACCTGGGGCATTTCCGAACGGGCACTCACAAGATGTCCTTTGGGAAGAGTTCGGAATTCGGTCGCATTTTCCACCGATCTCAGCAAAACACGCCATTTCAAGATGGACACTAACTAGGACCGCTCTACGATGCCTTTGAACACGGCCAGGGTCCTGCGCAAGGCGTCTCCGGCGGTCTCGAGGTCATCTTTACTGCCGCTGTCCAACGCATCGCTTGCGTTCTTCATCGCGACCCTTGCGCGTTCGAGAGCGTTGGCACCAAGAGTGGAGTTGCCCATGGCGACCTGGACTTCTGGGATCATCCGTTCCACGTCGCGCAGCGTGCGTCCCAACTCGACCTTCTTCTCTTCGAAGACGTCGTCGTGGCGAGCCTCGGCGAGGTAGTCTTGATGCTCGGCCATCATGTCGCCGATCTCGTCCTCGGTGAGCTGACTCGAAGCGGTGACGACGATCCGGCGCTCGACCCCAGTCTCCATGTCCTTGGCTGAGACATTGGTGATGCCGTCGGCGCTAATGTCGAAGGTGATCTCGACGTCGATTGCGCCCGCGGGGGCCGGTCGCAGCCCAGTCAGGGTGAACTCGCCGAGGAGCTCGTTCTCGTCTGCGCGATCGCTCTCGCCTTGGAGCACGACGACCTTGATGGAGGTCTGATTGTCGCGGGCTGTCGTAAAGACGTGCGACTCGCTGGCGGGAATCGTCGTGTTGCGTTCGATGAGAACATTGAACCCGCCGCCGTGCACCGCGATCCCCAGATCCAACGGCGTGACGTCGAGCAACAGGATGTCGTTGGTGTCCTTCGTCAGGGCCGCGCCCTGGATCGCCGCACCGACCGCCACGGCCTCGTCGGGGTGTACGGCCTTGGACGGCGACTTTCCGAAGTATTCCTTCACCGCTCGCTGCACCATCGGCATGCGAGTCATTCCGCCGACCAAGATGACGTCGTCGATGGCTGAGGGCTCGATCCCGGCCTCACCTAAGGTAACCTCGCAGATGCGGATGGTGCGTTCGACCAGGTCGACGACCAGCCCTTCGAGCTCTTCGCGGCCGAACTCGACCTGCAGGTGCAACGCCTCGCCGTCATCGGAGGTCCAGATGAAGGGCAGGTTAATCTCCGTCTTCATGGAAGAAGACAGGTCGCATTTGGCTTTCTCGGCCGCGTCCTTGAGGCGTTGCAGCGCCATCTCGTTGTCGCGCAGGTCGACCTGGTGTTTCTCCGCAAACTTGAACGCCAACCATTCGATGATTCGAGCGTCGAAGTCTTCGCCGCCCAGGAACGTGTCCCCCGCCGTCGAAATGACGTCGAAGACGTCGTCACCGATCTCCATGCAGGAGATGTCGAACGTGCCGCCGCCGAGGTCGTAGACGACCACGGTCGCGTTGATCTCGCGCCCGTAACCATACGCCAGGGCCGCCGCCGTGGGCTCGTTGATGATCCGCAGCACGTCGAGGCCTGCGATGCGTCCGGCGTCTTTGGTGGCCTGCCGCTGCCCGTCGTTGAAATAGGCTGGGACCGTGATGACCGCTCGGTGCACCTCTTGACCGAAGTACTCCTCGGCGACAAGGCGTTGCTCGGTCAAGATCATCGAGGCGATCTCAGGCAGGCTGTAGACCTTATCGCCAAGCTTGATACGGACGTCGTTGTGGGGCCCTTCTTGGATGGTGTAGGGCGACGTCTCCATGCAGTGAATCACCTGCGGTGACCCCCAAGTGCGCCCAATCAGACGCTTGGCGCCGAACACCGTGTTCTTGGCGTTCGTGATCGCTTGGCGCTTCGCCATCTGGCCGACGAGCCGCTTCCCAGACTCGGTGATAGCCACGATCGAAGGCGTCGTCTTGTAGCCCCCCTTGTTCGGGATGACCTTCGGACTGCCTCCCTCAACCGCCGCTACACACGAGTTCGTCGTACCAAGGTCGATCCCGATGACCGGGCCAGTATCACTCATGATATCACTCTCAAGCTCAAAATGGGGTGCTAGGCTACTACGACTCGTGAGACATCAGAAACTGGAGACGGGTCAGCGCGCCTTGATGATGTGGGTCCAGGACCAGGGCCTGGCCATAGTGCTCAATCGCAGACGTTGCTCGCTCCGTCAACTCACAAATGAAGGCCAACGCCACCCAGTACCTGGCCACGTCGGGTGCAGCGGAGATGGCCCCTCGCGCTCGGGACTCGGCGAGGTCGAGGTCCTCTTTCAATCGAATCAAACATTCGGCGGACCGATTCATCAACTCTGGGCTTCTCCGCTGCTTCAAGGCCTCCTCGTAGAGGTCGAACGCGGCTCTAAACTCTCCGGCTCGCTCATGGATCTTTGCCTCCGCCAGCAAATCTGCCAGCGGGCGCCTGGGCTTCATGACCTCCTGTCGCTCCTTCGCTGGCGCTTCCCGCTGTTGAACCTGAGGCTCCTCCTCCAGTTGCCATGGCCCCAAGACCCCTCGTCCGAGGAGCGCATCGTACTCCGCTTTCCGCCGCTTGTCGCTCAGCACCTTGTGGGCGTCATTGAGCCAACGAAAAATGGTCTCGACCATCTCCCGAAACACCCCCAGCTTCTGCCGAAAAAAACGATCGGGGTGGAAGACCTTCGAGAGTTTGAAATACGCGCGGCGAACGCTCTTTACGTCGGCGTCAGGCTCTAGACCCAACAACTGGTAGTAGTTCACGGCCTTGAGATTGCCGTGATAGTACAAAATGAGCCGTCGCAGCTCCTCCTCTGGCCCTTCCTCTGCCGCCATCAAGTCCGGGTCGAAACGGGTCCGCTCCATCGGGACCGGCCAGCTCGCCGGGATGTCCGGCAAGACGAAGGCGGCCTTCGCCTCGGCCTCCTCGGGCACTTCTTTCTCAACCCTGGGCAGCTCGATCAGCTTCGTGCTGAGCAATTTCTCCAGGCTCTCGAAGGTCTGCTGCGAGGTCAGAGGTGACGCCACCACGATCTCTTTGCACGATGACTTGCCGTCGACGCGATACAAGACCAGCCAGTCAGCAGGCCGTAAATCCAGCCCTTCGAACAGCATCTCTGCGGCGCGCCGTGGAACAGCGGCAAGTTTACTTTGCTCCCAGTTTGGATCAGACATCGAGCCTTCCCTTCGGGCCATTGGAGAAGGACACTATAAACCTCTGCCCAAACCCGTGGCAACTCGGCCGAATCGCTTCATTTGCCTGCCCGATATCGCAGGACCCAGGCCGTTGTTCAGCGTCCGCTGGAGAGGACGGATTCGATCGAACCCTCGATGATCTCCACCGCGCGATCCACATCGGGGGCTCCAACAATCAGCGGCGGCACGAAGCGAAGGGTGTCTCCTCCAGCCGTATTGATCAGCAACCCGCGCTCGAGCGCCGCCGCCATGATCTTTGGCGCCAGCTCGCTGCCGACGACCGCGCCCACCATCAGCCCCATCCCGCGCACCTCTTTGATCACGCCACCCTTCTCCGCGAGCCCGCGCAGACCGGCTTGGAGTCGCTCCCCCATGGCCACGACATTGGCCAAAAACTCCGGCGTCGACACGATGTCCAGGACCGTCAGACCCCCCCGACAAGCCAAAGGATTCCCGCCGAACGTCGAGGCGTGACTGCCCTTCTTGAACCCCTCCGACAGCTTCTCCGTCGAGAGCATCACCCCCAACGGCACCCCCCCGGCGATGCCCTTGGCCCACGTCGCGATGTCGGGCACGACCCCAAAGCTCTCGTACGCCCAGAGCGTCCCTAAGCGCCCCACACCACATTGCACCTCGTCGAAGATCAAGACCGCACCGCTCACGTCGCAGAGTCGGCGCGCCGCGGCCAAGTACTCTCGAGTCGCAGGCAGCACGCCCCCCTCGCCTTGCACAGGCTCCAAGAAGATGGCGCACGTCGTCCCATCCACCGCCGCTTCCAGTGCTGCAACATCGTTGAACGGCACATGCACGAACCCAGCGGGCATCGGGTCGAATCCCTCCCAATACTTCGGCTGCCCTGTCGCCGCCAACGCCTGCAACGTCCGACCGTGAAAACTCTGCTGCGCACACACAATCGTCCGCCGCCCGCTCTGCGCCACCACTCCGTGATAGCGCCGCGCGAGCTTGAGCGCCGCCTCGTTCGCCTCGGCGCCCGAGTTGCAGAAAAACACCCGGTCAGCGAATGACTGCGCCACGAGCCGCTCCTGCAGCAAGAGCTGCGGCTCGTTGTAGAACAGATTCGAGACGTGCAGCAGCTTGCCCACCTGCGACTGCAGGGCCTCGACAAGCGCCGGGTGCCCGTAGCCCAGGCAGTTCACCGCGATGCCAGCCAGAAAGTCCAGATAGCGACGACCCTCTCGATCCACCAAAAACACCCCGTCGCCGTGATCGAACACGATCGGGCTCGGACCATAGTTGCGACTGGTCGTCTGCGTCGCCGACTCGACGAGCGAGGCGGTCGACCGCTCGGGGGCGAGCTTTCGGACTGGACGGTGCGTATGCATAAGAGTTCCTTCAGTTCGAACCTGAGCGCCGAAAATCACCGACGATCTACACCAGCCCTGAGCCTCCGTCGACTCCTCGTCGACAACGCGCGCAGCCCCATTCGAAGTCCCGAGAGCCCACAAGAATCAGGCGCTGCCTTACCGCGGCGCCCGACACGCAGCGCCTCGGGGGACGCCGGCCAGACCGCAAGAAAAGAAGGCAAAAGGGGGCCCGGGGGACGAAGTCCCCAGGCGGGTCAGGGCAGAGCCCTGCCGGGTCAGGGCAGAGCCCTGCCGGTCAAGCCGCCCAGAGCGCCGCATAAATCCATCCCCTCCCCGGTTGCGTAAAGGTCCACTTCTGGCCACGCCGGCCGCCTCCCCTATCTTCGACCTACGGACAAGGATGTGCCCCATGAACCGCGAACGACCTCGCGACACCATTGCTGACCAAAATGAATCGCTCGATTCCCGGAGCCCTGACTGCTCGTAGCGCTTTCCGTGTTGGATTCGGCGTTCTCCTGCTCGCCGCCGTCATCGCTTCGCCCCTGCCGTCGCTCTTGCAAGGGTGCAGCCCCGAGGCCCCGCCGGGCACCCACCTGAGCGCGGCCCCCAACGTCAACCCGACGCAAATCACGCCCAAAGAGAAGGCCGGCGTGCCGCCGCCACTCGAGCCTCCACCGAGCCCACGCCAAATCGCTGCGGAGCTCGCGCCCAGCCTGCTGCAGAGCCACGGCGCCGCGGCCGGCCTGCGGCCTCACTCCATGCAGGCCCTGCGCTGGCTCGTGCGCTCCAACCGCCTAGAAATGGCCGCGTCCGCGCTGGCCTACTCCCTCGACCAGTTCACCGGCGACGAGCTCGACACCGCGCGCTACCTGCTCGGACGCACGCTGACCCAGCTCGAGGACCCCGCCGGCCTCGAGGTTCTCCAAGCCCTCCCAGACCCCTACTCGCCCATCGACGACCTGCGCCTCAACTGGCTCGCGCGCGCCTACGTCCTCGCCGGGCAGCCCGCCGCGGCCATCGAGACCGTCGACCTGCTGCAGAAACGCGAGCCCAAATCGGAGCTCCTCTACGAGCTGCGCGTCATCCAGAGCCGCTTGCTCGGCGACGCCGGCGAACGCAAGCGGGCGCTCGACGTGCTCGGCCCCAACGACCGGGCCGGCTCCGCCGTGCCGCGCTGGCTGCGCGCCGAAACCCTGCGCACCAAGGCCGACCTCCTGCGCGAGAGCTCGCCCAAAGACAGCGCCGCGCTGGAAAAGTACCTCCTCCTCACCCACCCCGCCGAAGAAGCCACCGTCCGCAAAGGCATGACCACCACCGTCGAGGACCTGAACGACAAGGAGCGCTTCCAGCGCGCCGAACGCCTCGCCAAAGACTGGAACTACGTCGAAGCCCGGGACGAGTTCCGCCGCCTCATGGACCACAAGACCCTGGGCTACGAGGCCATGTGGGAAGTGGCCGAGATCAGCCAGCGCACCTACCGCGACAACCCCGTCGAGGCCCGCGAGATCTACCAAAAGTTGGCCAAGCGCAGCGGCCCCCACAGAGGCAAGGCCGCCTTCCGCGTCACCCAGACCTACCTGCGCGAGAACGACTACGGCAACGCACTGAAGGAAGCCAAGAAACTCGGCGGCAAGGAAGACGGCGCCTTCTACCGCGGCTGGATCCCTTACATCGCGCGGGATTGCGACGACGCCATGCCGCATCTCAAGGAATACGGCGAGCGAAAGGGCGACTCGGAGATGAAAGGCTTCTACGCTTGGTGCTTCATTCGCGAAAAACGCTGGGAGGAGGCCGTCCCCGCCTTCGAGAAGCTGGTCAAGTACGGCAACCCCATCGTGCGCGGCAAAGCCTGGTACTGGCAGGCCTACGCACTGGAAAAGCAAGGCAAGGTCGCGGCCGCCAAAGAGAAGCTCGCCTCGCTGCACGCCTCCTACCCGCTGACCTACTACGACATCCTGGCCTACCAGATGGAGGCCCGCTGGGACGGCAAAGATCCGACCGCCTCGAAGCTCCCCATCTTCGAGGGCGCCGGCAAGGCCGCTCACCTAGAGGTCGGCGACGAGGCCTGGGAGTGGCCCACGCTCTCGGCCGCCCAGGCCAAGAAACTTGCCGCTGTGCGGCACTTGGTCGAGTTGGACGAGCTGGAGCGCGCTCGGGGCTTGTACGCCGAGGTGCGAAGCGCCGCTGAGTCCGCCGTCGCAAGAGCCCACCGCGACGAGTTCATCGCCTTCATGGGCGAGCAAGTCCAGAACTACTACCACGGCTGGCAGCAGGCCTCGGGTTCGGTGCGCGCCATGAGCGACCAGTTTCCCGACGCCGAAGACGCCCGCTGGCAGCTCGCCTACCCGCGCGCTTACCGTCCGATGGTCGAGGCGCTGGCCGCAGAATACGGCATTACGCCCTACTTGATATACGGCATCATGCTGCAGGAGAGCCGCTTCCGCTGGTACCAAGTGTCGTCTTGGGACGCCATGGGCGCCCTGCAGATGATCCCCAAGACGGCCGTCAAAGTTGGCGCCGAGATCGGCAAAACCTACCGCCGGCACACCTTCATGGAGCCGCGCGTGGGCTTCGAGTTCAGCGCCTTCTATATGGCCAAGCACCACGAGATGTGGAACCAGAACCTGACCCTGACCGCGGCCAGCTACAACGGCGGCCCCCACAAGGTCGAGGCCTGGATGAAGGCCAGCGACGGCGCGCCGTTGGACTTCCTCGTCGAGGACTTCACCTTCGACCAGTCGCGCCACTACTGCCGCAAGGTCGCCGAGCACATGCTGCGCTACATCACCCTCTATGAGGACGATCCAGAGGTGCGGGCCGAGCTCATCGACGAGCTCTTCCCGCTCGAGGTGAACTACGACATTCCAGAGGACACGGGGTACTGAGGGAACCGCGCGGCGCTCCAAATATGGCGAGTTCGCTCTCGCTGCCATGAAAATCCCACGCTCGTCAGGTTGGGCACGCGCCATATCTCATTGAATCAAGGTGCGATTCAAAGGTTCAGGCTCACCACAGAGAACACAGAGAGCACAGAGGAGTGAGGAGAAGCTCTCTGTGCTCTCTGTGTTCTCTGTGGTGAACATGAGGCCAGACTCATCGCAGAATCTCTGAGGTTTTCTCACCTCTTGGATGACGCGCCAGCGTCTGGGGTGGCTGCTATGAAAATCGGCTGGGTTCTGGCGGTATGTTGCGGATATTGCTTCGATCTTATCGCAGGGGCGCAGAGGGCGGCCGAGGCGCAGAGAGTTTGGAGAAATGAGTTGGTACGTCTAGAGCACATTGTGGCGAGGTTGAGTGGGCTCCTCGAGGTCAACGAGAAGAGGTTGACCATGCTTTGCTTTTCTCACCTCTTGGGTGACGCGCAGCGTCTCAGATGACTGCGTTCAAGATCGCAGCAATATCCGCGACATGCCGCCCGATCTCAACTCGGCTCGCCGCGCCCTATGCCGCGCTGCGCTCCACAAAAGAAACGTGCAACCGCTGTCCCCTTGCGGACTCCTGGACAAACGAGGATGCTAGCAAGCGCTGTGCATTCCAGGAAGGAGCTCCGATGACGGAGCCAACGTCCCACTTGGAGGAGACTATGCCTCGTGGAAAAGTGCTAGAATTCGCGAAGGAACGCGGCTACGGCAAGATCCAGCTCGAAGATGGCTCTGTCATGAACTTCGACGCCTCGGTCATCAACACGTTTGAGATCGGACCAGGCGACATCGGCGAAGTCACCATCAGAGACATCCGAGGACGACAGGTCATCGCGCGCGTCGACTTCGAAGTCGAAGAGTGATCCCCAAAGCCTTCGTTGAGACGACAACACAGAGAGAAGTGCACAGCGAGAGGCCCTTTCGTCGTCTCTTCGAATTGCGTCGATTCACCGTCGTTGCGCACAGCCACACTCAACAGGGTGTGAGCACGCGCAGTTCCAAGAGCTTCGGCAACCGGTGTGCCCAGAACTCGCTCAGGGTCTCGGCGAGAAGCTCCTGCAACGCCTCTCCCTCTACTGCCGTGCCGCCGCCTGGACGCTGCAGCTTCACGCTGTGGGCGTACAACTGCTGCGAGGCCCAGCCGACGAACGCCCCCGCGCCAACCTCGGTCAGACCCGCCAACACCAACGCCACGCGGAAGGGCAGCACAAAGGCCGTCCCTAGAGGCTGCGCCACGACCAACACCGCCGGCCGCGTCCACAGCTGAGTCTCCAGGAACCAGCGGTTCAGCGGCAGCTCCAGACGAAAGCGTCCCGTGGGCTTGGCCTCGAGCTGCGCGGCGGCATTCGTCGCTCCCACGAACCTCGTCACCTGCCCACCGAGCAGCGCCCGCGTCAGCGCCGCCTCCTGCTCGGACGTCGACGCCAGAGAACCCAGCGCCTCGTCCCACTCCGACGGGTCCAAGCTCCGCCTCGAGACGTGCTCGAAAAGGGCCTCGTAGAGGGGAGTGGACCAAGTCAGCTCCCGGCTCCTCAGCCGCACCGGCGCGCCTAGCCGCGGCCGCACCAAGTGCGTGCCAATGTGCCCCTGGCCGAGCCACTCGCAGGGCTCCACCGTGACCGGAGTGCCTTTGACGAAGAGATCTTGCCGGAACGTCTCGTGGGTGGCGGCGTCGACCAATAGCTCACGCGGCGCCTCCCCTCGCCAGCGCTCCACGAGCGCTTGCATGGGCACGCTCAGAACCAAGTCGTCGCGGTTCAGATAGGCCGGCGACGAGCCAACGTAGTGCAGACCAAACGACTCACCGTGGGCCTTCACCTCAGCGAAGCGAAAGAACGCCCAGTGGGGGTTGAAGTACTCGTGCACCACGTAGTGAAGGTCGCGCGTCACCAGCTGGTCGACGAGCTCGGCGGCCGCCGGAGACATCTCGAAGTAGGCGGCGCCAAACTTGCGCATGAAGTGCAGGTATTCGACTGCCTTCTGTGCCCGCTCCAGGGTCGTCCCTGGCATGCCCTTCGTGAAGGTCAACATCATGTCGCGCAGCGGCGCCAAGGCGCACCAGCCGGGCCACGCGTTGTAGCTCACGTACACCAGACCGCCCTCGCGCAGACTCTGCGCGGCGAGCCCCAAGGCTGCAGCGCGCACCGACTCGCTGACCCAAGAGTAGAGCCCGTGCAGCACGACGAAGTCCATCTCGGGGAGCGCGTCCGCAGCAAGCGTGCGCAGGTCCGCACAGACGAGATGGAGGTTCTGCAAGCCGGCTTGCTTCCGCACCGCTTCGGCCGCCGCGATGTGCTCCGGCATGAAGTCGACGCCCCAGAACTCGGCGTAGGGCATCGCCGCCGCGAATACGGTGAGGCTGGTCGCATGGCCACAGCCCAAATCGAGATAGCGAAACGGCCGCTCGACGCGTGGAGGCAACACACCAGCCAGCGCACACGAGACCGTGAGCTCCGTGGGCGCCAGAGCGGGGGCGAACGCCGAGGTGTAGGGGACGTCGGTCACATAGGAATCACTGCACATCGTCAGCCGTCCTCGATGAATTTCTCCACCTCGATGAATTTCTCCACCACGCGATCGTCAACAGCCCATACACAGCGCCGGCTGTGTTGCCAAGCGAGGTCTGAGCGACCTGAAAACAGGGGACTGGGGCACCCTAGCAGGTTTGAAGCCAGATTCGAGCGAGCCGCCTCGACGCACACAAATAACACTCACCAAAGTTTCGTGTTGGAAAGAAGTTCTGCTATCCCTCCCTGTTGTCGACCAAAACACTCAATTACCTGGTCGACGTTTCCCCGCACCTGTTGAAAACTGGAGTTGCAACGATGATGAAGAAGACCCTGTTCGTCCTATTGTTCGGTCTCGCCCTGGCCGGCCTCGGCGCCTGTACGGGTGGCGGCGATGGCAACGGCACCCCGAATGGAGAGAAAGGTAACCTGCGCACCGTCTCCGGCAAGCTGACCGCCGAAGATGCGGGAACCAGCGGCCCTGCCAAAGCCAAAGTGATGATGATGGTCGGCTCCAACAAGCTGGCCGCCAAGCTCGATCCCACCAGCAAAAAGTTCATCTTTGACAGCCTCCCCGCCGGCGCCAAGACCCTCCTCGTCGACCTCGGCGACGGCCCCCTGCCCGTCAAGTTCGCGAAGTCGAAAGAGGCCGCCGACCTGCTCGCCTCCTTGATCCCCGACGTGGCGCTCCTCAACTCGCTGCTCGGCACCGACCACAACTTCGACATGTACATCGGCGACCTCACCCTCTCCGCCGACGGCACCTACTACACCCCCGAGTTCAACCCCCTCTCCTTCTTCGACACCGACTTCGACGGCCTCGGCGACTGGCTCGACGGCGACATCGACGGCGACGGGCTCGACAACCTCGGCGACCTCAACCCCTGGGGCGACGACTACGGCGACTGGGGCTGGGACGAGGAAGTCTGGGACGGCTGGGATGGCGATGGCGACGGCGATGCCGACTGGGAAGACAGTGACTTCAGCGGCGACGGCTACTGGGGCACGGACGACATCCCCGGCTGGGACGTGTGCGCCGAATCCGACGCCGCTTGCTGGGCCACCGCCTGCGATCCTTCCGTCGACTCCTGCATGGGCAACGACGAGTACTGCGCCATGTTCCCCGATGACACCTTCTTCTGCAGCGGCGTCGACTGCGTCGCCAACCCGACCGACCCCGCTTGCGTCGGCGTCGATTGCACCACCGACCCCACCAACCCGAGCTGCAACGTCTGCGTCACCGACCCGACCGACCCCAGCTGCACCGACGTCTGCGCCCTCGACCCGACCGATCCCTCGTGCGGCGTCGACTGCGACCTCGACCCCACCAACCCGGCTTGTGGCGTCGACTGCACCCTCACCCCCAACGACCCCTCCTGCGCCGTCGACTGCGAGCTCGACCCGACCGACCCCTCCTGCGCCGTCGACTGCACCCTCACTCCGGACGATCCCATGTGCTCCGGCGTGACCTGCCCCGACGCCAGCAACCCGGCCTGTGACCTGTTCTGCGTCGAGAACCCCGCAGCCACCGAGTGCCTCGGCTACTGCATCGCGAACCCCACCGACCCGGCCTGCATGTAATCCTTGCCGGTTCCGTTCGACTCGAAGGGACGCGCTCCAACGCGTCCCTTCGCCGTTCTTGCACGCGGCATTGAGCAGCCAGCAGATTCCGTGGAGAATCCACTCCTCACCCGCCAAGGAGCCCGATGCGACAGCAACTCCTCGACCGCGACTGGATTCTCGAGCTCCAACACGACGCCCTCCCGGCCGGCGCTCCCCCCGAGCTCGCCAGCGCGCTCCCAGCCTCTGTCCCTGGCTGCGTCCACACCGCGCTGCTGGCCGCCCAGCTCATACCCGATCCCTTCTTCGCCAACAACGAAGCCGACTTGCAGTGGCTCGGCGAGCAAACCTGGCGCTACTCCTGCCCCTTCGACGTCGACGAGGACCTGCTCGCCGCCGACCACCTCGAGCTCGTCCTAGCCCAGGTCGACACCATCGCCGAGGTCGTCCTCAACGGCCAATCCGTCGGGCACACCCAGAGCCTGCACTGCACCTATCGCTTCGACCTCCG
>Ga0210044_10002380_pt1 | contig 28050 bp, 22 predicted proteins | sample CryGey13umfilter_2_FD_183959 | JGI IMG/M metagenome (GOLD analysis project Ga0210044, IMG submission 183959) | Groundwater microbial communities from aquifer in Utah, USA - Crystal Geyser 4/9/14 3 um filter (SPAdes) (version 2) | ecosystem: Environmental > Aquatic > Deep subsurface >... | reverse complement strand
AAGGTATCCGAGAATAATCAAATTAAATACTCTTGGAGATACATTATGGACTAATTCCTTTGGGAACTTTCATTATATTCAATTTCCAACAAATAGTAATTATGTAAGCATAGGTGATACTAATTTTCTTTTTACCAGTGCATTATTATTAGATAGTTCATCTCAAACACAGGATAGTGTTATTATTTCTTTATTTAAAATAGATGATAAGGGAAATATATTATGGGAGAAAGAATTTGGAGATAGAAATAAATTTACCCTTGTTGCTGACATTAAACAAACAGATGAAGGTGGGTTTATTATGACTGGAAGTACTACAGGATGGGGGAGTACAAATAGTGGCATCAGTTCATTTTTATTAAAAGTGGATAGTTTGGGCAATGAAGAATGGCATCAAATTTATGGAGGTGGTAGTTTTAGGGAATCTTACTCGGTAGAAGTAACAGCAGATAATGGCTATATCATGGCTGGCAGGTTTTACCAGTCAACGGCTACCAAAGAAGACATTAATGTGGTAAAAACCGACAGTTTGGGTAATTTAACTTGGAGTAAAACTTATGGCACACCCGAACAAGACAATACCTTTGCTTATATTACTAGGTATATGAATACTGGTGATTACATTTTGGTTGGTGGTATAGACATTGTTCCTGGTAATATTCTAAGTGATTTTCAGGGTTACATTGCACGAATAAGTGGATTAAATGGCAATGTAATTTGGGCAGATACCATGGGGATTGTTCAAAATGGAACTCAAGATGTTTTTTCGAGCAATGTAATCATATCGCCTAATGGGGGTATTATTGGTGTTGGAGGGACACACTATGCATCTTCAACCGGAGCAGTAGATGCGTGGATAGTGAAATACAATAGCAATGGCAATTTATTATGGCAACGTACTTTTAATAAGTATGGTGGTAACAATTGGAATTATTTGGTTGATATACACCAAACCTACGATAATGGTTTTGTATTGTGTGGCGATTTAACCAATGTTGCTATACCTGAGCAAAACCTTTGGGTACTTAAACTTGATAGCATGGGTTGTGAAATAGTTAATTGTAGTGTTGGGGTTGAAGAACCCCCCTCCCTTTTGGGGAGGGCTGGGGTGGGGATTTACCCCAACCCCAACAACGGAAAATTTACCATTACCTTAGTAGAAAATGAGCAACAAGTACCAATTTTTATTTATAACCTTTCTGGGCAAGTGGTACAACAACTCAACATCAACAACAATGCTATAATTGATATGAGCAAGCAACCTAACGGCATTTATTTCGTTAAAGTAGTGCAACACAATAAAGTAAGTATAATGAAAATAATTAAGGATTAAAACGCATAATCATGAAAGCATTAAAATACATTACCATCTTTCTTTTTTTTAGTTGTATAGTAACTGATTCATATAGCCAAACTTATCACCCTTTTCCAGATAGCTCCGCTATTTGGAGAATGATACTTACTTATAGTAGTGATCCAGACCCTTCATATAGTTACAAACATGCCGTATTTATTTCTAATGATACCATAATAAATGGCAATATCTATCACAAGCTTTATAAAAGTGATGTAACAGCATCTGACACATTATCTATTAATTATACTGGAGCAATAAGAGAGATAAACAAAAAAGTATATTTATATTTAGATTCTCTTGCAGCTTATAATATCAGTATGGGTCTTTTTGGTTTTTGTAGATGGATGAGTGGTTCTGACACCTCTGTTTTAAATAAGGATTTATTGCTTTATGATTTTGATGTTAATGTTGGCGATACCGTATTTTATGAGTATTTAGACAGTATAAAAATAGAAATAACCTCAATTGATAGTATACTAATACAAAATCAATATCGAAAAAGATATCATTATAACTTTTTATGGACAGGATACCCATTCTGTAATGGCTTACTTTGGAATTATGATTATTACATAGAATCAATAGGTTCTCCTTTAGGGATATTTGGACATTTAGGAATGTATTTTGAAAATAATGCACAACTCCTTTGTTTCGAAGATTCAGAAATTTCTTATCCCGATTCTACAAGTTGCTCTAATGCTATGGGAATTAATGAACGTTTTAAAGAAAAAAATGTTGTTTTAGTTTATCCAAACCCAAACAATGGCTTGTTTACCCTAAAAATAGATGCTCCTTTTAGCCAAGCAACACTTGCCGTTTTTGATGTAACAGGTAAACGCATTTTACAACAAAACATTACCCAAAACGAAAGTCAACTCAACTTATTAGCTTATCCCAAAGGAATGTATTTTTATCAAGTAATTGTTGAAGAAAAGGTTTTTTCTGGAAAAGTAATGGTGAACTAAGTTTTACCAATTAGTTGTAATACTATACAACTAATTGGTAATACTTACAATCCTTTCCTATAATTTTCAATCGCTTTTTTAGAAGTTACCCAATTTCTTCCTTCCTTATGAGCATCTATTTTCCCTTGCCTAGCGAGTAAACTGATGTACTCTTGACCATAAGGAATTGTGGGCTCATTAACAATGTTGGTAATACTTTGATAATCTGAATCGTTGTTAGGTAATGCACTTAAATAAATGTTTAAAGTTCTTTCTATTGATTGACACATCAACAACATCAATTTTTGATAATTACCTTTGTTAGCTTGATTTAACGCTTCGTAATATTTTTTCCGATCATTTTTTAAAATAATTGCTGGAGGAAATCCTTTTTGCATTAATAATAAATTCATTGCCAAACGAACAGTACGCCCATTACCATCAAAAAAAGGATGAATCCAAACCATTTTATGATGAAAAACAGTTGCCAATTCTATCGCATTAAGTTGTAACGAATTTTTATTAACAAACTCAATGAGCTCATCTAATAATTGAGGAACTTTTAATGCGTTGGGTGGCACAAAATTGGCACCTGAAATTCTAACTCCTGCATTTCTAATTCTTCCAGCAAATTCATCTTCTATAGAACGTAAGACCAATGCGTGCAATGAAAGAATATCTTTGCTGCTTAATTGATAATTTTCTTTTACCAAAGAATACAAATAATGGATAGCAGTTTCGTGATTTTTGGCTTCAAAATGTTCTCGTAAAGATTTTCCTTTTATAGTAATCCCTTCTTGTAACACTAGTTGAGTTTCTCTCAAATTTAGCGTATTTCCTTCAATACTATTAGAATTATAAGTCCATTCTATAGCAATTGCTTCTTTAATTTTAGCCAAGGCAATACCGGATAATGGGCGAACTTTGTTTAGCTCTTCCACTTTTTCGGTTAAACGATTAAATGTTGCTTTAAATTCTTCTCGATATTTCAAATCAATTTTCCACATTTTACAAATATACACTAAATATCGGATAATACAAATTTATAAGCTATCCGATATTTTTAATAGCATAATTATGATATGACTAGTAAATTTATTTTTCATTTTTAGCTTTAAATAGAGAATTAAAATTTGATTTTTAGCGAGAAATATAATTATTGACCTTTATACTTTTCACTATATTTTTCGTAAAGTTTCTTTTGAAAATTGTTTAAATTTAATGCTCTGCCTTGAATATAAGCAGCGGTAACATCATTGCTTTTCATGTCCAACGCATCACCAGTAGAAATAAATAGAGTAGCATCTTTTCCTACTTCTAAGCTACCAACAGTTTTATCTATGCCTAAGATTTTGGCAGTATTTAGAGTAATTAATGATAAAGCATCTTCTTTATTTATGCCATAAGCAGCAGCAGTTCCAGCATAAAAAGGCAAATTTCGGGTATTCATAGCTTCCATGTCGCCAGCGTTTTCTAAACAAAATAATACTCCGGCATCAAATAACAGCTTTGGCAATTTATAAGGTAAATAAACATCATCTTCTTGTCGTTGAGGTAAGTCGTGCAACCGACATAACATGACTGCAATGTTATTTTCTTTTAACATATCAGCAATCATCCAAGCATCGTAACCACCAACAATGACCATTTTTTTTACTGAATATTTTTTAGAAAAATTAATGGCTTCGGTAATTTCTTTAACAAAATCGGTATGAATAAAAAGTGTTTTATTGCCATCGAAAATACCACGCATAGATTCGAAACGTAGATTTTTTTCATCATGAGTATTCACCTTTGAATAGGCTAAAGCATCACCAAAAAAGGAATTTAATGCTAGGATTGATTTTTCATAATTTTTTGATTTTTCACCATTCCATCTACTAAACATTCGTGACCAATTCAAATGAACACCGTCATCTTCTTTGTAAATAGCATCTTCCCAATTCCAAGCATCAAACTGAACAATTGATGATGTTCCTGAAATTACTCCGCCACGTGGAGTTATTTGAGCCATTAATACACCATTAGAGCGAATGGTAGGTGTAATTTTTGAATCCGTACTATAAGCAATAATAGAACGAACATGTGGTGTAAATTCTCCAATCTCATCAAAATCATTGGTAGCTCTCACCGCATCTATCTCTGTTATTCCAAGTGTAGAATTTGGAGCAATAATTCCAGGATAAACATGTTGGTCTCGAATATTAATAATGGTATCAAAATGGTCAAATTCTATTTTTATTCGTGTAGCATCATCTACCATAGTAAGTTTACCTTCTTCAAAAGCAATTGCAGCGTTTTCAATAATTTTTCCATTGCCTACATGTGCTGTGCCATTTAGTAATAATATTTTTTTTGTTTGTTTTGGTGCAGGAATTTCAACTTGTGCTGCTAATCCTAAAACTAAATTGGTTAGTATAATTAATAATATGTTTTTCATAGTTTATTTTTTTATTCCCTCTTGGTGAAGAGAGAATTCATGACAAAAGTTTTACTCTCCAACAGTATCGCAATGATATAATTTTGGTTTTTTACTAGATGGAGTTTGTGTTTTTTCTCCATCTTTCTTAGCATCAATCATCTTTTCTATTATTCGAGCTTTCTCTTTTCGATTAGCCATTTGCAACTTAAAATCCACCTCTTTATCAAAATAAACAGTACCATCAATGATGGTTTTTTCTACCCTTGCATAAATAGATAAAGGATTAGCTGACCATAAAACAACATCTGCATCCTTTCCTATTTTGATACTCCCTATTTTATCATCAAGATGTAATAATTTAGCTGGATTAAGTGTTACAAATTTCAGGGCTTCTTCTTCACTTACTCTACCATATTTTACTGCTTTTGCTGCTTCCTGATTCAGCCTTCTCCCCATTTCAGCATCATCCGAATTATAGGCAACCGTAATTCCTTGCTGGTGCATGATGGCACCATTGTATGGAATAGCATCATTAACTTCAAATTTATATGCCCACCAATCAGAAAAAGTTGAAGCTCCAGCACCATGTTTTTTCATTTTGTCGGCAAGTTTATAACCCTCTAAAATATGGGTAAATGTATTAACAGTAAATCCCATAGAATCGGCTACATGCATTAACATATTAATTTCAGATTGTACATAAGAATGACAGGTAATAAATCGTTCTTTATTTAGTATTTCATTAATAGTTTCTAATTCCAAATCAATTCTTGGTGCGGGAGCATTTTCTTTTAATTTTTCTGGAACCAAGGCATAAGCATCCCATTTTTTTTGGTACTCGTTAGCTCTAATAAAAACATCGTAATAAACTTGTTCAACACCCATTCTAGTTTGTGGGAATCGTTGGTTGTAATTATCTCCAAAATTGGAATGTTTTACATTTTCGCCTAAAGCAAATTTTATGAAACGAATAGAATCATTAATTTTCATATCATCAGGAGCATTTCCCCATTTTAATTTTATAATAGCCGATTGACCACCAATTGGGTTGCACGAGCCATGTAACAATTGTGAGGTGGTAACACCACCAGCCAATTGACGATAAATGTTGATGTCGTCCGAATTTACAACATCTGCAATACTCACTTCAGCAGTAACAACTTGAGTGCACTCATTTACGCCGCCGCTAATTGCAATGTGCGAATGTTCATCGATAATGCCCGCTGAAAGATGTTTGCCTTTTCCTTCAATAATTTTAGCCCCTTCGACAGTTAAATTTTTTCCAATGGCTGCAATTTTTCCATTTTGAATTAACACATCCGTATTTTGCAAAATACCTTCAGCTTCATTAGTCCATACAGTTGCCCCTCTAATAATCATCGTTTCGGCTTTTGGAAGCGAATCAAATCCAAAAGCCATATTTGGATATTGGATTTGAGGAACAATTAATGAGTCCTTTTTTTCTTCTTTTTTCTTATCTACATCTGTGTTTTTTCCTTTAATTGCCGACCATTTAATCCATTCTCCATTTGCTAATTGACCATTACCGTCCCAAATACCGCCATTACTACTTATGGTTCCACTTAGTCGTATTGTTCCTTTTTGGTAATCATCTTTTGGGTTAAAGTGGAGGGAGATGGAGTTTTCTTCAACACTAATAGTAACAGAAATTTTATTGGTGTCTGGCTTATTTTCTTTGGCACCAATAACAGTAATATTTCCAGTAAGTTTTTGCGGCTCTCCTTGTACGGTTAATGTATATATTTTTCCTTGTACATTTAAACTATAATTTCCTCTTGCATCAATAATAGCATAATCGTTGATGATGTGTTGTTTTCCTTTTATCCAGTTTTCGTGAATAATGGATTTTTCAGCAAAAAGGTTTTCGGAAGTAATAATAAAGTTGGCTAATTTGCCTTGTGCTAAACTTCCAATTTTATCATATTCGTTAATAAAATTAGCGGGAGAATAGGTCAATGCTTTTAATGCAGTTTGCTCGGAAAGTCCGCATTTAATAGCTTTTCTTATGTTGTTGAAAAATTCTTTTTTATCTTTTAAATCAGAAGTAGTAATAGAAAAATCGATTTGATTATTGGCAACAATTCCTAAATTATAAGGAGCTAATTCCCAATTTTTAACATCAGAATAAGGGATAATTAAAGAATTGTAGGGGTCAGATACTTCATAAGCTTCTGGAAAATTTACAGGAATAATTAATTTCCCTTGTGTAGCCTTTACCTCTTTTATTCGTTGGTATTCGTTTCCGTTGGTTTTAAAAATATATTGAGTTTCAAACTCATCACCAATTTTATCGGCTCTTAAAATGTTAAACTTATCGTTGGCTTCGAATATTTGTGGAAGTTTCCAATTTTCCATAATGGTGTTTAACGAAATGTTGTATTCCTCTACTTTTGGGTTATTAAATAGCCAATCTACATCGTAATAGGTTTGTCGGATTAAAGCAATCATTCCCATTAAAGAACCTGGGTATTCTTGGGTGGAGGAACCTTTATTAAAAGATAATTGACAAGCAACTTTATCAGTTATCATAACTGAATTTGCTAAATCATTGGCAAGCGTAACTAAAGCAGAAGTTCCTCTCATAATGCCATCTTGTTGATGGGTTAAAACCACTCCAAAACCCAATTTTCTTAGTTCTTCTGCTTTTGTTTCGTCAACAACAAATAGTTTTCCTGCTTCAACTTCGGGACGAATGGATTGATTCCAATTGAAAGCACCTTTAGTGGTGGTTTCAAATTGAGAACCTTCACGATGAGGTGTTTCTTTTAGCCGATTGACTGGTATTCCATAATTTGAATAGATATCTATTAATGAGGGGTAGATAAACTTGTTTTTTAAATCGTAAATAATGGCATTGGCAGGAATCTTTATTTTAGTTTTTAAATCAACAGCCTCAATTTTTCCATCTTTAATTAAGAGCGTTCCATTTTCGATTTTTGTTTGATAGTCAACATAAATAGTAGCATTGGTAAAAGCGTAATAATTATGAATTTTATGGTGAGTACCGTTTACACTAAATGTTTCTTGAGCAAAGATGAATTGGTTACAAAAGAGGATAATTATGAAAAGAAAAAAATGCTTCATGCCGTATTTTATGAATTAGAAAAACCAAAAATAATGTTTATTCATGAAATAATTTTAAAGAAAAATGATAAGCGAAAACATTATTTAGAATTAATTAAAATAACACAAGCTCTTTTAATTAATTTTGTTAGCAAAACAAAAATAGATAAATATGGAAATTGCATTATTACACACACATTCGTTGTTAAGATGGTTAGTAGTTGGTTTTTTGGTAATTGCTATTATCAAATCATTAAGTGGATGGTTTGGTAAGAAAGATTTTACTAAACCAGATAACATCATCGCTTTGCTACTATTAAGTTTTACTCATTTACAATTAATAGCTGGTTTTGCTCTTTATTTTATGAAAGGTTGGAGTACTCAGCTAACTAATATGTCGGATCCAATAGCTCGGTTTTGGGGAATGGAGCATGGGTTTACCATGATAATTACAATTGCATTAATAACAATAGGAAGAATAAAATCTAAAAAGGCTACGGAAAGTATTCAAAAGCACAAAAAGAGTGTTATTTTTTATAGCATTGCATTGGTGTTAATTATATGGGCAGGTATTGTTAAACCAATGTTGTTAGGTAAAGGGTTAATTTAATTGTCAGATATTATTTATCTGATGGCTTAGTTGATAGGTAAGATGAAAGAAAATTTCCATAACGAAAATATTCACATCGTTGAAAAGGTGGTTCTCGTAGGTGTCCTCATCAAAGGACAAGATGAAGCAAAACTTAAAGAATATTTAGATGAATTGGCTTTTTTAGCAGAAACTGCTGGAGCAGAAACAGTAAAAAGATTTACTCAAAAATTAGAACATCCAGATCCTAAAACATTTGTAGGAAAAGGCAAACTAGAAGAAATTCTTGAATACATACAAGAACATGAGGTGGGTATGGTAATTTTTGATGACGAGTTATCTCCTTCTCAACTTAGAAACATTGAAGCTGTTTTAGAGTGCAAAGTATTGGATAGAAGTAACCTTATTTTAGATATTTTTGCGAGTAGAGCCCAAACTGCTAATGCACGAACTCAGGTAGAGTTGGCACAATGTCAATATATGCTACCGCGTTTAACTCGTTTATGGACTCACTTAGACAGACAAAAAGGAGGAGGGGTTGGAATGAGAGGTCCTGGTGAAACTCAAATAGAAACAGATAAAAGGATAATTCTTCAAAAAATAACTTTATTAAAAGAAAAATTAAAAAAGATTGACAAGCAAAAATCTGCTCAACGAAAACAACGAGTAGAAATGGTTAAAGTGGCGTTGGTTGGTTACACCAATGTTGGAAAATCTACCATCATGAACATGTTGAGCAAATCTGATGTGTTTGCTGAAAATAAATTGTTTGCCACCCTCGATACCACCATTCGGAAAGTAGTGATTGGAAATTTGCCTTTTTTATTAACCGATACGGTTGGGTTTATTCGAAAATTACCGCATCATTTAGTAGAATCTTTTAAATCTACTTTAGACGAGGTAAAAGATGCTGATATCTTAGTTCATGTGGTTGATGTTTCTCATCCCAATTTCGAAGATCATGTAAAAGTGGTTCACGATACACTACAAGAATTAGAAGCTATGGATAAGCCTATCATTATTGTTTTTAATAAAATAGATGCCTTTACCTATGTAAAAAAAGACGAAGATGACTTGCTGCCAAAAACAAGAGAAAATTATTCGTTAGAAGAACTTAAAAAAATGTGGATGTACAAAGATGAATATCCTACCATTTATATTTCTGCAGTTAAAAAAATTAATATTGAAGAGTTTAAAGATTTGCTTTATAAAAACATTAAAGCATTACATCTAAAAATATACCCCAATCAGTTGTTGTATTAATTCTAGTCTATCCAAATTGATTTTTTTTCGTTTTATAATTTTATTTAATACATAAGAATTATACATTAAGAATTCATTTATATTTATCAATTGTTGATAAAATATTAATTTGAGTACGTAAGAATTTATGCAATCTATTTTTCATATCAATAAACAATAGTTAAAATTTGTACCATAATTATAACTAAAAATAAATATCATGAAAAATCTAAACAAATTATTACTAATAGCATTATTTAATGTTATTGGTGTAAGTATTTCAAATGCTCAATGTACTTCTTCCTTTAATTATGTGGATAATGGAAGTGGAAATTACACCTTTACTTCAACCTCATCTGGAGGATTAAATTTTAACTGGAAGGTTGATAATAATTATGTAGGAACAGGTACTATTTTCACTAATACTTTTACCAATGGCAACCATAATGTATGTTTATTTATAGAGGATTCTATGGCTGGGTGTTGGGATAATACTTGTCAAACCATAACAGTTACAGCAGGTGTTCCTTGTGTTTCTTCATTTAATTATGTGGATAATGGGGGTGGAAATTATACATTTACTTCTACCTCTTCTGGAGGCACTAGTTTTATTTGGTTGATAGATGGAGCATGGTCTGGGAATGGAACTTCCATCTCTCCAACATTTTATAATGGAACTCATACTATTTGTTTAACCATTTTGAATTCTGCTGCAGGATGCAGTAATACTTCTTGTCAAACGATAACAGTTACATCAGGCACCTCCTGTTCGGCATCTTTTAATTATGTAGATAATGGAAATGGTAATTACACTTTTACCTCCACTTCTTCTGGTGGATTAAATATGGGTTGGTTTATTGGTGGTTCAAATGTTGCATCTGGAAACTCTTTTTCATACAATTTTACCAATGGAAACTACATGGTTTGTTTAGGGATTGCTGATACCAATACAGGATGTTATGACACAGTATGCCAAGCCATAACAGTTACCTCAGGAATTTCGTGTAACATTAATGCTGGATTTTCTTTTGTAGATAATGGATTAGGTAATTATTCATTTACTAATACCACAACAGGAAGTGGTAGTTTATCTTATTATTGGAATTTTGGTGATGGAAATACATCTACTGCTGTAAATCCAACTCATACTTTTGCTGCCAATACTACTTATGTCGTAGTGTTGGCAGTTTCAGATTCTTCCTCTAATTGTGCGTCATATTATTCTGTAGTTATTTTAGTAACAGGAAATCCAAGTCCACTTTCTTGTAATGCTGGATTTGTTATTTATCCCGATTCTGCCCAACCTAGTAATGTTATTGTTGTTAATAGTTCAACAGGTATTAACTTAACCTATTTTTGGGATTTCGGTGATGGAAACACTTCTACACTTCAATATCCAAATTACACGTACAGCACAGCTGGCCCTTTTCTTTTATGTTTAACAATTACTGATGCTGCTAACACTTGTACTAGTTCGTTTTGTGATTCCATTTATTCTGGAGGAGTAATTTGGAAACAAAGCGGATTTACAATTAATGTAATTTCTCCAACAGCAACAGGAATAGAAAATGAAGTTGAGTTGGTTTCAGATTTTGAAATCTATCCAAACCCAGTAACAAATAATTTATCAATAGACTTAAGTTTAACACAACAAGCAACTGTTAAGGTATTTGTTACCGATTTATTAGGAAAACAAATTAGCTTAATTACTAATGAAACATTTCCTGCTGGAAACAATAAATTACAATGGACTCCATCTAACATTTCTAATGGAATTTATTTATTAAACATTAAAACCAATAATTCACTACAAGTAAATAAGTTAGTTTTAAATAGGTAGTTTTTAAAAAGGCGGAATCCGTCAGCTGACGGACGAAGTCGGAAGTTAAAATTACTTCCGACTTCGGTCTTCCAGCTTCGGTCTTCTGGCTTCAATCTTCCAACTCCTCACAACTTACTTTTTAGCCATTCGTTATAATCAACAATATCGTTTTCGGATGATTCTGATGCTGTAGGAAGTTGGATAAATTCATCTGCCTTTTGTTGCAGTTCTTTTTTAGTAAGTGTTTCCATTTTAGCAACAATAGTGATAAATGTTTTTTCTCTTTCGTAAACCTCTTTTTCTAAAATCTCTTTAAATTCTTTTCGAATAAAATTTAATTGATAGTCAAATAAATCAATATCACCATATTCATAAAAAGTAAGTAATTCAACGATATTTACTTTTAGTCGAAATACCACATCCATGTCGTTAAAACTATCAGAAAGTTTAAGTGTTGCTAAGTTTTTTCTGGCATTTTTAAAATCTTTCGTGTCAAAATAAAGTACGGCTAAATTTAAATATACAAAAATGGTATAAAAAGGTAATTGTTGAATTTCTTTTTTTGTTTTTGCTTCCAATAAAACTGCTATTGCTTTTGTTTTATCAGAAACCTGATAGTTAATAACGAGTGAATTATAATAATAAAACAAATACTTGTCAAACAATAACTTTTCGTACTCTTCCATTGTTTTATAGAGTGTTTTTGTAATTGCTAATGACTCATCAATTTTATTATTTTTAAATAAAGAATTAACTAAATAAGTAAGCATCTGAAGTTTGGTGTCGTGGTTGGCCCTATTAAATAAATCACGATTGATAAAATCAGCATAAGTGAGTTTTAAATAATCCTCTAGCGAAACAAAATCTCGTTGTTGAAGTAAAATTCTACTAATAGAATGGTAAATTTTAAATTGTAAGGTTGGACTTTTCTTAACAGCTTCGTTATCTATAAAATCAGCTACTGTTTTTTTTAATACTTCGGTAAATTGATAATTATGTGTTGAATAGTTCTGCGAAATTTTAATACGATGTACCAACGCTGCCAACAAATCATCTATTTCTTGTAAAACATGAAGGGTTTTATGATTTTGCCTACGCTTTTCAATGTAGTTAATGGGATTAAATTCCACGCTTTCGTGGGAGAGTTTAATGAGGTCACTATAAATTAGGTCTAATAAATCAAAAAACTCATTTTTAATCGCTTTTTGTTCTGCCTGAGTTAGATACCCATAAGCAATTCTGTAATCCGCTTTTGTATTAAAAATTTTTGCTAAACTTATCAAATTAATGACAATTGTATATTCATTTTTATTATAATGCAGCAACAATAAACTTTTATTAATCTCATTTAATAATCTATTCTTAAGTCGGTAAAATGAATTTTTATCTAAACTATTGTTGTAAAGTTTTGCTAAGAGTTGATCTTCATCTATATTTTCTTTATTTTTTCTAATGTAATTAAAAAGAGCAACATCTTTTCTGGCATCATGAGCGTTGGTTCTGGTTAAAAAAATTTTTAAATTTCTACTTTCTTCCTTATTTAGCAATTCGACAATATCATATAGTTTTATCATTTTGAACACGTAAGATTAAAACAAATTTAATTATTATATTCGAAGTTAAAAATATAATTTAGTGGTGATTAAAATTTAAGATTATGAAAAAGTTTATCAACCCAATGGTATTAGGTTTATTTATTGTTTTAAGCATAACAACCAAAGGACAGAATTTAGGTATAGATACTACTGCAATTAATTTCGGCTCTTTGCCCGATACTATCAACTTAAATGATAATTACACTCACACAATTGTTGTGCAAAATTTTGATACTACTGTATTAAATGACACGATTTATTTAGTTGCTGCAGTAGATACTAGTGGGGCTCTTGTTTCTATTGATACTGTAGGAAGTGTTTTTGTTACCAACTTTGGTTTAGGTGATACTATTTCTATTTCTTACAGTGAAAATTATACAACTTTAAGTGGATACAAAATAGGCGGCAATATTGTTGTGGTTTGGCCTGTGGCTGGTTCTGGTTCAACTGTAGATACTTTGTATAAAAATGTTTTTATTAAGAACCCTGTTTCAATTCCTACTGTTTTAGCGATAGACGAACAGGTTTTAATTTATCCAACCCCATTCCGAGACCACATTTTTATACAGAATTTGAGTATCAAAAAAGCCATTAAACAAATAAAACTATTTGATGCCAATGGCAGGTTAGTTTATAATGAAAAATATAAGCAAGAAATAAAAATGACGCAGTTTATTAAGGGATTGTATTTCATTGAAATTGAATTTTTTGATAACAGTAAAAAATATAAGAAATTAATTAAAAATTAAAGATTATGAAAAAGCATTAATAATCGTTTGTTGTGTTTTAACCTCAAAAGCGTTCGCACAAACACCAGGAAGTAATGTCTTTAACGATTCATTTCTTTATGAAATAAGGTTTGAAAATGCAGATACTAATTTTTGGATAGCTACTGAAAATTATCAAAGACTAAAAATGGTGTTTGATGGAAATGTAGTTGACAGTATCGGTTTTAAGCGAAAAGGAAACATTTCCGAATATACCTCTACCAATAAATATGGTATAAAAATTCAAACCAATAAGTATGTGCAAGGTAAATATTATGATGAAATTAAGTAGTTTACGCTACACATGAATTTTGAAGACCCAACCCTGATGAGAGAAAAACTTACCTACGATATTTGTAATGAAATGGGATTGTTTTCTTTAAGAACTGCTTTCACAAAAGTGTATATTAACAACGTGTATTGGGGTGTTAATCGGCAATCCCGCCCCACTAGGCTCACAAACGAATCCCGTTTATACCATTATAGAAGGTAAAGATGAAATGTATAAACAAAAATTTGGCAACAGAAGTTCTGATGCAATAGAATCGTTAGATTTTGGCGATATGTGTTATTATGGAACTGATATAGCCGAATATGATTTCTCACAACCAACCAGTCTTTGGCCTAGATATGAATTATCAAACGGAGACCCTGTCACAGCTTGGACAAGTTTCATAAATATGCTTAATAAAGCAAATAATACATCTAATTCACAATACATCGATACTGTTTCTAACTATTTAAATCTTCACGATTTTTTTAAATATCAAGCTGTAAATGTTTATCTCATGAACTTCGATTCATACATTAGCTTAAAAGGTAATCAAATTTATGTTTTTGATACACTGGTGAAGAAATGGCAAGTAACTCCTTGGGATTTTAATGCTTCATTTGGGTTATGGCAAACCAATAGTTATGAAGTTACAACCTATCCGATGATACCAATTTCTGTTTCTTCGGGTTGTATTGCCTCAAAAATGAATTCTTTACCCCAAAAAAAATTATTATTTAGAGGCAATGTGCTTGTTAAAAAATGTAGTTTGTGATACCAATCTGATGATTACCAAAATAAATAACTGGAAAAATCAAATTCAACAAGCGGTTTACGATGATTATAGGAAAGTAGCAAGCAATACTGATTTTGATAATGGAACTGAATATGGTTATTATGATGTTTTTGGGTTAAACGATGTGCCTGCCTTAAAAACTGTTTTATCCGAAAGGTATAACCTAATTCATCAAGCATTAATTAATGAAGGATACAATTGTACAGTAGGAATAAGTGATTTAAAAAATACCGAAGAAATAATCGTTTATCCAAATCCATCAAGTGATTATGTCAATATTTCAACTCTTAATGCCCCTATCGAAAGCGTAACTATTATCGATGTCAACGGACGAATAATTTATTAAGGTAATTTTTCCCCTAAAATTGATATTTCCTATCTTTCTAAAGGGATTTACTTTCTTCAACTGAAAATGAAAGACGAAGAAGAATTCCACTACAAGTTAATAAAAGAGTAATAGATTTTTGTAGCGAAGGAGTTTACTTCTATTTAATTTCCTACTTTAGTCATATAAATTTAACATGACTAAAAAGAAAAATAAACAGCAACGAAATTCGGGTTCATTTAAACACGACTTGCTTCATAATATCGTTTCCATTTTTGATAAAAACCCAACTACAGCCTTCAATTATAAGCAACTGAGTAATGCGTTTGGATTTAAAGATATTGCTAATAAAAAATTAATTGGAATTATTTTAGATGAACTGGTCCACCAAGGCAAGTTGTATGAAGTGCAACGCGGAAAATACCAACTAAAATCTGCAACTTCATTTATCGAAGGACGAGTTGACATGACTGCTCGAGGAGCTGCTTACATTAAAGTTGAAGACTCCAAATCGGACATTTACATCAATGCAAAAAATACAGGAACTGCTTTGCATGGCGATTTAGTAAAGGTGAATATTTTTTCTGGAAAATTGAGAGAGAAATTAGAGGGAGAAATAGTTGAGGTAATTGAGCGGGCTAAAACCGAGTTTGTTGGGGTAATTCAAAAATCAAAAGGATTTTCATTTTTAGTACCTGATGATACAAAGATGTCGGTAGATATTTTTATCGCTAACGAGAATTTAAAAGGAGCAAATGATGGCGATAAAGCCATTGCAAAAATTACAGATTGGCCTAAAGATAGAAAAAATCCTTTTGGTAAAATTATTGAAGTCTTAGGAAGACCTGGCGAAAATGAAACCGAAATGCACGCCATTCTTGCAGAATTTGGTTTGCCTTACCAATTTCCAAGAATTGTAGAAAAAGAAGCTGAAAAAATAGACTTAACTATTTCTGTTGAAGAAATAAAAAAACGTAAGGATTTTAGAGCAACCACCACTTTTACCATAGACCCCAAAGATGCCAAAGATTTTGATGATGCTTTATCCATCAAAAAACTACCCAATGGAAACTGGGAAATTGGCGTTCACATTGCCGATGTTTCTTATTACGTTAGAGAAAACACCTTATTAGAAGCAGAAGCTTATAACAGAGCAACTTCCATCTATTTAGTGGATAGAGTTGTACCAATGCTTCCAGAAATTTTATCCAACCAAGCATGTTCGTTACGACCACAAGAAACAAAACTGTGTTTTTCGGCAGTTTTTGAGTTGGACGATAATTCAGAAGTTATCAATGAATGGTTTGGAAGAACCGTTATTTTTTCCGATAGAAGATTTACTTACGAAGAAGCACAAGAACGAATTGAAACCCAACAAGGTGATTTTGCAGAGGAAATGAAAATTTTAGATCGATTAGCGAAACAATTGCGTATGACAAGATTTAAAAAGGGTTCAATCGCATTTGATAAGATTGAAGTAAAGTTTGATTTGGATGAACATGGAAAACCTTTGGGTGTATATTTTAAAGAAAGCAAAGACTCTAATAAGTTAATTGAAGAGTTTATGTTGTTGGCAAACAAAAGGGTGGCAGAATTTATTGGTCATCCAAAAAATGCACAACCCAAAACATTTGTTTACCGAATTCATGATGAACCCAACCAAGAAAAGTTATTGATGCTTTCTAATTTCGTTAAAAAATTCGGTTACGAACTCAAAATTAACGACAAAGAAATTGCCAATTCCATCAATCATTTATTAAGTGATGTTAAAGGTAAAAATGAAGAGAATATGATTGAGCAATTAACCATTAGAACCATGGCAAAAGCATCCTATTCTACTAAAAATATTGGTCATTATGGATTGGCATTTCCCTATTATTCTCATTTTACTTCTCCAATTAGAAGATACCCTGATGTGATGGTGCATCGTTTGTTACAGCATTATTTAGATGGAGGCAACTCCGCCAACGCCAGCGAATTTGAAGAAAAATGTAAACATTCTTCTAAAATGGAATTGTTGGCAACCGAAGCCGAACGAAAATCTATTAAATACAAACAAGTTCAATTTTTAACGGATAAAATAGGGCAAGAATTTGATGGTGTTATCACAGGGGCAAGTGAATGGGGTTTGTATGTAGAAATTATAGAAAATATGTGCGAAGGGATGATTCGTTTACAAGATATTCTGGGCGATTATTATATTTTTGACCCCGAAAATTATTGTGCTCGAGGAAAAAAAACAGGGCAAGAGTACCGAATGGGAGATAAAGTTAGAATTGTAGTAAAACGAGCAGATTTAATTAAAAAACAATTAGATTTTGAATTGGTTTACTAAATTTTACATACCTTACTAATTTTAAAAATACTAGCCATGAAAAAAGAACAAACTACATGCCTCCCTTTTAAGTTTTGGTTGGCTATCATTTTTTTATTTTTCATTCCAATTGGTGTTTCTTTTGCACAAGACACTTTACAAGCTAAGGACGAATATGTTCGTGAGAAAACATATTTAGTGATAAAAAATGACGGTACTGAATTTATTGGCGATATTTTAGAAGATGATGGAAGAGAAATATTAATTAATACCACTCGTTTAGGAAAATTATATATTCCTAAACATGAAATAAAATCAATTTCATTAATTGATAATGAAGAAATTTTGAGTAAAAAACTTCCTGAAGATGATTTTTTCTCATCCCGTTATTTTATTACAACGAACGGATTTACTCAAAAAAAAGGAAATCATTATTTGCTAATTCATTTATTTGGACCTGAAGTTCAATTTGCTATTACAGATAACATTACCGTTGGCGGGCTAACCACATGGGTGGGAATGCCTATTGTATTATCTGCAAAATATTCTGCTAAAATAACCGAAAACCTCCATATTGGTGTTGGTGCGTTAGGTGGTTCGTTAAGCTGGGTTAATTTTGAAGCAAATGGAGTGTTGCCTTACGCTGCCATTACTGTTGGAAACTTAAAATACAATCTAACTTTTTCTGGCGGTGGAATTTTTGTTCAAGACCAAAACGATTCTTTTCAATCTGCTTTATTTTCCGTTGCTGGTATGGCAAGATTAGGAAAAAAAGTCTCTTTTATTGTTGATTCTTATGGTTTTAGAGAAACGAATAATAATAATGTTTTTATTATTATGCCAGGAATTCGATTAGGTGACAATAAAAGTGCTTTCCAAATTGGTTTAACTCAAGTGTATTATCATGATGATTTTATTCCTTTTCCTATTCCAACTTTGGGCTGGTTTAAACGATTTTAAAATTACTTGGCTTTAAATATATTCGTTGTATCAATAAGTTATTTCTTTTCATTACATTATTAAGGTGGGTTCTAAATTTTGATGCGAATCAATTTTTAGAACCCACTTTAAATAAAAGAATACTATCTGCCATTTTCTTGTAATTTTACTTGATGAAATTAAGTGTACATCCCTATTTTCTAGAATTTATTCATCCTTTTGCTTTGGCTCATGGTGTTCGGACTGGCACCCAATTGGCATTTGTAAAAATTGAATTGGAGGGAATTGTTGCTTACGGAGAAGCTTCTTTACCTCCTTACCGAAAAGAAACTTTTGATTCGGTAAAAAAATGGGTGGAAAGTCAATACGAAAATGTGGAACAATTCATCACTACCAATCCTTTTGAAAATCCAGACAACATTCCTTTTAGTAGTAAAAACCCTTCGGCTTCGGCTGCTTTGCAAGCAGCGATTTTAAATTGGCACGCCGAATCAAAAAGTAAAAAGTTGACTGATTTCTTTATAAAAACAACTTCAACACCAGAACTTACACTCACGATTACCAAAAATGATTATCCATTTCTTCCCGAAAAATTGAGATTAGTTAAAAATTTTAGTCATTTTAAAATCAAATTAACTGGCTCGTCCGATGATTTAGATTTTGTAAAAGCCGTTCGGAAAAAAACCAACCTTCCTTTTTGCATTGATATCAATCAAGGATATTTCAAAAAAGAAGAAGCAATTCTCCTAATTTCAAATTTAGAAAAGCAACAATGTATATTAATAGAACAACCATTAGGAGATGAAAATCATGAAGGTCATTATTGGTTAAAACAACGTACGCACTTACCCATTATCGCCGATGAATCGATTTGCCTTTTCGAAGATTTAGTACAGTTTCACGAAGCTTATTCGGGAGTAAATATAAAATTGATGAAATGTGGAGGATTATTTCAAGCACAAAAAATGTTACAATTTACCCCTCTAAACAACACCAATTTTATGAAACTTATCGGCTGTATGTCCGAATCATCTTTAGGAGTTGCTATGGCATCAGTGCTTGCTTCTCAATGCAAAATGGCAGATTTAGATGCTCCATACCTTAATAAAAATGATCCTTTTGAAGGGTTTCATATTATCAATGGAAAAATTGAATTGGAAGATAAAATTAGCTTAATAAAATCTGTTTTTCTGTAATGGGCGACAGTAAATCAATGGCTTGAGTTATTTTAGTTACATTTTCGAAAATCAAACTTAATTTATCATTACGTTCTTTCATTCTGCAAACACGAGGGTTCTCTTGAATGTATTTTAATACCTGCGTAAATTTTGCCGATTGGTAATAAGGAGATTCTTGATTGGCAATAAAATAACCGATTAGTTTTTTCTGTTTCAACACCAATTTTTCTAACCCAATTTCTTTGGCAATCCATCTCAAACGAATGGCATTTAGCAAATCTTGTGTGGGTGGAGGTATTTCTCCAAAACGATCTTGCAATTGTTTGGCATACGAAACTAAATTTTCTTCATTGTCTAAGCTGTCAATATCTCGGTAAATAGTTAGCCGTTCTCCAATATTGGTAATGTAATCATCAGGAATTAAAATTTCTAAATCAGTTTCTATTTGGCAATCACGAACAAAGTCTCTACCTTTTAATTCTTCGGCATACAAATCTTTAAATTCTGTTTCTTTCAATTCATCAATAGCTTCTTGCAATATTTTTTGATACATGTCGAAACCAATTTCAGAAATAAAACCACTTTGTTCGGCTCCTAATAAATTTCCTGCACCACGAATATCTAAATCTCGCATGGCAATGTGAAAACCACTTCCTAAATCGGAAAATTGTTCAATAGCAGTTAACCTTTTTCTGGCTTCGGGAGTTAAACTGTGAAGTGGTGGAGCCAACAAATAACAAAAAGCTTTTTTATTGGAACGTCCAACTCTACCTCGCATTTGGTGTAAATCGCTCAACCCAAAATGATTGGCATTATTTATTATTATAGTATTGGCATTAGGAATATCTAACCCAGATTCTATAATGGTTGTAGCTACTAAAACATCGTATTCGCCATCTACAAAGGCCATCATTTTTTGTTCTAATTCATCCCCTTTCATTTGCCCATGTGCTATTAAAACACTTACATCTGGACAAAGACGTTGCACCATTCCAGCAACTTCTTGTATATTTTCTACTCGGTTATTGACAATAAAAACTTGTCCACCACGAGCTGTTTCGTAACTTACTGCATCCCGAATTACCTCTTCGCTAAAAGTTTGTAATTTGGTTGCTATGGGTTGTCGATTGGGAGGTGGTGTGTTGATGTTTGATAAATCTCTTGCTGCCATTAACGAAAACTGCAATGTTCTAGGTATTGGAGTGGCGGTTAAGGTTAATGTGTCCACATTTATTTTGATGGTTTTTAATTTGTCTTTAATTCCTACTCCAAATTTTTGTTCTTCATCAATAATTAATAATCCTAAATCTTTAAACTTTACATCGTTACCAACAATTCGGTGTGTTCCAATTAAAATATCTAATTCACCTTTGGCTAATCGTTGCAATGTTTCTTTTTGTTGCTTTGGTGTTTTAAATCGATTGATGTAATCTACGGTGCAAGGAAAGTCTGCTAACCTTTTTTTAAATGTTTTGTAATGTTGCAATGCCAATATTGTTGTTGGAACTAATACGGCAACTTGCTTACTGTCTGTAACTGCCTTAAATGCTGCACGAATAGCAATTTCTGTTTTCCCAAAACCAACATCTCCACAAATCAATCTATCCATGGGATGAGGTGCTTCCATGTCTTTTTTTACATCCACCGTAGCTTTTAGTTGATCGGGAGTATCTTCATAAATAAAAGAAGCTTCCAACTCATTTTGCAAATAAGTATCGGGCATAAACTGAAAGCCTTTTTTTGCTTTTCGTTGGGCATAGAGTTTAATTAAATCAAAAGCAATGGTTTTAATTTTTGTTTTTGTTTTCTGCTTCGCTTTTTGCCAAACATCAGAACCCAATCGGTTTATTTTAGGAGTTGTTCCGTCCTGACCAACAAACTTGCTTATTTTGTGTAACGAATGAATGTTTACGTACAACAAATCGTTATCGGAGTAAACAATTCGAATGGCTTCTTGCATTTTTCCTAACACATCAATTTTCTCTAAACCTGAGTATCGACCAACACCATGGTCGATGTGTGTGATAAAATCTCCTGGTTTTAAGCTGTTTAATTCTTTTAATGTTAAGGCTTCATTTTTCTTTTTATAACTGCTTTTTAAGTTAAAGCGTTGGTAACGATTAAAAATCTGATGGTCGGTGTAACAGGCTAATTTCTCATCCAAATCCACAAAACCTTCGTGGATAGGCAAAAGAATAGGCTGCATTTGAAATTGTTTTCCTGTATCTTCAAAAATAGTGGTTAATCGCTCAATTTGTTTGCTGCTATCGGCTAAAAGAATGGTCGTAAATTGTCCTTTAAATTTACCTTGTAAATCTTCAAAGAGTAAATCAAAATTTTTATTAAAATTGGGTTGAGGACGTTGGTTGTATTGAACAATCAAATTGGCTTCTAACAAAAATTGTGAACCAAATTCAATCGAATTTTTTTGATGAATGCCTGAGATGAATTCTTGGTGGGTTACGTATAATTCGGCAGGTTTTAAATGTTGTAAAGGAGAGTTAACCAGTTGCTGGTAAACTGCCGCTGCTTTCTCAAAATCCTTTTCAATTTGGTGGATAATTAACTCCATATTTTTTGTCCAAACGATGGTGTTTTTGGGTAAAAAATCTAAAAAGGATTCTCTAGTTTCTTTAAAAAAAGAAGTTTGTACATTCGGTAGGATGGAAATTTTATTGTACTCTCTGATGCTCAGTTGAGTAACTGGGTCAAAACTTCGGATAGACTCTATTTCGTTTCCAAAAAATTCAATTCGGTATGGGTTTTCGTTGGAATAAGAAAACACATCAACAATTCCTCCACGTATAGAAAACTGACCGGGAGCAACCACAAAATCTTCTCGTTCAAAATGATATTCATTTAAAATTTCGTTTAAAAAGTCTAACGGAATTTGTTCGCCAACTTTAACTTTAGTGGTGTTTTTCTCCAACATTTTTTTGGTCACCACCTTTTCAGAAAGTGCTTCGGGGTAAGTAACAATAAAAATACTACTACTTCTTTTGGTAAGTGCATTCAACACCTCAGCACGATGTAAAATATTCGAATTATCGGTATCTTCTAGTTGATATACATTTCGGTACGAATTCGGAAAAAACAACACATTTTCCTCTCCTACAATTTTTTCTAAATCGTTTAAAAAGTACGCAGCTTCTTCTTTATCATTTAAAATAAAAAGTTGACTTAGGAGTAAGTTTTGAAATATTCCGTTGGCAATAAACGATGCGGAAGAACCCACCAATCCCTTTAAATGAATGTTGGAGAATTCATTTTGAGTAAATTGTTGGCAAATTTGTTTTGTTTTTTCTGAGCTAGAAAAAACTGCTTTCAACTCAATCGCTTTCATGAAGGTGTAAAATTAAGATAACACATTGAGGAAATTAGTTTTTAGCAATAAATTTTGTCAGTTTGAGTAATCCGTCAGTTGATGGATTGTATTGAAAACAGAAAAATTTGTTCTCGATACATTTTTGTGAAAGTTTATTAAACTTAATCGAGAATTTTCCAATACAAAAACACTCAAACGGACACTGTTGTTAATTTCATTCTAAACATTAAGGAATCAATTATTATTTATACCTTCGTTTATTATGAATAAAATAGCACTGCTTTTACTTTTCTTTACCATCAACTTTACTTCTTTTTGTCAAACCATCAAAGAGGAAAAAGTAAAAACTCGAAAATTAACTTACAACGATTTTGTAAGTGATTATTCCATCAACGACACTTCTGCGGTAATTATTGATATTTTTTTTGATAAAAAAGACAATGCTGGTTTTGGGGAAATGTCATTTTTACCCATTACGGTTGTGCTGGCTGCTATTCCACAAACAAGAATGATAGGAATAGGAACTACGTTGGTTAGTTTACCCTTATTTTTACATGGAAGTTATACGTTGCTGAAATACCGCAACAAAAAATTGTACACCGTTTTAGTTGATTACAAAAAAACCAAAACTTTGCCCAAATGGGTGCGACGAAAAGCGAATAAGTTGTTGGATTATTACGATACCATGCAACCGGAAGATTAACTTTTACTCTTTATGTTGTTTCTTTTTCATCAAGGGGAAAGAAAAAAATTAAAAAGTTTTTCTTCTTTCTTTTTTCTACCGCAAAAAAGAAACAAAAACCCACCACGAAAACCAACCCCAATTTTCGTTTTACGCAAATGCCACCGCTACTTAGCTACAAAAATTACGGTTCGCTCTTTTCGTGGACAGCCCACACACTTTTGTACAGTATTTTATAGGTAAGAGTGCTTTGTTTGCTAAAGCTACTACTATTTTTTTCTAATTTATACTCCTACTTTTGTTACTAATAAAAGTATGCTGTTGGTTTGAATAGTATCTTTCGGTAAAAATCAACCCTTTTTAAGTTATTTATTTTTAACTTAGTTCTTTAAAGCTACGTATGAACAAACCAATTTTACTTTTCGCATTCCTTTTTTTAAACTCGGCTTTATTTTGCCAAACAACCAGCGTGGAGAAAATTAACTATAGAAAATTAACGTATTCCGATTTTACAAAAATAGCAGTCAACGATACTTCTATTGCAGTGATTGATTTATTTTTTAGCAAAAAAGAAAATGCGATGTATAACCAAATGTCGTTATTGCCTCTTTCGATTGTTTTATTTGCCATACCACCATCCAGATTAATTGGAGTGGGAACTGCAGTGATAAGTGTTCCTTTATTTTTAAACGGAAGTTACACCTTGGTGAAGTATCGTAAAAAAAAGCTTTATAAAGTATTGGTTGACTATAAGAAAACCCAAACTTTACCCCAATGGGTAAGAAAAAGAGCCAATAAATTGTTGGTTCGTTATGATGATTTAGAAATGGATTATTAAGGCTTTTGGTATTCAGCTCCTTTTAAAACACCATTTTTATCAAAATACAACAAAATGCTAAATTTCTGATTTTCGTTGGCGGTAGTATATTTTTCTAAAAAACTGTTTTCCTCAACCGATTCGTTGTATTTTACCACATCTATTCGCATTAAATTGGCGTTAAGTTCACCAAAATAAACCACCATGGGCGAAGTTTTTTTGGTGGATTGCAAAAATAAACTTTGATCTGTTTTTATTAAGTTGATGGGCTGTTTATCAAAGCTGTTGGGAAGAGTTTTTAAGATAGAATCGATAATAGCAATCTCCATTTTTCCTGTGCTACTTTGTTGGTAAAAAATAGTGTTATCCAACGATAAAACAGAAGGGGATATAGCAAACTGAAATTTATCATTTTTGTAGTACTTTTTAATTGCCAGTGTTTTTTTAAATGTTCCACCAAAGTGAGCTTTTATTGCTTTCTTACAAACAATGTTATTCGTTAAAAAAGAGATGGCTTGTTCATAAAGGACATTAGGTTGACTAATTTCTTGTTGGACAGTATCTTTACTAATTTTTGTTGTGTCTTTTACAACACCCAAATGCATTTTATCGCTGTCATGACCTTCTCCAGCTACGAGAACTCCTTTTTGATAATGAGAAATATATTTTTTTTCATTGATATCTTTTCTAATCCATCTTTTGTGTTTGAGTCCTTTTTTGTAACGCCCATAAATTCTTACATTCTTATAAGCCCAATAACCGTGTTTCACCCCATTTTGATATGTTCCTTTAACCAAAATAATTCCTTTTTCATCATACCAAGTCCATTCGCCATTTATTTTATTGTTGGCAAAAACAGTAAATACTTTTAATCTTCCAGAAGGGTAATAAACCTTATAAATTCCATTTTGTCCATTAACATTAAATGTTTTCTCGATGGCTATTTTTGAAGTGTCATCGGCAAAAACGCCAAACTTTTTTGTAAAATAGGAGGAGGAGTTGATGGGCTTATAAATAACTTTTATGGTTTCAAAAATAGTATCTAGTTGAACAACTTCATCAACAACTTGGGCAGAAAAGGAAGTTGAAAAAAGAAAAAAGAAAAAAAATAATATTGATTTTATTTTAGCCATATTTTGGTTGCCAAATTACAAATAATATCCTTAAATTTTTTTACAATCCTTTTTGATAATTAGTACACATTAGTTGATTTTTATTGGTTGAGTTTATCGAAGAACTCTTCTATTTCTCAATAAATTTTTTATCTTTACGCTTCAAATATGAAACAGCAAACATTGTGTAATGCCCTATCATTTAAGTAGTTAATTATGGAAAATATAAAAACAGTTGCTATTCTTTGTGCAGGAGGCCCTGCTCCCGGAATTAATACAGTAGTTGCCACCATCACCAAGCGATTTTTATCTGATGGTTATCGCGTTATTGGTTTAAACCATGGCTATAGCACACTTTTTAAAGAGGAAACCAATTACATTGAATTAACCTACGAAATTGCTGACCGTATCTATTTAAAAGGTGGCTCTTATTTAAAAATGAGCAGGTATAAACCAAAAAACGAAGAGTTTAATGACCGTTTTTTTAAAAAAGAAAACATTACATTGCTAGTTACCATTGGTGGGGATGATACTGCTTCTACAGCCAACCGAATAAGTCTTTTTTTAGAAGAACACCATGTAAACATTCAAAACATACACGTTCCAAAAACAATTGATAATGACCTTCCATTACCTTCTGGTATTTTCACGTTTGGTTTTCAAACAGCAAAAGATGAAGGTGCTAGACTTGCTAAAACAATTTTGGAAGATGCTCGCACCAACGACACTTGGTTTGTTGTATCTGCCATGGGGAGAACAGCTGGGCATTTAGCTTTAGGAATTGGTAATGCTTGTCATTACCCTATGATTATTATTCCTGAAATGTTTTATAAAACCAAAGTTACATTCGACAACATCATGAAATTGATTATTTCAACGATGGTCAAAAGAAAAATAATGGGAATTAATTTTGGAGGAGTAATTATTTCCGAAGGAGTTTTTCACCATATTGATGAAGAAACTATAAAAAATTCAGGTATCATTTTCTCTTATGATGAACATGGACACCCCGAATTAGGTTTGTTGAGTAAATCGCATATTTTTAATCAATTGTTGGAGGTAGAACTAAAAAAATTGAATTTAAAAATTAAATGCCGCCCAGTAGAAATTGGTTATGCAACAAGATGTGTTGACCCAATAGCGTTCGACCTTCGGTTTTGCACTACCCTTGGTTATGCAGTTAAAGAACTTTACGACAATGGCGACTCAAGATGTATCGTTATTTCTACTCCACAAGGTGAATACAAAGCATTGTCAATGGCAGAAATTTCTAACGATGAAGGAATTATAGCTCCTCGATTAGTTGACATGCAAAGTCAAGAAACAAAAAGCATGATGAGAAGTTTTGAAACATTGAGAACTAGCGATTTTGAAGCAGCCAAAAAGTATTTGCCTGATCCAGAAAATTATACCATGAAAAGTATTCTTAAATTCGAACTTTAGGCTGTTAATTTTATTGCTTTATGAATGTTTTGATAAGAAAAGCTACCCAAAATGATTTGCCTGAAGTATTAGCGTTGGTGAAGGAGTTAGCTCTTTATGAAAAAGCTCCGAATGAAGTTACCATTACTTTACAAGAATTAGAAAAAGATGGTTTTGGTGAGCATCCTTTGTTTTGGATAATTTTGGCAGAGGTGGAAGCAAAAATTATTGGAATGTCTTTTTATTACATTCGTTATTCTACTTGGAAAGGCAAGTGTTTGTATTTAGAAGACATTATAGTTAAAGAGACATTTAGAGGTCAAAAAGTTGGAGAATTGTTATTTAAAGAAACCATTAAAATTGCCCATGAAATGAATGCTAAATTATTAAATTGGCAAGTGTTAGATTGGAACGAACCTGCTCTTAATTTTTACAAAAAATTTAATGCAGTGCTTGACCCGACTTGGATTAATGGGAAGATTACAATTAGATAATTAGATAATGAAGCAATGTGTAAATTAATAACTTATTCCTTACTCCTTTTTACTTTATGACTAAGGTATATAAATTTGGTGGAGCTTCGGTAAAAGATGCCAATGCAGTAAAAAATGTTGGTGACATTATCCAACTAACTAACGACAACTTATTAGTCGTGATTTCTGCTATGGGAAAAACAACCAATGCCTTAGAAAAAGTGGCGGAAGCTTATTTTAATCGAGATAAAAAATGTGTTGTTTATTTAGAGGAAGTTAAGAAATATCATTTCGACATCTTAAACGATTTATTTGAGAACAAAAAACACCCTATTTTTAATGAAATTCACAATACTTTTATTGAAATTGAATGGGAAATTGAAACAGAACCGACTCGAGAATACGATTATGTATATGACCAAATTGTAGCTGTCGGAGAATTACTTTCCACCAAAATTGTAAGTGCTTATTTAAATGAAGTTTCCATCAAAAATGAATGGATAGACGTAAGAACAATTATTCAAACCGACAACACTTACCGAAATGCTAAAATAAATTGGACGTTAACAGAACA
>Ga0210044_10002379_pt1 | contig 28052 bp, 18 predicted proteins | sample CryGey13umfilter_2_FD_183959 | JGI IMG/M metagenome (GOLD analysis project Ga0210044, IMG submission 183959) | Groundwater microbial communities from aquifer in Utah, USA - Crystal Geyser 4/9/14 3 um filter (SPAdes) (version 2) | ecosystem: Environmental > Aquatic > Deep subsurface >... | reverse complement strand
CCACGGGTTCCGGATCCATGGCGCCATGGATCCGGAACCCGTGGGTCCAACGCAACGCCGAACACGTCCAACCGCTCGAAGTCGAACCGCATCCGCTCCTTGCCCATGTCGGCCTCCGCAGGGAGGCTATCCGCGCCACCCTGCGCGGGATCCACCTCCCGGCTGGGATTTCCGCCCGGAGGCGAACGGGCAGGGGCAGGGGCAGGGGCAGAGGCACCGCTCGCTCCGCGAGCTGGGAGGAGCCTGCGGGCGTGCGCGCTTTGCGCGCTACGCCCGACAGGCTCCTAGCGAATCCAGATCGCCTGGGCGCCACCCGCGCTCGGGTAGTTGTACAGCGTCCCGGCGAGCGTCGTGTACATCCAGGTCGACATACCGGCGGAGCCGCACAGGGTGAGGCCGGTGTTGGCGCCCGGGTTGGTGTTGGCGCCGTTGCGCGAGAAGTCCCAGCCGCTGCCGAGCGAGCCGTGGCCCTTGCAGTCGGCCGGCGCGCCCACGGGCGGGTTGACCTGACCCACGCCGCCGTCGGTGTAAGCCGTGTCGCCACCGCACCAGTAGTAGGTCTGGCCGTCCATACGCGCCGGGTCTGCCGGAGCGTTGTAGAGGTAGTACCCGTTGTTTCCGAAGTCGAGACGCAGGCTGGCGCGCGCGATGGGGTCGGAGCTGTAAGCTTGGACCCCGTTGGAGTAGCCCGCCACGCGGAAGTGCGTGTAGCTGGCGGTGTTGAGGTCGAGCCACGCCGCCATCGGCTGGGTGGAGGTGGACGCGGCGTACGGACCCGCGACGAGGGCGCCGTTGGCGTGCAGATCGTCGGTGGTGCTGCCGAAGCCCCAGCTCTGGGCGTTCGAGAAGATCGGCGCGTTGTGCACGCTGTTGACCACGAGGGCGAGCGTCCAGCCGCCGTCAGCCATGACGCACCGCGTGTCGACCGCGCCGCCCGGACCCGCGCCGTCGAGGTCGAGCGAGTAGACGCCGCTCGACAACAGCGGGTTGGCCGAGAGGAGCTCGGCGCAGGAGGTGGCGCCGCCACAAGTAGCGCTCGATCCCCAGAAGACGCTGGGATCGCTGTCGTCGCAGTCGTGGCCGCCCGAGGCGACCGACGCGTCGCCGTCGCCGTCCGCGTCCACGCCGTCGACGCGGTCACAGTTCTGGTCGGCGCCATCGCCGACGTCGTCTGCCATGCCCGCGTTGACGTCGGCGCTCCAGTCGTCGCAGTCCGTCCCCCCACGCAGCGCGCTGGTGTACCCGTCGTGGTCGGCGTCCGCAGGCAGGTCGGTGTCGCAGCCCCAGGTGACGCCGATCGGGGTGGGCGCGAGGTCCTGCAGGCCGTCGGCGACCGACCACAAGCGGTAGCGGCTCAAGTGATCGCCGACGATGTACTCGTCCGGCGCGAACGGGCTCGCGCACAGGCCGTAGGTGCCGAGGCCCGTGGTGCCCAGGCGGGTCGCGCTGAGGTCGCGCGTGTCGATCTCCCAGATGTCACCCTGGGTAGCGCCCGAGGTGACCAGGTTGCCGCGCGCGTTCGGCACGAGCAGGTTGGCAGCGTTCGCCGAGACCCCCGCGACCATGTCCACCGCGCCCGTGTCTGCGTGCCAGAGCAGGACGCGTGAAGCCGCGCGATCGGTGAACCAGATGTCGTCGCTGCCCGCGAAGCGGTAGGCGCCGATGACCTCGCCGTCGTAGGCGAACATGTGGGTGACCGCGCCCGTCTGGGGGTTGACCGTCCACACGTTGCCCGACGAGCCCGCGACGACGAGCTCGTCGCGAGCGTAGTCGTAGACGATGCCGTGTGCTCCGTCCAGGCCCGACGCGACGAGGGTGCCCTTGGTCTGGCCGTCGGCGCTCACGGTGGTGATCGCGCCCGCGTCGAGGTCGGTGACGTAGAGCGTGCCGTCGGGGCCGCGGGCCACGTCGATGTGCGAGCGCGCGTCGTTGGCCGTCCAGACCACGCCGTCATTGAGGAGGTCGAGCGCCCAGATGTTGCCGCTGGTGCGATCGACGCCGTAGACCGTCGGCGCGTAGTCCGCGCCCGAGCAGTCCTGGTCGACGCCGTCGAGGGGGAGGTCCACGCCGACGGGCGAGATCGTGGCGTCCTTGTCGTCGCAGTCGGTTTTGTCGACGATGAAGCCGTTGGGCGCGTTGCAGGACAGGACGGCGGAGGCGGGATCGCCGTAAGTGTCGGCGTCCGTGTCCGCGTAGAAGGTGCTCTTCACGCCCTCGTCCACTGCGCCGTCGCAGTTGTTGTCGAGGCCGTCGCACAGCTCCGCGTTGCCCGGGAAGGACAGCGCCTCGCCGTCGTCGCAGTCGGTGGCGTCCGGCACATAGGACGCGGGCGCCTCGCAGGCCTCCAAGCTCGCTGCGGGGTCGCCAAACGCGTCGCCGTCCGTGTCCGCGTAGAAGGTGCTCTTCACGCCCTCGTCCACGACGCCGTCGCAGTTGTTGTCCAGACCGTCGCACAGCTCGGGGTTGCCCGGGAAGGACAGCGCCTGCGCGTCATCGCAGTCGGTGGCGTCCGGCACATAGGACGCGGGCGCCTCGCAGGCCTCCAAGCTCGCTGCGGGGTCGCCAAACGCGTCGCCGTCCGTGTCCGCGTAGAAGGTGCTCTTCACGCCCTCGTCCACCGCGCCGTCGCAGTTGTTGTCCACGCCGTCGCACGCCTCGGCGTTGCCCGGGAAGGACAGCGCCTGCGCGTCATCGCAGTCGGTGTTGTCCGCGACTGTTCCGGTCGGAGCGTCACAAGCGAGGGTGCTCTCGCCGGCGCCGTAGCCATCGTCATCCGCGTCGGCGAACCAGGGCGTCGCGTCAGTGGCGTCGCCGTCGATGTCACCGTCGCAGTTGTTGTCGATGCCGTCGCAGAGCTCCGTCGCCCCCGGGAAGACGGCGGCGTCTTCATCGTTGCAGTCGTCCGCGCTGAAGCTCCCGTCGCCGTCGAGATCGACGGGGTCGGTGGAGGTGTCGGTGTTCCCGCCGCGACAGGCGGTGGACAGGGCGAGGAGGACGAGCGTCGGGGCGAGAAAGCGCATGAAGACTCCAGTGGGAGGTAGGCGAGCGCGAGGCGTTCGCGCTCTCGCATACCCCAAAAGTGTGGAGACGCCAACACAAGCCCCGGAACAACGCTAGCGAACCCAGATCGCCTGCGCGCCGCCCGCGGTGGGGTAGTTCACGCGGTTCGCGCCGTAGGACGCGTACATCCAGGACGCCCCGCCGTCCGCGCCGCAGAGCGTAAGTCCGCGGTTGGTGGACGTGCTCCTGGAGAAGTCCCACCCGCTCCCGAGCGCGCTGTGCCCCTTGCAGTCGGCTGGCGCCCCCGAGGGCCGGTTCACCTGCCCGTCGCCAGCGTCGACGTACAAGCGATCGCCGCCGCACCACGTGTAGGTCTGCCCGTCCTCGCGCGCTGGATCGGCGGGGGCCTTCCAGAGCAGGTAGCCGTCTTGCCCGAAGTCGACGCGCAGCTCGGCGCGCGCGATGTCGTCCGAGCGGTAAGCCTCCACGCCGCTGCGGTAGCCGGCGAGGCGCAGGTGGCTGTAGTTCGCGAGGTTGAGGTTGAGCCAGCCCGCTACGGGCCCCGTGGCGCTGGACGCGCCCGCAGGATCCGTGGACCAAGGCGCCGTGCCGTGCAGGTCCATGGTCGCGCCGCCAAAGCCCCAGCCCTCGTCTCGGGAGGCGATCGGCGCGTCGTGCACCGTGTTCACCACGAGGCCGAGCATCCAGCCACCGCCGTCCGTGCGCATGTCGCAGTAGATCTCGCGCACGGGCTCTGCGCCCGGGCCGTCGAGGTCGATGGCGTAAGCGCGCGTGGGCGCGTAGGGGTTGAAGGCGAGCAGATCTTCGCACGAGGTGGGCGCGCCGCACGCCTCGCTCGTGCCCCAGAAGACGCTCGGATCCGCGTCGTCGCAGTCGCGCCCTCCGGTGGCCTGCGACGCGTCGCCGTCGCCGTCGCGATCCTCGCCGTCGACGCCGTCGCAGCTCGAGTCGACGCCGTCCCCGCCGACGTCGGGCGCGCCGGGGTACACAGCGGCGTCCCAGTCGTCGCAGTCGTCGCCCCCGACCAAGCCGTTGAGGTAGCCGTCGCCGTCCGCGTCGGGGAGCAGCTCTGCGACGCAGCCCCAGGGCGTGCCGATCGACGTGGGCGCCGGGTCCGTCACGCCGCCCGCCGCTGACCACAAGCGATAGCGGCTGCTGTGGTCGCCAATGACCAGCTCATCCGCGCGGTAGGGGCTCGCGCACAAGCCGCTGGACCGCGCGCCGAGGTCACCCAGCTCCGTCACGCGGCCGGTGCGCGTGTCGATCTCCCAGAGCTTGCCTGGGATCTCCGAGTTGGTGCGCAGGTCTCCGCCCGCTGTCGGCACGAGCATATTGGCCTCGGCGCCGGGCAAGGTCGCGACGCGCTCGATCGTGTCGGTACCTGGGTCCCAGCGCATGATCTCGCCGGTGGTGCGCCGCGAGAACCAGATGCGCTCGTCATTCGCGAAGCGCATGACCCCTAGCGTGAGGGCGCCGGTGCTGAACAGCCGCTTGGCCACGCCCGTGCTCGGGTTCACCGACCACACCTGGCCGATGGCCGTCGCCAGCAGCAGCTCATCGCGCGCGAAGTCGTAGAAGACGCCGTGCACGGCCGGCAGATCCGCCGTGGTGAGCGCGCGCACCTGCGTGCCGTCGGGGCTGACCGCGAACAGACCGCCGGCGGTGTAGTCGCTCACGTACAGCGTGCCGTCAGGACCGCGCGCGAGGTCAATGGCCGCCGCGCCGGTGTTCGCCGTCCATCGCACGGCGTTGTTCGCTAGGTCCAGCGCCCACACCTCGCCCGAGAAGCGATCGACGCCGTACACGAGCGGCTCGTAGTCGCTGCCGTCGCAGTCCTGGTCGACGCCGTCGACGGGCACGTCCATAGCGCCGGGGTAGATCAGCGGCGCGCTGTCGTCACAGTCGGAGCCATCCGAGACAAAGCCGAGCGGGGGCGCGCAAGCGAGGACCGCCGTGTCCGCCGCGCCGAAGCCGTCCGCGTCGGCGTCTTGGTAGTAGGTGTTGTCGAGGCCATTATCCACGACGCCGTCGCAGTTGTCGTCCAGGCCATCGCACTGCTCGACGGCGCCCGGGTGCACCATCGACTGCGTGTCATCGCAGTCCGTCGCGTCGGCGACGTAGCCCGGGGGCTTGGAGCAGGCCTGGCGCGGAAAGGCCGCTGACCCGTAGCTGTCGCCGTCCGAGTCCGCGTAGTAGGTGTCGCCGACGCCCTCGTCGACCGCGCCATCGCAGTTGTTGTCCAGCCCATCGCACTGCTCCGCGTTGCCGGGGAAGGACATGGGCTCGGTGTCGTCGCAGTCCTGACACGCCGGCACGCCATCGCCGTCGCTGTCGATGAAGCCGACCACGCCGTCGCAGTTGTAGTCGATCGGATCCTCGCAGTCGCCCTCGGGAGCACCCGGGTAGATGCTCGAGTTTGCGTCGTCGCAGTCCCCAGATGCGGTCACTTGCCCGCGCAGCCCTGTGCACGAGGCGTTGCCCGGCCCGTCGCCGACCCCGTCCCCATCGGCGTCCATATGCCAGACGGCGGCGCCCTCGGCGTTGTCGTCGATGCGGCCGTCGCAGTCGTTGTCGACGCCATCGCAGCGCTCGATGCCGCCGGGGAAGGCGGTGGGGTCTGCGTCGTCGCAGTCCTCGCTCGCGATGACACCGTCGCCATCAGCGTCGAGGTCGCCGTGTTGAAGCCGACAGCCCCCAGTGAGCGCCAGCAGGAGCAAGGTTGAACCGAAACGTGACACGGTGCCTCCATGCGGACCAGCGGTCGGCGGCCCCCTGATGGTAGCACCCGCCGGGGCCCGCACGCCCAAATGAACGCTCCGTGTGGCGACGGGCGCTACCCCTTCACACCACCTGCGGTGAGCCCCTCCACAAAGTGGCGCTGAAGCGCAAAGAACAGCGCCATGACGGGCACGCTGACGAGGATCGCCCCCGCGGCGAAGTGCCCCCACTCGGCGCCGTAGTCCGTGACGTAGCTCTGAAGCACGACCGGCAGCGTGTAGCCGTGGGGATCGCCCATGAGCGTGGCGGCGAGGATGAACTCGTTCCACGCGGTCATGAAGGAGAACAAGCCCGTGACGGCGAGCGCCGGTCGGGTGAGCGGCAGGATGATCCAGAAGAAGGTCTGCGTTCGGCTGCAGCCGTCGAGCAGCGCGGCCTCTTCCAAGGCCATGGGGATGGTGTCGAAGTAGCCCTTGAGGGTCCACACGCTGAACGGCACTGAGGTGGTGGCGTAGACGAGCACCAAGCCGGTGAGCTGGTCGAGCAGGCCGAGCGTGTCGAGCAGGATGTACAGCGGGATGAGCATGACCACGCCCGGGAACATCTGCGTGACCAAGAAGGCCGCCATACCCTTCTCTTTGCCGGGGAAGTCCCAGCGCGAGAGGGCGTAGGCCGCCATGGTGGACAGCCCGAGGCCGAGCATGGCGGTGGCGCCGCTCACGATCACCGAGTTGAGCAGCTGGCGGCCAAAGAGCCACGAGCCCGTGCTGTCCAGCGTGCCGATGACGTCGCGAAAGTTCTGCAAGCTGGCGGTGGCGGGGTCGGGCAGCGGCCAGGGGTCCATGGAGAAGGCCTGGCTCGGCGTGAGCGCCATCTTCACGACCCACAGCACTGGGTAGAGCGTGGCCGCGGTGAAGCACACCAAGAAGAGGTGGGCGAGCACCTGGCCGGCCAGCGCCGGGGCAGCGCCACCGGACTCGCGCTGAGGAGCTGTCTTTGAGCGGCTCATAGCACCTTCTTCCCGGCGAGACGGTTGGCCGTGCGGCTGTACATGAGCAGCACGCCGAAGATGAGCACCGCGTAGGCCGCGGCGTAGCCGTAGCGATTGCCGCGGCTGAAGGCCCAGCGGTACGCCTCGGAGATGAGGATCTCGGTGGAGCCGTCGGGCTCACCGGCGCTGACCAAGTAGATGACGTTGAACATGTTGAAGGTCCACACGGACCCCAGGATGATCGCCGGCATGAGGGCTGGGCGCAGGAGCGGCCAAATAATATGGCGCAAGCGGAAGAAGTAGCCCGCGCCGTCCACCTTGGCGGCCTCTTCGAGCTCGCGGGGGATGCTCTGGAGCGCGCCGAGGGTGACGACCATCATGAACGGGAAGCCGAGCCAGGTGTTCGTGGACAGGTTGGCCAAGAAGCTGCTGGTGAAGCTGCCGAACCAGTCGATCTTTGCGGGGCCATCCGAGCCAGCGGCCAAGCCGAGCAGCGCGTTGATCGCGCCGTATTGGGCGTGGAACATGCCCTTCCAGATGAGCGCCGTGATGTAGTTCGGCACCGCCCATGGGACGATGAGCAGCGCGCGCCACACGCCGGTCAGGCGAACCCACGGCTCGCGCAGCAGGAGCGCGAGGGCGACGCCGATGCTGACGTGCAGCGTGAGGTTGGTCACCGTCCACAAGAGCGTGACGACGAGCGTGTACCAGAACGACATGGGCGAGGTGATCGGCCAGTCGCGACTGAACAGGATGTCGGTGAAGTTTCGGAAGCCGACGAAGGTCCACTCGCCCCCGTGATGGGCGAAGAAGGCGACGGTGGCGCCGGTGAGGAAGGGCACCACGACCAGCAGCGCCATGGCGACGCCCGCGGGCGCGATCCACAGGTAGTCCCAGCGGTGGGCCCACACCCGCGCGCGCTCGTTGGGATCGAGGAGCGGCTGCACATTCCAGCCGAGCAGCCCGAGCAGCGCGATCACCATGAGCACCACATAGGGCACCGGCGACGTGGCGGGGGGCGGGGGCTTGGACAGGATGGTGTAGTAGGTCTGCGCGGAGGACGCCGAGAGCGCGGGCGTGGACGCGCCGCGGGTCAGGCGGCGCAGCGAGCGGGCTTGCGCCTCGAAGACGTTGGCGATGTCCGGGTCGGCGGGCATGGGCACCGCCGTCTTGGCCTGCTCCGCGAGGGCGACCAGGAGCGGATCGTCCGAGCGCAGGGCCGCCCAGCTCACGGCCTGACGGCCCACGTTCTGACGCAGCTCCGCGCCCTCGGGGCCGGCCAGGAAGGCCGCGAAGGAGGTGGCTGGCGTTGGGTGCTTGGCGCCGTTGGCCATAAAGACCGCGTCAACGCCGAGGTAGGGCCGCGCAGGTAAGCCGGTGGCCGACACGATCGGCAGCGGCGCCGCCGCGATGGGGCGCTCCACGCCGCCCAAGAACCACGGCCCCGAGATGACCATGGGGGTGAGGCCGTCGTTGTAGAGGCGCGTCATGAGCTCGGCGGTGGGCTGCGCCGGCACGACGCCGTCGGGGCCCGTGAGCTCTTGCACGAAGGCGTAGGCGGCCTCTTGATCAGCGGAGTCCAGGTGGACCTTACCATCGGCGCCATAGGCGGCGCCGCCGAAGCCGTGCATCCAGCCGGCGTGAAAATAAGGCTCGGCGGCCTGATAGGCCAGTCCGAAGCCGCCATCCCGCGTATACTCGCGCGCGACGGCCAGCAGCTCGTCGGTGGTGGCGGGGGGCTTGGCGATGCGCGTGGGATCGTAGAGCAGCAGCACCGACTTGTACGCGAGCGGCAGGCCCCAGCGCGTGCCGTCCCAGGTGACCGCGTCCACCGTCGCGGGGCGCTGGCCCTCGACCGAGCCCTGGAGCGGCGTGATGAGGTCCATCGCCGTCCACTTGCCGAGGTTGTCGTGGGCGGCGATGAACAGGTCCGGGCCGTTGCCGCGCGGGATCGCGGTCTCGAGCTTGCTGGAGAAGGCGCCGAACGGGATGGCGACGAGGCTGACGGTGTCGCCCGTCTTGGCGGTCCACGCGTCGGCGGCCTGCTGCAGCGCCGCCTCTTCGGACTCGCGCCAAGCGTGCCAAACGACCACGTCCTCGGCGTAGGCCGGGAGCGCAGCGCCGACCGCGAGCAGCGCCGCTAGGAAGCGCCTCACCGTCGCTCCCCGGTCTGCGGGTCGAAGCGGTGCACGACGTCGAAGCGCAAGCGCAGCGTGTCGCCGACCTGCGCAGTGAAGGGCTCCTTCACCATCGCCATGAAGGGCTGACCGTCTACGAGCAAGTGTAGGAGGGCCTCAGCGCCCATCGACTCGATGACGTCCACGGTGGCCTGCACGTCGCCCTCGCCAACCGTGACGTCGGTGGGGCGCACGCCGAGGGTGACGTCTTCGCGCCGGAGCAGGTTCATGGACGGGGAGCCGATGAACTGCGCGACGAAGGTGTTCGCCGGGAAGTCGAAGAGCTCACGGGGCGAGCCAAACTGCTGCACGACGCCCTGGTTGAGCACGAGGATGCGGTCAGCGAGGGTGAGCGCCTCGACCTGATCGTGGGTGACGTGCACGATGGTGGTGCCGAGGCGGCGGTGCAAGCGCTTGAGCTCGACGCGCATGTGGTGCCGCAGCGCCGCGTCCAAGTTGGAGAGCGGCTCGTCGAACAAGAAGACCGACGGGCTGCGCACGATGGCGCGCCCCATTGCGACGCGCTGCCGCTGACCGCCCGAGAGCTGCCCCGGAAGACGGTCCAGAAGCGCTTCGAGATCAAGGAGCGTCGCCGCTTTTGCCACCGCGGCCGCGATCTCCGCTGGGGGCCGCTTTTGCACGCGCAGCGCGAAGCCCATGTTCTCGGCGACGGTCATGTGCGGGTAGAGCGCATAGCTCTGAAAGACCATCGCCACGTCGCGGTCGCGCGGGTGTACGTCGTTTACAACGCGCCCACCGATGCTCAAGGTGCCGGAGGTGATGCTCTCAAGGCCAGCGATACAGCGGAGCAAGGTGGACTTGCCGCAACCCGAAGGCCCGACGAGCACGAGGTACTCCCCGGACTCGGAGTGCAGGTCGACGCCCTTGAGGACCTCGACCGAGCCGTAGCTCTTGTACAAAGCGTTCATCTGGAGGCTGGACATTCTTGTCGCCTAACCCGCTGTGATGCTGTGGTGGCGCAGCGAAGGTCGCAGAAGCAGGCCCACGCCAAGGCCTCAATGCGCCGGGTGGTAGCCGAGCGCGCGAAGCAGCGCGAAGAGTAGCACGAGCCCGAACCCAGCCCCGGCCACGATCGCCGCGACGATCTGCGGAGTTGAGGGTGGAGCAAGGTTTGAGCGCTCCGCCGTGGGCTGCTCGGCGATGTTCCCCCGGCGTGGGACGGGAGGCTGCGTGCGCGCATCGCTGTCAATGAGCGGCGCGGGCGTGGACGTGGACGTGCGCCGCCTTACCGGCGGCGGCGGCGGCCCCCACACCTGCGAATCGGGGCTGAGGATGGGGTGCTGCGCGGTGGGCTGCTCGTCGCCGTGAACGACCCCCGGCATCGTCACCTCTTCGTTGACGCTCATCGAACGCGGCGGCGTTCCGCCAGGCGTGGCCGTGTAGAGCTGCTTCGCCCACCGCTCGCGCTCGTCGTGCAACGTCGGCGGCGCCCAGTCCTCCGGGGAACGCTCCAGCCCACGCCGCACCGCGCCGCGCCCGCGCTGATCGCCGAGCGCCGTGAGCACCTCGGCGCAGGACTGAAAGCGACGCTCGCGGTCGACCTGCAAGCAGCCGTCGATGACGTCACAGATACGATCGTCCAAGGTCGGCACAAACTCGCGCGGATCGAGGCGCTTGCCCTCGACCACAGCGTTCAGCACCGCGAGCACGTCCGAGCCGGCGAAGGAGCGCTCGCCTCCCGACACGAGCTCGAACAAGATGCAACCGAGCGAGAAGATGTCCGCGCGACCGTCCACGCTGCGCGCGTCGCGGATCTGCTCGGGCGCCATGTAGTACGGCGTGCCCATCGCGACGTTCGGGCGAGTGCTGCCGCGGGGGTCATCGCCCTCGTCCATGACCTTCGCGATGCCAAAGTCGCAGACCTTGGGCACGAAGCCCACCGCGGTCGTCGCCAACAGCACGTTGGAGGGCTTGAGATCGCGGTGAACGACGCCGCGTCGATGGGCCTCCGCCACCCCCTCCACGATGCCGCGAAACAGCGACTCCGCCTCCTCAAACGTCGGCTGGTAGAGCTGCAGCCAGCGGTCGAGGGTGGGCCCGTCGACGCACTCCATGAGCAGGCCAGTGCCCTCGGCGAGCTCAAGGACGTCGTGCACCGCGACGACGTTCGCGTGATGCACACCAGCCTGCGAGCGACCCTCGCGGAGCAAGCGCTCGCGGATGTCGGTGCGCGGCGTGGTGAGCAGCTTGAGCGCGTACTCACTGCGCAGCTCAACATGGCGGACGCGGTACACCACCGCCATGCCGCCTTGCCCGAGCAGCTCCTCGACGAGGTACTTGCCGACGCGCTGCTGGCGCTTCAGCATCGCCACCCCAGGATGCGCACCGCGGGGCTCAGAAGCCGCTCGCGACGCCCACGCTGCTGACCCAGTAGATCCCTGCGATCTGGGTCGACGAGCCATCGAAGGGCACGGTGGCCTGCGCCACCTGCACTCTCCCCAGCGCGAGGCGGACGGTGGTGTTGAAGTACCAGAAGTCGAAGAGCGTCGTGTCGAACTGGAACTCGCCGTCGTCGACCACCACGCAGTCGACATACTCGCCCGAGCCGAAGACGGAGTCCGTCTCCACGTGAACGATGACGAAGTCGCCGCGCTCGTTGGCGGCGTGGCTCCAGCGCAGCAGATCGCCGTCTGACAGCGACCAGAAGTCGTTCACTGCGGGGGCGGTCACGGTGAGCCCGAGCGGCAGCTCCACAGCGCCCGACACCAGGGTGGACGGCCACGGACCGCCCTCGAAGGGGCCGAGGTCGTAGGTGGCGCCGGGCACATAGTCTTGGTTCGACAGCGAGGCCGAGTAGTCGCGCGTCTGAAAGCGGTAGAGCAGGTCGTAGGTGGCGCCGTTGTCGACGCGCGTGAGCGGGATGTGGCTCAGGTTGAGCGTCTGCCCGAACAGCGAGGGCTCGACGCTCACCTGACACTGATCCATGCCGCCGACGCCGTAGATGAGGTCGCGGTAGGAGCTGGCCACGGGGTCGATGGGCATGACCCACGCCCCGCCCTGGGACACGGCCATATTGGTGGGACCGAGCTCGTCGCGCCACCACACGTCGCCGATCATCGTGGTGAACCCACGGCGATCGGGGAAGTACTGGTAGCCGTTGGCAAGCTGCGCGACGCGCCCTTGGTCCGTGACGCTCACGTCGACGAAGCCCTGCGAGCCCACGGGGGTCAGCACGCGAATCACGCCGTCGGCGACGCCCACGAGCTCGGCCGCGACGCCGCCGAAGTGAACGACCGGCGCATCGGAGAGGACGCCGGTGACCACGACGTCGACCTGCTCACCGCCGGTGACAGGCCCCGACGAGGGGGTGAGGCTGACGAGGACGATGTCGCCGAGGTCCGCTGTGTCGGTGTCGGTGCCGTCGGTGCCGTAGAGAACGCCCTCGATCTCGGCGTCCTGAAGCCAACACCCAGGCAACAGCGCCAGCGCCAGCGCGAGCGCGGGCCTCACCAGCGCACCTGCACGGTGGCGGTGGCGCCGCCCGGCGTGGGGAGCAGGAGCAGCTCGGCGCCCAGCAGGCCCACACCCACGGTCGCGGCTGCGTAGCCGACGACGTAGGTGATACGAACGCGGTTGGCGTCGGACACGACGCGATCGGCGCGGGCGCCCGCGTAGCAAGCGCTGGTGATGTCGCAGCCGGCGTAGGTGGCGTCCGTGTAGGTGTTCCCCTTGAACGCTCGCTCCTGAAGGCCCGCGACGGCGAGCGCCGCAGAGCCGACGACGGTGAGCGCGCCACCGCCGCTGAGCATGGCGGCGCGACGCCCCTCGCCCGCGTGGGCGACCGGAGCCCTGGGCTCCTTCTCCGGCTTGGGGTCCTTCGCCGGCTTGGGCTCCTTCGCCGGCTTGTCCGGGGTGACGGGCGTGGCGGGCTCAACCGGCGCTACGGGCTCGCCGCCGGTGAGGATGGAGCGATCGGTGGAGATGTCAGCGACCTGGGAGCTGAGCGTGCCGTCGGGGGCGCGCACCTGCAGGATGTGCTCGCCAGCGAGCACGGTGAGCGGCTGGCCCGCGAGCACGGGTCGGCCGTCAACGAAGACCTGACTGGTGCCGCTGGTGGTGATCTGAACCGTTGACTCGCGCAAGCGCGACGCCCACGACGCGAAGAGCTCCTGAATCTCGGGGCCGAGCTCATCGCCAGGCTGCGCGTCGGGGTCTACGGTGACCATGCGAATCGTGGCGTAGACGGCGCTCTTTCGGTCTTGCTGGGTGAGAGAGACCAGGGCGTCGAGCGCGAAGAGCTTGAGCAGATCGCCGGTGTCCACCACCTGCGCCTGGCACGGGAGCGCCTCGTAGGCCTGCTTGAGCGTGGTCTTGGACTGCTCCAGCTCAGCGTCCGAGTACGCGGCGGCCGCGCGGCGCGTGAGCTCCGGCACGGTAGGGCAGTCCTGCGCCGACGCCACACCCGACACACCCCACAGCGCGAGCCCAATCAGGGCACGGCCGACGGTCGTCAGCATCCAGCGAGCGGGTAGACTCCGCGTCTCCATGTCGAACTCCAAGGGCGATGGGCACGAATAACCCCAAACAGGGCGCAACCGCACCTACAAACGGCGGAGGAGCGCTCGGCGGGAGCTGGAGCGCGCCGCTAAGGGCAGCTGCCCTCAACGGCCTCTTGGGTGTCGAAGTCGTAGCACCAGCGGTTCGCGCCCCCTGCGTGCACGGACGCGGAGAAGGTGCCCACGTTGCCGCTGCTGGTCACCTCGATCTGATGAGCACCTGGCAGCAGCTCACCCTTGAAGGGCGTGCGGCCGATGGGCTTGCCATCCACGGCCACCGAAGCGGTCGGCGGCTTGCTGAGGATCTTGACCTGCACCGGGGCCACGACCGCGACCGGCTTGGGCTTGACCGGCGCGTGTACGGGCGCCGCCGTGCCCGGATCCACCGCGGCTGGCTGGTGAACCGGCGGGGCGATCGCCTGGGCGGGAGCTTGGGTGCCCGCGTCGGAGGCCGTGCCCACGTCTGGCACAAACGGGGCGAGCTCGGGCAGCCGACCGTCGGGGCCGAGGGCCTGCGCGAGGCCAGGCTTAGCGGTGGCGATGCGCGGCACCGTCTCTTGGGTGGTGGAGATGACCGCGCCGCCGATCGCGAGGAGCAGCGCGACGATCGCGACGAGGCTCACGAGCGCCCAACCGCCCCAGCCGAGCGAGCCCTGCTGCTGCACGACCGCGACCGGCTCATCCACGATCGAGAGATCGATGGGATCGGGCTGCAGCACCGTGGCCATGTCGTCGGGGCGCGGGATCTCCGAGCCGTCGACCGGGCGGTAGAGCGGATCGAGGTGCGCGTTCGGCTCGTCGGACTGCTGGTTCACCAGCGTTTGATCGATCTTGGCGGACGACTCCGGCAAGACGCTCTGCGGCAAGATCTGCAGCTTGGACACGACGCGATCGCGGGCGTCGGAGTTGCCCATGCTTGTGAGCGCGTCCTCTTTGGGGTGCGGCGCGAGGGCGACCATGAGCTCGGGCGCGTCGTGGCGGGCTGGGCGCGAGGTCTCAATGGTGGGCGGATCGTCCTCGAACTCTGAGTCTTCGACGACGGGCTCCACCCACTCCTTGGTGCCCTTGAGCACGGCGAGCAGATCGGCGCAGCTGTTGAGGCGGTGGGCGCGCTCCATCTGCAGCGACCCGCGGATCGCCATGTCGATGCGGGCGGGGAGCTCGGGCTTGAGCTTGAGCGGCGGCACGAACTCGCCGCGCATGATGGCGCTGTAGATCGTGATGGCGTCGTCGCCGGGGAAGGCGCGCTGCCCGCACACGAGCTCGTAGAGGATGCAGCCCAGGGAGAAGACGTCCGCGCGCTGATCCACGTTGGACGCGTCGCGGATCTGCTCGCTGGCCATGTACGCGGGCGTGCCCATGGCGATGCCGGCGCGGGTGTGGCCTTGGCCCGCTTCTTCGCCTTCGTCGCGCAGGATCTTGGCGAGGCCGAAGTCCGTGACCTTGGGGATGAAGCCGTCGGCGGTCTGCTTGAGCAGGACGTTCGCGGGCTTGATGTCGCGGTGCACGAAGCCGAGCTCGTGCGCCGCCTGCACCCCGGCGACGACACCTGAGAAGAGCAGCTCCGCCGCCTCCAAGGGCAGGCGGAACTCGCGCATGGCGCGCTGGAGCGACGGGCCCTCGATGAACTCCATCAGCAGGCCGGGCTGGCCTTCGATCTCGAGCACATCCGTGACGGGGACGACGTTCGGGTGACGCAACGTGGCCTGAACGCGACCCTCTTGGAGCATGCGCTCGCGGATCACGTCGCTGGTGACGCTGAGCACCTTGAGCGCGTGGGGCGTGCCGAGGGAGGTGTGCTTGACGCGATACACCACCGCGGTCCCGCCTGTCCCTAGGACAGACTCCACCTTGTAGCGGTCAATCACCATGCCAACTTGAAGCACGCGGAATCCCCCGGCCGAGTGTATCAGGAGTTGGCGGGGGCGTCCGCCTGCACGCACATCACAAGACGCAGGTGACGGTCAGCTTGAAGTTGTCGATGGCGCCGTTGCGCCCGTCGATGACCACGTCGTAGAACATGCCGTTCTGCGCGGCATCGACGCTCTTGACTTGGTTCTCCCACACGGTCGCCGAGCTGTCCCGCTCGCAGTTCACCAAGTTGTCGCCTTGCACCGGGCAGGTGTCCGACTCCATGTGCATGAGCAGGCGCATCTCCAGGTTTCGGTTGCAGGTCTTGTCGAGCGTGAACGTGCAGCGGGAGTGCGGCGGCTGCGCGAAGTAGTACACGCGCTCGGGGGCGTCGTAGTGCGCGGTGACGGACTCGGTGCTGGCGCAGAACCAGTCCTCGTACATCGGCCGGTTGTAGTGCGTGCTGCCGCCGTCGTTGGTGGCGATGATGGTGTCACCCGGGAAGATCTCGCCCGACAGGCAGGCCCCAAAGCCGCCCAAGCCCGACGGCGGCGCGGTGGAGAGCAGGTCATCGCAGTAGGTCAGCGGCGGCTCCGTAGCGGAATCGGACCCGCCCGTGTCGCCCGTGTCCACGCCGGTGCCGCCGGTGCCGCCGGTGCCGTGATCGGTGCCCGTGCTCGGATCCGGGCCGCTGCTGTCCGAGATCAGCGGCTGCGAGCAACCACCGACCAGCAACGCCAGAAACACCTGCCACGACCTGCCGCTCATCACCGCTCCTGAGTCCGCGCCCGCCCGGAGTGTAGCCGAAGCGGGCGCGCGTCCGCTGCCCTGGTTGCGCCGATCTAGCCCACCACGAGGTTGACGAGGCGCCCGGGCACGACGATCTCGCGCCGGAGCGTCTTGCCCTCCAAGAACTTCTGCACGTTCGGGTCCGCCTTGGCGGCAACGAGCGCGTCGGCCTCGGAGACATCCGCTGCGACCTCGATCTTGCCGCGCACCTTGCCGTTGACCTGCACCACGAGCGTGACGGTGTCCACCACCAGGGCGGCCTCGTCGTACTCGGGGAAGGGAGCGTAGGTGATGGTGTCCTTGTGACCCAGGTAGCGCCAGAGCTCCTCGGCGAGGTGGGGCGCGAAGGGCCCGAGCAAGCGCACGAAGGCGTCGGCCTGCGCGCGCGACAGGCCGTCGGCGCGGGTGGCCTCGTTCACGAAGATCATCATCTCCGCGACCGCCGTGTTGAACTTGAGGCTCTCCACCGCCTCGGTCACCTTCTTGATGGCCGAGTGCAGCGCGCGCTCGACCGCCTTATCGCCGGTGCCGGCGTCGGTGATCTTGCTGGAGAGCGTGGTGGTGCGGACCTCGGCCTCGCCCTCGCCCTCCACCTCGGAGTCGACGATCAAGCGCCACGCGCGGTCGAGGAAGCGGCGGGTGCCAGCGACGCCAGCGTCCTCCCACATGCCTCCGTCCTCTAGCGGGCCCATGAAGAGCTCGTAGAGGCGCATGGAGTCGGCGCCGAACTTGGCGCACATGTCATCCGGGTTGGTGACGTTGTAGCGCGACTTCGACATCTTGTAGAGCTTGGCCGTGAGGGGCTCGCCCGACTCCTTGGCGAAGTGCTGGCCGTCGCGCTCCTCGACCTCGGTGGGGTAGTACCAGCGGCCCTGCGCGTCGCGGTAGGACATGGCGTGAATCATGCCCTGGTGGAACAAGCGCTTGAAGGGCTCGGGGGTGCTGACGAGGCCCTGATCGTAGAGGACCTGGTGCCAGAAGCGCGCGTAGAGCAGGTGCAGCACCGCGTGCTCGGAGCCGCCGACGTAGAGGTCGACCGGCATCCAGTACCTCTCCTCTTCGGGGTCCCATGCCTGCGTGTCGTCGTTTGGCGACAAGAAGCGCAGGTAGTACCAACACGATCCCGCCCACTGCGGCATGGTGTTGGTCTCACGCGTGGCGGGCAGGCCCGTCTCTTGGTCCATGGTGCGCACCCAGTCCTTGGCGCGCGCGAGGGGCGGCTGGCCGTCCGGCGTGGGCGTGTACTCGTCCACGTGGGGGATGACGACCGGCAGCTCGGACTCGGACAGCACCTTCACGGTGCCGTCATCCAGCGTGATGATGGGGAAGGGCTCGCCCCAGTAGCGCTGACGGGAGAAGAGCCAGTCGCGGAGCTTGTACTGGACGGTGCCTTCGCCGTGCTCGTGCTCAACGAGCCAGTGGATGACGCGCTCCTTGGCCTGAGCGATGTTCATGCCGTCGAGGAACTCGGAGCGCACGTGCGGGCCGTCGCCGGTGTACGCCGCCTGCTCGACGTCGCCGCCTGCGATGACCTCGATCATGGGCAGCTTGAAGGCGCGGGCGAAGGCCCAGTCGCGGTCGTCGTGCGAGGGGCAGGCGAAGACGGCGCCGGTGCCGTAGGAGGCGAGCACGTAGTCGGCGATCCACACGGGCACCTTGCGGCCGTCCACGGGGTTGACGCAGTAGGCGCCGGTGAAGGCGCCGGTCTTGGTGGCGTCGAGGGCCTGCGAGATGCGATCGCGCTCGCTGCGGTGGCTCGCTTCGAACTTGTAGGCGTCGACCGCGGCGCGCTGCTCGGGCGTGGTGATCGTGTCCACGAGCGGGTGCTCGGGGGCGAGCACCGCGTAGGTGCAGCCAAAGAGCGTGTCGGGGCGGGTGGTGAAGACGTGGAAGGACTCGCCGGAGTCGGCGATGGCGAAGCGGATGCGCGCGCCTTGGCTGCGGCCGATCCACTCCCGCTGCTTCTTCTCCGTGGACTCGGGCCAGTCGACGTCGTCCAGGCCGGAGAGCAGCTTCTCGGCGTAAGCTGTGATGCGGAACATCCACTGCTTCATCATGCGCTGCTCGACCGGATCGCCGGTCTCGATGTACTTGCCGTCCTGCACCTCTTCATTGGCGAGGACGGTGCCGAGCGCGGGGCACCAGTTGACGGGCACGTCGGCCTGGTACGCGAGGCCCTGGTCGTAGAGCTTCTTGAAGATCCACTGGGTCCAGCGGTAGTAGCCCTCGTCGCTGGTGGCGAGCTCACGCGACCAGTCGTAGGACAGGCCCAAGCGCTCCAGCTGCAGCTTGAAGTAAGCGACGTTGCGCTCGGTCACTTCACGAGGATGAATGCCCTCTTTGACCGCCTGGCGCTCGGCCGGGAGACCGAAGCTGTCCCAGCCCATGACGCGGAGCACGTTGTAGCCCATCATGCGGCGCGCGCGGGCGACGACGTCGGTGGCGACGTAGCCCTTCGGGTGACCGACGTGCAGCCCCGAACCGCTCGGGTACGGGAACATATCGAGCACGTAGTACTTCGGACGCGTGCGATCGGTGGGGGTTGCGAAGGTGTCGTTCTGCTTCCAGAACGCCTGCCAACGGGCCTCAATAGCTTCGTGATCGTAGCGGCTCATGCGGTCCTCGGGAATCCCGCTGACGTATCACGTCGCAAGCTCAGGCGCGGGTGGTGAAGAGAAGGCGGCCCCTCAGCGTACAAGGACGGGACAGTCGCGAAGAGCGCGGCTATCTTGCGCCCATCGGACCCGAGGAGACCTCAAAATGCGCGTTGGCTTGCTCGCTGCCGCCGTGGGCCTGTTGTTCGCTTGCACCCCAAGCGTCGAGAACAACATCTGCACCACGACCTGCCGCGACCTCATCCAGACCTGTGACTACGCCGCATTCCCCACGCTCGACAGCTGCGTGCAGGGCTGCAACTACGACCTCGAGAACGGGGCCGACATGCCCGCCGAGGTCCAGTGCTTCACGGACGCCCAGTGTGACACCTTCAAGATCGTGGAGTGCGCCCATGCTTACGGCCCGCAATAGCCTCGTCGCCGCCCTCATCGCGGCCGGCACCGCTTGCAACCCCGACTACGAGATCACGAGCGGCCCGGTCGACGTCGACCCCGGCGCCGTCACTGAGTGTGGCTTCAGCGCCATCCCCGGCACCAAGCTCTCCGAGTACGACTGCAACCCGGTCTTCACCTCCACCGACGAGACCTGGGGTCAAACCGTCGGTTCGGTGGGCTTCCACGCGTCGGACGTGCTCGGTCACCCCTTCTACCAGATGTGGTACATCGCCCAGCCCACCAACAGCACCACGCGCGAGTACGGCATGGGCTACGCGGTGAGCCCGGACGGCACCAACTGGACGCCACACCCGGCCAACCCGCTCTTCGTGCAGCAGCCGGGCGCTTGGGACCAGGACGGCGTCGCCAGCCAGGTCGTCGTGTGGGACCCCGACTTCGAGCAGTATGTGATGGCCTACCAGGGCTTCACCATCGCCGATGGCGTGTTTGACGCTGGCATTTGGGGCCTCGGCGTCGCCACCTCCCCGGATGGCGTGAGCTGGACCAAGCACCCGCGCAACCCGGTCATCAACTTCCAGGACATGCAAGGCGTGAGCCCGTGCTGGCCGCTCACGGTCACCAAGGCCACCGGGGGCTTCCGCGGCTACATCTCCGCGCAGACGGTGGATCCCATCCTGGGCATCCCGCTCTCCGATCAGTGCGACATCTACACCATGACCGCCATCGACCTGGGCGTGTGGAGCCTCAGCGCCTCGCCCGTGCTCACCGGCGGCGGCAACACCGACCTCAAGGGCATGTCGGGCGCGTCGGTCGTGGAGCTCGACGGCATCCAGTACATGTTCTACATCGGCTTCAACGAGTGGGTCGCTGCGCAGGGCTACCAGTACACCACCGACATGACGCTGAACCTGGCGACCTCCATCGACGGCGGCATGACCTGGAACAAGGACCCGAGCAACCCGCTCCCGGTCAACCTCACCACCCCCGGCGAGATCATGAGCGTCTCGGCGCAGGTGGTCGGCAGCCGCATCCACCTGTGGATCGGCGACACCTACCCGGGCCTTGGCAGCGCTAGCGAGGGCGCGGGCGCCATCGGCTACTTCTTGTACGAGCCGTAGCGCCACATGCTTGAGAATGCCCCGCGGATGGCCACCTTCGGGTCGTCAGTCGCAGCGATCGCCGGTCCGGTCGTCCTGCTCGCTTTGTTCGCGCCCATGCTCCTGCCCGGTGCTCCAGGAGAGCTGAGCGCGCGAGCCGCGCTCCAGGAGCAGGCGCTCGCCGAGAGTGAGCCCGAGATCTTGGTGATCGGCAACTCGCTCGTGGGCAGGGGCGTCGACTCCAAGGCGCTAGCAAAGCACCTCGGGCTCGACCCCTCGAAGGTCGCGACGGCCACGGCGCCAGGCTCCGAGCCCCCCACCTGGCTCGCCGTCCTCCGGGACCGCGTGTACGCGCACGGCCACCAGCCAAAGGTCGTCGTGATCTACGACTACCTGTCGCGGATGCACGTCACGAGCCCGACCACCGATCTCTCCGCCACGAGCCTCAACGAACAGCTCGCCGATGGGGAGCTCGCGCCGTCCGTCGACACCTCGTCCTCCCCCGCCATGCGCCGCATTCAACGCCGACGAGAGGCGGCGCGCTCAAGCGTCATCGACGGCGTCAAGCACGTCATAGGGCAGGTGGTGTGGGCCGACGCGGACGGCGCTGCTACCGACGCGGCCCTCGCGCGGGTGTTCGCCGACGACCAAGTCATCCGCTCCGAGCGCGGCGTCCCTGGCAGCGCCGTGGACCTCAGCACGCCACACGCGCGCCAAGCCAGCAACGCCGCGGAGGAGCTCGACCTAGAGCGCTCGCTCATCCCGCAGATCGCGGCGCTCGTCGCCGCAAACGGCGGCAAGCTGGTGCTCGCGAACGCGGGCAAACCTCCAAGCAACACCTCGACGAGTGGCCTGTCCAACGCGGCCCAGCTTCGCGCGATCGACTACATGAACCGCGCTGGCATTGGCTGGCTCGACCTGCGCGCGGTCACGAGCCTAGACGCGGACTTCGCCGACCCCTTCCACCTGTCCCCAAGCGGCAAGGCCAAGCTCACAGCGGCCCTTGGCACGCAGCTCGAAGCCTGGGATGCGCTGAACGCGACGCAGCTCCCAGCGGCGACGCTCCCGATCCCCGTCCTTCGCAGCGCGCGAACGGGGGAACCTCGCCTGCCAAAGCTGCACGCCCTGCGCGTCGGTAAGCGCGCTTGCACCGCCGCTGGCGCCCTCCCCGCGGTGCTGTCGCCGCTCTCTCCGCCCCGCCTAAAGACGTCGATTCCAGGTGTTCTACCGCCATTCCACATCGAGATCACCTCCGACGCGCCGCTGAGCGATGACCCCGCGTGCACCGGGGAGCTCGACCTCTACGACCACTGGATCGCCTTCCGGCCGCGCACGGGCGCGGAGTCCGCAGCGGGTGAGGGACGCGCGCGCATCGTCGCGAACGACCTCGACGCGCTCCTCACCGGCGAGAACGCGTGGGTCTTCCCCGGCACGACGCTCACCTTCGCCATCGGCGACGACGCCGTGAACGCCGACTCCTCGCTGTTGCTGCGCACCGTGCGCGTCAGCGGTGGCGCCGGCCCAGTGACCGTGGCGGTGGACGACCACCCCGTCGCGCTCGAGCGCTACGGTCAGGTCGAGGTCGCCAAGGCGCGCCTGCTGACCGGTCTGCCCGAGCACACAGTGTCGGTCACCAGCCCCGCCGACGGCCCCTTCGTGCTCGTTCGGCAGGCGCTGGTGCAGACCGGCACCTCGCAGCGTCCGATCCTGGGTTCACCAGAGACGGCGTTCGACGGTGGTGTTCGCCTCATCGGCACCTATTTTCGCGCGCCCCGCCCCAAGGGCAGCCCGGTGGAGACGCACACCGCGGTCGCTCCGGCGCTCGACGTGTCACCGCCCCGGGTGTCGGGGCCAGGCAACGTCCTGTTCACGGTAGCCGCGCCCCCGCAGACCGGCGCACGGTTCTGGGGCGCCCGAATCTCTCCGCTGCGCGTCGTGATGGAGCCGCCCTCCGACACGAGGATCGACTTCGTGACACGCGCACCGGCCACCTCGGGCGGGCGAGGGTCCGTCGTGCTCCTCAAGCCGACGGTGCCCGCGAACACCTCGTTTGACGTCGTCCTTGACCCCGCCCTCGCCGCAGACGCTGGCGTTTGGCTGCTCCCAGGCGACTCGCTCTCCGTGCGCATGAACCCGAAGGACGTGTGGATTGGCGCCGACACCTTCTCGCTCGCGAGCGCCGCGGACGGTGCCACCGACGCCTCGCTCCACCTGAGCGTGCTCGCCGACGGCGAGGAGCTGCTCACGCGCGACGTGCCCATGAACACGCTCGCCATCACCAAGCCGCTCGTGATCGCGCTCCCACACCGACTCTCCGCCGACACGCGCGAGGTCGAGCTCAAGCTCAGCTCACCGGCCACCGCGCCTTGGGTGCAGGTCGCGACCGCGACGCTCGAGACCCGGTCGCCCTTCGTCCGCCTCCCGCCACCTCCCGCCGCCGCGCCGGTAGCAGCGGTGCACCTCACACGTCGGGCGCTCGGGACGCTGAGCCCGCTCGATTGGAAGCGCGGGAAGAAGGCTTGCTTGTTCACGACGACCTCCGACGAGCTCAAGCCCGTGTCGTGGGCCAACCTCAAGCGCTTTGGCGCGCAGGCCGCGTCGCCGGTCACCATCGCCTTCGAGGGCACCGCGCTCCCCGCCCGCGGCGGCCCGTTCTTCGCGCAAGAGGGCTGCGAGGCCGGAGGGTTGGTGGCGAAGGACCAGCTCCTCGCCCAAGCACGCGACGCGAACGGCCTCTCCGTTCGACTCGCTCCCCCCCTGCCGCTGCGTCGTCCAGAGGGGGACTACTACTGGCTCTATCCGCATGGCGAGGTCGAGGTGCCGCTCCCCGAGGGCACCCATGCGCTGCGCGTCCAAGCGACCGCGGTCTCCCCCACCGCGCGCCTGTCCGCCCAGGTCGAGGGTGGCGGCCGCAGCCCCGAAGTGACGAGCACCGCGGGGGCGCTCGCGCTCGTCGTGCCCGTGGCGAACGGCGCGCGCTCGGTGACGCTGTTCTCGGACGGCTTCAGTCTCGTCAAGAAGCTCGAGGCTGTCGACGCCACAGGCACCGCGACCTCGCTCATTCAGCCCACCAGCGTGACGGTCCCATAGCACACGGCACGTCGCGTCGAATACGAGCCAACCGCAGCAGCGTGAGCATGCCACCGCCGCGCCTCCCCCCACCCGAGCCCAGTCACCATGTCCTTCGTAGAGCCGACCTTTCTCGCCTTCTTTGTCCTGGTCTTCGCAGGCTACTGGCTGCTGAACGATCGACGCTGGCAGAACCTGCTGCTCCTCGTGGTCAGCTTCGTCTTCTACGGCTGGATCCACCCCTGGCTCATGGTGCTGCTCTTCGCGTCGGCCATGCTCGACTACGTGGCCGCCCGCCGCATCGTCGAGACCCCCGACCGCGCCAACCTCTGGCTCGGGCTGAGCGTCGTCGGAAACATCGGCGCACTCGCCTTCTTTAAGTACTTCGACTTCTTCATCGAGGGCTTCGGCAGCGCGCTTCAAAGCATCGGCCTGCAGAACGATGTGCACGCCCTCGGGCTGTTCTTGCCGCTCGGCCTGTCGTTCTACACCTTCCAGACGATGTCCTACACCATCGACGTGTGGCGCAAGCAGCTCGACATGCGCACCGACGTCGTGGACTACCTCGTCTACGTCTGCTTCTTCCCGCAGCTCGTGGCGGGCCCGGTCGAGCGCGCCGCCAACGTGCTGCCGCAGTTCGAGCGGCCGCGCACCTTCAACCAATCGATGGTGCGCTCGGGCCTCTCCCTCGCGCTGTGGGGCGCCTTCAAGAAGGTCGTGCTCGCGGACACCCTCGCGCCCTACGTGGACCTGGTGTTCGTCACCAAAGAGCCCAGCGCAGCCATGATCTGGGCGGGGGCCCTCGGCTTCACTGTGCAGGTGCTCGCCGACTTCTCGGGCTACACGGACATCGCCCGCGGCACCGCGCGCATGCTCGGCATCGAGCTGATGGACAACTTCGACCACCCGTACCTCGCGGCGTCCCCGATGGAGTTCTGGCAGCGCTGGCACATCTCGTTCAGCACCTGGCTGCGCGACTACTTGTACCTGCCGCTCTCCTTCTCGCCGTGGGTGCGCAAGTACCTGACCATCCCCGGCACCGAGCCGTGGGGCTACCTCGCCCACACCTCGCGCGCGCTGTTCATCACCATGCTCGCCTCCGGCCTGTGGCACGGCTCCACCGTCAACTACGTCGCGTGGGGCATGTACTACTGGGCGCTCGGGAGCGCCTACGCCTATGCCCAGGCCAAGATCCCCAAGAGGGTCAAGCGCAAGCGCAACTGGCGCCCGTTCACGGTGCCGCTCATGTTCGCGTTCACCGTCACCGGAATGCTCATCTTCCGCGTGCCCAGCCTCGGCCGCTTGGGGGGCTTCCTGACGCTCAACCCGCTGGCGGGCACCCAGGACCAGTGGATCGCGACTACGGTCCTGCTCTCCGTGACGCTGGCGGTCGCGTTGCCGAGCGTGCTCGCGATGCTCGCATCCTTCTACGTCCTGCCTAAGCTTGAGCGCTCGCCCTACCTGCTCCCGGTGCAGACCACGCTGTGGACCGCCGCCAGCATCGCTATGTTCATCTTCGCCCGCGGCGCTGGCGCCGACTTCGTCTACTTCCAGTTCTAACCAAGGAGACCCCATGTCCAGCACGATCGACCGCCTCACTGACGTCTTCCGCGATGTGTTCGAGGACGACGACATCACCCTGACGCGCGCCACCACCGCCAAGGACATCGCCGAGTGGGACTCGCTGATGAACGTCGCGCTGATGCTCAACGTCGAGCAGAGCTTTGGCGTGCACTTCAACAGCTCCGAGGTCTCCGGCCTCAAGGACGTCGGCGGCCTCATCGACCTGCTCGACGCGCGCATGGGGGCCAAGTGACGCTTCGCGAGCAGCTCTTTGCTTACTTCGCCGAGCATCACCCCCGCTCCATGACGGGCGTGGAAGAGGCCCGCGCGGTCGATCCCGCGCGCTTCGACCAGGTGGCGGAGCGCTTCTTGTCCTGGGGCATCGAGGCCCTCGGCCAAGACTTCCTCAAGCTCTCCGCCGACGCCTACGTCACCTTCTCCTCTGACGTCATCCTGGAGCAGGGGCGCTACGAGCTGCGCGGGCGCTACACGAATGACAGCTTCGAGGCATGCAAAGCGAGCGTGTACCACGATCGCGAGGTCATGGACGAGTACCTGTGGGGCGTGTACGTCACGAACTTCTTGTGGGCCCACCACATGGAGCTGTCGATCTTCTTCGAAGATCGCTTCCTCAAGCGCCTCCCCGCGAGCCCCAAGCTCGTGGAGATCGCGCCCGGCCACGGCGGGTGGGGCGCTTGGGCGCTGCACAACCGCCCGGACGCCACGCTCCAGGGCTACGACATCAGCCCGAGCTCCATCGACATCGCCACGCGCATCACCAAGGCGGCGGGCGTGTCGGATCGCGCCACCTACACCGAGCAGAACGCCCTCGACCTCTCGGCCCTGCCCGAAGCCAGCGCGGACGCCCTCATCTGCTCCTTCTTGGTCGAGCACCTGGAGCAGCCCGAGCAGCTCTTCGCCGTCATCGGGCACGTGCTCAAGCCCGGCGGCTTCGGCTTCGTGACCGGCGCGCTCACCGCGGCGCAGATCGACCACATCTACGAGTTCAAGCGCGAGTCTGAGCTCATCCTGCTCGCCGAAGCGAACGGGCTGCGCGTGGTCGAGTCGCTGTCGACGAGCCCGCGGCGCATCCTGCCCAAGGCCAAGGAACTCCCTCGGTCGATGGGCATGCTCGTGCAGCGCCGCACCCAAAACAACTGGTAGGAACCATGGATCCGAGCACCCTCCTCAAGTCTGCGCGCGCCGCTCGCAAAGACGGCAGGCCAATGGACGCCCTCACGGCGTTGGAGGACGCGCTTCGGCGCGGCCCCCTCGACGCCACCGCCTCGGACAAGGCGGGACGGCTGCTTCAGGGCCTCCTCACCGATGAGTGCGCCGATCGCGCGCTCGGGCGGGTGCTCATCCTCGGCCAGTGCACCACCTCCTGGGTGGTGACCCACCTCACGGCCGCCGCGGCTGGTCGCGGCCTCCGCCTCGCCGTGCGCGAGGGCGAGTACGACAACGTCCTACAGGACCTCATGCAGGTCGAGCCAGGCAGCGTCGACACCATCGTGCTCTTGCCGTGGACCCAGCGCTTGCTTGGGGCCGGCGAGCGCTCGGGCGCTGAGCGCGTCGCCGACGAGCTCGCGTTCTGGCAGCAGGCCTGGGGCATCGCGCGCGACCGCCTCGGCGCGCGGCTGGTGCAGGTCGGCTACGACTGGGTCGGCACCGGCCCCACCGGCGCCCACCGCTCCGGGCGCGAGGGCGCGATCGCGTGGGTGCGCCGCGTCAACGACGCGCTGCGCGAGCGCCTGCCCGCCGACGCCTACTTCGTCGACCTCGAGCAGGTCAGCGCCGAGGTGGGTCACCGCGACTTCTACGCGCCGCGGCGCTACTTCTGGACCAAGCAGCCCTTCTCCGAGCCCGGCGTGCAGCGGCTCGCCGAGCACATCGCCGCGGGCGTTCAGGCGCTCGTCACCGGGCCGCGCAAGGTGCTCGTGCTCGACCTCGACAACACCCTCTGGGGCGGCGTCGTAGGCGACGAGGGCCCGCTCGGCATCGCCCTCGGCGAGACGCCGGACGGCGAGGCCTTCCGCGCGTTTCAGGCCTACTGCAAGGCGCTGCTCGCGAACGGCACGCTGCTCGCCGTGTGCAGCAAGAACAACCTCGCGGACGCCCAAGAGCCCTTCCGCGTGAACCCCGAGATGGCGCTGCGCCTCGACGACTTCGCCGCCTTCGCGGCGAGCTGGGAGCCGAAAGCGGTCGCTATCGAGCGCATGGCCGCCGAGCTGCGCCTCGGCCTCGACAGCTTCGTCTTCTTCGACGACAACCCCGCCGAGCGCGAGCAGGTCACCCAGGCGCTGCCGGGCGTCGCGGTCGTGCCCGTGCCCGAAGACGCCTCTGAGTACATTCGCGCCCTGGAGCGCGGCTTGTACTTCGAGGCGGTGCGCGTCACCGACGCCGACGCCCAGCGCGCCGAGCAGTACCGCGTCGAGCGCGATCGCCGGCAGCTCGAGTCCTCGGCTACCTCCATCGACGACTACCTCGCCTCCCTCGACATGCACGCCGTCATCGAGCCCATCACCGACGCCAACCTCCAGCGCGTCGTGCAGCTCATCGGCAAGACCAACCAGTTCAACCTCACCACCCGCCGCCACACCCAGGCGCAGGTCGAGGCCATGATCGCGCACCCGCGCAGCGTCGCCTTCGCCCTGCGCTCCCGCGATCGCTTCGGCGATCACGGCCTCATCGCGGTGGTGATCGGCGTTCCAGAGGATGAACGCACGCTGCGCGTCGACACCTGGCTCATGAGCTGCCGCGTCATCGCGCGCACCATGGAGCAAGCGACCTTCGCCCACCTGCTGAAGCAGGCGCGGGCGCTCGGCTACGACACCCTCGTCGGCGAGCGCATCCCCACCGCCAAGAACGCGCTCGTCGCGGAGCTCTTCCCCTCGCTCGGCCTGCGAGCCGCAGGCGTGGTGGGCGAGGTCGAGCGCTATGTCGCCCCCGTAGCGCAGCTCACGCCGCCAGCCCACCACGTCGTGCTGGAGCCCGCAGGCAGCTGACCGAGCGGGATCAGTAGGTCCAGCTCTGCGAGCTCGGCGTGAGCGGCCCCGTGGGCTTGCCGTTCACGAGCGGCACGTCGGACAGGTGTGCCACCGTGTTGGTGCGGCGCTCGGGCGCGCCATCCGGCTCGCGCGGCGGCAGCGAGTAGCTCTCTTGGGCGAGGGCCAGGTAGTAGGGCTTGCCCTCAAGCAGGCAGTACTCTGCGACCTCAGCGGGACCGCCGTTCTCGGCGAGCCAGGCCC
>Ga0210044_10002377_pt1 | contig 28069 bp, 39 predicted proteins | sample CryGey13umfilter_2_FD_183959 | JGI IMG/M metagenome (GOLD analysis project Ga0210044, IMG submission 183959) | Groundwater microbial communities from aquifer in Utah, USA - Crystal Geyser 4/9/14 3 um filter (SPAdes) (version 2) | ecosystem: Environmental > Aquatic > Deep subsurface >... | reverse complement strand
TCTTTTATGATGTACATGTCATCTTCTTTCCAAAAAACAGTTTGTAGTTTCATATATCTCATTTAGCAGTTCAAACCATTTTAATCTTTAGTGAATAAACAGGTATCAAGCCCAAAACAAGTGTATTCTTAAAAACAACTTTATAGCATAATTTATGCCTGTAATCGTACAAAAAGTGTACGATAGAGTGTACGATAAGGTTTTTTTCGTGTCCAGATAGCATACAGTCTTGTAAACCACGCCTGAAAATCCTGTAATTGCAACATATTTTTTTCCTTTCATCTCATTTTCAACTCCTGTCAGGACAGTTCGTATTCTTTCTTCTTCGCTCATTTTTTACTCCATCTTTAATTTAATATGCATGAATTTAACCATTAACAAATTTTGAGAATTGGTCATACTTGCTTATGTAGTAAACAGAATTGGGATTTCTTCCTAGGTTTGGATTGTGTAAACCAATGCACAATCTAGATGCTCCGATTTGTCGTAATTTAATCTCGGAATGATACACATTTGCATATTCTTGCATAGCGTCAAGTGATTTTATTATGATATCATCCAGTTTTCCTATGGTGTCTATTCCTATTGCACCAAACTCTTGAGATACAATTTCATATTTTGTTGATGTCGATGGTTCCAAAAGACGAAATCTCCATTGTAGATAATCATCTAATGTTTGACCTGTAACTTTCAAATCTTTTTGATTGTATGTTTGTTGATGAGTTAATGAAACTATGACATCTTTACCAGTTGATTTCTGAATGATTTCATTTTTCACAAGGGCATCAATTCTATTTCTAAGTGTTTGTTCAGTATTGTCATCGTCCATCAGCAAAGTCACTAATTGCTTTAGACTAATTTTTCCTCCACGTAGTAAAGATGTTATTTTGATATCCAATGCATATCTTTGTAATTTAGTTTCAAATGGGGGAATAATTCCAGTTTGTTCGCTCAAGTATTCGATATTGTCTGCAATGATTTCAGTAAATGTTTGGATGTTATTTTCATTTTCTTGATTCCGTATCTCTTCCCAAACAATATCACAATCAAATGTTCTTTGTTGAAATTCGTTATTACCAACATAATTCATTCTTACTAAAGTAGCCATATCTTGAATATCCCCCTCTCTACTAGTTACTGCTTTTAATAGAAATACATCTTCATTACAAAGTATTCCTAGTTTTAGATTACCAAAATGAACTAAATTTGATCTTGATATCATATGGGATGAAAGGGATAATTTTCTCAGAATTTTTTTTGTGTATAAATCGATCCTGCTTCTGTTTGTATGCTGTAAAATTATTGACGGATATAGCCTCAAATCTTCTGTTGAAAATTCGACATTGCCCTTAGGAGTATATCCTAGTCTTGTAAATGCATTCATCAATAATTCATAGTCTTCTTTGGTTTCTACTACTATGTCTATATCCTTAGTTCTGGACTTTAGCCCTTTTATTCTCATATTTTCACCTCCAATTAGATAAGCAGTTACTTGTGAGGAGAGATTCTTTCCTATTTCCTCAAACAATAATGGATATCCTTCAGGTAACGAATAAAGTTCGGAAGATATTTCGTAGAGATTTGCTTTTTCAATAAACTCCTCTTTTGGAAGAAATAGAGATTGGTTCTTTAATTCATTATTTCTAATGTATCCTTCTACATCTATCCAGACATGTGCTATTTTAAACGAGTCTGCAATTTTTCGCAGAGTCAGTATGTCCATTTTGTCTTTATTTTTAAGATAAAAGATAATTGCCATTATCATTGCTGTTTTGTCTGAATTTCTTTGTGCTATGAAAACGGCATGAATCAAAGCCTCTTGAATTGTAATGGATTCTTCTTGTTTGATATAATAATCATAATTGGTGTGATATTCTATTCCGTAATCTGAAAATATTGAAAAACCAGTAAGCTGACCATCAGTTATTTTGCCTTTTGTTACAGATTTGAGAATTTTTGTTGCATCTCTAAAAATGATTTCTGCATTTGGTTCGTACATGTTTTCTCTTTCTGTTTTTAATACTTGAGATAACAATAGTATTTTTTCATCAGAATTGTTTAAACTAACTGTGTCTGCATTTCTACTCAAAATTCCAATTGATTCAAAATCCGAAATGGTTCTATAGACAGTCGAGGTGGACAAACCAGTAATTCTAACTATATCATTTATTGTTGTAGGTTCAGTCAGATAAGAAAATACTAATTCGTTTGAATCCTTTAATATTTTTTCAATATCAAATCTTGTTGATATTTCCTTTACCATCATTGGCTTTACGCCGTCAAGTAGTTTTAGTGAATTTCCTGTTTTTTGCAAAAATCCTTGCAATGATAATCCGTTTACCTGTGAATTGAATTGCCATTCTTTTACCCCACTTCTTTCCATTATCGTTTTTGTATCTTCGACTCCAGAAATGACTTGTTTGAGTATGGTAATTGAGGTTGCATTCATTTAGTATCATTATATCACTATAATTTATATAGTTTTGTGGTTTTATGATACTAAAATTACCATAATTGAGAAATCAATCACTAATCAGGATATTACGTACAAGATTATCTCTATGAGTGATATTTTTCCTCTCAAAATCATCTATTTCTTTAATCCAGTCGGTATACCAAGGCATGATGTCTTGATCTCTTTTAAGAAAATTGAACCATGCATCTAGGTTTTCCTTTCTTTGATAAATTTGTGATAAAAGAATAGAATAAAACCTAAAAGAAAGACTGTCTGATTTTATTCGTTCATATTCAACTAGCCTTTGCTTTTTCATCTTATCATGAAGAGATGCCTCTATAGATTCAAATCCCAATAATGCATTTAATTTGTCTAGCTCAGATATAACTAATTGAATTGGTTTATCCGCATTACGTAGATAATCAACTGACGTGTCATCAAGTAATGAAGACAGAATTTTGAGATTTTTTTATATCCATCTCCATATACAGGATCCCTGAAACGAAATCCTCGAAGATGGGCTATTTTATATTCAACTTCAAAACGAACCTCTGAACCAACTTCATATTCATGTTTAATTTTACTGTTGTATACTTCTTCTAAATTTCTATGACTGTCTAGAATTTCTTGTATTCCAGAATCTGTTTGAAACGGTAATTGTCTTTGGTTTGTATCAATTGCGTCAATTAACGTATTAAATAAATCTCGATTAGAAAAAAACCTTGTTAGCCATACCCACTTTTTAAAAGAACGTGCCAAATCATCCGGATTCTCAATTAAAGAGTACAATGAAAACAACAATACAAAATTAGTGATGTATCATGAAATGGGTGAACATTGGTCTTTATTTTTTAGAACATATTATGAAACAATATTTTTTGAGTTAGGCTCCAAGATAAAAACAGAATACACCGAAAATACAATTCTAATAGAACTTGATGACATAAATGGATTAGAAAGTAAATAGTAAAAACTAGGATAATCAACTAAAAATCAAGTTTAATTGTGAAATATGTTTGTAAACACCTTTTATCATATTTCTCTAGTATTTTTACAACATTCGCTCATTGGAATTTTATGATTAGTTAATCGTACATTTTAGCATGTTTTAAAATTTAAGATGTACTCGCTTCCAAGTGATATTTATCGCAATCCAAGAAACCAATATATGTAATGCGCCCATTTTGTGATTTTTTGCTAATATCTTTCCAATTCTGACATTCTTACATAAAATTAAAAAGGCTAAACTCAAAGTAATGCGATGAAATCCAAACTTATGATTTTTGTTATAATCATTGTAGTCATGTTCTCATTTGTTTTATTTTTTGGATTTATTGGTCAGGGCGGAGTAAGACACGTCCAAATTTACCTGCCTGAAAAAATTCAATCTACGATTTCATTTCAAAATATAGACAACGAAACAAAAATTGTAGGTATAAGCGGTATAAGCGGCATTAATCCCACCCTGGTAAGCAGAACAGACTATGACTACATTCTAACCATCTACAACTATGATGCAATTCCGCACATGTTTTTCATAGATGGATTAAATGTAAATTCAAAAATAATTCAACCAAACCAAAATGTAACACTGACTGTCTTTTCACTAGAAGAAGGAGAATACAATTATTATGATAGGTTTGAACCTGACAAAAAACTAGGTGATTTTAGAATCGTAAAAGTAGGACTGCTAAACAAATACCAATAATTCTCAAATTACAACAAACATGATCTTAAATTCATTTTTATGCAAAGACGAAGGTTTATTGGCTCAAACCAATTCGTTTAACCGTAATTGTTTGGCAAAAATAAAAATAACGAAGTAAAAATTTCACAAAAAAAGAAGGAACTACGAAAACTGGTAAAGAAAAAACAATACGATGATGCCTTAAAGATGGGTACTGAAATACTGCAAAAAGTTCCTGAAGAAAATGACGTCTTGTTTATTGTTGGAGGAATCCACTATATGAAAAACAAATACCAAACTGCAATCTCGTACTTTGAAAAAGCCCTGGAGATTGGTACCTATGATACCGATGTTTTGCTCTTAAAGGCAAACGCTCATTATTTTCTTGGCGAATACAAAAAAGCAATTGTATGCTGTAAAAAAATCAAAGAACTTGATCCAAAAAGCAAACCCGTATCTGAGTTATTGTCTAAAATTGAATCAAACAAATAATCTAAATCTCCAAACTCATGTCAATCCCTTTGACAGAATTTGTTATGCTTCCAACTGAGATGATATCTACCCCAGTATTGCCGTATTTTGCAATATTTTTAGAATTTATCCCGCCTGATGCTTCAAGTTTTACTTTATTTCGTAGTTTTTGTTCTTTGAGAATATGAATTGTTTTTTTAATTTGTTCCGGAGTAAAATTATCTAGCATAATTATGGTTGCCCCTTCTCTTGCAGCCAACACTGCATCTTGTGTATTTTCAACTTCAACTTCAAATTTTTTATGTTTTCTTTTTGCCATCTTTATCAAAGATAACAACGAATCACTTACTGCAATATGATTGTCTTTTATCATCACCATCTCATCTAATCTTAGTCGGTGTCTTGTACCGCCCCCAATTTCAACTGCTTCTTTATCAAAATATCTCAGACCCGGTGCTGTCTTTCTAGTCGCATATAGTTTGGTTTTCTTGTTTGAAATTTTTCTTACCAACTGCTCTGTCTGAGTGGCAATCCCGCTCATCCTTGTGAGTAAATTAAGTGCCGTTCTCTCGCATGTGAGAATCTTTCCGGCATCACCTGTTATGGTCATTATGGTATCATTTGGTTTTACTTTGCTGCCGTCTTTTTTTGCAATTATTACACTACATCCTTTTAATTTGAAAATCTCTCTTGCATGATTCACTCCTGCAACCACTGCCGTCTCTCTTGAAATTATTCGGGCATTGATCTTTTTTTTTGGCAAGAGAGCACTTGTAATGTCTCCTTTACCAATATCTTCAGATAAAAATCCAATTAATTGTTTTTTAGCATTAAATGATATCATGATGATGCTAGTGTGATTTTAAAGATCAAGTAACTTTGATTGCGTACTTGCCTTTTTGTTTTATCCCTAATGTTTTTGAAATTTGAGAATTTGTTGGGTCGACAACTAGTACAATTCCATTCCAATCCGGTGTCAAGTCTGATGATTTACATGCTGGACATACTTTGCCTGTAGTTACAAACTTGCACTTTCTACAAGCCATCTCTCGAGCCATCTAACTTGCCTCTACTTTAGCTTCTTTTGAATCGCTAGAACCGCCAGCTGATTTTTTAATCTCTTCTTGAATCCATGCATCTGCACCAAGGAATGGTTGTCTGCATGTGATTCCAATCTTTCCCATTGCAGCAGCTTTACCTAGTGACACTGCGGTAATTCTTGCTCTAAGAGTGGAGCCAACTTTTAATGTTCTGCCACTTTGATTAGCTAAAATCATTCCAGACTTTACATCGCTTTTTAGATAGTCATCCATGACTTGTGATAAGTGTAGCAATGCATCAGTTGGACCAATTCTTACAAATGCTCCAAAGTCTGTAATGTCTACAATTTCTCCTTGAACAATCTCTTGGAGTTTTGGATAAAATGTCAATGCTTCAAATTCTACTTTGTGAAATGTTCCGCCGTCTCCTGCAATCATCTTTCCCATCTCGTCAACTTTGGCATCTAAAATCATAATGATGTATCCTAATTCTGCATTAATCATGCTCTCATACTTGTCTTTGAGAATGTTTGTTGCAGCCTTTTTGAGTGCGGTTCCAAACAAGCTTGGTGGAATCCTAACAACATCAACTAGGGTGGATATAGAAAACAACTGTGTGTTTTTGTTGAATTTGAATTTATGAATCTTTGGGTAATTTACGCTTAGTTTGAGTAAAATTTTGTGTGTTTTTTCAATTAATTGATGTTTTTTTAACCGTCTGACAGTCCAAGTCAACAGATGATCTCCCTAGAAATCATCAAATTTTGACCATGTTGTAGGTGATGCACTATACCATCAAAGAAACAAATGTGAGACGTTATTCTCAGCAATCAAGAGAAGATTTGGATCTGAAATAAAATCACATCATGATACAATGAAAGAAAAAGAGTTATTGTATCGTGTTCTGGCTTACAACTGTCATAGAATGACTGTGATTTCTTGTTTGTTGTGGATGATTTCTAGGGAGCCCTGAACATCTTACGTTTAAATAAAGTAAACCAACTTTTTGACCCAATGGTCGGAGTTGATCAAGTTTTAGAAAAACTTAGCACTGTAATTGATCCCGATTTGAAAAAAGATATTGTATCTATGGGGATGATCAAAGACCTTGAGCTTAATGATAACAATTTGAAATTTACCTTGGAGCTTACTACCCCCGCATGTCCATTTAACGTAGAGATTGAAGATGATGTAAGAAAAGCAATAGGCGAGCTCAAAGAACTCAAAAATTTCGATATGAAAGTAACTGCAAAAGTGATGGAAGGTCGCTCCCTTGATGCAGACACTGGAATGGCAACTGTCAAAAATATCATTGGCGTTGCAAGCGGTAAAGGCGGTGTAGGTAAATCTACCGTCTCTTTGAATTTGGCTCTTGCTTTGCAACAAACTGGCGCCAAAGTTGGTCTGCTTGATGCAGATATCTATGGTCCAAGTATTCCTTTGATGCTTGGCATGAAAAGCGGTCATATGGAAGTAGAAGATAACAAACTACAACCAGCAAAATCTAATGGACTGCAAGTAGTTTCATTTGGATTTTTTGCAGAACAATCACATCAGGCAGCAATTTATCGTGGACCTATAATTTCTGGAATCTTGAAACAATTTCTAGTTGACACAAATTGGTCTGACTTGGATTATCTTATCGTGGACCTTCCACCGGGCACTGGTGATATACCATTGACACTTGCACAGACAATTCCAATCACTGGAATTTTGGTAGTAACAACTCCACAAGATGTGGCAAGCAATGTTGCAGTAAAAGCCATTAGCATGTTTGAAAAATTAAATGTCCCAATTATTGGCGTTGTAGAAAACATGAGCCACTTTATCTGCCCTAGTTGTAATGATAGACACTATATTTTTGGAGAAGGTGGCGCAAAAAAAATCAGTGAACAGTTTAACATTCCATTCCTAGGTGAAATCCCATTAAATTCTGGAATTATGTCTGGCTCTGATTTAGGTAAACCCATTATGATTACAAATCCTGATTCTCCAAGTGCCATTGCATTTAGATCCAGTGCAAAAAATATTGCAGCCCAATGTAGTATTCTTGCTGCAAAGATGCAAGAAGAAATGAAATCTGCAGATAATGCTGAAGATCCTCCAAAAACCAACTAAGCGATTCCTGTGAAATTACCTGATTCTCTTAGAGACCAACTGAAAATTCCTCTGGGTTATCTAATTCCTGAAAGTCAAGTGAATAAACCAAATATTCAAAAACATCTGCAAAAAAATTCCTATCTAATTACAGTAGGTGATAGAACCACTGAGAAGATGATTGCATACGGTTTGATTCCCTCTTTGCAAATAATTGACAACTATGAAAAAAGAGTAAGACGTGAACCTACAAAAAACAACAACACATACACTGAATTCACATGTAACAATCCAGCAGCCGAAATCACTCCTCAAAGCATTGACATCATCAAAAAAGCATTTACATCAAAAGCGCCTGTAAGACTAACTGTTATAGGCGAAGAAGACCTTCTAGTAATTCCCGTGTGTATTCATGCGCCTGAAAATTCTATTGTACTATATGGCCAGCCAAATGAAGGACTAGTTGTAGTCAAAGTAACTCCAGAAATTAGAAATAAAACACAAAGACTACTTGATTTAATGGAATAAGGGGTATGATGAGCCGGTGGCTGTATGATTTGTGATTACACTACAAAATATTCTGACCCTATTAATTTACTTAATAAAATTTAGATTTTTTTTAAATCATATCTCAAAATTCTGATAATTGTATTGTGGGTTTATTACTAATTAAAATCGGCTTGAAAATATCTTATGGGGCAAATTAACAGTTTGTATATTGTTGTAGGTGTAATTATTGGATTTAGCTTTGCATTTGTTGCATTTTTACAATCTCCAGATATTCAAACAACTGTTGCAGAATCAAGTGATATTTTTCCTAAATTTAAAAATCCAAACCCCCAAACTTTATCATACACGCTAATTGCTCAAGATGCAGAAATCGAAGTATCTCCTGGCGTAAGATCAACAGTGTGGACCTATAATGGAACAGTACCTGCACCAACACTTCGGTTTACTGAAGGTGATGATGTGACAGTAAAATTTGTAAACAAAACTCCATATGCACATACAATTCATTTTCATGGAACACACGATTCTGCAAATGATGGTGTATTTCCACAGATAATGCCTGGTGAAGAATACACATATCATTTTGTCGTACAGGAATCAGGGCTTTTCATGTATCACTGTCATGCATTTCCAACATCAGAGCACGTACGAATGGGCATGTTTGGAACAATGATTATAGATCCTGCAATACGTCCAATGGAACCTGCCCGAGAATATTTCTTTGCACTCAGTGAATTTGATCCAAATAACCCCCTAGAATATTTTACTAAATACTACATGATTAACGGATACGCAAATCAATACATGGATAACCCAATACAAGTTGTAAAAGGAGAATTAGCTAGATTCTATGTTATTGGCGTAGGCGGTGTATTACAATCACCATTTCATGTTCACAGCACAATTGTCAAAGTGTATCCTTCTGGAATTTTATGGAATGAGCCATATTTTGCTCAAACACACCTAGTAGGAAACGGAGACACTGCAATAATTGAGGCAAAATGGGAAGAACCTGGAAAATATCTATTTCATGTCCATGGTATTCAAGAAGAACGTGGGTCCATGGCAATAATAGAAGTACTTGAAGACAGCTCATCTTTATCAAAAATTCAGACTCCAAGTAACAACAAAGGAAGTCATTCTATGATACAATGGCAAGAAGATTTGATAAAATCATTGGAACGCCCCGAAATAATTAATTATGATAATCTAGGTTCCTCCACTATTTCTGATGCTAAGGGAATTCGCACAAATGTTATCTCAATTGTAAAAGATTCTTGGAGTCCCGATATTACAGAATCATATTCCCCAATATCTATTGAAGTTGATCCTGGAACTACTGTAACATGGACAAATAACGATATGATGATTCATACAGTTACTGATGTTAAAAAAACATTTGATTCAGAATTCATACCGGCAGGAGGAACTTGGCAATACACATTTGAAAAACCAGGAAAATATGACTATCTTTGTACATTACATCCATGGATGAAAGGAATTGTCAATGTAGTCGAAGAGTCTTCTCACTCGATGACCTAGTGGAATTAATTCAAAAGTGTCATACTAGTATACAAAACATAATACACCAATTCTTGTACAAGAGTTGACATTTTAGAATAAACCTCCATTTTATCACAATTAACTGTGAAGTTAGATCCTGAACTAAAATTGCAAATATTGGAAAAAGTTGGAATTTATTCAAGCCGCTTCTCTATATCCGAACCTAAAATTCTGCTAACTACAAAAGAAGTGCTTGACATGCCAAAAGAAATGACTGAAGGCAGGAGAACTTCTGCTTACAAGTATTACGGAGTTTCCTACTTGCAACACAATCTAGTTTTCATAAACGTCCGAAAAATCCCTGATGAGAAGAACCTAGAAAATACTCTGGTTCACGAATTAATTCACATGAGATTTCCATATCTTGCACATGGTAAAAGATTCAACAAACTAGTTAGGCAAGGACTGCGCGGAAAAACATTTTTGCCCTACCAAAAAAGAAAATAACCCAATTCCTAATTGATTTATATTTCCTAATCTCAGGCAAGCCAATTATAGTATGGATATACAACAAATTTTGCCTATCCTGGCAGGCATTTCTTCATTTGTCGTTGCCCTGGGTATCGTTACTTGGATCTCAAAACAGCCTTCAGGTACCAAAGAAATGATGGAGATCTCAAACGCTGTCAAAGTTGGCGCAGCCGCATTTTTGAGAAGAGAGATGAAAATTATAATTCCAATTGCTATTGCACTTTCAATTATTATAGGATATTTTATCGGATTTTCAAACGGACTTGCATTTGCAGTAGGCGCAACACTTTCTGCAGTTGCAGGATTGATTTCACTAAAAATTACAGTCAAGGCAGCAGTTAGAGCCGCTCATCTAAGTAGCAGCGGACTGGGCAAGACATTTGCAATGGCCTTTAGAGGCGGAGCAACTGTCGGATTGGCAGTTCCTGCAATGGCACTGTTGGCGATTACCGGTCTTTACATGGTTTATCCAAATCCAATCACAATTGCCGGCGTCGGTATCGGCGCAAGTCTGATTGCATTGTTTATCAGAATCGGTGGTGGAATCTTCACAAAAGCTGCAGACATGGGAGCAGACTTGGTAGGAAAAGTTGAAGCAAACATTCCTGAAGATGATCCTAGAAATCCCGCAACAATTGCTGATAATGTCGGTGATAATGTAGGTGATGCTGCAGGAATGGGCTCTGATGTTTACGAATCTTACATTGTCACTATACTTGCTTCATTACTTATCGCTGCACTAATTGGTGCTCCTGAAATTTTCATGTATCCAATTCTAATTGGAACATCTGGAATGATTGCATCAATAATCGGAATCGTAATTGTTCGCTCTACAAATATTACCGATGTCATGAAACCGCTTAACCTGTCATTTTACGTTTCTGCTTCCATTGCAATTATTTTGAATTTTATTTTTACATACTACTTTATCGGACAAACAGCAATCGCATATGCATTATTTGCAACTACTGTGATTGGTGTCATCTTGGTTCCAGTCATTCAAAAGATTACTGACAGATATACAAATTACAAATACAAACCAGTCCAAGATATAGTTGAATCTGCAAAATGGGGATACGCATCACTTACACTGATGGGAATTATCAAAGGAATGCAATCAACTGGTCCATTTATGATTGCATTAATTATTGCAATTATTGTTTCATTTAGCATCGCTTCAAACGCTGCACCTGAAGGCACTGACCCAATTTTATATGGCATCTTTGGAACTTCATTAACTGCAATGGCTATGCTTAGTCTTGCAGGAATAGTTCTTAGCATTGATGCCTTTGGACCGATTGCTGATAACGCAGGTGGAATTGTAGAGATGACTGGAATGGGTGAAGAAAATAGAAAAGTTACTGATGAAATTGATGCTGTAGGAAATACAACAAAGGCGGTAACCAAAGGATTTGCTATTGCTAGTGCCGGATTAGCTGCACTTGCAATGATACAGGCATTCCAATTTGAAGCTGCACACATCTTTGAAGGCGTTTTAACATTGGATTATAGTTTGACAAATGTCACAGTTATTGTAGGATTGTTGGTTGGCGGACTGATTCCATTTATCATTACTGGACAGCTAATCAATGGTGTATCACGTGCTGCCGGAAAGATGGTAGATGAGGTAAGACGACAATTCAAATCTGACTCTGGAATTTTAGCAGGAACATCAAAGCCTGACTATGCAAAATGTGTAGACATTGCAACTGCTGCATCAATCAAAGAACTTTGGAAACCTGCAATCATTGCAATCATCTCACCTATCGTACTAGGTATTCTCTTGGGTCCAACAGCTGTTGCCGGTTTACTTATGGGCGCAGTCGTCACTGGAATCCCACTTGCATATCACTTGGCAAACACCGGTGGTGCATGGGACAATGCAAAGAAACTAGTTGAGATGCAAGGCAACAAAGGAACTGAATTGCACAAAGTCGCAGTTGTCGGTGATATCATTGGTGACCCTTACAAAGATACAGCAGGTCCTGCATTAAACACTGTAATTAAATTACTAAATACAATTGCCATTGTCTTTGTATCTGCATTTATTGCAATACTTGCACTCTAGTCTTCTATTACTAAAGTCATATCCAATTCATCTATCTGTGTGCGAATTGCTTTTTTCAAAATGTCGTTGTGACTCTTACAGAATTTAAAATAATCATCTGCTGTTTGAAAACAACCGCAAATCCATTTTGTTTTTTTATCTCCTTCAACTGTCAATTTTGCATATTGTTCTGTCATACTTTAAAGAAAATATCTTGCCTAAAAAATATAGATCAAAATAATTAAAAAAGGAAAAAAGATGTTTAAGGACAGCCTTCCATCTTTTGGATGAAATAACCTTTTTCCTTAATTGCCTTTTCTACAGGCTCTGGTGCACCTTGTGAATGACAGAATTGACATTCATTGGTAGTCATTGTTGCACTTTCCTCATTGACTGATTTTAACCACTCTTTGCCATATGCTATGGCTTTGTTGTGATCTTTTTCACCAGTAATTACATCAAAGTGCATGGTATGACCGTCTTTGGCTTTGACATATGTGTCGTATACGTGAATTTCCATAACTTCATTTGAAACAAGGGATATTTAATTCAAAAACTCTACGCATGTAAAATACTTATTCTATAATCGTATAATGAACAGATATTGTAAAAATATTGTTAAAATCAAAACAATCCTTTTATTTTGTAATTCTCCATAAATATCATGGAAACAAACATAGGAATATCATCTGAAAATTCTAAAAACATCTCTGATATCCTAAATCGACTTGTATCTGATGAATACATCCTATACACAAAGACAAGAAACTATCACTGGAATGTAATTGGTATGCAATTCAATGATTTACACAAGTTCTTTGAGTCACAATATGATGAATTAGATGCAATCATCGATGAGGTTGCAGAGAGAAACAGATCATTAGGTGGTAAAGCAAAGGCAACACTTGCAGAGTTTATTGGAAACAGTCGACTAAAAGAACAACCCGACACATATCCAGAAGCAAAAACAATGCTTCGAAACCTCTTAGATGATCATGAATCTGTGATTCGAACTTTAAGACAAGACCTTGAGATATGTGCAAAGCTTGGTGATGCTGGAACCGCTGATTTTCTAACTGGTCTTATGGAAAAACACGAAAAGATGGCTTGGATGCTACGAGCATTCCTCGCATAATTCTCATTTTTTTACACGTAAAAATATTTTAGTAATTTTATATCTAGACCTGATTGCACTTTGACCAATTGATTACTTGTGGTGGATTATTTGTCCTGTCATTTAATAAAAGTTAAAAAATTAAAACAAAAATCTAATTTTAAATCTCAGATTGGGGTGTAGTGTATGTGCGGAAATTAGAATATGTTTTAATGATTGGCGTTGCACTGAGTGGAAAGACTACTTACATCAAGGCAAATTTTGATCATGAACGGGTGGCTTTATCGTTTTTTGATAATAATAGAAAGAAGGAACTTGAATATATCAAAGAATGTCTCAAAGCAGGAAAAAGCGTCGTAATTGATGACACCAATCTGACTATTTCTATACGAAAACAACACATAGATCTTGCAAAGAAATACAATGCCAAAGTAAGAGGAATTTTAATGAATACTTCAAGGGTATTACTTGAAAAAAGACAAAAAAGTAGACACGATCCATTTCCACTGACTGTAATTTACAAACAACTCAAACAACTGGAAACACCCATAATTGATGAAGGGTTTGATGAGTTAATTGTAAAAAAAGACTATGAACAACCTCGAGACACTTAAATTTTAAAACCACAGTTGATTTTCCCAACATATTAAACTAGAATGAATTTCTCAAATACATGGCAACAAGTAAAACTCGTAAAACCAATCCCGAAGAGTTAAAAAAATTACAAAAAAATGAAAAAATAAGAAATAATGCTAGACGTAAAGGCCAAAAAAAGGGAGTTAGTATATCCACCGATAAACCAAAACTAAAAACAGAAAAAACTAACAGATCAGCACGGAAAAATACTAAAAAACGAGTTTCAGTTAGATAAACAATCTACTTTACTTCAATTGCAACTTGAATAATTTCCAACTCTAGAAAATACGCCTTAAAGTCTCTAGTCACTCCTGAATAAATCATCCATACCACTGGATTACTTTGCATGAATTTCTTGTCTGTTTCAGATGGATATGCCTCTGAATTTGGATGAGAGTGAAAAATAGCTACTACTTGCATTTTTTTATCCTCGGCAGTTTTGTAGACTTTGAGTAACTCGTCATTTGAAATTGTAAATCTAACTGGAGACTCGTCAATATTTTTTGTAAGAAATATCTCTTTTACTGTCGTTGTTTTATCATCTACTGAACCGAATAATATGGCAGATGATTCATTTGGTTTTTCATTATCTGCATAATTTGCTAGTATCTTTTTTTGCGATTCTGTTATTATTATTTGCAAATCTATTGTACGTCTACGGTGCCAACCATCCAAGGATGCAACATGCAAAAGTAGTCTATCTTTCCTGGGGCATTAAATGAATGTTTGAATGAACCGCCTGCTGAAATCATTTCTGAATCAAACTTTCCATCTGCTCCTGTCTTTGGACTGCCTGAAGTCACTGTGTGTATTGCACTATCTGCATTCTCCCAAACAACTGTTGTTCCAGATTGAATCTGAATTACTTGTGGGTCGTAATAGATCTGACCATCACTCATAATTCCCGCGCCTTGTGGAATTACTACTTTGACATCTTCTTTTGGTTCCTCAATTATTAATGTCGCAATCATCCAAGGATGTACTATACACATGTATTCATATTCGCCAGAATCAAGTTTGCTTGTATCTAGTGAAAATTTCTCACCTGCATTTATCATATTTGAATTAAAGGTATCTCCAAAGTCCGCTGAACTAGTAACTGTATGTACTGTTGCATCTGCATTTGTCCATTCTACAACATGCCCTTTTGGAACATGTGCTACATCTGGATCATAATCTGGATTTCCCTGAATATCTGATTTTTCCAAAATTGTTATTGGAAATATTGGTCCTGATGTGACCGCTTCTTCTTTGGGCTCCTCAATTACTGGCTCATTTATCATGTAGGTGTCTGGACTAACTAGACCAAATGCAAACCACATGATGATTCCCGTAGCAGCTGCTAATCCTACAATGGTTCCTACAGGCTTGGCATACTGTGGCATCTTCATAATTAGATATGATATGATTATTGACGGAAATGCAATTGCCATTAATAGTCCTGCAAGTGTGATTGTATAGTTTGAAGAGTTCATTGTTAGTCCAAAAGTTGCAAAAGATAATACAATTGATATTATGACTAGGGTAGTTGCTTTGGCTCTATTACTAGTTGAGACACCGCCATCTAAGATACCTGCTGATAAAAAGATCAATCCAATAAACATGGTTAAACCTGTTAGAGCATGCATTCCATCTATGAACGTGTGAGCTACTCCTGAATATGATATTGTCACACCTGCAACTCCAATAGCTGTCAATCCCATGCCTGGCATCATGAGGTCCCAATTACTCATTCAAGCTAGCTGTTAGGATTGTGATACTTATTCCTTTTGAAATACATTAGATCATTATAGTCGAATAAATTAAATGGCTTCTGATTTGGATATAGTGCGATTGGGCTTTAAGGAGATGCTGGAAATATCCAAACCACGAATTGTTGTATTGTTGGTAATTACTGCTGTAACATCAATGTATGCTGCAAATAAACTAGTCCCAACTGAAAACCCAATCCAACTATTGGATTATTTGCATATTATTATTGCCGGTGCATTGGCATCTGCTGGTTCAAGTGCATTGAATCATTATTATGATAAAGACATTGATCCAAAAATGACTCGAACCAGCACTAGACCAATACCTTCTGGTAGAATGGCAGCATCACATGTTTTGATTTATGGAATTGTTGTAAGTTGTGTCTCTGTAATTTACGGATTTTTTGCATTAAATCCAGTTTCTGCATTTTTTATTGCATTGGGGATATTCTCATACGTAATCATTTACACAGTTTGGCTTAAACGACTAAACACATCAAACATTGTAATAGGCGGCATCGCTGGCAGTGCTGCAGCTTGGGCTGGTTGGTCAGCAGCAACTGGCAGTATGGATTTGTTAGGATTTCTAGTTGGCTTTTTGGTATTCGTATGGACCCCATCACACTTTTGGTGTCTTGCAATGAAAATAAAAGATGAATACGCACAAGCAAACATCCCAATGCTGCCCGTTGTAATTGGAATGCAAAGAACATCAAAATACATTTTAGGAAATACTCTGATTTTACTTCCGTATTCTTTGATGCTTTCTGCATTTGGTATGGGAATTGTGTACATTGCAATTGCTGCAGTCTCAGGTGGTTTGATGCTAGCATATCATTACAAACTCACAAAGACTCCTACCTCTGAATTTGCATGGAAAGCATACAAAGTAACTGCGCCTTATCTTACAATAATTTTTGTTGCAGTTGCACTAGATGCTGCATTTCACTATCCATTATTTTAAAAAATAACCATTAAGGTATTTGGGTAAGTTTCTTAAACATATTTCAGCATATTTTTTGAGATCGGTGTTTCGTTTTCTAGTTATTCCTGTTCATTGATTATGTTAAGAGTCATGCTTGTTTTGATGTGAGGTAATTTTCTAATTCCCTTTGTGATTATGTGCTCCAATGTTTTGTTATTTGAGGTTTCTATCTTACAAATAACATCATAAAATCCAAAAACCACATCTGCTTCTTTTACTTCAGATATGTGACTGAGATTTTTTAGTGTTGGAAATTCTTCCCCCTTATCACAATGAATTACTACGTATGCTTGAGCATTATTCTGTCCGAGCATCATTCCAATTAGCTTCTCAGATGCTTGAAACAATTCCTCTGATTCTGACCTCGTCAAGGTCACAGTAGATTGAATTTTTGGCATTTTACGAATCACTTTGGTAACAATCTCTTGGATATTCTGTTCAGATGGGGATTCTATTTGTATCATAATATCATAAAGACCAAGTGTGCCATGAGCCTCTTTTATTCCAACAATTTTTTTCAACGATGCAATTACTTCTTTTTCTGAACCTAAATCACAATTTATCATGACATACGCTTTTGCCATTTTTAGTGATCTTGTTTTTCACGTTTTGGTTTTGAGTGAGCTTTGATCATGTGCTTCTTTGTTCTTTCCGTATCCGTAAATTTCATGTTACAAATTCTACACTCATTTGTAAATTGGGGTTCTTTTTTGAATACACTTTTCAAACTAGAAACTCCTATTTTCTTTGAAATTTTTGTTTTAAATTCCACATAATGACAAGAAATTCTTCATACTAAAACATCACTTAACAATGTTAACTTTGTTTTTTTGTATTTGAACTATCAAATATGAATAAAAATGCAGAAGCATATCTAGGAAAAATCACTGTGTCTTAGACAGTAAATGAAACTACGTTTGCTGATATACAAATTTATGAATTCTTTGAATTTTCCCTTTGGAGTAGATGTATGCTTCTGCATCGGTTGTATTTTTGATCTTTGGTATTTAGATAATGCTTAACATTGTTCATCTACTTTTATTAAAAAATTCACGCATTTAATATCATGAATAAAAAGGAAGACAAAGAAGATGAAAACCTTGCTTCTAAACGAAACGATGATTGGTGGCGACTAGAAAAATTCCAAATTGGGAGAAAAAAATTTCCTTAGATCATGACTTATCATTATAATGGGATATGTGTATTACATAAAACTACTAAATTCTCCGCATCAAGAAAATATGAAAATGGGCAAAAAAGATGCTCGCTTTGTTCGATATTTATTGAAACACACAATCTACGTGGCATTTATTGTCACTCCCTTCTTAGAACAAAGTCACGTACAAGTAAAAACTGAACCAACTAAATTTCACATTAACAATGTTAAGTATATTCTAAATACCTCCATATGATAGAATTAATACATGTTACATGATTTGAAACGAGGAGATATTTAGATTTGTTAAATGATGATAGAAAAGACATTCTAAGTTCGATGGATGGATTTATTGAAAAAATTCAACATCTGAAGGGTGTTATGTTGGGCGTTTCCTTATCTGCCCTTATTTTAGCTCCACTTGCAATAATAATTTCAACGTACCTTGCTACCCATCCAAAATTTCTGCTTTTAATAGAACGAGAAAGTGATTTTGGTCTTTTATTGATGGTTATGCTTGTAATGACATTAGTAACATCTGGAATATGGCTGATTGCAGGATTGAGGCAGTTTAACTCGCTTAACAAATGGAACAATCGTTACTATAGCTATCTAAAGAAAAAAGAACAACTTGATCAATCTATTTCATCTCAATATGATCTAGATAAAGAGTAAACATCCAAGTTTGAATGAATCTTCTGAATATTTCCCACTTCTTGGAAATAGATCTTCATATGGTTCTATGATCTCCTGACAGAAATTCATTCCTTTTTGTGTTACTTTGAAAATTGTTATGGTTCTTTTTCCTTCTGATATTTCCTCTCTCTGAATCATTTCGTTTAATTCTAAATTATCTAAAATTCCCTTATGTTTTGATATGTTTAATCCACAAAAACTAAACAATGCTGTTTGATTTAGCTGTCCATATTCTGAAAGAGTAAGTATTATGTCTTTTATGATGTAAATTCTATCACGATATTTACGAGGATCTGCCATGCATTATGTGTGACAGTTTACTTAATCTAATTTTCTAATAGATTTTTGCAAATATGCTTCTAGGTTATGTTTTTTTATAAGAATTTGAAATCTTACTTAACATTGTTAATTGAAGTTTATTACTAATGACTATGCAAAAATTGCAATTTGATAAAATTACGATGCAATGACTATGGATTTGAATGCAATTTTGTAGTAGAGGGGGAGATAGCACATGTAATAGAAGAATTTGGGAAACATACTGATGAAGAGCATGGTATCGATTATTCTAAAGAAGCATTAATGCAATTTATCTTGAGAAAAACATCCTAAGTTAATCAATTCCTTCACATGATAGAGTACTTAACAATGTTAATTATTGATTATATACGTAAAGTCATAGTTTGTATCATTGAACAAGTCTAGGAAACAATCTTCCAAAATATCTCGTAAAAACATAATTTCAGTCAGTGTTATACTTGGAGTTGGAGTTTTGATAGGGTTTTTTGTTTTACATTCTTTTACCCCTGTTAATTCTGACACATTTGTTTTTGCATCTCCTGCTAACATATCTCTAAAGGCAGTAAAATCATCACAAGGAAATTATCATTATCAAGCTACTAAAGGTGGTAAAAAACTGCCTAATGCGGAAGGTGCATCTCCTTCAATTATCATATCTAAAAATAATCTTGTTCAAATTCATTTAATCAATGAAGAAATCAACCCACCTGATAATATTTCAAAACACAATCTAAACATTGATGAATTTAATGTGCATACTAAAGATCTAGGTTATTTTCAAACTGACTCTGTAACTTTTTTGGCAAATAAAGCAGGCACTTTTGATTACTATTGCTCCTTACACCCGGACATGAAGGGAACTATTACTGTGACTACATGAATTCATGTCTCAGTGTTAATAAGAGATTTGTTATTGAGTTATTTGGATATTGTAATAATTGCAAATCTAAATTTATAGTTTAATAAAAAAGATAGAGTCTATGGTTGGACAGTTGCTAGTTTGTCTTGGACTCTATCATAGTAGCCATTTAGCTCCTTTGCTGGAACATAAAATGACGCTGAAACAGTGTCTCCGACTTTGGCATCACATTGAGGTACAACCACGCTTATACCATACTGAGATTCCCCTACACAACCATGTTCTATAACTGCAATTACAGTTACGTTTTCAGTTACTAATACTGGAATATAATTCCATGGTGCTATTGTAAAAATCAGTATTACAGCAAGTCCAGTTGCAACCATTGCCGTGAACTTTAGTCTCGGACTTTTCTTTTCTTGTATTTGGTTCATATCATTCACCTGTCACTAATGGGTGAATTTGAAATAAAAACAACAGGAATACAACGCACTTATTTGCAGATAAACTGATAAGATACAACACATGATGTAGAATCACTTGTGTGCAAAAAAATCTGAAAGCGTTACTTTTCGATTAGATGAAAAACATGATAAAATATTACGAAAGATAGCAGATGAGCAGAAAATTAGTCTAAACACTCTGGTCAATCATATCTTTGCAGATTATGTTGAGACTGAAATGTATTTACAAAAATTCGGTGTACTAAAACTCAGTACAGACTCTTTTAGGCGTATTCTGGCAGAGCTTGATGATAAAACCCTAGTCAATATTGCCATAAGGGCAGGAAGTCTCGAAGCCAAGGAGTTTATTTTATTCAAGTGGAAGGAATTAAACTTGCATAGTGTGATTAGTTTTATTAAAATATTTTTTGATGTTTGCGGTTTTGGTAGATGTGACTTGGTATCTGATTCATCAAAAGTAGTTCTCAGTGCTCATCATGACCTAAAAGAAAAGGGCTCATTTTACATCAAACATTTCCTAGAGTCATTGATCAGAACCTCTTTGGATAAGCCATGCAAAACAACCATTACTGAAGATTCCGTCACTATTGAATTTCAATCATGATTACAAAATTCTATTTTAAAATCTAATTATTTCTCAAAACCAGGAAAACTTGCCTCATAATCTTTTTCCATCATTTCCTGATTTTGCTCATCTACTGAATCTATCTCTTCTTTTATTACAACCACTTCTAATCTGCGTGCATCTTTTGTTATCCATGCAACTTTGATCAGTCCTAAAATTTCTAAATCTAGTAACAGTTTATTGAATTTGTCTTCAGGAATGATCATTCCATCTTTTGTCAAAGATTTGTACAGCTCGATGTCTGTAAGGGAATTTACTTCCTTGATTTTTTCAAATATTGTGTTTCTTAGTGGAATTGCCATTTTTATCCGTAAAATGATTTATCTCCTGCTTTAGGTACCACATTAGATATACTTTCTCTTACTGTCTTATACCATCGATCCACCTCTTTGGTGATTGATGGTCTTACCTGCTTCATGCCTTTTGCAAAGTCCAAGTTTGTGATTTTTGCACTATTGTTTCTCATTGCTTGAACTGCTGATTCTCTGCAAAGTGCTGCTAAATCAGCTCCCGTATAGTTTTGAGTAGCAACTGCAATCTCTTCTAATTTTACATCACTTGCAAGCGGCATTTTCTTTGTCAATATTTTGATTATTTCCAACCTACCTTTGTCGTCTGGTGGTGGAACATATAGTACAATGTCCAATCTTCCGGTTCTAAGTAATGAATTATCTAATACGTCTGGTCTATTTGTAATCCCAATTACAACTACCCGTGATGATGTCCCTTCTTCAATCTCAGTTAACAGCTGACTGAGGACAGTTTCACTCACTCCCCCCTCTCCTGATTTGAATCGTGCAAGCGAATCTAGCTCATCAAAAATTACAACACACGGTGATGATGTTTTCGCCTTTCTGAAAATCTCTCTTACTGCTTTTTCTGATTCTCCTATCCACTTTGAAAGAATTTCAGGACCTTTAACCAAAATCATGTTGGCTCCCGTCTCCGTAGCCAGTGCTCTTGCAATCAACGTCTTGCCACAACCAGGTGGTCCGTAGATTAGTGCTCCCTTTGGCGGTTTTATCCCCATCTTGGTAAATTTGGATGGCTCCTTCATAGCTACAATTAGATTATCTGTTAATGATTTTTTGACATCATCTAATCCGCCAACATCGTGCCACCATACTTTTGGTCTTTCGACGTAAAACTCTCTCATAGCTGTAGGAATTACATCGTGCATCGCATCGTAAAAGTCGACTAATTTTATTTGCATTGACTGCAATACATCTGATGAAATTTTTTCAGTCTCTAAATCTATTTCTGGCAGGTAACGTCTAATTGATTTTAATGCAGCTTCTCTGCAAAGTGATTTGATATCTGCGCCAGTATATCCATGTAATTCTGCTGCCAAGTCTTTAAGATCCACATCATCTGCAACAGGCATTCCTCTTGTGTGAATTATGAGGATCTCTAATCTGCCATCATCATTTGGAACTGATATCTCAAACTCTCTGTCAAATCTACCTGGTCTTCTAAGTGCCGGATCAATACTTTCTGGTCTATTGGTTGCTCCAAGAACAATTACATTGCCTCTGTCATTTAGACCGTCCATCAAAGCCAGTAATTGAGCTACAACTCTTTTTTCTACATCTCCATAAGCCTCTTCTCTTTTTGGAGCAATGGCATCAATTTCATCAATGAATATTATGCTTGGAGAATTATCTTTTGCTTCTTTGAAGATGTCTCTAAGTTTTGCTTCTGTCTCTCCATAATACTTGTTCATAATCTCTGGACCATTAATTGAAAACATGTTTGCCTCTGATTCGCTTGCAAGAACTTTGGCAATCAACGTCTTGCCACAACCAGGAGGACCATACAACAAAACTCCGCTGTGTGGCTCGACTCCTAATCTTACAAATAATTCTGGATGCTTTAATGGCAATTCTACAATCTCTCTCATAGCTTTTATTTCATGTCTGAGACCTCCAACTTCTTCATAAGTTACTCTTGTTTTTCTATCCCCTGATGACTCTGCTGAGATTGTAAGGATAGTGGCTCTGTCAATCTTAACAATGTGTTTTGGTGATGTCTTGCTAATCTTAAAGTCCATCGAGTTTCCTAGAATCATTACAGAAATTTCATCACCATGAGTAATTGGTAGTCCTTTCAATCTGTTTTTTACAAAGTCTGTGAACTCTTTATCGACTGTTACTGAATCATTAACTGGAATCAACACTACTGATTTTGCAATTTTTGATGTAGCCTTTCTTATTTTTACAATGTCATTTAATGATGCTCCAACATTTTTCCTTGTTTGTCCGTCTATCCGTATTATGTCTGGAGATTTTTCATCTTCATCTACTGGCCAAACAACGGCACAACTAGTTCTTGAGCCCATGACTTCGATGATATCGCCTGGTGTAACTTTGAGCTGGTCCATTGCTTCTGGTCCAACTCTGGCGCGTTTTTTACCAATATCTCTTTGTTTAGCTTCTCCAACTCGCATCTGCAAAGGTTCGTCTTTGCGTACCAAAAAATCACCTATTTCATGTCCACTGACATTCTACTCATGTTGAGTACTTCAAATTCACTTACACCTTCAACTGATTTGACGGCATCTTCTAGTGAATCCATTTGGCCTTCTTTATCTTCTAAAACAAATTCTGCTTTAAGAAACTCTAATCCAAATGCCAATGGCTCTTTTGCATGTCTCTTCATTTGTATTCCTTCTTTTAGAACTCCTTTGATTGATTCAGATAATTTGTCTAAATCAACATCCATTCCAGTTGGAAGAATTTTAGTAACTAGCAATAACTGGGTCAATTTTCTAAGGTCCCTGAGAATTACATAAATCGCAAGTGTATGTTTTTGCGGATTCTCTGCAACTTTCACATCTCCATATTAATTTCTCACCGCAATTTGGGCAATTGAATTTAACACATTTATCATTAGGCATGATATATCTGTGACAACAACTACATGCTGGTAACGAGATAGTAGATGACATGCCACAATTTTCTGTAAACATCATTTATACCTTGCTTAGCGATTATCCATTCTACCTTAGGAGTTTTTTAAATTCTCCGCCAATTATGACTTGAGCAGTTTTGAGTGAGCCTTTGATCCCAAGTAATTTTACAATTGATCCTGTATGAAAATCAAAATCGTCTTTTTCAGAAATCTCCTTTATTATTTCAGGTGTTACTGATTCAAATAATTTGTTGATGGTATTATTATCTAATCGCTCTAAAATTTTTCTTGCAAACAATTGTTTTTCAAACTCTTTTCCAAATTTATCCGTCCATCTTTTTTGATACTCTTCCAAGTCTGATTCCTTTTTTGATTCCAAATATTTTGAAATTGCTTGTCCTGCATACAAGCCCCCCATTCCACTAGAGTAAATTCCTCCGGCAGTAGTTGGCTTTGCCTGTCCTGCTGCATCTCCCACCGTTACTGTTTTTCCATCTATAAATTTCTCAATTGGTCCTTTAATCCAAATCGGGGCATAAATTTTCCTAATTGTTGAATAATTCCCCATTGTTTCAAGAAATTTTTCTATTGCTTCTACGACGTTGATCCCTTTTCCTGCAACTCCTATCTTTCCTTTGCCTTCGTCAGATGGTATGACCCATGCAAAAAATCCAGGATATTTTTCTTGATTCAAAAACACCTCCACATTTCCTTTCTTTATCCAGTCTGCATAAATTTCGTATTGGGCAGATGACAAAATTCCAGTTCTATCTTTGTGAATTAAAGATGACACTCCTCTTGCATCGACAAAAATCTTGCATTCAATTTCTCCTTCATTGGTTCTTACTCCTTTCTCTGTTAGTTCTTGAAAACTATTTCTTACTTTGATTACCGCTCCATTTTTTTGTGCTTGATGTGCCAATTGTTTATCTAACTCTCTTCTGCTAATCTCTGCAACTTTTTGCTTCTTTGAGTTGATGGAAAAACTAGTTCCATTTGGTGCATGAATTTCTGCTGATTCTATCAAATGATCAAAAGTCTTTCTAAATGGAATTATGCCAAGTTCCTCAAGGCCTGTGGTGCTTACCAATCCTCCACAGTGCTCTGGCGTGCCAATCTCATAATCTTCTTCTATTACAAGAACACTGTGATTATTTCTGGCAACTTCTCTTGCACAAATTAACCCTGCAACACTACCACCTGCAATTATTACGTCATAGTACACATTTCTCGTTTCTTTGTCAATTATTTAACTTCATTATTTTATTAACCGTATTTCTTTTTCTCATAGTTACAAAAAATAGGGTACAAAAAGCACCGCCTGCAATCAAAACTAATTCTAAAATTGCAATATCCACAAATCTGGCATCATAATCAATAGATAGTGGCATTATTGGATATTTGATCATTAAAAGGGGGAAAAGAAAATGAAAACTAAATTGTGGTAATTGGAATCATCTCTTGATTATATTGTAGAATAATTAACCGTGTATGGTCAAGATTAAATACAAATTTTGTACACGATAAACATGGCAAGTAAGCACGACTATTTCAAAGAGGACTGCTCAAGAAACGAGCCGGAGGCAATTGCAACACATTCAAGTGGAACTGTATTTTACCGGTGCAAAAACTGTAATTATTTTGGAACAATAGAGTCATTTACAAAGCCTTATCATACTTTTGAAATATTACCACGGCATTAATCATATCTGATATGGAATCCTCAAGATGTGTTATTATTTTATCATAATCTTCAAGCGTTTGTTTTTCTGATGTGATATTTTTTCTCACCTTTATCTCATCTATTGCATCCTGTATGTTCTGTAATGCTTCAAGTGTCATGTCCAGTGGATTTACCATTACTGTCTAGTCATATGACATGTATTTTTTTATTTGGAAAAAGGAATGATCTGTAGAATATGAACATTCAAGATTTCTAGTTGAACAAGAAAATGAAAACTAGACTTTTTGTTTTTTGTATTGTTACGGTAATTCTCTCTGCTGCAACTTTGTTTTTTGTAACAAATTATCTTGATGGTTATTCATACATGCCAATTGATTGTAAGATTAAAGACATGCTTGGTTATCTTTCAGATTCCCCAGAATTGCTAGTGGGTTGTTTTAAAACAAGTCATCCTGCACAATTTCAATAATCTCTATTTGTTGATTTTTGATCGGATCGCTGAAATAAATAAGCTCGCAAATCCTATCTATTTAACTCAAAAGTTTTTCATCAAGTATGATTTTGATATCTTTATGGGCGATATCAAGCAAGTAATCGTAATTCGAACTGATCTTGAGATGGGAAAAGGAAAGATTGCCGCACAAGTAGGACATGCATGTGTTTTAGGTGCCGAACATGTTAGAAAATCTCATCCTGAATGGTTCCAAAAATGGTGGGGAGGTCAAGAAAAAGTTGTTCTCAAAGTTTCAGGAATTAAGGAATTACAAGAAGTAAAAAGACATGCCATTGATCTGGACCTTCCTTGGTCTGAAGTCACAGATGCAGGTCATACTCAAATCGCTCCGGGAACTGTTACCTGCATTTCCATTGGTCCAGCTCCTGAGAACCTTATCGATAAAATAACTGGCAACTTGAAATTGCTTTAGATCTTTTCTTGCAATAAGATATAACTTGGGTTATTATTTTTTAATTTATGAATAAAAAGGGACTCGTTGTAGCTGCGTTTTTTGGAACAATCATGCTGACATCTTTGGCAGCAGGCGTGCTTCTAAATAACCACCCAATGATCCAAGATGAAGAAATTACTATGACTGGTACTCCAGCTGATAACTTTCCTGATTCTCAACGTGCACAATTCTGTGGTTCTTCAATTGCAAAATCTACCCAATTTATCAAAGAATACTCTATTCCAACTGATTGTACTAATCCTTTGGCAGTAGTTGCTGATTATAATGGAAATGTATGGTTTGCACAAACAAACACCGGCAAGATAGCAAAATTTGATCCTACTACTGAATCTTTTACTGAATTTGAAAATCCACTTTGGCCAAAAAATGGCCGCTCAATGATCTGGGGAATCGACTATTCTCCTGACGGTTCAGTGTGGTATACCGACGAATCATACGATTCAATATGGAGATTCTCTATAGATGATAAAAAGTATCAACGAATAGATTTCCCTTCTGAAGGTGACTCTTTACCGCAAAAATTGAAAATTATTGGCTCACAAGTAGTGGTAAATGATTTCAATGGAAACAAACTCACCTTCTTAGATCCTACTCAATCAAATAGTGAGTTGAGTTATCTGAATATTCCTTCTCCAGTTGATGGTTCTGTAACTGGTGATTTTGCCGTTGATGCAAAAAATAATGTCTGGTATACTAATTGGATTTTCCAACAAGGTGGAGTTTTAGTAAAGTTTGATCAAGATGCATATCGTAATTCTATAGCCACTACAAATTCTCTTCCTTCTCTTGATTTCATTCAAGTATTCCAATTGCCTGTTGACTTACTTACTCCAAACGGTGTGGCTGTTTCTGACGGTATAATTTGGATTGCCGATACCTCAAACTCTGCAATCTTTACTTTTGATCCTACTACTCAACAATTTACATTATATCCGACATCTGACCCAAAGTTATCTACATATGGTAACTTTACTGGTCTTATCAAATCTCCAATATCTAGGCCATATTGGATTGAATCCAATTCTATTGGGCATCTAGTCTTCAACGAACAAACTGCAAACAGTATTGCAGTATTGGATCCAAAATCAGATTCCCTAGTAGAATACCTAATTCCATCAAAAAACCCTGCCTGGGGAGATTGTGAAGTTGATTCTAATTGTGGTTTATCTCAAATCTTTGACTTTGCCATATACAAAGATAAAATCTGGTTTACTGAATGGGTGGAAAACAATATCGGAGTAGTTGATACTTCTATGCCTCTGCCATTTGAAATAACACTTGACTCTCAATATATCTCACTTATGCCCGGAGAATCAAAGAACTTGTCATTTGTGATTAACCCGCAGAGTACAATCTATGAGGACGTATCTCTGATACTATCCAACTCTGCAACATTTTTAGATATCACTTCAAGTGTGTCTGATTCTTTCAAATTAGATTCTTCTAAAACTGTAGATGTGACAATTTCTGCATCTGATGATGCATCTTCTGGAACATACAAAGTATTGTTAGGATCTCAAATTGAGGATGTTTCAATTAGTAAATTTGTTACAGTGACAATATTGCCGTGATACCAAAAA
>Ga0210044_10002376_pt1 | contig 28074 bp, 26 predicted proteins | sample CryGey13umfilter_2_FD_183959 | JGI IMG/M metagenome (GOLD analysis project Ga0210044, IMG submission 183959) | Groundwater microbial communities from aquifer in Utah, USA - Crystal Geyser 4/9/14 3 um filter (SPAdes) (version 2) | ecosystem: Environmental > Aquatic > Deep subsurface >... | reverse complement strand
AATTAGAATATTTTGAAATTGCTGATGGAAATACGCTTTTATCTATAAACAATTGGAGCGAAACCAATTATTGCGTTGCTTTTGTTGCTGTTTTTGTAGGTAATGTAAGGTTGATAGATAATGTTACTTTACATAAAGATTAATTTTCTTTTTCCTTCTTCTCCAAATCTTTTTTATAAACGATAGTCCTATAAGGGAAAGGAATTTCAACCCCTTCACGGTCGAAGCGTTCTTTAATGCTTTTGAGTAAGTCTGTTCGCATTTGAAAAGCATCAGCAAAACTTTCTGTCCATGCACTAGCCCTTAAATTTACAGAAAAATCTGCTAACGCTATTACAGCAACTCTAACCAAAGGAACTTCATTAGCTAAATCTTCATGCGTTCTATTGTCAATTAACAACCGATGCTTTTCACATTCATCTCTCATTATTTGCATGGCTAAGTCTATGTCAGAATCGTAGCTGATACCTACTTCTACTCTGCATTGAATTTTAGAATCGGTAATGGAACTGTTAATGATAATATCATCACTAATTACGGTATTGGGAACAATAATTCGTTCGTTTTTAAAATCTTTAATGATGGTGTGACGCAAAGTAATTTCTTCCACAGTTCCAATTCTACCATTACTAATTTCTATTACATCACCCACTCTGTAGGGTTTAAAAATCAGAATAAAAATCCCTGTAATGATATTTGAAAAAGCTTTTTGAGAGGCAAAACCAATAATGGCGGCTAAAATTCCTGCTCCAGCAAATAAGGCTGAACCAAAAGAACGCAATGCCGGAATGTGGCGAAAAATAACAATTAAGGCAATAAAGTAAATGATAAAACTCAACGAGTTTTTTAAGAAAGAAAAGTTAGTAGGATCAACTTTAAGTTTGTCGGCATTATTCTTAATGATTTTAGTGGCTATTTTTCTTAAAATAATTAGCAAAACAGATGCAACGGCAAATGTTATTACAACAAAAAGTAAGTGTTTTATTGTGTCGGAAGATGAAATTTCATTCCAGCTTTTTGTTAAGAAATCAGTAATCATAAATTAAGTAATACTTCTTCAGGGTTTTTACCTCCAAAAATGATGCTGCTTGGATTTTCAAGCATCTCTTTTACTGTTTTTAAGAACCCAACAGATTCTTTTCCATCAATGATTCTATGGTCATAACTCAATGCCACGTACATAATAGGTCTAATTTCTACTTTTCCATCAATAGCAACTGGACGGTCAACAATATTGTGCATACCCAAAATGGCACTTTGTGGAGGATTAATAATGGGTGTACTCAACATTGAACCAAACACACCTCCATTGGTAATGGTAAAAGTTCCACCTTCCATATCAGCAATATCAATTTTGCCATCACGTGCTTTCACAGCCAGTCGTTTTATTTCAGCTTCAATTTCGGCTAAGCTCATTTGTTCAGCATTTCTAACCACAGGCACCATCAAGCCTTTTGGAGAGCTAACAGCTATTCCTATGTCAGCATAATCATAAGTTATCATATTGTCTCCATCTATCATTCCGTTAACTGTAGGGAACTGACGAAGTGCTTCGGTAACCGCTTTGGTAAAGAATGACATAAAGCCTAAGCTTACACCATGCGTTTCTTTAAACTTATCTTTGTATTGATTTCTCAAATCCATTATGGGCTTCATGTCAACTTCATTAAAAGTAGTTAACATGGCGGTTTCATTTTTCACAGCAACCAATCGTTGTGCTACTTTCCTGCGAAGCATACTCATTTTTTGAGTGTCTTGCTCACGAGAGCCTCCCCAACCTACAATAGCGGAAGAGTCAATTCCATTAGTTAAATAAGCTTGTATATCACTTTTAGTAATTTTTCCGTTGTTTCCACTTCCTGAAATTTTTTGAGTATTGATATTATTAGCAGCTATCATTTCTTTAGCTAATGGAGTTGCTTTAACCTCAACTGTCGCCTTTGTGTTTTGGTTTTCTATCTTCTTATTTTCTGAACTTATCACCTCTCTGTCTCTCTCCTCAAGGAGAGATCCCTCGCTCAATGCCGCCTTCTGACTTCCAGCTTCTGACTTCTTACTTCCTGCCGGTTTTTTAGCATCCGTATCAATTAAACAAACTACTGAACCCACTTTTACTAAATCTCCTTCTGCTGCTTTCAAAGTAATAATGCCAGATTGCTCAGCAGGAAGCTCTAATGTTGCTTTATCTGAGTCAATTTCAGCAATTGCTTGGTCTTTATCAACATAATCGCCATCTTCAACTAACCATTGTGCTATTTCCACTTCTGTTATAGATTCTCCCGGTGAGGGAACTTTCATTTCTAAAGCCATGTTTTTACTGTTTAAGGTTTAAGATTTTAAAACTTCTGTCTTCGTGCTTCCTTCTTCTAACTCTTCTAACTAACTAATGCGTTTTCAAAAATTTTATTAATAATTGTAGTGTGTCTAACAGTATGAGCTTTTGAAGACCCTGTTGCTGGAGCTCCACTTTCTATTAATGAAATCACTTCTAAGTTTATGTGAGAAAGATGTCTCATTAAATGACTCCATGCTCCCATATTTTCAGGTTCTTCTTGTGCCCAAATTATCTTTTTTGCTTTTGTATAATTACTAATAATTTTTTCTATTTGTTTAGTTGGTAATGGATAAAGTTGTTCTAGTCTAACTAATGCTATGTTTTCTACGCCAATTTCTTCTTTTTTAGCCAATAAATCATAGTAGAATTTACCTGTGCAGAATACCAAGGTATCTACATCTTTGGCTTTTGCATTAGTATCATCAATTACTTCTTGAAATTTTCCTTTGGCTAAATCATCAATAGTAGAAACACATTTTGGATGCCTTAATAAACTCTTAGGTGTAAATACAACAAGTGGTTTTCTGAAATTCCATTTCAACTGCCTTCTCAGTATGTGAAAAAAATTAGCTGGAGTGGAACAGTTTGCAATTATCATGTTTTCTTCGGCACAAAGCTGAAGAAATCGCTCCATTCTTCCACTAGAATGTTCTGCTCCTTGACCTTCATAACCATGAGGTAACAACATTACCAACCCGTTTTGTATTTTCCATTTGTCTTCAGCGGCACTTAGAAATTGATCAATAATAATTTGTGCTCCATTATTAAAATCACCAAATTGAGCTTCCCAAATGGTAAGTGTATTTGGATTTGCCATAGCATAACCATATTCAAAACCAAGAACACCATATTCTGACAATAATGAATTGTAGATGTGAAAATAACCTTGATTATCGGAAATATGATTTAGCGGTGTATATTCTTCTTCAGAATCTTCTACTTTTACTACTGCGTGTCTGTGAGAAAAAGTACCTCTTTCCACATCTTGACCAGAAAAACGTATAGGATGCCTTTCTTCTAATAAGGTAGTATAAGCCAAGGTTTCCCCCATAGACCAATCTAATTTATCGTCATTAACCATTTGAATTCGTGCATCAAATAATCGAGAAATCTTATTAATAAATTTTTTATCAGAAGGAAGTGTGTTTATTTTTTTTGCTAAGGCAATTAATTTTGATTTATCAAAAGTAGTATCAATTCTCTTTTCAATATCACCGGGGTTACAATAACCTATATCTTTCCAACTTCTTTTTAAGAAAGGAGTTACAAAAGAATTTTTAATTTGTTTGGCATCAGTTAATCGATCTTGAAGTAGAGTGTCAAAACTTTTTTCTATTTCATTTAATTCTTCTTTTGAAACGATGTTTTCTTCTACTAATTGTTTTAAATAAATATCCCTTGGATTTGGGTGTTTACTTATTGCTTTGTATAATAGGGGTTGAGTAAATCGAGGTTCATCACCCTCATTATGTCCATATTTTCGATAGCCGAGAATGTCAATAAATACATCTTTTTTAAATTTTTGACGGTATTCTAAAGCCAAAATAACTGCCTGAATAACTGCTTCGGCATCATCACCATTAACATGCAAAACTGGAGATAAAGTAACTTTCGCAACATCAGTACAATACGTACTTGAACGTCCATCAGTATAGTTGGTAGTAAAACCAATTTGGTTATTTACTACAATATGGATTGTTCCGCCTACTCGATACCCATCTAATTGAGCCATTTGAACTACTTCATATACAACTCCTTGCCCTGCAATTGCTGCATCGCCATGAATAATTATTGGAACTATTTTGTTTTCGTCTTTTAAATAAGCATCTATTTTAGAACGAGTAATTCCCTCAACAATAGGTGCTACTGTTTCTAAGTGTGAAGGATTGGGAGATAATGTGATATGAACATTTTGTTCTTTACTTGTTTTTATATCACAAGAATATCCTAAATGATATTTTACATCCCCATCAAAAAGATGGTCTTCATATTCTTTTCCCTCAAATTCGCTAAATATACTTTCGTAAGATTTATTAAAAATGTTTGCTAGCACATTCAATCTACCTCTATGTGCCATTCCCATAATAAACTCTTCGATTCCTAAATCAGCTCCAACTTTTATAATGGCATCTAATGCGGGTATTAAAGCTTCATTGCCTTCTAGTGAAAAGCGTTTTTGACCAACAAATTTTTTATGTAAAAACTGCTCAAAAACTACTGCTTTGTTTAATTGATGAAGAAGGTATTTTTTTTGTCGAGTATCAAATACAGTTAACGATTTTAATTCGATGTTTTCTTTTATCCAAGCAAGTTCTTCAGGTTTCCGAATATACATGTATTCAATACCTATAGAATTACAATAAACATGTTCTAAATGAGCAATAATGTTGCGTAATGTTGTTGCTCCAACACCAACTTCATTACCTACCTGAAAAACAATATCTAAATCGGATTGGGATAATCCAAAGTTTTCTATATTTAATGCTGGGGAATATTGGCGTCTGATTCGAACAGGATTGGTTTTGGTAAACAAATGACCGCGAGTTCGATATCCATTAATTAATGCAAGAACTTTGAATTCTTTATCAAATCCTTCAGGGACATCTGTATCGTAATTTTTACGAGCAAACTCAAATCCTTCAAAAAATTTTCGCCAGCCTTCGCCAACATTTTCAGGGTTTATAAGATATTTTTGGTAATATTCTTCAATTACAGAGCCATCTGCATTACTTAAATAGGACTGTTTATCCATTCTTTTGAAGTGTAAAAATTAGTCCACAAAAGTAAGGAATTATCTCTTATTAAAAATGATTATAAATAAAATGTTCAAATTATAAACCAACATCTATTCAATTATTTTCTCTTTTTTTAAGAAAATACTTAGGTTTTCTGCGACATTAAAACAAGAGCAAACTTTTTCAGTATCAGAACAAATTTTAGTTTCTAAATCATGAGAAGTACATTGAAGAGGGCTTAAACTAATAGATTCAAACTTTTTATTGATTTTTTTGCATTTTGAAAGAAGAAGATCTAAGGTATTATATTTACTTGGATCAACATTGTTGTTCATTAAGTATCCTTTCAAAAAATTTTCAATAGCAAATTGAGAATTTTTACATACAACGAATGATACTAAATCTTCTTGGGGTCTAAAAATTTCTTCCTTTGCTTGATTTAACTTTGCAGCTGCATCATCAAATAATTTGGTTGCTTTAGTTTTCATATTAATTAGTTATTAGTTAAGCCCACCCCAGCCTCCGTCAGCTGACGGAGGAGTATCCAACACACTGTGCCTATCAGCGAGAGCAAGTTGATTTTGTAGTGGTTATTAAAAGTTATTGTTTCATTATTGCTTTTATACTCTTTTAATTTTAATTAATTTCATTTTCTCATTCCTCTACGTAGACCCTTCCCTGCCTGTCCCGATTTCTCGGGAAGTACTCGGGAGGTTGTGAAAGCTTTTCTCCCCTCTAAGCAAGTCCCGATAGCTATCGGGATTGGGGAGGCTACATACTACTTAAATGTTCCAGTTTTTCCCATTTGGTTTGCACATCTTCTTGAGCTTGAGCCAATAGTTCTTTTGCTAATTCTGGGTTGTCTTTAACCAATCTGGTAAAACGGGTTTCGTTATACATAAATTCATTTAAAGGAGCTGTTGCAGCTTTCGAATCTAATTTAAACCTGCTTCCTTTTGGTTTTGATGGGTCGAACCTAAACAAGGGCCAGTAACCCGTTTCTACTGCTTTTTCTTGTTGCGAAACTCCATTTTTTAAATCATATCCATGTTCACCACAATGAGAATAAGCAATAATTATTGAAGGACCATCATAAGCAGCAGCTTCTTCAAAAGCTTTAAGTGCTTGTAAATCTTTAGCTCCCATAGCTATTTGAGCCACATAAACGTTTTCGTAAGAAACCGCTTGTAGGGCTAAATTTTTCTTGCTAGTTCGTTTACCAGCTGTTGAGAATTTAGCAATTGCCCCCAATGGAGTAGATTTTGATGTTTGTCCACCAGTATTTGAATAAACCTCTGTATCTAATACCAAAATATTAATGTTTTCGCCCGAAGCTAAAATATGGTCAACACCACCAAAACCGATGTCGTAAGCCCATCCATCACCACCAATAATCCAAACTGCTTTTTTTCTAAGGTAGTCCGAAAGCTGAGCTAATTTTGCAGCATCTTTGTTGTTTATTTTCGCTAAAGATTTATTCAAAAGTTCGATTTGAGCAAATTTTTCTTCTTTTTGAGTTTCAGTTTCTTCTAGGTTGTTTACAATACTTTCAACCAAAGAAGCATCAAGCATTGGTTTTAATGTTTCTAACAAGTTAAAAGCAATTTCTTGTTTTTTGGTCAACGCTAATTTCATTCCCAAACCAAACTCTGCATTGTCTTCAAACAATGAGTTTGCCCAAGCAGGACCTCTACCCGATTTGTTTGTTTTGTAAGGTGTGGTTGGTAAATTACCCCCATAAATAGATGAACAACCAGTTGCGTTGGCGATTAAAATACTATCGCCATACAATTGAGTAAGCATTTTAATGTAAGGAGTTTCGCCACAACCCGAACAAGCTCCTGAGAACTCAAACAATGGTTCTAAAAATTGAGAGCCTTTAACGGTAGAAACTTGCAATTCTTTTCTGTCGTAATAAGGTAAATTAACAAAAGCGTCCCAGTTTGCATTTTCAATCACCTCAACATCTTGTTTTTTTCTCATGTTGATGGCTTTAAAGTTTTCAATTTCTTTGCTTTCGGCAGGACAAACTGCTACACACAAATCGCAACCTGTACAGTCTTCGGGAGAAACTTGAAGAATATACGATTCTTTATCGCTTGCAAAAGGTCTTCCTTTGGCTGGAACAGATTTTAAAGACGAAGGTAAATTGGCTAACAAATCGTTTGAAACCACTTTTGCCCGAATGGCAGCATGAGGACAAATGGCTATACATTTATTGCATTGTGTACACAATTTTTCATCGTCCCAAACGGGTACAATATCAGCAATTCCGTTTTTTTCGTATTGAGTTGTTCCTGTTGGAAAAGTTCCATCAACAGTAAAAGCACTAACTGGTAATTCATCTCCAAAACCACCTAATATTTTTTCTAACACATCAGTAACAAACCCTGCTGGAGCATTTCTCATGGCGGTCAACAAGTGTTTTTTGCTGGTCGCAACTTTTGGATAATCAACTTTTTGTAAATTTTCCAATGATTTGTCCACCGCATTAAAGTTCATGCTCACCACTTTTTCTCCTTTGTGAGAATACGATTTTACAATGGCGTTTTTAATTTTTTGAATGGCTTCATCTTTGGGTAAAATACCAGAAATAGCGAAGAAACACGTTTGTAAAACGGTATTTGCCCTTTTTCCAAGATGAGCATCTTGAGCCACTTTACTAGCATCAATGACATAAAAGTTGATTTCTTTTTCAATAATTTCTTTTTGTATTTCGATGGATAATTTATCCCAAATTTCATCTTTTGAGTATGGAGCATTTAACAAGAACGTACCGCCTTGTTTTAAGTCGGCAACCATGTTAAATTTTTCAATAAATTTAAATTGATGACTGGCAACAAAATCTGCTTTATCAATTAAGTAAGTTGAATAAATAGGGTCTGGTCCAAAACGTAAGTGCGAAATGGTTTGAGCACCTGCTTTTTTAGAGTCGTACACAAAATATCCTTGAACATAATTGTCGGTGGTTTCACCAATAATTTTAATCGAGTTTTTATTTGCTCCAACCGTTCCGTCAGAACCTAAGCCATAAAACATACAGTTGATGGTTGTTTTTTTAATTTCAAAGTCAGGTTTGTAATTTAAACTTCTAAAGCTTACATCATCGTTAATACCAATAGTGAAGTGGTTTTTAGGACTGTCTTTTAACAACTCATCATAAATTCCTTTCACCATTGCTGGAGTAAATTCTTTTGATGATAATCCGTAACGACCAGCTACAACAGTTGGCATTTCTCGTTTGCTTTCAACAAGTGCGGTAACCACATCTAAATAAAGCGGGTCGCCAACACTGCCAGGTTCTTTGGTTCGGTCAAGAACAGCAATTTTTTTAACTGTTTTTGGTAACTGATCAACAAAATGTGCGATAGAAAATGGTCTGAATAAACGAACAAAAATAGCTCCCACTTTTTCTCCTTTTTCTACCATTGCATCAATAGATTCCCTAACAGGACCTTCGGCAGAACCCATAACAATAATTACTCTTTCTGCTTCTGGGTGACCCAAATAATAAAACAAACTGTATTTACGACCCGTTTGTTCGTAAAATTCATCCATTACTTCTTGAACAATTCCAGGAACTTTATCATAATATAAATTGGCAGCTTCACGGGCTTGAAAAAATACATCAGGATTTTGTGCAGAACCTCTTATTACAGGGCTATCAGGATTTAATCCTCTTTTTTTATGAGCCATAATGTGGTCTTCTGGCATCATTGCATTGATTACATCATCAGGAATAGCATCAATTTTTGAAATTTCGTGAGAAGTCCTAAATCCATCAAAAACATTTAAAAATGGCACTCTCGATTTTAATGTCGCTACTTGAGTAATTAAGGCAAAATCGTGTGCTTCTTGAACCGAACCTCCAAACATCATCGAAAACCCTGTTTGTCGGGTTGCCATTACATCTGAATGGTCGCCAAAAATAGATAAAGCATGGGTTGCAATAGTTCTGGCAGCAACGTGTATAACGGTTGGTAATAATTCACCAGCCATTTTGTACATGTTAGGAATCATTAACAACAAACCTTGCGAAGAAGTAAAAGTGGTAGTTAATGCACCAGCTTGTAAAGAACCATGTACCGTTCAAGCAGCACCACCCTCACTTTGCATTTCAACAATTCTTGGAACATTGTTCCAAATGTTTTTCTTGCCTTGAGAGCTATAAACATCTACATGTTCGCCCATTGGCGAAGCTGGTGTAATTGGATAAATTGCACAAACTTCATTGATTTTGTGAGCTATTTTAGCAACGGCTTCGTTGGCATCACAAATAATTTTTTCGCTTTTTTGTTCCATTTTAATAGCTGTTTTAAAAACAAAACAGCATCATTAATTGAGAAAACTACCATTAATGATGCTGTTAAAATATTGAAGTATAGCATAAATAGAGAAATTATTCATTTCGCTATTTACTTTTTTGGTTAACTTATTTTTATCTTTTCAGATAACATCTTACTCACCATGTAACCAAGCTTTTTTCTTTAACAAAACACTTTCGTCTTCTACATGATTGGTATCAGAAACACAACAATCTACAGGGCAAACAGAAGCACATTGTGGTTCGTCATGAAATCCTTTACATTCGGTACATTTGTCAGATACGATAAAGTAAAACTCATCCGAAAGAGGGTCATTTTCTTTATCAGCATCAACTTGTCTGCCATCAAGTGTTGTTACCATTCCACTTAATGAAGTTTTTTCTGAATAAGACCATTTTTGGTCTGGTTCGTAAATTGCATTGTTTGGACATTCTGAAATACAAGCATCGCAATTAATGCATTCATCTGTTATTCTAATAGCCATGATTTATTAAATAAGTAAGTTTGTAGATTAATTAATTTTAATTATTATCTTAATTAAGTACAAATGTAGAATTCATCTTAATTTTGATAACTGATTTTAATCATAAAAAATTATGATAATAATCATGCTTCAATTTCTAGTGTCAGGCTACATTTGGCATTCAAAATCGAATAAAATTTGTAATAAAATTATAAATAATTTAAACTTAAGTTTATGAGTATAGAAAGTATAAAACCAGCTCCAAAAGAATTAGAAGGTGTTGTTATTCGTTTTGTTGGTGATTCTGGAGACGGAATGCAACTAACAGGAACTCAATTTACAGACACCTCTGCTATGTTTGGTAATGATGTTTCTACATTTCCAAATTATCCTGCTGAAATTAGGGCTCCTCAAGGAAGTTTGTATGGGGTTTCTGGTTTCCAAGTACATATAGGAAGTGTAGAAGTAAGTACTCCTGGAGACAGCGTTGATTTATTAGTAGCAATGAATCCAGCCGGTTTAAAAACCAATTTATATGCCTTAAAAAAAGGACATACTGTTATAGTTGATAAAGATGCTTTTACTAAAAAGAATTTAGAAAAAGCTTTTTACGAAACTAACCCTTTGGAAGATGGGAGTTTAGATGGCTATCATGTAATTGAAGTGGATATGTCAACCTTAACAAAGGAAGCATTAAAGGATGTGGATGGATTAGACAATAAAACAATTACCCGAAGTAAAAACATGTTTTCATTAGGTATGGTTTATTGGATGTATCATCGTTCAACCGAACATACCATTGATTTTTTTAATAAAAAATTCAAATCCAAACCTGAATTAATTGAAGCCAATACCAAGGTATTGAATGCTGGATATTATTATGCAGAAACCTTAGAGTTAATCTCAAATTCATACACCATTTCTCCAGCCAAAATGGTTCCAGGAACTTACCGAATTATTATGGGTAATACTGCAACAGCTTGGGGTTTATTAGCCGCTTCAGAAAAATCTGGGTTAGAATTATTTTTAGGTTCCTATCCTATAACACCAGCTACTGATATATTACACGAATTGGTTAAACACAAACATTTTGGAGTAAAGGCTTTTCAAGCAGAAGATGAAATTGCAGGAATTTGTTCTGCTATTGGAGCTTCTTTTGCTGGAGACTTAGCCATCACAACAACATCAGGACCGGGTTTGGCATTAAAAGGCGAAGCGTTAGGTTTAGCAATGATGATTGAATTGCCTTTAGTGGTGATTAATGTTCAACGAGGTGGACCATCAACTGGTTTACCAACAAAAACAGAACAATCTGATTTATTGCAAGCCATGTACGGTAGAAACGGTGAAAGCCCTGTTGTAGTTATTGCAGCAAGCACTCCTGCCGATTGTTTTAATTATGCTTACGAAGCTGCTCGATTAGCATTAGAACACATGACTCCAGTTATTTTATTAACAGATGGCTATATTGCAAATGGTTCAGCACCATGGAAAATTCAAAGCGTAGCCGATATGCCAGAAATTAAAAACCGAAAAGTAACTAAATTTACTGAAAATTGGCATCCATACAAAAGAGATGCTAAAACTTTAGCTAGAGAATGGGCTGTTCCTGGAACCTCAGGTTTTGAACATCGAGTAGGTGGCTTGGAAAAAGATAGCGTTACGGGTAATGTTTCTTATGTCCCAGAAAACCACGAAACAATGACTCATACAAGAGCCGAAAAAATAAGATTAGTCCAAAATAATATACCCAACTTAAAAGTTGAATTTGCACAACAAGGCGATTTATTGGTAGTTGGTTGGGGTGGAACTTATGGAACGCTTCACTCTGCTGTAAAACAAATAACAGAAGAAGAAGGATTTAATAACATTGGTTTTGTTCATTTCAATTACATTAACCCAATGCCAAAAAACACCGAAGAAATATTTGCAAAATTCAAAAAAATTATTGTTTGCGAACTAAACAGTGGTCAATTTGCTTTTATTTTAAAAGCTAACTTTGGTAAATTCGATTTTCAACAAATAAATAAAGTTCAAGGTTTGCCATTTTCTAATGACGAACTTATTCAAAAATTTAAACAACTACTATAATTATGGAAGCTACAGCGGTAAAAAAATATACTTATAAAGACTTTGTAAGTGACCAAGAGGTTAGATGGTGTCCAGGTTGCGATGATTACGTAATCTTAAACTCCATGCAAAAAGCTCTTCCAGAAATGGGAGTTGAAAAAGAAAATGTTGTATTTGTTTCAGGTATTGGATGTTCATCACGTTTTCCATATTACATGAACACCTATGGCGTTCATAGTATTCATGGTAGAGCACCAGGTATTGCAACAGGAGTGAAATTAGCTAATCCTGATTTAAGCGTTTGGATAATTACTGGAGATGGTGATGCAACTGCAATTGGAGGAAATCATTTTATCCATGTGCTACGTAGAAACATCAATTTAAACATTGTTCTTTTTAACAACGAAATATACGGTTTAACCAAAGGACAATTTTCACCAACTTCAGTTGTTGGTCAAAAAACAAAATCATCACCTTACGGAAATACACAACCTCCATTTTCTCCTGGCGAATTGGCTTTAGGAGCTAATGCTCGGTTTTATGCTAGAATTGGTGGTAACAATCCAAAAGCAATGACTCAAATTTTTATTGAGGCACATCGTTTTAAAGGAACTTCATTAATCGAAGTATTACAAAACTGTGTAATTTTTAATGATGGTTGTTTTACTGATGTTACTGATAAAGAAGTAAAAGATGATAAACAAATTTATTTGGAACACGGTAAACCGATGATTTTTGGTAAAAATGCTGAAAAAGGATTGGTGTTGAGAGGCTTAAAATTAGAGGTGGTTACTATTGGCGAAAACGGAATAACAGAAAAAGATATTTTGGTTCACGATGCTAAAGAAAAAGACCCGACCTTACACCAAATGCTTATTCGATTAGCATATCCAATTGCTACTGGAATTGTAAGAGCTTTTGATGATGTTACGTTGGAGGAAAGAGAAGATGAGTTAACTAAAAAAATTAAAGCAGGTTCTAAATACAAAAAAACGGATGATTTGTTTTTCTCAGGAGAGACTTACGAAGTGAAGTAAAAGCCTCCCCAACCTCCCGAAAAAACGGGACAGGCTCTCCGAAGGAGGGGCTACGTAGAGGAGCGAAAACTGAGAACTGTGAACTGTGAACTTTTCAGTAATTTTGCATAAATATTTATAAAAGAAGACAATGGGTTCAGAAGCAATAATAGTTTTTTTACTAGCTGGTATTGTGCTAGTTGCTGGGGCGAACTTTTTATCCAATTTAATATCACCCAAATCGGATAATACTCAAAAAAGAGAACCTTACGAAAGTGGTATGAAAACCATTGGACCAACATGGGTTCAGTTTAAAGTTGGTTATTATTTGTATGCCATTTTGTTTTTGGTGTTTGATGTTGAGGTAGCCTTTTTATTTCCTTGGGCAGTAGTGTTTAAAGAAGTTGGAACGGTTGCTTTAGTAGAAATTATTATTTTTCTATTTATTTTAGGACTAGGCTTATTGTACGCTTGGAAAAAAGGAGCATTAAAATGGGAATAGAAAATAACACACCAATTCCAGCAGATTTTCCTGGTAAAGTAATTCCTGCAGGAAACGGAGCAAACATCATGGTTACCAATTTAGATAAAGTTATCAATTGGGGACGTGCAAATTCACTTTGGTCGCTTTACTTTGGTACGAGTTGTTGTGCTATTGAAATGATGCAAACTGGAGCTTCTCGACACGATTACTCCAGATTTGGTTTTGAGGTAGCCCGACCTTCCCCACGACAAGCAGATTTAATAATTATTGCTGGAACTATTGTGAACAAAATGGCTCCAGTGCTTAGAAGATTATACGACCAAATGGCTGAGCCAAAATATGTAATTGCTATGGGAGCTTGTGCAATTTCGGGCGGTCCATTTTTTTACAATTCTTATTCGGTAGTAAAAGGAGCCGACCATGTTATTCCTGTAGATGTTTATGTGCCAGGATGCCCTCCACGACCAGAAGCTTTACTAGAAGGCATGTTGATGTTGCAAGATAAAATCCGACAAGAAAGTATGAAAAACAAAGAAAATCCAGTTGATGGGTTTGATGAAGGGAAATAAGTCCTCCCCAACCCCTCCGAAGGAGGGGCTTACTTAGAGGAGCGAATAAAGATGAAATTAAAAGAGAATAAAGCACTAATGAAAAAAATAACTTTTAATAACCAATTAACAAACCATCATTCTATTGCCAATAGGCATAGTGCGTTGGAAACTCCTCCCCTTCGGGGAGGTTGGGAGGGGCTTTTATGACTAACGAAGCGTTGCAAAATTTAATCAGTACATGGATTCCAGAATTAGAATTTTCTGAATTGGAATCTCAATTTTTAAATATTACCGTGCAACCTGCACAACTACATCAATTAATGCTTCAACTAAAAAATAACAACGAAACTAAATTCGATTATTTATTTTGTTTAAGTGGTGTAGATTGGGTTACTGAATTAGGCGTGGTGTATCATTTAGAATCTACCACATACCGCCATACCATTGTGGTAAAAGTAAAAACTACCGATAGAGAAAATCCCATTTTTGATTCTGTTTGCGACATCTGGCAAACTGCTGAATTTCATGAACGAGAAGTATTTGATTTTTTTGGAATAAAATTCAATAATCATCCCAATTTAAAACGTCTCTTTTTAACCGAAGACTGGAGTGGTTTTCCACTAAGAAAAGATTATGTAGATGAAATTAATATGATTGTTAAATAAACGTAGATGGAACCAATTGTTGTAAATAATAACTTTAAATCGGAAGAGTATTTTATCAATATGGGGCCGCAACACCCTGCAACACATGGTGTTTTACGTTTATTGTTAACCATTGATGGAGAGATTATTAAAAAAGTTGAACCAGACTTGGGTTACATCCATCGTTCTATCGAAAAAATGTGCGAACGAGATAGCTATCAACAAATTGTTCATTTAACCGATAGAATGGATTATTTATCTTCCAACATCAACAATGAAGCGGTTTGTTTAGCAGTTGAAAATGCACTACAATTAGAAGTTCCTGAACGAGTAAAAGTGATAAGAACCATTATTGGCGAATTAACTCGAATTGCTTCACATACGTTGTGGTGGGGCGTTATGGGAATGGATGTTGGAGCTTTTACTACGTTTTTTTACGGCTTTAGAGACCGTGAAATGATTAACGATATTTTTGAAGAAACCTGTGGTGCCCGTTTAACCATGAACTACAACATGCCTGGTGGTTTAATGTTCGACATCCATCCAAACTTTATAAAAAGAACCAAAGAATTTGTGGCTCATTTTAAAACAAAACTCCCTGAATATGATGCGTTATTAACCAATAATGTCATTTTTCAGCACCGAACCAAAGGTGTTGGTATTTTAACAAAAGAAGATGCCATTTCATTTGGAGCAAGCGGACCTGTTGGTCGTGCTTCGGGTTATTCTTGCGATGTTAGAGTTCATCATCCGTATAGTGCGTTAGATAAAGTAAAATTTAAAGAAGCGATGCGAACAACTGGCGATACGTTTGCTCGATATGAAGTGCGAATTGAAGAAATGTGGGAATCGTTATCCATTATAGAACAATTGATTGATAACATCCCGGAAGGAGACCACAAAGTAGCTACTAACGCAGTAATTAAATTGCCAAAAGGAGAATTTTATCAACGTGTAGAAACTGCCAGAGGAGAATTGGGTGTTTATATCATTAGTACAGGAACAAAAAATGCACATCGAGTTAAATTCCGTTCACCAGGATTTTCGAATTTATCATTACTCAACCATATTTCTGTTGGAAGTAAAATTGGAGATTTGGTAGCTATTATGGCAACATTGGATTTGGTAATTCCGGATATAGATAGGTAAAAATTTACGATTTACGATTTTGAATTTACGATTATGGAAGAGTTAATTAAAAAAAGAACGAAACAAATAGGTTTAGAAGTAATTCAATTAATTGATGAGTTACCTAATAAGCCATCTGCTTTTGCAATTGCTAAGCAAATTGTTAGGAGTTCAACTTCTGTGGGTGCAAATTACAGGGCAGCTTGTAGGGCAAAATCTACTCCTGACTTTATTAATAAATTGAAAATTGTAGAAGAAGAAACAGATGAAACACATTATTGGTTGGAAATTTTGGAAGAAAGTGGATTAATAAATACTGCAAGAGTTGAACCACTTAAAAAAGAAGTGAATGAAATTCTTTCGATTGTAGTAGCATCAATAAAAACTATGAGAGCAAAAAATCAAAAATCGTAAATTCAAAATCGCAAATCAAAATTTATGCTTTTAAGTATAACAAAAAATATTCACGAGTGGCTGTTTAGCTTAATGCCAGAAAACATTGCCAGCATTGTTGAGATGACCATAATAGCCGTAATCTATTTAACTGGTTTTGCCGTTGCCGGGTTGTTTTTGGTGTTAATGGAACGAAGAATAGCAGCTTGGTTTCAGTTAAGAAGAGGTCCAAATCGAGTGGGTTTTCATGGAATTTTACAAACCATTGCTGATGCACTTAAACTGGTTTCAAAAGAGTTAACAGGAACAATAAAAGCCGACAAGTTTTTATACAATTTAGCACCTTATTTTGTTATTATTACAGCTTTATTGGCTTTATCAGTTTTTCCATTTACTCAGGATTTTCAAGCCTTCGATATTAATATCGGCATACTCTTTTTAATTGCCATTTCATCCATTGGTGTTATTGGTATTTTATTGGCAGGATGGAGCAGTAACAACAAGTTTTCGTTAATTGGTGCCATGCGAAGTGGCGTACAAACCATCAGCTACGAATTATCGGTATCCTTATCTTTATTAACTATCGTATTAATGACCGGAACATTACAACTTTCCGAAATTGTTGAAGTTCAAAAAAATGGTTGGTTAATCGTTCAAGGACACATTCCTGCATTAATAGCATTTATGATTTATATGATTGCTGGAACTGCTGAAACGAACAGAACACCATTTGATTTAGTAGAAGCTGAATCGGAATTAGGAGCAGGTTTTCATACCGAATATTCAGGAATGAAATTCGCTTATTTCTTTTTAGCTGAATTCATCAACATGTTTATTATTGCAGCCATTGCAACTACTGTATTTTTTGGAGCTTGGTTATCACCTTTTGGAATTACAGAGTCCATTCCATTATTAGGAATATTTTGGTTTTTAGCCAAAACATTTGTCATTGTATTTTTAATGATGTGGTTCAGGTGGTCGTTTCCCCGATTAAGAATTGACCAGATTTTAACCTTAGAATGGAAATATTTACTTCCAATTAATCTAGTAAACTTAGTGGTAATGGCTGTAGTTGTTTGGCTTGGCTTAACAATTCAATTTTAAAAGTTATGAGTTATTTTTCAGATATATATCAAGGCATAAAATCGCTTCTTACTGGAATGAGTATTACTGGAAAGTATTTTTTAAATTTCAGAAAAGGTTCTATTACTCAGCAATATCCTGAAAATAGAGAAACGCTAAAAATGTTTGAGCGTTTTCGTGGAGAAGTAATTATGCCTCACGATGAAAACAATGAACACCGTTGCACTGGTTGTCAAGCTTGTGAAATAGCTTGTCCAAATGGCACCATAGAAATAATTTGGGACAGACAACTTGATGAAGAAACGGGTAAAAAGAAAAAAATGATTGACAAACACATTTATCATTTAGGAATGTGTACCATGTGTGGTTTGTGTATTGAAGCTTGTCCGACTGATGCAATAAAATGGGGTCAAAACTTCGAAAATTCTGTTTACGATAGAAAATATTTAGATAGAGTTTTAAATAAACCTGGGTCAAAATTAATGAAGGGAGTGGAGGAATAAAGAATAAAAATTTACGAATTACGATTTTTGATTTACGATTTAAGAATATGCAGGAGTTAATTAAAAAAAGAACGAAACAAATAGGTTTAGAAGTAATTCAATTAATTGATGAGTTACCTAATAAGCCGTCTGCTTGGGCAATTGCTAAGCAAATTGTTAGGAGTTCAACTTCTGTGGGAGCAAATTACAGAGCAGCTTGTAGAGCTAAATCTACTCCTGACTTTATTAATAAATTGAAAATTGTAGAAGAAGAGGCTGATGAAACCTATTATTGGTTGGAAATTTTAGAAGAAAGTGGACTGATAAATACTGCAAGAGTTGGACTACTTAAAAAAGAAGTGAATGAAATTCTTTCGATTGTAGTAGCATCAATAAAAACTATGAGAGCAAAAAATCGTAAATCGTAAATCAAAAATCGTAAATAATAAATATGGAGAAAATACTATTTTACATTTTAGCAATCATCATGGTTGTTTTTGCGGTGGCTTCAGTAAGTAGTCGTAAAATGCTCCGCTCTGTTGTTTATCTATTGTTTGTATTAATAGGCATGGCAGGAATCTATTTTTTAATTGATTATAATTTTTTAGCAGCCATCCAACTCACTGTTTATGCAGGTGGAATTATTGTTTTAATGATATTTTCAGTATTGTTAATTCATCACATCGAAATGGAATTAGAGGTTGCCAAAACATTTAAAAAAATAATAACTGCCATTGTTTGTATGGCAGGGTTAGGTATTTTTTTAACTACCATTTATTCGCATCCATTTAATGTGATAGAAAACTCAAATTCGACAACAATTAATGAAATTGGAAAAGGCTTTTTAAGCTACGAAGCAGGTGGATTTATTTTGCCGTTTGAAGTGATTAGTGTGTTGTTGCTTGCTGCAATGATTGGAGCAATTGTAATTGCAAAAGGAACAAAGAAGACCGAAGTTGGAAGACTGAAGTCGGAAGAATGAAATTGGAAGGTAAATAATAAATGGAATTTAAAGAAATTATATTGAGAATAAATTACGGTCTTTGGTTTTTGGTCTTCGGACTTCAGACTTCGGACTTCAAACATTAAAAACATGATACTCGGAGTTAGCATATACGAAATTCTTACCTTAACATCCATACTATTTTTTATTGGTGTGTATGGATTTATTACCCGAACCAACTTAATCTCCATGTTAATTTCGGTGGAGTTGATTCTAAATTCTTCTGTGGTAAATTTTGTAGTTATCAATAAATATTTATTTCCTGAGGTATTGCAAGGAGTTTTCTTTGCCGTTTTTATTATTGCTGTTGCTGCCGCAGAAACGGCCTTAGCCATTGCAATCATCATTAACTTGTACCGATTAATTAGCTCGGTTGAAGTTAAAGATACAGAAGTAATGAAGTATTAAGGGAAAGGGACAAGGGAAAGGGACAAATAACAAATAACAAATAACAAAAAGCAAATAACAAAAATCGTAAATCGTAAATCCAAAATCGTAAATCAAAGATGAACATAAGTTATATCATATTAGTCCCATTAATTCCCTTAGCACTTTTTGTGTTATTAGGATTATTTAGTAAAAAAATCCCGCCTTCAATTGCTGGGTGGATAGGTTCTTTAGGATTAGGAACTGCTTTTGTATTATCCCTTTATACCGCTTATCATTATTTTTTAGGAGCAAAGCTGGATGGAGTTTATCAAACATTTACCTATAAAAGTACATGGATTATATTTTCCGACAAATTACACATGGATATGGGTATGTTAATTGACCCAATATCTGTTATGATGTTAGTTGTAGTTACAACTATTTCATTTATGGTGCACGTTTATAGTAGAGGTTATATGAAAGGTGATGATGGTTACACCCGCTTTTTTTCGTACTTGGCTTTATTTAGTTTTTCTATGCTTGGCTTAGTGTTGGCTACCAACTTATTTCAAATGTATATTTTTTGGGAATTAGTTGGAGCATCTTCCTTTTTATTGATTGGTTATTATTATACCAAACCATCGGCAGTTGCTGCAGCAAAAAAAGCATTTATAGTTACTCGTTTTGCCGATTTAGGATTCTTAATAGGAATTTTAGTGGTGAGCTACTATTCTGGCTCGTTTGATTTTGGTGAATTAAATAGCTTAGATGGAAATGTTATAACCAACTGGACCGCCACTTCTTTTATGGGATTGTCAGTTTTTACCTGGGGTTTAATATTAATTTTTATGGGTGGAGTTGGAAAATCAGCAATGATGCCATTTCACATTTGGTTGCCCGATGCCATGGAAGGTCCAACACCAGTTTCGGCATTAATACATGCAGCTACTATGGTGGTTGCTGGGGTATATTTAGTAGCCCGTTTGTTTCCACTATTTTATTTTGTTGAGGATGGATTTGTATTATCTATTGTTGCCTATATTGGTGCCATTTCTTCATTAGTCGCAGCAGTTATTGCGATAACACAAACTGATATAAAAAGAGTGTTGGCATTCTCTACCATGTCGCAAATTGGTTACATGATGTTGGCTCTTGGAGTGTCAAAATATGAAGGACACGAAGGCTTGGGCTATATGGCTTCCATGTTCCATTTGTTTACTCACGCAATGTTTAAAGCATTGCTTTTCTTGGGTGCTGGTTCAGTAATTCATGCCATTCATAGCAACGAATTAGCAGACATGGGTGGTTTACGTAAATATATGCCCATCACTCACATTACTTTTTTAATTGCAGCATTATCTATTGCTGGTTTTCCTGGTTTTGCTGGATTCTTTAGTAAAGATGAAATTTTAGCAGCAGCATTCGAAAACAATAGGTTAATTTATGTAAGTAGTGTTATTGTGGCTGGTTTAACAGCGTTTTATATGTTTCGTTTATATTTTGGAATTTTTTGGGGTAAGGATAAAAAATATGAACACACCCCACATGAGTCGCCACTTACTATGACCATCCCTCTTATCTTTTTGGCGTTTATGAGTGTTTTTGGAGGATATATTCCATTTAGTGAATTTATTTCTGCCGACTTAAAATCTTTTACGTCTCATTTAGATTTACCATTAGCCGTAATTGCTTCTACAGTAGGAATTATTGGAATTTGTTTAGCCTACGTTTTCTATAAAAAAGAAAACAATTTGTCTGAAAAAGCAACTCAACTATTTGGTGCATTTTATCAATGGACTTTTCATAAATTCTATTTTGATGAAATTTACCTTTTTATCACTAAGAAAATAATTTTTGGAATTTTAGCTGCAGCAATCGCCTGGTTTGATAAATATGTTGTTGATGCTTTTATGATAGGTGTAGGAAATGTAACGATGGCTTTTTCTAATCAAATAAAAGGAATACAATCAGGAAAAGTTCAAGATTATGCCATGGCGTTTGTTGGAGGGGTTGTTGTACTTGCTATGGTTGTATTTTATATATGGATAAATTAATTTAAACCAATGGATATTTTATCACTTTTTGTAATCGTCCCTATTTTAACTGTTTTAGCATTAATTTTTGCTAAAAATTTAAAACAAGCAAGAATTGTATCATTAATAGGAATGGCTATTCAATTTGCCATGGCTATAAATTTAATATTCGCTTATATTAAAGAGCGAGCTGTTAATACCGATATCATGGTTTTTACCAAAGATGTGCTTTGGTTTGGAACATTTAATATTCATTATAGTATTGGTGTTGATGCCATTTCAGTGGTAATGATTGCTTTAACAGCTATTGTTGTATTAGCAGGTGTTTTTATTTCATGGCAAATAGACGATTTACCTAAAGAATTTTTTGTGTCATTAATTACATTATCCGCAGGAGTTTTTGGATTTTTTATCTCCACCGATTTATTTACCATGTTCGTTTTTTACGAAATAGCGGTAATTCCGATGTATTTATTAATAGGTATTTGGGGTTCAGGCCCTAAAGAAAATTCGGCAATGAAATTAACATTAATGTTAATGGGGGCTTCTGCATTATTGTCGGTAGGAATTTTTGGTATATACTTTAATTCAAATGCCGATGGAGGTCCATTAACCTTTAATATTTTTGAAATTGCACAAGTTCATATTCCAGTTGCAGCTCAAAACATATTTTTTCCATTGGTTTTTATTGGATTTGCAGTAATTGGAGCATTGTTTCCGTTTCATACTTGGTCACCTTCTGGTCACGCATCAGCACCTACAGCGGTATCTATGTTGCATGCTGGAGTATTAATGAAACTAGGTGGTTATGGAGTATTTAGAATTGCCATGTATTTACTCCCATTAGGAGCATTATCATGGACTAACTTCTTTTTAATATTATCCGCCATAGGTGTAATTTATGGAGCATTTGGAGCCATTATGCAAAAAGATTTAAAATATGTAAATGCGTATGCTTCTGTTAGTCACTTAAGTTTGGTATTATTTGCTTTATTAATGTTAAATAAAACAGCATGGACAGGAGCTATTATTCAATCCTTATCACATGGATTGTTAACCGCATTATTTTTTGCTTTAATTGGAATGGTGTATGGAAGAACGCATACCCGAGAGATTGCTAAATTAGGAGGTATCATGAAAATTTTACCTTTTATAGGAGCGGTATATGTAATAACAGGATTAGCTTATTTGGGGTTGCCTGGATTTAGTGGGTTTGTTGCCGAAATGAATATTTTTGTTGGGGCTTTTGAACATCCCGATATGTTTCATCGAATTATTACCATTGTAGTGATTTCATCTATTGTGGTTACCTCTGTTTATATTTTAAGAATGGTTGGAAAAATTATGATGGGACCTTTGGCTGATGAAACCTATAAAGATTTACCTAAAGCCACTTGGTTTGAAAAAGTAGGATTAGTATTGTTGATGATTCCTGTATTATTTATTGGAACCATGCCTCTTGGATTAAGTGAAATGATAAAAGCAAGTATTCAACCATTTTTGGAACGATTACTTTAAAAATTTAAAAAAATGAACTTAGAAAGTTTTTTATTAATGCGTTCAGAAATTGGATTATTAGCAATTATCCTATTCTTATTGATTTTTGAATTATTTTCCAACCAAAAACAAAAAGCAGCAGTAATTCCATTGGCACTATTTCTTTTGGCAATTAATACCTTAATTGGATTTTTACCATTAACAGAAGGCGAATTATTTGGAGGAATGTTTAAAACAAATGCACTATTAGTTTTATTTAAAACTACATTAAGTTTTGGTGTCTTAATCTTATTACTTCAATCTGCCGATTGGTTGAAAGAAAAAATTGTTGCCGAAAATAAAGCAACAGAGTTTATTATACTTCTTCTTTCCTCTTTATTAGGAGCATTTTATATGATTTCTGCTGGCGATTTTTTAATGTTTTATATAGGATTAGAATTAACAACACTTCCTGTGGCAGCTTTAGTGGCGTACGAAACCTACAAAAGAAAATCAGCAGAAGCGGGAATTAAATATATTTTATCTTCTGCTTTAGCTTCGGGTACTTCTATCTTTGGAATTTCGTTGTTGTATGCAACAACTGGAACACTTTTTTTTGATGCTTTTGCTGAAGTTATCACCATTTCTAACCTTTCTATTTTAGGATTTATCTTATTTTTCTCTGGTTTAGCTTTTAAAATTTCGTTAGCACCTTTCCATTTTTGGACTGCAGATGTATATGAAGGAGCTCCGATAAATGTGGCTTCTTATTTATCTGTAATATCAAAAGGAGCTGCTGTGGTAATTTTAATGATTGTGCTCTTTACAGCATTTAAAACATTAATGCCAATTTGGGAAAAAATTATTTACATAGTAGCCATAGCAACCATGTTTGTTGGTAACCTATTTGCATTAAGACAACAAAACCTAAAACGATTTTTAGCCTATTCATCCATTGCACAAGCAGGTTTTATTTTGTTAGGATTGTTATCTGCCGATCAACTAGGTTCAGCAACCGTAGTTTATTTTGTTGCCGTTTACATCTTCTCTAATTTAGGGGCTTTCGGAGTTGTTCAAGCAATATCCTCGGCTTCTAACAAAGAAAATATTGATGATTATGAAGGGCTCTACAGAACCAATCCTTATTTAAGTTTACTTATGATGTTGGCACTGTTTTCATTGGCTGGCATACCCCCATTAGCAGGATTTTTTGGTAAATTCTTTTTATATGCAGCAGCAGCAAGTAAGGGGTATTATGTATTAGTATTTATAGGGGTTGTAAATGCAACCATTTCATTATACTATTATTTATTAGTGGTTAGAGCTATGTTTTTAAGAAAAAATCCAGATGCCATTCCCTATTTTAAAAGTAAAATTTACATGAAATTAGGTTTGTTAATAGCAGCTGCTGGTATTTTGATTTTAGGATTATACAGCCCATTTTATGAATATATATTTTCTATCAGTAATAGTTTTTAAATAAAATAAGGACATGGCAACATTAGACGGAAAACATTCATTTGGAAGCATTGGTGAAACAAGGGTAACCTTTATCGAGAAAAATGTGGATGCCAACAGAAAAGATTTTTTAAAAAAACTGTTGGAACACAATGGATTAGAAGTGGTAATTGATGAACCTGCACCAAAAACTCCTGAAGACCCACAACTTTATACTGTTGGTGTTACCGACATGACTTTTAACCCAACCATTTTTGTTTTTGAACGCAGATTAAAAACCCTTGACGGTAAAATAGTTAATCAAGATTATTGGTTTCAACGAACAAGTGAAGATTTAAAACCTCAATACTGGAAAAACGATTGAAGTAATATTTAAGTAAAGAAGATTAATGTTTAAAATAATTTTCTAATTTTAAGCATCAATAAATTCGATTTACTTATGATACTAAAAATTAACTCCTACGAAGCATATCAGCAACAATATCAAAAAAGTGTAGCAAACCCCGAAGCCTTTTGGGATGAAATTGCCCAAACATTTTTATGGAAGAAAAAATGGGACAACACCCTAGAATGGGAATTTAAAACACCATCTGTAAAATGGTTTGTAAATGGTAAGCTCAACATTACCGAAAATTGCTTAGATAGGCATTTGGCAACACAACCCAACAAAACAGCTATTCTTTGGGAGCCTAATGACCCTAAAGAAAAAACGATTAAACTTACCTATAAAGAATTGCACGAAAAAGTGAGTGCTTTTGCCAATGTATTGAAATCCAATGGAGCAAAAAAAGGCGACAGAATTTGTTTGTATATGCCGATGGTACCTGAATTGGCTATTGCTACCTTGGCTTGTGCCAGAATTGGAGCTATTCATTCAGTAGTATTTGCAGGTTTTTCTGCCAAGGCACTTGCCGACAGAATTAATGATGCTCAGTGCAATATTGTAATTTGTTCTGACGAATCTTACCGAGGGGCGAAAACCATTCCTATTAAAGCGGTGGTGGACGAAGCTTTACAACAATGCACTTCGGTAACAACCAACATTGTGTTGAAAAGAACAGGAGCTGAAGTTGCTTTTAATGACAACATAGACAAATGGTGGCACGATGAAATGGCGAAAGTTTCTACCGATTGCCCTGCTGAGGAAATGGATGCGGAAGATCCGTTGTTTATTCTTTACACTTCGGGTTCTACCGGAAAACCTAAAGGAATTTTACATACTACAGGCGGTTACATGGTTTTTGCTCAATATTCGTTTCAGAATGTTTTTCAGTATGAAAAAGATGATATTTATTGGTGTACTGCCGATATAGGTTGGATTACCGGACATTCCTATATTGTGTATGGTCCTTTATTGGCAGGAGCAACTACGGTAATGTTTGAAGGTGTTCCTACTTGGCCAGATGCAGGCAGGTTTTGGGAGATTGTAGCTAAACACAAGGTAAACATTTTTTATACTGCACCAACTGCCATCAGGGCTTTAATGGCATGTGATATTAATTTTGTGCACCAACATGATTTATCGTCATTAAAAGTATTGGGAAGTGTAGGAGAACCCATAAACGATGAAGCGTGGGAGTGGTACCACGAGCATATCGGTAAAGGCAAATGTCCTATTGTAGATACGTGGTGGCAAACTGAAACAGGTGGAATTATGATTTCTCCCTTAGGAAATTTAACGCCCTTAAAACCATCTTACGCTACTTATCCTTTACCGGGAATTCAGCCTTGTATTGTTGATGCTGATGGCAACGAACTCACCGAAACAGAAGTAGAAGGTAATTTGTGCATTAAATTTCCGTGGCCTTCTATGTTGAGAACCATTTACAACGACCATGAAAGATGTAAACAAACCTATTTTTCTACTTATGAAAACAAGTATTTTACAGGTGATGGCTGCCGCAGAGATGCTGATGGCATGTACAGAATTACGGGTAGGGTAGATGATGTAATTAATGTTTCGGGACATCGTATGGGAACTGCTGAAGTAGAAGATGCCTTAGACACGCACGAATGTGTGGTGGAAACGGCAGTGGTGGGTTATCCGCACGATATTAAAGGACAAGGTATTTATGCCTATGTAATTTGTGCCAAAGAGGTAGATGAAAACGAACTACGTAAAGAACTGTTGGAATTAGTTACCAAAGAAATTGGTCCGATTGCTAAGCCCGATAAAATACAGATAGTGAAAGATTTGCCTAAAACCCGCTCTGGAAAAATTATGCGTAGAATTTTACGAAAAATTGCCGAAGGCGACACCTCCAACTTGGGCGACACCAGCACCTTGCTCGACCCAGAAGTAGTAGAAAGCATTAAAAGAGGGAAGTTGTGATGATTAAATTATTAAAAATCATTCAATTAAAATTAAAGTTTTGTTGAAATAGAAGTGAATATTAATTATACTAGTTAAATGAAACATATAAAAAAAGAGTATTTAAAGAAAAAAAACAAGACGTTAAAGCGATGGAAAAAGGAGAAGTATTTAAAATTTCTGACCCTTCTATTTATAGAGCATCAAAAAATAAAGAAGCATTTATCAATACAGAAGATGATTATGTTATTAAATCTATTGTATTTAATAACAATGGGCGAAAAGCTATAATACCTCTTCCAGATTTGACATTAGTTTATTTCGATTCCGCTTATAATTTGAACATTTTAAGGAAAGAACAGGAAATAAATTTATTTAATAATATTTTGAATAAAGATGATGAATTAAAAGAGGTCGAACTAAATGAAATATATCGTTATTATGGATATTCAAGTAGTTGTATTATTTCATTATTTACTTCTTTAGAAAGTTTTATAAATCACATCTTACCAGATTTAAAACCATATGTAAAGAAACATTCACATAAAACAGAGTTTTTTGATAAAGAACAAATTCAAAAAGGTATAAAGTTTGACGTTAAAACAAAAGATGTTCTACCATTTTACTTTGATGGAAAATCTTATTTTAAAAGCCCCTCAAAACACACTCAGCATATTATGAATCTGAAAAATTTAAGAGATGAAATAGTTCATCCTAAATCTGAGATAACATTTAAGAATCAAGAAGAACTTGTAAAAAAACTTTTAAAATTTAATTATGATGATTCTTTTAAAGCGGTCGCTCATTTTATGAATTTTTATAAAACCGATTATATAAAAGAATGTGATTGCAATGCTGATTTTTAAATAATACTTAATGTTTAGTACATCAATTTATTTCAAGCACTTTCTTGGAATGCTTTATGAAAAACTAAATTTAATTGTAAAACTCAATAAAGTTTAATAATAATGGTAGATTTTATTTTAGGGATAATTATATTTTGTGTTGGTGTTCTTTGGTTAGTTTATACAATAAAGAACCTAGAAGACTGGAACGAACCTATGGGATGGACTGTAAATTTTAAAGGATTTATGGGAAGTGTGATGACTATGTTTTTAGGCGGCATGTTTATTTTTGGGTATGTAAAATTATCTTTGTTTTGGTAAAAGTTTGTTTAATTATTTCCAAACTTTTATTTCAAATTCCCATTATGATATTAAAAAAAAATAACTTAAACACACTTAGTATAGTAAGAAAACGTAAAAGCTTATGAGTTTCGCAGTAGCACAAATGATGCAAACCATTAGGGACAACAATTCGTTGCTTAAGAAGGAATCTGCGTTTACTCAACTAAGAAAATATCAAGAAAGAAAAGTAAATTACAAACTAAAATTTGTAGATAAAAAGGTTAGCCCGGCAGAGCTGGAACGAATAAAAAAGCAAATTAGAGCGGAATTTTTCCTCGAAAGAAAACGCAACAACATCATTATTGTAACTGTTTTAGTGAGTGTTTTTGTTATTTTGGGTTGGTCGGTAAATTATTTGTTTTTTACCCCTACACCAAAAGTAGTAGTAATAGATGTTGAAGCCGAAAAGGAAAGCAGCAAACAATTTCATTTTTATATTAATGATGGATATCGCAGATTAAAAAATAACGAATTTCACAATGCCATTTATCAATTTGAATTAGCGACAAAAGCTCGTCCAGATGATTT
>Ga0210044_10002371_pt1 | contig 28107 bp, 21 predicted proteins | sample CryGey13umfilter_2_FD_183959 | JGI IMG/M metagenome (GOLD analysis project Ga0210044, IMG submission 183959) | Groundwater microbial communities from aquifer in Utah, USA - Crystal Geyser 4/9/14 3 um filter (SPAdes) (version 2) | ecosystem: Environmental > Aquatic > Deep subsurface >... | reverse complement strand
TTGATATGATGCTGCTTTACACTGTTGAAACTCTGAAAGATAAATGGAATATGAAGTATGATGATTTATTCAAAATAAAAATTATAACAACTTGGGGTCCAGAATATAATTTAGAACAATTATTTGAGCACGCAATTGTTCATATACTAAGACACAGAAGACAAATAGAAAAATTTTTGATTAAAATGAAAGAGAGTAAATAGGTAATTAAAAATTAAGTCTTTAATTTTTCTATCACATCAACAGATGAAACACCTTCTGCCTCAGCACTAAAGTTTGTTATAATTCTATGTCTTAGAACAGGCAGCATTGCAAATTTAACATCATCAATGTTTGGAGTGTATCTGCCATTAGTAATTGCTCTTGTTTTAGCTGCAAGTATTAAATACTGTGAGGCTCTTGGCCCTGCGCCCCAGCTTATCCAGTCCTTAATAAATTTTTGTGATTCACCGTTGCCTGGTCTTGTCTGATTTACAATGTTTACAGCAAATTCAATTACATTTTCTGCAACCGGTACTTTTCTTACAAGGTTTTGAAATTGGATAATTTCTTTGGCTGTAATAACTGAAGATAATTTAGGTTCGTACTCGCTGGTTGTAGTTTCAACAATTTTTTTTTCTTCTTTAATGGTAGGATAATCCAGCCAAAGGTTGAACATAAATCTATCTAATTGCGCTTCTGGTAGTGGATATGTGCCTTCCTGCTCAATAGGGTTTTGAGTAGCAAGTACAAAAAATGGTTCTTCCAAAGTAGAAGTAACACCCGCAGTTGTAACTTTGTGTTCCTGCATTGCCTCCAAAAGTGCAGCTTGAGTTTTAGGCGGAGTTCTGTTTATTTCATCTGCTAAAATTACATTTGCAAAGATGGGTCCTGGAATAAATCTAAAGTTTCTTTTTTTAGTAACCGGATCTTCTTCAACTAATTCTGTTCCTGTAATATCACTTGGCATTAGGTCGGGGGTAAATTGAATACGGCTAAATTTTAGATCTAAAACCTGGGCAAGTGTTTTAATCAATAATGTTTTTGCAAGCCCTGGTACTCCTATAAGCAGACAATGACCTTTTGCAAGTAATGAAATTAATAATTGGTCAATAATATCTTCTTGCCCGATTATTACTTTACTGATTTCAGTTTTAATATTTTTTACTGAATCATTTAGTCTATGAACTAACTCTATATCTTTTTTATTGTTTTCTATGTTACTCAAAAAATTTCCTTATTATCAGCTATTAATTTTCCAAAAGATCTTTGATTTTAGGTCTTGTATCCATTGTTCGTATTTTTTCTGTTTTTTATATTCTGCAGCCAATTTAGCTAATTCAGAATAATCTTTTACAAGGTCTGCGGTATGTTGTGGAATTCTTTCCTTTAGTAAAACTATATGATAACCATAACTATTATTTCCAAATTCAAATCTTCTTGGAAAACTCATCTCACCAACACCAAGTTTAGTAACAATATCAAGAGTGGATTTATCCAATTGGTTTAAATAAAAAGTACCCAGGTCACCACCAAAATTACTAGAGTTATAATCTTCACTATATTCTTTTGCCATATCTTTAAAACTTTTTCCGAATCGTTCAATGCTATCTCTAATTGAAGTTAAAAAATTAATTGCTTTAAGATCAGCATCATCACCTTTTTTAATTTTTATTAAAATATGTCTTGTGTGAATAGATTCACCTCTTTTTTCAAGCAACTGTATAATATGTAAACCTACAGGAGTTTCTATTATAGGAGATATTTCTCCTACTTTTAATGCAAAAGCTGCTGATTCAAATTGGGAATAAAATACACCTTTTTTCACAAAACCGAGGTCCCCGCCTTTTACTGCACTTCCCGGATCTTCAGAATATTTTTTTGCCATTATTCCAAAATCAGCTCCCTTTAAAATTGAATCTTTAATATCCTCAGCAAATTTAATGTACTTATTTATTGTTTCTTTAGTTGCTTCCGGAGATCTGTAAATATGTGCAATGCTTACTTTTTCAGGTATTATGCCTAAGCTGTCTTTAAATTGAGTATAAAAATCTTCAACCTCTCTTCGGGTTGCATTTACATCACCAAATTTTTTCTGCTGAAGTTTTTGTACCATTAAATTTTTCTCAACATCGTCTCTTAGTTCACGTTTAATTTTGCTTATGCTCATTCCATAAACTTGCTCAACTTTTTCTAATGAACCATATTGCTGAGTAAAAACATTTATCTGGTAATCTATCCTTTGTGAAATTTCACTTTCACTTATTTTAATAGAATCTATATCAGCTTGCGCATAAACAAGTTTGTCTTCAATCATTGAGTTAAGTACTTTTCTTTTTAATTCAGGGTCTGTTGGATCAAGTTTTCTTTGTGCAGCTAATAGATTCGTTTGAAAATCGACCTCGCTCTGTAGAATTATTTCGTTATCTACAACAGCTACAATTTTATCAACAACTTCTTGAGGAAATAAAGAAACTGTTAAAAGCAGAAAGAGAAGTATTGTTTTATAATTCATAATCACCTAGTTTATAATTTCAATGTCGTTATTTAATCTTAAATTATCCAAATAATTTTTAATGAATGATTGTTGTCTTTGAGCAAAATATAATTCCTTAACCCTATCTTTTACTAATGGGTATGGAGGGATTGTATCTTTTTTATACCTTTGAACCAATTGAATTACTTCGTATTTATTTTCAGTATAATGAATAACAATACTTACTTCATTTTTGTTCAGTCCATTACTAATTCTTAATAAAATTAAAGGTTGAATTTGATAGTCATACAAAAAATTATTTGTCATATTATTTATTAAGGAAGAATCATTAATGAAAGCATGATAAGCTTTATCCCAATCACTTTTAATTGCTGTATCCCTGAACAATATTGCTTTATCTTCCTCCCTAAACGAAATTCTATTTAAAACAGTTGCATCGTTAAAGAGTTTGAAAACTTCTTTATGAGCGAAATAGAAATTCTCTAGTTTTTCTTCAGTAATATTTAATTTATCTTCAGCTAAAATTTTTTGTAATAGTAAGGAACCTGCAATCTTTTTCTCTGAATTTTTAATGAGATTTTTATATTCCTTTTTCTTTAAAATTTCTTCCTTGTTGGCTTCCTGAAATAATAATTCATCGGTAACCCAATTTCTTATAATTTCATTTTTGGTTAAATTATTTACTTTACTTGAATCCAATATAAAATTTAACTCTGCTTCTGTTAAGTATGTATTATTTACTTTTGCTACATATTTAACTTGTTCTGGCTCTCTTTTGCATCCGTAAACAAAAAAAATGCAACATAATAGGGATGCTAATAATTTTCTATTTAAATGCTTCACTTAAATTTTCTTGTAAAATAACTGGCTCATATTTTTTTTCTAACTTTCTAAGATATTCATTTTCTAAATTATGTGCCTGTATTTCTTGATAAGCAGCAGCAACCTCATTTTTGGCTTCTTTAAATGTTTTTTTATGTGCAGGAATTCTTTTATTTAGTCTGATTAGAGAATAACCACCATAATTTTGGTAAAGATCAGAAATTTCTCCGGGATTTTTTAGTGTAGATGCTTTTTTTGTAAGATCATTAAAATCAGCTCTTCTCATTCCCCAATTTCCACCCTTTTTTTTGAATCCACCTCTTTCAGTATATTTAGAAGCAAGAGTGTCAAAACTCTCTCCTTGTTTATATAATTTCAAATAATGTTTTAATAAAGAATCGCTTCTTGAAAAAATTTCAGTAAAATCAACACTATCAGGCCAAATATATTTATCTCTATTGGCGTTAAAAAAATCTTGAAGTTTTACGCTGTCAATTTTTATTTTATTCCAAACTTCTGTCTGTTGTATTTTAAAAACCAAGATCCCTTTTTTGTAATCTTTCATCAAATCAGCAAACTGAGGATTTAAATCTTCTAACCTTGAAGCTTCTAAATGTAATACTTTCTCATTACTTGCATTTTCAATTTCATTTGATAAAAAATTAGGTGTCATTTTCTTTTGTGAATTCTCTCGTTTGCTGTATATTATGTTTAAAACATCTTCGATGGTATATGATTTATCTTTAAATTTAAAAATTTCAAGTTTTTTTAATTTATCTAATTTATCATTAGTCTGACCAACCATTAAAGTGTCAGTTGTTTCAACTAATTTTACAAAGTTTGTTGTATTGAAACTATATTCATATTTAGGTTTCAATTTTTCAGCTAGTTTTTTTACTGCTTCATTGTATCTGTTTTTCTTAAATAGATCCGTAAGTTCTTGTTTATCTTCTTCATAGGTAGGTGTTTTAAGTTTACCGGTTAATTTTATAATATGATATCCATATTTTGTCATAACTATATCAGAGATATCCCCAACTTTTTTGAGATTAAAAACAGCTTCATCAAAAGGTCTTACCATTGTTCTGCGTTTGAAGAATCCCAAGTCCCCCCCTTTTTCCAAAGTGCCTATATCTCTTGAATATTTAGTAGCTAATTCAGCAAAATCGCCACCTGCTTTTAAACTATCCAAAATCATTATTGCTTGTTTATAAGCGTTTGCTGAATCAATTTTTCCATTATTTGAAAAACTTATTAAAATATGACTCGCACGAATTTCAGGGATTCTTAATCTTTTATCTGTTACTTTTATTATGTGATAACCATATTTAGTTTTAACAATATATGGATAAACTTCTCCTGGGTTTGTTTCATAAACAGCATTTTCAAAATCTAACGGTAAAAAACCTGCTGTAACATAAGATATATCTCCACCGTATAGAGCAGAATTATGGTCTTGTGAATATTTTTTTGCAAGTGTTACAAAATCAATTCCATCTTTTATACTTTTTAAAACAGTCTCAGCAAATTTAAAAGTTGAATCTTCTTTTCCCTTTTCAGGAATAAACATTATATGACTTACTCTATATTCCCATTTCCTTCTTTCATATAATTTTTTTGTTTCGGGTTCTATTATGTATTTTTCAATTAAATATCCAGATGAAATTTGTTCTTTGTATTCATTTAACTCATTAAGAATTTCCAGATCTTTATCAAAACCTTTCTCCTTTGCTTCTGCTAATTTTATTTTGTATTTAACATACAGATCTAAAAATTTTACATAGCTGGATAATGAATCTTTTTTAGCATTTTCAATCCCGCCTACATTCTTAGCGTAAGCAGCTTCAAATTCATCCAAAGAGATAGTGCTGCCTTTAAATTTTGCAACAATTATTTCATCTTTTTTTGATTGTGCCCACATAATATTGCTGGCAATAATTATTATCAGTAAAAATTTTGTGAGCTTTGAATACATATTCCTCTCTCTGCAAATTGTTTTGTTTTTCATATTTAATTTTTGAGTTGAAATAATTTGATTAATAACATTTAGTTTACACAAGTTTTATTTTACTCTTGTTCCAATTTTGATAGATTCGTCCACTGTTACGATCTTCAATTTACCCTCAGAATTTTCAGCCGCTAACAGCATGCCTTGAGATTCTAATCCCATAAGTTTAGCAGATTTTAAATTAGCTACAATTACAACCTTTTTTCCAATAATATCTTCTGAATTGTAATCTTTTGCAATTCCGGCAATTATCTGTCTTTTACCCGAATCAGTTTCTACTTGAATTTTCATTAGTTTTTGACTTTTTTCAACTTTCTCAGCTTCTAAAATTTGAGCTACTTTCAATTCAACTTTAAAAAAGTCATCAATTGAAATTAATCCATCTTCAGTTTTTGATTCTGAATTAGGTTTACCTAATTTTTCAACTTGTTTCTCGATCACTTCGTCCTCTATCTTATTAAATAGTATTTCAGATCTGTTTAATTTGTGTCCTGGCTTCAGATTCTCATAGCCGCATTTATCCCAATCAGTAGATTTAGTATTTAGCATATTGAACAATTTTTCTGATGAGTTTGGAATTACAGGATAAAATATTTCTGCCAATGTATAAATTAACTGCATGCAGACATAAAGAGTTGTTGCACATTTTTCTTTATGTTTTTTAACAGTTATCCAAGGCTCGGAATCATTAAAGTATTTATTTGCATCTCTTGCAAGCTGCATTGCTTCAAAAACACCGTCTTTAATTTTAAAAGTAGAAAATAATTCACCTACTTTTTTAGCACTTGCTTTTGAGCGGTCAAGCATTTCCTTATCAATTTTTTCTAATTTTCCTTTAGCGGGTACTTTGTCTTCAAAGTGCTTGCTTATAAATGTAAAAGTTCGGTTAATAAAATTTCCTAAAGTATCTGCAAGTTCGCTGTTGTTGCGGGCTTGAAAATCTTTCCAGTAAAAATCTGAATCTCTTGTCTCCGGCAGACTTGCTGCCAAAGTGTAGCGAAGAGGATCGGCAGGGAATATTTCCAGAAATTCGTGTACATCAATTCCCCAGTTTCTGCTTTTTGAAAATTTCTTGCCTTCAAAATTTAAGAACTCATTTGCAGGAACATTTTGCGGAAGTATATATTTATCTTTTTCGTTTTCATTCCACGCCATCAGCATAGCTGGGAAAACTATGCAGTGAAAAACAACATTGTCTTTCCCGATAAAAGCAATGTACTTTGTGTTTTTATTCTGCCAGTAATCTTTCCACAGATCTTTTTTTCCGACCTGTTTGGAATATTCTTTTGTAGCGGAAATATATCCCAAAACAGCTTCGAACCATACATACAAAACTTTTCCTTCTGCATTATCCAGCGGTACTTTTACTCCCCAATCCAGATCACGGGTAACCGCTCTTTCTTCAAGTCCGTTCTTGAACCAGCCTCTGCAATACTGAAGTACATTTTCTTTCCAGCCGTACTTTTTGTTCATTTCATTTATATATTTTTCCAATTTATGCTGATATTTACCGAGCGGGAAAAACCAATGCGAAGTTTCTTTTAAGACAGGAGTCTGACCTGAAATTTTACTTTTTGGATTTTTAAGTTCGTGAGGTTTGTAAAGAGCTCCGCAGTTCTCGCATTCATCGCTTCTTGCTTCTTCATTTCCGCAATTCGGACAGGTGCCTTCAACATATCTATCAGGTAAAAACATCTGTGCTTTTTCATCGTAGAACTGTTCTGTTTTTTTCTCGTTCAGTAATCCTTTTTTATAGAAATTTAAAAAGAATTCCTGAGCAGTTTTGTGGTGTTCGGGAAGACTTGTTCTTGAATAAATATCAAAGCTCATTCCAAATTTTTCAAATGCTTCTTTATTCAATTTGTGGTATCTGTCAATAATTACTTTGGGTGTAACTTTTTCTTTCTCGGCAGAAATTGTAATTGGAACGCCGTGCTCATCAGAGCCGCAGATGTACAGAACATCGTTACCTTTTAATCTGTTGTAACGCACATAGATATCTGCAGGCAGGTACGCGCCGCTTAAGTGACCCAAATGAATGGCTCCGTTTACATAGGGCAATGCAGATGTAACTAGTATTTTTTCTTTTCCCAAAATTTTTCCGTTTAAGCTAAAAACAAGTAACTAAATATAATGAATTTGGTGAGAAATTAGACAAATAATTAAAGTTATAAATAAAAATCAGACATAAATTGTAAAGATTATTTACATGTTCTGGCAATAAAATCAACAATTACTTTATCTTTTGAATTGAGTAGTTCCTTTGGTTTACCGTGAAAATAGATCTTTCCCTCATAGATCATAGCAACAGAAGAAGCTACTTTTTTTACGCTGTACATATCGTGTGTAACAACAACAGAGGTGACATTTAATTTTTCAGAGAGATCTTTTATCAGATTATCAATATTGTTAGACATAATAGGATCAAGCCCGGTGGTCGGCTCGTCGTAAAGTATATATTCAGGCACAGTAATTAATGCTCTTGCAAGGGCTGCTCTTTTTTTCATACCCCCGGAAAGGTCTGCCGGTTTTAATTTTTGTGTACCCTGAAGACCAACCAATTCTAATTTTTCTGCTACAAGATTTTCAATATCTTTTTCTGATATTTTGCTTTTGTTTTCAACAAGAGGGAGAGCAACATTTTCTTCAACAGTCATTGAATCAAAAAGTGCAGAGCCTTGAAAAAGAAAACCAAATTTTTTTCTTAATTGATAAAGTTGATTTGGTCCTAAAGTTGAAATGTCTTTGTCTTCAACTTTAACAACTCCTTTATCAGGCGAAAGCAGCCCGACAATGTGTTTAATCAAAACACTTTTACCGCATCCGCTGCTTCCAATAATAGCAATAGTCTCACCTGTATCAATTTTTAGATCAATTCCTTTTAGAACTTGTTTTTCGTCAAAGCTTTTATGCAGGTTTTCTATTTCTATCATATTAGGTTATAAAATATTATGCTTTAAAAATAGCTATTAAATTATTTAGATGGTTCTAATTTAGTTTTATCTTTTTTTAGACTTAAAATAAATGGCAAAGCAAGTAAGCCAAACAGACAAAGAATTTTAAATGTTAGAACCATTCCGAGTAAGTCACTTAAAACACCCACCAGAAAAACACAAATAGTATTTATCATAAACATAATTGTCATAAATACGCCATTTAAAAATGAAGGGCGTTCGGTTTTTAGTTCCATAATTATTGCCAGCAGAACAGGGTTGGCAGAAAGAATGAATAAACCAAGAACTATAAGAACGGGCATCATCCAGAAGTTGTTAGAAATTGTAAGCAGCCATAATAAAATGGGTGAACCTATTCCGATTATAAGAAGTGTATTTTTTCTGCCGATTTTATCGGAAAGTGTGCCCGAAAAAAAAGAACCCACTGATCCTGCTAATGAAATTACGGAAAGAGCTATCCCCGATAACCAAAGACTTTCACCTCTGACAGTTAAATAAGTCGGCAAAAATGCTCTTAAAGATCCCCGCATAAAAGAGAGAAATAAAATAGCAAATGTTAATACAATTAAAACACGAGAGTGCTCTTTTAAAGATTTAAATGCACTGAGTTCTTGTTTCTGATTTTTTAGTTTATCTGAGATTCTTATTTTTTTGAATCTTATGAAAAGAAAAAATGTAGCTAAAAATCCTACTATGATTAGTCTGTAAGTTCCTTCAAGACCCCAAATAGAAATAGCAGCCAAAATAACAATTGGTCCGACGGTTCTGCCAAATTCTCCGCCAAGCATAAAATAACTCATACCTTTTCCAATTTTAGTGCCGGCAATATCTTTAATCATAACTGGCGAGGGAACATGAAACATTGAAGCACTTATTCCGCTTACAAAAAGAAGTATAACAGCAATAGTGTAAGTTGGTGCTGCGCCTAAAACACTCATAACTATTGATGTTATTAATGGTGCTACAATAAGTAAATATCTTATGCTTATTTTATCAGCAATTATTCCTATTAAAGGATTAAGCAGGGAAGGGAAATTTCTTACACCGGAAAGAAATCCTGCAAGCGTGTAAGAAATGCTTAACTTTTCTATTAACAAAGGAAGTACAGGAGCTAAGAAACCAGAGAATGTATCATGAACAAAATGAGCTAATGAAATTGTTATGATATTTCCATGTTGGAATTTTTTCTTATCAGACATTATTATGCAAACAATAAAAAGTATTTATGAAAGTTTTAATATAAGGAAGAATTTAAATATTAATTGAACCAATAAGTTTTTTTGATCCAATATTCTTTTTCGGATGTGGTTTTATTGAATGCCTCCCACCTGGATTTATAAACAGCATTGACTACTTCCTCAATACATTCTTTACTTTGTGTAGTGTTCTCTAATATTTTATAATCTTGAGCGATACCATTTTCTCCAATCTTTATTTTTATTTTAACATATCCTTTAATATCTTCCCCTACCTTTTTGGGTAAAACTTCTAATGTTTGTTTAGGTTGATAACTGATAAATTTAATGTTGCTATTTAAGTTTACTTTTTCGTTTTTAACTAAATTTAATTTTGCAATAATTTCATCACTTAGGATATAATCTTCAGTCTCTTCAACAGGTATAAATATCTTGGGTAATTTAGGGTAGGCAATATTTTCATTTACTTGTTTAGTAGGCGGTATAGTAATTACATCACTCAAATCAAAAAGATTTTCAACTTTCATCTCCTTATTTTTATTTTCAATTGGAATAAAAGAAAATAATGAAATAAAGATTAAAAGAGAAAATATCAAACTTATCTTAAAGCCATATTGATGATTATATTTTTCTTTAGTCGTTTTCAATTAAATTATTGTTTATCCATTTAAAGTTTTTATTATTTGTTGAGATACTTTTGTTATTTGAATCAGTAATCTTAATTGTTAATAAATAATCACCACTATCGTAACTACTCATATCCAACATAAAATTAATTGATTGATTTTTATTTAATGTTCTATAATTAGTTGACAGAGTTATTGAATTATCATCTTCATCTTTTCCGAAAACTTTTAGAATTGAACCAAAGAATTTATTTATACTGCTTTTTTCTTCTATTTTTTTAATTGTCAACTTTTGTTCAAAGTTTGCAATACCACTTTCATTCAAATTTAGATTATATACTTCATAATAAATATTTATTTTATTTACATCTGAGAAAATAGAATAAGGATTTGGAAGAATATTAAAATTTCTTCTTTTTAATGTATAGTAATTCTCATTTTTAGTTGAAATATCCAAGGCTAGAACAATATCGCTTATTTCAAGATTTTCGTTACCGAATCTTTTAACTGTAATTTTATCACGATTAGCTGCAACACCTTTGTCAATATTACGCAAAACCTCTAAAGCTAAATATCCTGAATCAGGTGGTAGTTTTAACGCTAAAGAGTTAACTAATAAGCTGCTATCTTTTTCAATATTTACTAGTCCAGATTTTCTAAAATTACTTACAGTATCAACAACTGAATTTTTTAAGTTATAGTATAAATCACTGTAAAAAAATCCGGCAATATGGGGATAGATATAATTCCCATTTTTAATTAAAGTGTCATTTGCTGCCAGACCATAGCTAATATAAACATCAGTTTTTTCGGGATTGTTAAGATCTTTAAATTGAACAATATCATAAGGTATTTTAAATTTTGGACCATCAAATTTAGGATTATAAATCTCATTCCTTACATTTTTAACGTAGTTTGCAAATCTGTAGCTGTCACCTGCAAACTGAGAAACATATCTGCTTCCCGGAGTCGGAGTACTAAAGCGGAAATTACCATTCATAAAATCATCTGTAAAACCGAATACCATATCAGTGTAATACCAAACATCTGTTTTTAAATTAACCTGGGTTCTTCCACCAGCATTTATATGTGGACGAAATCTGACTCTGTTGATCGGTTCACCGTAACGAAGGTAAGTATCACCCCTGTCTGTTTTCCATCCAATCAAATTTTCATTTGGTAAACTGAATCTTAAATTTGCATAAGCTACACGCGAATAATGTTCAAGAATTCTTTCATTATATTTTGTAAGATAAAGCGGTTCTTTTATTTTCCAATATTCATCTATCAACTGCCTGAATTCTTTCTCGGTAAAATCTTTAATCTCATCTTTGAATATTGGTTTTATTAATTCTTTAACTGAGTTAAAAGTAAAATCCTCTCTCTCTTTTGGACTCATAAATTCCAAAGCTTTTTTATATTCGTTATAAGCTCTGCTGTTTTGTGAATTTTTGTAAAACAAAAGTCCCAAATAAAGATGAGGCAAATATTTTTTAGGTTCAAGTTCAGTTAATTTTTCTAATAGCGGAATTCCCTTTTCAGGTTTTCCCAAATCCTCGTACAATATTCCCAAGTGAAGAAGAGCCTGGGAATTTTCAGGATAATATTTTAATAGCGTTAAAAAATATTTTTCAGATTCTTCAAAATCTTCCAATGCAAATTCTTCATAACTCAGTTCAGGACTAAAAGGATCATCTTTAAATACTGATCTGTGATAATCATTAAATTCATTTTCTTTAAATCTTCCAAGCTGAAACAAAGCAATCACATTTATGGTGTCTATTTCTAATATTTCTTCATATTCCTTAAAAGCCATTCTGGTACTGAACGATTCCATTAACGCAGCTTTTAACAGGCGAATCTCAATATTTTTGGGTTCTCTGTAAATTGCATTTGTCAATAGTATTCTTGCTTTTGCCCTCCCGCTTATTGTTTTTTCAGAAATGTAAATTTTTGCAAGTTCAAATTCGGCTTTGCTGGTTTTATTTATGTCTAATGATTTCTTAAAATAATATTCACCTTTAACCAGATTACCTGATTTAACAAAATCTAAACCTGCTTTATAGAAATCTGCTGAAGTTGAATCTGTTCCGGTAAAACTAAACAGAAAAAAAGAATTGAAAAAAAAGAGAATAAATGTTTTTATAAAAAGTTTCATATAGCACTTAAGACAATCTTTGTGCTAAATTAACTTTTCCAAAGCTTCAAATCAATGATAAATAAATACCTTCGTTAAAAAAATCAGATCCAATTTTTTAGAAGAAGAGAAACTTTTTCTTTTAATATTTGAATTGTTAGATCAATGGTCTGCAGATGTGTTCTAAAAGCAAGCACGGCAATTCTGATTATAAATTTATTGTCAACATTTGTAGAAGAAAGAAATACTCTTCCGTCTTTGTGAATTTCTTTAATCAATAATTGATTGAATTTATTTGCATCACCTGTTTTTGGAATATATCTGAATGAAGCAACCGAAAGTTCTGGCTCAGGACCCATTTCAAAACCTTCTATTTTTTTAAGTTCTTCATAAAAATATCTTGTTAAAAGTAATTTTTCTTCCAGTCCCGCTCTAAATGGTTTTACGCCGTGAAGCATCAACGGAAGCCAAAGTCTTAATCCTCTAAAGTGTTTTGTAAGTTCCGGTGAAAGATCAGCAGGGGAGGGTTCTTCTTCTAATGCTACGGCATCCTGCAAATAATTAGCTTTATAATAATGTGCAGCATTTAATTTATTTTTATCTTTTACAATTACAACACCTAATCCGTAAGGCAGAAATAAACCTTTGTGAGGATCCATCACTAATGAATCAGCTTTTTCCATTCCTTTTAATCTTGGTCTGCCTGTTTCAGATAAAACAAAAAATGCTCCGTAAGCGCCGTCAATATGAAACCACATATTATTTAATTTTGCAATTTCTGCAATTTCATTTAAGGGATCTATAACTCCAAAATCTGTTGTACCTGCAGATGCAATTATAAGCCAGGGTATTTTTCCTTCTTTTTTATCTTTTTCTATTTCATTTTTTAATGCTTTGGGATTGATTCTATAATTTTCATCTAAACCGACAAAATTTAATTTACATTCATTTAATCCTGCAATTCTTATTGCTTTATCAATACAATGATGAACTTCTTTTGAAAGATAAATAACTGAGTTTGGTATTTGCTCTGCTTTTATTTTAAATGCATCTCTGGCAGTAACAATTGCAATTAGATTTGCTATGCTACCGCCGGAAGCTAAATTTCCAACTGTTTCTTTAGGGAAACCGACAATTTTTGCCATCCAGCGGATAAGAATATTTTCCATTCTGACTGCACCTGGACCTGCATAAAATAAACCGGCATATCTGTTGGTTATATCGGCAAGATAATCTCCAAGTGCTGAATTATAAAGTCCTCCTCCGGGTATGTAACCTAAATGTCCGCCGGAAGCAGGATTTAAATTTGGGAAGTCAACATTGTCTTTAAAGAGTGTTATTAATCTATCAATTTCTACAGGCTCTTCTGAAACGGGTACTTCCAATAAACCTTCACCTGTGTTATCAGATAAATTAAAAGCATTTATGTTATAAATGTTTTCAATAAAATCTTCTGTGTAGTCTACAATTTTTTCTCTTGTTTTTTTTCTTTCTTTTGTTGAAGGTTCAAGTTGTCTTGAAATGTTTTCAAGCTGCTGAATTTTATTTTTGATTTCGCTCATTATTTGGAGGATTGGTTATAAAAATTTAAAATAAAGTACGGAACAATTTAATTGAATTGTTAACAAAAAGATAAAATTAATAATTGAGATAAGTCTATTTCTTTTCAAACAAGGATAAGTATTTTCCGTAACCTTCTTTTTCCATATCCTCTTTCGGTATAAATCTAAGAGCAGCTGAATTTAGACAATAGCGTAAACCTGTGGGGCGTGGCCCGTCATCAAATACATGTCCTAAATGAGAATTTGCCAGTTTACTTCTAACTTCAATTCTGGTTTCATATAATTTATTATCAATATTTTCTTTAATAAATTCTTTATCAATAGGTTTTGTAAAAGATGGCCAGCCGGTTCCGGATTCAAATTTATCTGTTGAACTGAATAACGGTTCCCAGGAAACAACATCCACATAAATTCCTTCTTTATGATTGTTCCAGTATTTATTGTTAAAAGGAGGTTCTGTAGCTTCGTTTTGTGTAATCTCATATTGTAGAGGCGTTAATTTACTTTTTAATTCATCTTTTGAAGGCATTTTAAATTCTGTCTTTAATTTTTCTTTAATATCTTTTTTTCCCCATACTTTATTTAAATATTGATCTCTGCCTGAACCATTTCTGTAGCGATGATAATTTTCAGGATTTTTTTTGTAATAGTCCTGATGATATTCTTCTGCTTTATAAAAAATTTGTGCAGGTAAGATCTTTGTTACAATAGGCACACCAAATATACCTGATTTTTCCCATTCTTTTTTTGATTTTTCAGCTAACTTTTTTTGTTCATCAGAATGATAATAAATTGCTGTTGCATACTGCTTTCCTCTGTCAACAAATTGTCCTCCGTCGTCAGTGGGATCTATCTGATGCCAAAACACATCAAGCAGTTCTTCGTAAGACATTTTTTTTGGGTCATAGGTAATTTGTATTGACTCGTAGTGCCCTGTACCTCCAGATGAAACCTGATGATATGTTGGATTATCTACTTTTCCACCGGTATATCCGGATAGAACTTCTTTTACACCTTTAAGTTCTTCAAAAGGATGTTCCATACACCAGAAACATCCGCCGGCAAATGTAGCGATTTTATAGTTCTTGTTTTGGTTTTCCACTTGATTAGAATTCGTATTGCAAGCAGATACAATAAAAATTGTTATCAAAAAAAATATTACTTTGTTAATCCTATACATCGTTTTATCCTTATATAATTTTTTTATTTTATCCTAAGCCATTTATTATAGACCATCCTTTGTTTATCACTAACAATATCTAAATCTACAATATTAAATTTCTTTACAGTATTAACTTCCAGCTTTACTTTTATATTCATTAGTTTTCCATCTCTGGAAATCAGAAAATCCAAAACTGAATCAGCTGTTGAGTTTTTGATAATATTATCAAATAAATTTTTATCAACTCTGTAATTATTTACAGCAATTATTTCATCATCTACATTTAAACCGGAATTATAGGCAGGAGTTCCATTGATAACTCTTCTAATTATAAGTTTTCCTTCTTTTGTATATACAAGAGCACCAAGATTTTTATCATTAGAGTCAATATTTTGATCTATTATTTGTAATCCTGCATATCCCAGGAATTTATTGTAGTCAATTTGTTTTGTGTCGTTAACGTAATTATTGAAAAAATTATCCAGATTTTTTCCGGCTATTTCTTCCACTGCAGATTGAAATTCATCTTCGGTAAATCCTCTTTTTAATTTTTTATAGTATTTATTGTAAAGTAAACGAAGCACATCATCATAACTTTTGTTTCCGTTTGTAGAATTAATAATTTCCAGATCAAGAAGCATTCCCAAAACAGCTCCTTTTGAATAATAAGAAATTTCAGTATTGTAGCTGTTTTCATTACTTCTGTAAAATTTTATCCATGTATTATAACTTGACATTGCTGCTGATTGCACTTTGTTTCCCGGTTGATTTTCCAAGGAAGAAATTGAACCTTCAATTCTATTTAAATATTGATATGGTGTTAAAAATCCTGCCCTCAATAAAATTTGTCCGCTGTAATAAGAAGTTACTCCTTCCATTTCCCAAAGGAGTGTTGTATAATTATCATTTTGATAATCAAATGGACCTAATTGAATTGGTCTTATTCTTTTTACATTCCAAAGATGGAAATACTCGTGAGCAACCAATCCTAAAAAACTTCTTGATCTGTTTTCAGTATCATAACCCCATCTTCTAAATTGTAGTGTGGTTGAATTCAGATGTTCAAGTCCTCCGCCTCTGTTGCTTAAATTATGAACTATAAATGTATATTCTTTGTTGGGATTTTCTCCAACTACACTTGTTGCTGTCTCAACAATTTTTGCTATTTGTATTTTAAGTGAATCAATATTGTAATTGCCTTCTCCGTACATAACAATGTTGTGTAATACACCTGCAGCTGTAAATTGATAAACATATTGATTTCCTATTTCGATCGGTGAATCTGCAAGTATATCATAATTAGGTGAGTAGTATTCCCATTTTTTGCCTTTAATTTCTGATAATCCTGTGCTTACTTTTCCCCAATCTTTATATGGAACTACTTTTAATGTTGAAGGATGATCTTTAAAATCTTTTACATACATAAAAACACTTGTTCCATTTAAATAACCGTGGGAAGCATCCAAAAAACTTGTCCTTACAGATAATTCAAAAGAATATACTTTATAACTGATAGTTACATTTTTGTTTTTATTTAAATAAACCCTCCAGGTGTATTTGTTTATTTTTTCAAATAATAACGGATTATTTTGATTGTCATCAGCTTTAAAGAAAGAAACATTTTTTGCAAACTCTCTTATCAAATAAGAACCCGGCGCCCAAACAGGCATTAAAAAATCTATTACATCTTTATCATAATCAGTTACTTTCATTACCACTTCAAAATAATGTGTGTGTGGATTGCTCATAGAAAGTATGTACTCTATTTTAGTTTCTGTTTGAGAGAAAGACAGCGAAGAAATAAAAAGTATTATTAATAAAATTTTCGATAAATAATTTTTCATAAAACTCATTTATATTATTAATAGAATAAGGCTTAAAAATTTGATTGAATTTATTATAAAGCTAAAACTAAATCAATATAAAATACATTAACGGTAATAGTTTGATCTTAATACTTTATATTCAATTTCTTATAAATAAAACTCATTATCCAAGCGGGACCAATCAGCAGAAATTGCAAGTCTTTAAAGAAAGATGGTTTTTTGCCTTCAACTTTATGCCCGTAAAATTGACCAACCCAAGCCAAAGCAAAAATAATTATAGAAAATAACCAAAGTGGAATAATATCCAGTTTATAAATAAAATAATTTAGCCAGAGAGTGATAATAGATACAAAGATCATTCCAATTGCAATTGAAAATGATAATCTTAAATAAAAAAGAAAACTTAATATTATAACGAGTGAAGCAAGGCTGAAAAATACGCTGTCAATTTTTGTATTAACACCAAATATGTCAGGGAGAGAAACTAAAGAAAGTAAACCAATAAAACTAAAAAAGATTGTAGGTACACAAACAAAATGGAATAATTTATTTGTTGAATTTTGATGACTTTCTCCATATTCATCAAACCATTGGTTAATGGTTTTACTCATAGTCTTCTCATTTTAAATTGAATTCTTTTTTACTAACCTTTTACAAGTTAGTAAAAAATGTTGTTAATTGAACATAATGAGTTGCCAATGCTCTTTTAATTTAGTATTACAAACTGTACAATTGTAAGATAAATCCATTTGAATAATCCCATTATTAGGGTCAATAAAAAATTTCTTGTTAGTAAATTCATTAGGCCCCAGTATGTTTTGGTTTATTTCATAAGTGTCAAAAGAAAAAGGAAGTGAGGTTTTAATATTAGTTTTTGATACAATTAAATAATTGACCCTTTGAGATTCCCAAGAACGACCAATTTTAAGAGGGGAAATAATTTTAAAATATTCACTTAAATCATTTTTATAAATAAATAAAGTATCAACTGATTGTGTAATATATAAAGTCATATTACGATATTTGCTTTTAGAGTATTCTAAACTCCAAACATATGCTGATTTACCATTAGCAAGATACTTTTTTCATGAATTTGATATTACCAAGGTATCAATAGTAATAATATCATTTTGTTGCCAACTTGATTTTTCAGTATCAATTACTGAATAAACCCAAAACTCACCATGCATAAATGTTTGAGCAAGTGTTTGTTGTTCAGGACTTACATTTACAATATTATCATTGCATGATGATAAAAATAAAATATATGATAATAATAAAAATTTTAATTTCATTTTATTAATTAAAAATCTAATTAAATTTCCTTGCAATAACCATTGCAGCTTTTAATGCTTCAACTGTACCAGAATTTTGATTTAATGCTTCAAGATAAACAATATATATACCCATTCGCAACACATTGCCTTCATCATCAAGACCGTTAAATATTACAGAACCGTTTTGGCCTGAAGCTGTATTATTCTCAAGTGTTCTTACCAATCTACCCTGGCTGTCAAATATTTTTATTTTTACTTGTGCAATTGGCTGACTTAAATTATAAGAAATAATTGTAAAGTCTTCAAACCCGTCATTGTCAGGTGAAAACGGATTTTGAGAGATTGAAATATTGGATTGCGTTAATTTCAGATCGGTGTAAATGCTATTCTGTTTTCCCGGAGTTGCACTTAGCGGACTCACAGAAGTACTCCAGTTTTCTCCATCATTGCCGTTAATATTAGGATTTATTCTTTCTAAAGATCTGTTCTTTGTATCTGTAAAATTTTTGTTATTCCATTTATCAGAATAAACAACAGAATCAATTGTGTTGCCCAGGAAATCTTTAAGATGAATTAATTCATCTGTATTTGTAAGGCCTAAAGAAGAAGCATTAACTACTGTAACAATATCTTCAGAAGATAAATTATAGTTACTTATTATTGTTGAGTCAGCAGAAAGTAAAAAATATTTACCTGATGGAATTACTAAACTAGTTCGCGAAAGTTTATAATTATTGCTTTTCTCATCATATATTTCCCAACCGCCAATATTTACATCTTCTTTTGTATTATTATAAAATTCTATAAACTCTGTATTTCCTTCAGCAGGATCATACATAATTTCATTAATTATTAGTTGTCCTTTTGTGCCGGCAATAACATTGACTATTGAGTTTGAAACACCGGGTGTGCTGTGATTTACACTAAGAGAAGTTGTCCAGTTTGTGCTGTCATTTGTACTATTATTTAAAGAAATTCTTTCCAATGAAAAACCATTTCCACCACCCCAATCTGAATAATAAAGAATGCTGTCAATTATTGCATCTCGGAAATCATATACAATAATTCCATCTGAAGTATTACCAAGCGAACCGAAATTTACAAGCTTAACAGTTGAATTTACATTTGGATAAACAGAAAAAAATGTTGAGTCCTTTGTTAATACGATATATTCGTTTTCATTTAAAATCAGATCAGAGTTTGTAATAAAGTTTTTTGTCGGGGAGGGAAGCAAATCGCTCACAGACCAGTTTTTTAAATTTATAGATTTATTTGAATTATTAATTAATTCTATCCATTCAGGTTTCTCTGTTTCCGGTGCATACATTATTTCATTTATTACAATTGAGTTATGCGCAAACCCGGGTTCAATAGATGCTGCGATATAATTGTTAAGAGTATCTTCATCTTGAGTAAAAATAATATTGGCACTAACAAATACTTTTTGCTGCAGATCATTAATATCAGAAGAAGATGAAATATTAACAGAGTCCAGTCCGGTTAAATTTAATCCTTCTTCTGTTGAAAGAAGTTGATCAGGAATGTTATCAGAGTTTGTATCTATAGAAAACTGAACTGAGAAATTAGATGCACTATACTGACCTTTATTAATTACTTTTACTGATGGATTTACATTGTCACCTAAAACCGGATATCTTGGATCAAAGGAAATAGCTCCGGCTTTTAAGTCAAAATTTCTGTCTGCAATGCTGTTAATTCTTCCCGGTGTACTCATTTCATTATCTGTTGATGACGACCAATTAGTTTGGAGATTACTGCTTACTTCAAATTCTTTTCTTTCCAAAGAAAATCCGCCCGTACCGCCCCAATTGCTGTTATATAAAACAGAATCAATTGTTAAACCTCTATTATCTCGTAAAACAACACCATCTTGATCGTTGTTTAATCCCGGAAAATTTAAAACCATTATTTTAGATGCAATTGATTGATGGTATAGGGAAATGCTGGAATCTCTAGTAATTATTAAAAAAGATTTTGGTTGAATAAATATATTACCATTTATTGTTGCTGTTACCGGAGTTGCAAATCTATCAGTAATTGACCAGTCTGATAAATTAATAGAATCAGTTGAAGTATTATAAATTTCTATCCACTCAGGTTCACCGCCAACAGGTGTAAACATAATCTCGTTTACAACTATTGTTGAACGCGGAAAACCGGGAGAAATTGTTTTTTGTTTCCAGTTGTCAGTTGTGTCTTGATCAGTATTGAGTACTGCTCTAACTACAAATGTGTTATCATTTTGAATGTTGGTTATTGTTGTATTAAAAGATTCTGTTTTTGTCTCGCCTGCATTTATAGATAAATTTTGTTTTGTCTCAACAAGTGCGCCCGGCCAAATATCAGCGTTTGTCATATCATACAATTCTAGAGAATACTGCACATTATTTTTACCGGAATTATTTATCATTGCGGATATATTTACATTATCTTCTTTTAGTGGTTTAGCTGGGTTATAAATTATATCAGTAACTCCAATATTAAAATCTTTTTGAGTTAAGGAATTTATTAATCCAGGAGTTGCTCCATTTAAACTGGTTGATGTACCCCAATTAGATTGAAATGTAGAATTTATATCTGGTTCAATTCTCTCTAAAGATTTTCCATTTTCACCTCCCCATGATGAATTATAGGTTACGATGTCAATTCCTAGACCTAAAGAATCACTGAGTGCTATCTTATCACTGCTGTTATTTAATGATGGTAAATCAGTAATCACTAATAGATTGATTGAATTTTTATAAATTTTTAACAAAGATGAATCTGAACTGAAAACAGCAAAATTTTTCGGTGCTAAAATGAAATCATCATTCGTAATTTTTACTTTTGTTGAATTATCATGTATCTCCCAGCTTTTTAAATTAACTGAAGAATCACTTCGGTTGAATATCTCGATCCATTCACTTTGTCCGAGCTGTGGCGCATACATAATTTCATTTATAATTAGATTGTTATAAGTATTCGGTTCTCTTATAACTGAAAAGCTGTCAATGTTTTTGTTATTTGATACATCTTCGTCTAAAGGAAAATTAATTTTCGTAATAATATTATAATTACCCTCGGAGAGAGAGTTCATTTCAGTAAAAATAATAATAGAATCTGATTTTACAAGATTAGAATAATTTTGAGTAAAAAATATTTCGTTTGGGGTACCAATGTTGTCAAAGTTAGAATCGTTATAAAAATTAAAAGTAAAAGTTGAGGCTGTATTCCTTCCTATGTTTTTTATAATTGCTTTAAGAGAAATTCTATTTTCTTTACCTTCAAGTATGTATTCCGGTGAATGAGAAAAAAAAGTAATAGCTAAATCATAATCAAAAGGCGTTAATGAGTTTTTTATTCCCGGTGTTGCACCGTTTGTATTAATTGATGTTCCCCAATTACTTTGTTTGGTTGATGAATCATTAATATCAATTCTTTCAAGAGAATTTCCATTACTTCCTCCCCAGGATGGAGTGTAAATTATACTATCGATCAATATTCCTAATGAATCTTTAATTACAACAGCATCTCCTGAATTGTTTAAAGTAGGCATGTTACTAAAAGTAATAAGTTGAACGGGGACAGAAAAATTATTTAATACTGTAGAATCACCGCTTAAAATAATAAATGAATTAGTGGGAATAGAAATATCATTATTTGTTATTCTTACTTTTGTGTTATTATCTGAAAAACTCCATCCATTTAAATTAACCGATGAATCTGTTCTATTGTATAATTCCACCCATTCGGTTTTACCTGAAGATGGTGCATACATTATTTCATTAATTACTATATCATTAAACAAATGCTGAATAGGATAAACATTTAGTGAAATTATTTCGGAGTTATTTGTTGTGTCTTCGTCTTGAGTATAATTTACTTTTGCAATTAAATTAATTGCACCGGCACTTGGATTTGAAATTACTGTGTTAACAGATGTTGAATCACCCGATGCTAAATTTGTAAAAGATTGAGTAAATATTCTTTCAGATAAAGTTATAACAGAATCAAAATTTGTATCATTAAATATATCTATTGAATAACTGCCTGCAGTCTGAGTACCGGTGTTATTTGCAGTAGCAGAAATATTTATATCTTTTCCAACTAAATTAAGAGAAGGTGAAGAAGTAAAAGATGTTATACCTAAATTGAAGCTTAAAGGTGTTGCGGTATTTCTAAATCCGGGTGTCCCATTAGTTTGAGTTGAGTTTGTCCAATTTCCATTTGAATTATCTTTATTAGTTGTAATCTTTTCATCCGATATATTCTTTGAATTATTAGCAGAATAAGTATAGGTATCTAATGTATCACCGGAAACATTCATCAATGTTAGGTCTCTATTACTTGTGTTTGCCATTCCGGATGAACCAAATGTGTTATTATTTAATTTTAGAATTAATGCTGAGGCTGGTACAATTCCATTATAAATACCTGTTGCAAGATCATAATCACCTTCAAAAATTACTGCATAACTTTGAGGAGGAAGTAATGTACCAAATCCTGCCGAGATAATTATGTCAGCACTTGTTGTGTAATACTTAAATTTAAAATTATTTAGATCAAAAATATCTGTTGTAGATGTATTATAAAGTTCAATAAACTCACTGTTGGTAGAACTGCTTGTATAAAACATCACTTCATTAAATGTAATAGAAGTATCTGCTTGAGGGAAAAAATTAACTGTAAAGAGAAGTATAAATGAAAATATAATTTTCATAGAACCCCCAAAAATTTAATTTAATTATTTTTTTCTTACACTCATTCTTTTATCAGCAATATATTGAAACCATGAATCAGGTATTCTCTTTAAAAGACCTGTTAAAAATGTCATTTGCCATGGAAATTTAATTATACCTTTATTTTTTTTCAATCCCTTCAATATAATTTTACATGCTTCTTTTGTATCCATTAAAAATGGCATGGGAAAATCATTTTTATCTGTCATTGGAGTTTTAACAAATCCTGGATGTATATTTATAATATTCACATTAAATGGTTTGTATTCTGCTTTTAAACTTTCCAATAAAGAAGTAACAGCTGCTTTGCTTGAACAGTAAAAACCACTTACGGGAAAACCCCTTGCATCAGCAAGACTAGTAATTCCGGCAATAAATCCTGATCTTTGTTTTTTAAAAATTGGAAGTAGCTCATTTAAAAAATTAACAATTCCAAAATAATTTACGGCAAAAGTTTTTTCTGCAATTGTGGAATCAAAATTTGAGAAGGATTGTTTATATGAAACTCCTGAGTTTAAAATAGCTCCGTCTATTTGGTTAAATTTTTTAATTACTGATTCAACAGAATATTTTACTTGTTCTTTATCAGAGACATCACATTTAATCGCAAGTAATTCAGAACCATTATTTTCTATTTCTTGTTTTAATTCATTTAGGATTTCAATTCGTCGAGCAATTAAAACAAGTTTACATTTTTCTTTGGATAATAATAAAGCAAGCATTCTGCCAATTCCACTTGAAGCACCTGTAATTATTATTACTTTATCCCGAAATTCCATAATATATCAATCTATTATTAAGTATTAAAACTTAACATAATTAATAATTACAAATATGACAACAAATATATTAGTAGATTATTTTTGAAACTTTTCAATTTATCAACAAATCATTATCTTTCATCAAAAATTATTCCAATGTTTGAAGGCAGCAAAATAGTTATTAAAGATGTTCTAGTTAGAGAGGAAATTTTTTCTAAAAAATTTACTTGTGATCTTAATAAGTGCAAAGGCGCTTGCTGTACATTAAAAAGTGAGTTTGGCGCTCCATTACTTGAAGAAGAAATTTCACTAATTCAAGAAAATGTAGACAGCATTGAAGAATATTTATCAAAGGAACACATAAAAGAAATTAGAGAAAATGGTTTTTATGAAGAGAAACAAGGCGAGTTGATGGTAAGAAGTATTAATAACAGAGATTGTGTTTTTGTTTATTATGATAGGGATATTGCAAAATGCAGTATTGAAAAAGCATACCTGGAAAATAAATCTTCTTTTAAAAAACCAATTTCTTGTCACTTATTTCCTATTAGAATTTCTAATTTTGGAGGCGATGTTTTAAGATATGAAAAAATATCTGAATGCGATCCTGCCGAAATTAAAGGAAAAGAAACAAATAAATATGTTTATGAGTTTTGTGAAGAATCTTTAAAAAGAAATTACGGGGTTAATTGGTATTCATCATTAAAAGAAAAAGCAGGCAGATAAAATGTTATCATTAAACCAACGATTATCACAACAGCAACGACTTTCACCTCAGCAAATACAATATCAGAAATTATTACAGTTAAATACTCTTGCACTTGAGCAAAGAATAAAAACCGAATTGGAATTAAATCCAATTTTAGAAGAAGAGCTGAATATAATTCAAGATGAACAAAAAAACGATAATGAAAACGATGAGAATGAAGTTGATGAAAACAAAGACGACGAATTTGAAATTGAAGATTTCATGAATGATGAAAATGTAGATGATACAACATCGAACCAAAGTAAAGATGACGAAGATTATCATCCTATAACGCCCTCAAAAAAAACATTATATGAATTTCTGACTGATCAATTAAGATTATTAAACTTAAATGATGACCTATTTCTTTTAGGAGAAGAAATTATTGGAAATCTTAGTGAAGATGGTTATCTGAACAGATCTGTTGAAGATATTGTAAATGAATTAAGAATGTTTGAACATATTCAGGTAACAGATGAAGAAGCTATTAAATTATTAAAAACAATTCAAACTTTTGAACCGGTTGGAATTGCCGCAAGAGATCTGCAAGAATGTTTGCTTATTCAATTAAGAAATTTACCACACGATCAATATTATTCATTTTTAGCAGAAGAAATGCTGCGCGATTATTTTGAAGATTTTAAGAACAAACGATACGATGTTATAAAAGTTAAAATGAATCTGACTGATGAAACACTCAAAACTACTGTTGATTTAATTCAGAGTCTTAACCCAAAACCGGGCGAAGGAAATATTGATCAGGAGCAGATGAATCAAATTACTCCGGATTTTTTAATTGAAAAAGTTGAAGATAACTTTATTATTACGCTTAATGACAGAAGCGTTCCATCGGTTACAATAAATAAAACATATTTGGAAATGATAGATGGAAATAAAAAAACCAAAAAAACTAAACAAGCAAAAGAGACATATAAATTTTTAAAAGAAAAATTTGAATCAGCAAAATGGTTTATAGCATGCATTCAGCAAAGAAGAGAAACATTGATGAAAATAATGCAGTCAATTTTAGAAAACCAATATCAGTTTTTTGAGAAAGGTTCAAAATTTCTTAAGCCCATGATTTATAAAGACATTGCTGACGAAATTCAAATGGATATTTCAACAATAAGCCGTGTAGTTAACAATAAGTATGTTCAAAGTCCAATTGGAATTCACGAACTAAAATATTTTTTCAGTGAAGGATTGAGCACAGATTCCGGTGATGACATTTCCAATAAACATATTAAAGAATTATTAAAAGATCTGATCGACGGTGAAAGTAAAAAATCACCATTAAGCGATGAGAAACTAGCTGAAATGTTAAATGAAAAAGGAATACACATAGCAAGAAGAACTATTGCTAAATACAGAGAGCAATTAAGGATTCCTGTTGCGAGATTACGGAAAGAATTATAATGAAATTAGTTTTAGACGTAAGTCTGATTTTCATTCTATATATTTTATTCGGTTTTTCACATACCTTTTTATCTTCAAATAAAACTAAAATTTTTATAATTGAAAAATTTGGTAATTTAATTGCATTTTATAGACTGTTCTATAACATATTTTCTATTTTATTACTTTTAATAATTTTTGAAATTGCTCCACGCCCTGATGTAATTATTTATGATCTTAAAAGCCCTTTTGATTTTATTATTTTATTTCCTCAATTTTTAGGTCTAATCGGATTTTTTTGGTGCTTTAATTATTTATGCATTTCTGAGATAATTGGTTTTGCGCAGATAAAGAGATGGGTTAACAACGAATATGAAGCAGATGAGTTGGATGAAAGAACTACTCTGAACATTAATGGACCATATAAATTCATTCGTCATCCAATTTATTTCTTTTCGATGATATTTTTAATAGCTCGTCCAACAATGGATCTGTTTTATTTAATCTCGGTTTTTTGTGCAATGATCTATTTTTATATAGGTTCTATTTATGAAGAGAGAAAACTTGTAGAAAAATACGGTGAATTATATACTCAATATCAATCGTTTGTACCAAGAATATTACCGTTAAAAATTTTTAAACCATATAAAGTTGATAAAAATATTTAAATTATAATCAAAGTATTTAATATTATTCAGGAATTGGAGATCTATATGGAACTGACAATGCATGCTACAACTATTTTAGGAATAGTTCATAATGGTAAAGCTGCTCTTGGTGGTGACGGGCAAGTTACTTTGGGCAACACAGTTATGAAACATAATGCTGTTAAGATAAGATCCGTTGGTAACGGAAAAGTTTTATGTGGTTTTGCCGGTGCTACTGCCGATGCATTTACTCTTATGGAAAGATTTGAAGATAAACTTAAGCAGTATAGGGGAGATGTTGACCGAGCTGCAGTTGAACTTGCTAAAGATTGGAGGCAGGACAAATATTTAAGAAAATTAGAAGCAATGCTTGCTGTAATTGCTGATAATAAAGCATTGGTAATTTCAGGAAATGGTGATGTTATTGAGCCTGATGATCAGATTGTTTCAATCGGTTCAGGGGGAATGTATGCTTTGGCTGCTGCTAAAATGTTAAAACAATACAGCAAACTTTCTACAAAAGAAATTGTAAAAGAGTCGTTATTAACGGCTTCACAAATTTGTATTTATACAAATGATAAAATAAATGTTTTGGAATTAAAGAAATAAAATGGATTTATAATGGCAAACAATTCAAGTAAAGAACTAACACCTGTTCAAATAGTAAATGAATTAAACAAATATATCATTGGTCAGCACGAAGCTAAACGAGCCGTTTCTATTGCACTTAGAAACAGATGGAGAAGACAGCAGGTTTCAAGTCCGCTTAGAGAGGAAATTTCTCCTAATAACATTATTTTAATTGGACCGACAGGAGTTGGTAAAACTGAAATTTCAAGAAGATTGGCAAAACTTGCTAATGCTCCATTTATAAAGGTAGAAGCATCCAAATTTACAGAAGTCGGTTATGTTGGTAGAGATGTTGAATCAATGATTAGAGATCTTTCTGACTTTGCGGTAAACATGGTAAAAACTGAAAAGACACAAGAAGTGCAAGCAAAAGCAGAAGCATTGGCTGAGGATAGAATATTAGATATTCTAATTCCTCCAGTAAAAAGAACTGCACAAAAAGGTCAACAACAAACTCAGGAAAGTGAAAGTGTATCAAAGCAAGAAGAATTTGAAAATGAAAAGACACGTGAGTGGATGAAAAAGAAATTGCAAAAAGGTGAACTTGACGATAAAATGATTGAGTTTGATACTGCTGCAGCCAATAATATAGGAATGCAAATATTAGGTCCCTTTGGTATGGATGATATGGGGATTAATATAAATGAAATAATGGGCAACATAATGCCCAAGAAAAAGAAAAAGAAAAAAACTACAGTTGCCGATGCAAGAAAATTCTTGGCTCAGGAAGAAGCTCAAAAATTAATTGATATGGATGCAGTTCAAAGAGAAGCTGTTAAAAGAGTGGAAAATTCCGGAATAGTTGTAATAGATGAAATAGATAAAGTTGCAGGTGGGGGAAAAGGACAGGGACCTGATGTTTCCAGGGAAGGTGTGCAGAGAGATCTTCTTCCGATAGTTGAAGGTTCAAATGTAAACACAAAATACGGTGTTGTAAAAACAGATCACATTTTGTTTATTGCCTCGGGTGCTTTTCATATGTCAAAACCATCTGATTTGATTCCTGAACTTCAGGGTAGGTTTCCGATACGTGTTGAGTTAAACAGCTTAACCGAAGAAGATTTTGTTAAAATTTTAACTACACCAGAAAACGCACTTTTAAAACAATACATTGCATTATTAGAAACAGAGGGAGTAAATC
>Ga0210044_10002366_pt1 | contig 28120 bp, 24 predicted proteins | sample CryGey13umfilter_2_FD_183959 | JGI IMG/M metagenome (GOLD analysis project Ga0210044, IMG submission 183959) | Groundwater microbial communities from aquifer in Utah, USA - Crystal Geyser 4/9/14 3 um filter (SPAdes) (version 2) | ecosystem: Environmental > Aquatic > Deep subsurface >... | reverse complement strand
ATAATGTTTTTCCCTTTGAGTTACTTTGTGAAATCCTTTGAGATACTTCGTGGTAAAAAGGAATCAACCACAAAGGAACACTAAGTGCTCTAATTCACAAATACGGTGACATATTAATTCTCAATATTCAACACTCAATGTTCAATTTTCAATTGGTCACAAAACACATTGAGCATTGGAAATTGAATATTGAACATTAGGTTTTAGTATTAATATTATATGTCATAATATTTACGAATAGGAACACTAAGTTTTAATTTTTTATTTGTTCAATGTCTTTTACTTTATAGCCTGCTTTTTCTTCAATTGCCTTTTTCAATTGCTCGGGTCTTACCTTTGTCTTATCATATTTTACCTTTGCAACACCGGTCTCAAATGAAGAAGTTGCTGATAAAACTCCTTCTGTAGTTTGTAACGAGTAATCTATTGTGTGCTCACAACTTGTACATGTCATTCCCTCAATATTAATTTTTGCTTCAACAATATTTGCTGAATTAGGATTTGCAACTGCAGTATCTACATTTGGAAAAAATGCACCGGAATAATAAGGAAAAGAAAAGAGAGCACCTGAAACAATAAGTATTGTCCATAAAAACTTTTTTGAGTTTATAAATTTTGGTTTTTCGTCCTGTTCGCAATTGCATTCAATTTCCTTTTTTGGTTTATAAGCCTGATAAAATGCCGTACCGAGTGCAATTACCGAAAGTCCGATTAAATATGGACGCAAAGGCTCAAGCCAGGAAAATGTTGAAGCAATTCCTCCTATCCCCCCAAGTATTGCAAGTACCGGTGCAATGCAGCAAAGCGATGCAGCTACTGCTGCAAAAATTCCTACCCCAACCCATTTGTTCTCTTTTGATTTATTATTTTCCATTTTTAAACTCCGTTATTTACTTTTATCCGTCTTTGACGGATTTTTAATTTCAATTTTTTTCTTTTTACTTTTTTCTTTACTGAATTTATAATTAGTTTTGTTCATTACATCTGCAATAACTTTTTCAGAAGTTTTTTGGGGATCAAATTCTACTTTTGCAGAATTAGTTTTTAAGTCAACTTTATAATTCATAACTCCATCAATATCTTTCAGTTTGTTTTCAACATTTGTAACACATCCGCTGCAAGTCATCCCTTTTACTGAGAAAGTAGTTTTAGAAGTTTTGGATATTTCCTTTTTGTCCTTTGTCTGCGCATAATTTAAAGATGCAGTAAATGTAAGAGCAATAATTAAAACTATTAACTTTTTCATAATGTTTACCTTTTTTAATAAGTGCTTATTAAATCAAATTTATTTTGGACTTCCGGCAGTACAAAATATTGTGTAAGAATTTCTATGAAGAGTTTACTCTGTAGAGAGTAATAAACCGTTTGGGAATCTTTTCTGTATTTTACAATATGGTTGTCTTTTAATTTTCTTAAATGTTGGGATATAGCGGAATCGCTCATATCAAGAATTTCTGCTAAATCGCACACGCACAATTCTTTATGTGCATATAACAAGTAAACTATTTTTAACCTTACGGGATTACCAACTACATTTAGAAGGTCAGCTAAGGTATTTAAACCATCAAGCTGGTTTACATTCTTCTTTATTAACTCAAATTCTTTATCGTCAAAATGAGGACCTATACAATGCTGCCCTTCAACCAATATATCTTTTATTTTCATTTTTGTCTCCTAATATATTTTAGTAACTGCTAATATACTAAATTATATCTATTTGTCAAGTCCTTAAAAATTCATATTATTAGCACTATATTTGTTAAAATAATAATTTTTTATGCCTGAATTATCAAAACATAATCATAGCAATAATAGAGATATAGGTCCGATAAGACTTATAATTACCATAATCCTAAATTTTACAATTTCAATAACTGAAATTATTTGAGGTATTTTATCAGGCAGCTTGTCTCTTATTTCAGATGCACTTCATAATTTCAGCGATGGGATTGCTGTTATAATAAGCTACATTGCAATTAAACTAAACCGTAAGCCTAAAGATTATCAATATACTTTTGGTTATAAAAGGGCAGAAATAATTGCCGCAATATTTAATGCTTCTGTACTAATTGGAATTAGTTTGTACTTATTTTTTGAAGCATATAATCGATTTGTTAATCCCCAAGAAATTAAGGGAGGTTTGATGATAATTGTAGCCGGAATTGGACTGGTTGCAAATGTTATCGGAACTCTCCTATTAAAATCCGGCTCAAAAATTAATATGAACATTCGCTCGGCTTATTTACATCTTTTAAGTGATGCAATTTCCAGTATGGCTGTTATTGTTGGTGGTATCTTTATTTTTTTTTTACAATATTTATTGGATCGATTCTATACTTACTGTTTTAATATCTCTATATATAATTAGAGAAAGTTGGCAGATTGTTAAAGAAGCGTTGACTGTTTTAATGATGGCTGCGCCAACTAATATTTCTTTAATAGAAATTGAAAAAGCTATTACAGATTTGGAAGGAATTATAAATGTTCATCATATCCATTTTTGGAGAATAAACGAAAAAGATATTCACTTTGAAGCACACATAGAAGTTGAAGATATACTCGCCTCCCAGACAGAAAAGAAGATAGCTGAAATAGAAAAACTACTGCACGAAAAATTTGAGATAAATCATGTAACAATTCAGTTTGAAAGTGATCGTTGTTCAGAAAAAAGTTTGATTTAATAAAATTTGTATTAATTAAAATATTTCTGCAACTTTATATCCAATAATCTTTTGAATAATCAACATTTATATTTTTAATTAATGTTTATAAACCTTGTTAAGATTACTATAGCCACAATTGCATTATTAGCAATAATTATTTTTTTAATTCTACCAATAAATCTTCCTTATTCAATAGAAGTACCAGGTAAAGTTCTGCCCCAAAAAGAGTGGATTTTAAGTAAGACCGATAATGGGATGATTGTTACTCAGCTAATTAATAATATAACCGGTATTAACGAAGATTTTTTTGTAACACAATTTGAAAGAGGTGATGCAGTTCAGTTTGAATTTTTCAAAAGTGAAAATTACTTTTCTGTTTCCAAAAATGACACAATAGGAATTATTCACTCAAATGAAATTAACAGACGCTTAGTGCAATTGCAAGGTAAACTTGCAGAAACAAAAGCATCATTAAAATCTAACTTGACAGGCAATAAAAGTTCAATAATTAAAGCAGCAAAAGAAAAATTAGCTTTTGAAATAGAAAAATCAACAGAACAAAAAAAGATACTTGCAAGATTAAAAGCGATGCATGAAAAAAATCTGATCTCAACTGAAGAATATGAGATTGCACAAAATGAATCCAACTTAAATGACATAAATATTTCTATTGCTGAAGCTCAGTTTGAAGCAGTTAAGACCGGAGAGAAGCCTGAGCAAATCCAAATAATAAATTCCCAAATATTTTCTATTGAAAATGAAATAATCATATTGGAAAAACGGCTTAGAAATTTTATGATCATTTCTCCAATTGATGGGACTGTAAATCAAATAGCAAAAAATGATACTATTTTATTTGTTGCGGATACTAGCGGTTATGTAATAGTTATGCCTATTAATATTCGAGAAAAAGAATACCTAGCAAAAGATATATCCATTGATCTTCAATTGCCTTATAATAAAAACATAATTGAAGCAAAATATTTTGGGATGGATAATAAAGTTCAGATATTTAACCATACACAAGTTGTAATGATAAAAGCTATTGTGGACAAAAATAAATTGGGTTTTTTACCAGGAATGTATTTGCAATGTACTTTACACTTAGGATCTATATCTATTAAAGAAAGGATAAATAAAATTTTTAGAAGTATATTTTAATTAATGAATTACAGAAAAGAATTTAAATATTTAGTTCCGAATGAATTGCTTACACCAATAAGGAATGTATTAAAACCATTTATTCATTTGGATGATTTTGCTATGCAGAGAGATAAAAAAGAGTATACTGTAAGAAGTATTTATTACGATACAAAATCTATGCAATATTACTTTGAAAAAATTGAAGGTTACAAGATTAGAAAAAAAATAAGAATAAGGGGATATAATCAACTATTAGGAGAAAAAGTTGTGTTTTTGGAAATAAAAAGAAGGTATGAAAATTTTAATGCTAAAAACCGATCGCCTGTACTTTATGGAGACCTAGAAGAGTTGTTTGCAACAGGAAATATTGAAGACTTAGTACTTTCAAATAAAATATCTGATAAAAGAACCACTGATGGAAAAAGATTTTTTTTCAATATAATATCAAATTCACTCATACCAACGGTATTAGTAGTTTATGACAGAGAAGCTTTTTTCGGAAAATTAGACCGTAACATTAGAATAACTATTGATAAAAATATACGCTCGATGGGTTTCCCTACTTTAAAAGATCTATATAGGGAAGATATTCTAGTACCAACACATCCTAATTATTTTATTTTAGAGTTAAAATTTAATTTGGGGTTTCCGGAATGGCTACAGAGTATAGTATCTTTTTTTAAACTGAACAGGATAGCTGTATCAAAATATTCAACTTGTTTGGATATTCAAAAAAAATATGACCCACTTTTTAATCCAGATACTTATAAATTTCGTAATTCAGTTTTTATAAATTAAATGGAAAAAGTTTTTTATAATGTTACAAGAATTTGAAAATATAATAAATTATTCTCTATCAGTTGGTGAAGTAATAACTAATCTTCTTATTTCCTTTATCTGCGGTTTTATAATTTCAATTTTTTACAGAATTACTTATAAAGGTCCTGGTGCCCAACAATCATTTTTAAATTCTCTTGTAATACTTACAATGATCACTTCGGTAGTGATTATGGTAATTGGAAATAATTTAGCTCGAGCATTTGGATTGGTTGGTGCAATGTCTATTATAAGATTTAGAACAGCTGTAAAGGAAACAATTGACATCATTTATATTTTCTTTTCACTGGCTATTGGAATGGCGGCCGGAGTAGGTTTACCTTATGTAGCATTAACTAGCACAATTTTTATAGGTCTAATTTTGTCGGTACTTACAAAAGCTAATATTGTTGCCCCACCCAAAAGAGGATTCCTATTACAGTTTACATATTATTCTGATCTTGGCACAGAAGACCTGCCTTATCTAGACATTATAAATCAATATTGCCATAGCACAAAACTACTTAATGTAAAATCAATCGGTTCAGAAGATCATCTGGAACTTTCATATTATGTAAAAATTAAAAACCCAAAAATGAACTCTCAATTTGTGAAAGAATTAAAAAGTCTGGCCGGCACTAATCATGTAAATTTATATTTTGACGAAGAACAATTTTAATTTTTGTCTTTAAATCCCGTCTTACATTAATGTAACAGAATAATACAATTCCAGTTAAAGTGTTCCATTTCATCTAAATTAGGTAATAACTATCGACAAGCGGTAAAAATTGCCGATAAAAATGTTTGTTTTTGACCTGAAATCAGCTTCAATAAAACTTGTTAATGGCATAATAGTTGATTTTTATAATCAAAAATTTGGATCAACTATGAGAAAATATTTATTAATAACTTCAATTTTAACAATACTAATATTGCAAAGATCAATTTTTGCACAAAGTTTGGTTATCAATGAAGTTATGTTATTAAACACTATAACTCTTCAAGATGAAGATGGTGATTATCCGGATTGGATAGAAATTAAAAACATTTCTGCTTCATCTATTAATTTAAAAGGTTATGGATTATCAGATGACTCAATAAATGTATTTAGGTGGGTATTTTCAGATATGATTTTACCGGCAAATACATATTTAATAATTTATGCATCAGGTAAAAACAGAAATGTTGCTTCTTTCCCTTTACACACAAATTTTAAATTAAAATCATCTGGAACAGAAATATTTTTAACGGATTCTCTAGGGAATAGAATTGATGAAGTTACTACAAGCAGTTTAAATACAGATATTTCATACGGAAGAGACCCAAGTATAACTTCAATTTGGAAATATTTTAATACACCTACACCAGGTTGGGCAAACGGAACAGATGGATTTTTATTTGTAGCACAACAGCCACAGTTTAATAATAAAGGTGGATTTTATTCTTCATCAGTATCATTAAATTTGTCAACTACATCACCGCAAGCTACAATTTATTATTCAAAAGATGGGTCAGAACCTACAATAAGTTCAACTACATACACTTCAACTATAACTATTGACAGCAATACAGTTATAAGAGCAAGAACTTTTGGTACAAATCTGTTACCGAGTGAAATAATTACTCATACATACATTATTAATAAATCTACAATATTACCAATAGTTTCTATTAGCACTGATCCTAAAAATTTGTGGGATAACAACTCTGGTATTTTTGTAATGGGCGATAGTGCTGATCCGGTTACACCATTTAAAGGAGCAAACTTCTGGAAAGATTGGGAAAAACCAATTCATATTGAAATGTACGAACCCAACGGAAGTTTAGGGTTTAGCATTGATGCAGGTACAAAAGTATTTGGAGGCTACAGTCGTTCTTATGCACAAAAGTCTCTTAAAATTTTACCAAATGATAAATACGGAATAGATAATATTCCTTATCAAGTATTTCCAGAAAGATCAGAAAAAAGTTATAAATCTATAGTGCTTAGGAACAGTGGTCAAGATTGGGAATATACAATGTTAAGAGATGCTTTCATTCAAAGTCTTGTTACTGGATTAGGGATTGGAACACAAGAATACAGACCTGCAGTACTTTATATCAATGGTGCTTATTGGGGAATTCAAAACATTAGAGAACACTTGAACGAAGATTATATTAAAGACCACTATAATGTTGATAAAACAAATTTAGATCTATTAAAATTAGATTGGGAAGTAATTGAAGGAAGTGATGCTGATTATATAGCTATGCAGAATTTTATTAAGAATAATGATCTTAGTATTCAAGCAAATTATGATTCTGCTAAATCATTAATAGATATTGATAATTATATAAATTATATAACTTCAGAAATTTATTTGGATAATACAGATTGGCCTGGAAGTAATATTGAATTTTGGAAAGCAAAGACCCCAGGAAGTAAATGGAGATGGCTGCTTTATGATACAGATTATGGATTTGGTTTGTACGATGGAAGAGATGGAAGTAATAATACTTTAGCTATGGCTACAACTGCAAACGGACCTAAATGGCCAAATCCTGATTGGTCAACTTTTTTACTTATAAATTTATTTAAAAGCTTAGAATTCAGAAATGAATTTATAAATAGATTTGCAGATTTTGCTAATTCAAGATTTCGCGCTGATTCAGTAAATGCCAGTTTAACAGTATTTGTTAATAGAATTCAACAGGAAATTCCTAAGCATCTGCAAAGATGGGGGACTGGTACAGTAACAGAATGGAATAACAGAATTGATCAAATGAGAACTTTTGCAAATAACAGAATAAGTTTTGTTAAATCTCATATAAATCAAAAATTTGGACTCAGTGGTAACTATTCTGTTAATCTTAATATAGGAACAATTGGATCAGGAAGAATAAAAATAAATTCTTTAAAAATCGATAACTATCCTTGGACAGGTTCATATTTTAACAATGTACCCATTACATTGGAAGCTCTTCCATACGCAGGCTATCATTTTGTAAGATGGGACGGAATTCAATCTTCTAACAACGAAATAATAACAATTGATGCAAATAATAATCTAAATATAACTGCTGTATTTGAATTAGATACAGACTTACTTTCCAATGATATCATTATAAACGAAATTAATTATAATTCTTCCCCAACTTTTAATACAAAGGATTGGGTTGAGCTGTATAATAAATCTAATAAATCAATTGATTTATCTGGATGGGTTATTAAAGACAGTGATTCAAATCATACTTTTATTCTCCCAGATGGAATTTCAATAAATCCAGGAGAGTACATTGTTATTGCAGAAGATACTTCCGCATTAAAATCCTTAGTGCCTAATGTAAAGAATTTAATTGGAAATCTATCTTTCGGCCTAAGCAGTACTGGTGAAGTAATAAAATTATTTAATAATAATATTGTACTTGTTGATTCTGTTGAATATAATGATAAATTCCCTTGGCCAACTGAAGCAGATGGAAACGGTTCATCATTGGAATTAAAAAGCCCTGAATTAAGTAATATCGTCCCTCAAAACTGGCAAGCTTCAGTTGATAATGGTTCGCCTGGTAAATCAAATGATTTAACTACCGGAGTAGATGATAACAAATCAGTTAATATTCCTAATACATATAAATTGGAACAGAATTATCCAAATCCATTTAATCCAGTAACGAATATTAATTTTACAGTAATTGATAACAACTTAACTACTCTAAAAATATATGATGTGCTTGGTAAAGAAGTAAAAACTTTAGTTAATGAAGTATTACCTAAAGGATTTTACAATATTCAATTTAACGCAATTGGTCTGGCAAGCGGAGTGTATATTTACAGGCTCATTTCAGGAAACTTTATAAGCAGTAAAAAATTGATATTGATGAAATAAAAAAGTAGATGATATCTTTTTATAGATATCATCTCAATTAATAAAAAATAATTTTTTGATTATAAAATATTAATTTCCAAGAAGTAAAAAATTATTCTTATTGCTTTGCTATACCAATTACCCCACAACCTGCTCTAGGTCCAGCTGCACCTGTAGGTTGTGTATGTAAATCATCCTCACCTTCGTGTATAATAACTGCTCTGCCAATAATAGAATGTTGTCCCCCAAAGTTTAGAGAAGAATCTATAAATTCAAATTCAACATTCCCATAAACATCAGCAATAATATTACCCAGATCCCCAACATGTCTTACATTGTCCATTGGTCCACCGTGGTTAATGTTTTCAGGATTAAAATGTCCGCCAGCACTTGTTCCATCAACAGCACTACAATCTCCATATTCGTGAATGTGAAAACCGTGTTTACCTGATTTTAACCCATGGATATTTGCAACAACTTTAATTCCGTTTTCTACTTTTGAAAATATTATTAATCCATGGGCTTTATGCCCCTTGGTTGGTTGTATTACACAAACAGCTTTTGTAATCTGTTCTTTCATCATTTTGTCTTTTATTTTACTTTTCATTTGTTGTGGATAAGAGCAAATAGTTAGAAAAGTTAAAATTAAAAATGTGAGCAATAAAATATTATATTTAAACTTCATATCAATCTCCGGAAAATATTAAATTAATTAAAGTAGTCTATATTAACCTTAATTAATTTTAGGTAAGATTCAACATAAAAGATATATTTAAATATATTATTAAGGGGAATAAGAACCGTCAACATCGCCTGAAGCTAAAGATTTAATATCCAAAGTTACATTCTGATTAGAGATTGTAATATTTGTTGGCGAGTCATAAGCCCATTCAGATATTTGGAATGAAGTAATTTGCCCTGTAAATCTTCTTGCTATTAATAAAGCATCTGTACTGTTTATGCTACCGTCATTATTTACATCACCTGCTTTCTTTTGTAAGTCATTAAAAGTTTCAAGTGATGCAAAAACTCTTGCTGTTTTTAAGGCATCAGTTGCATTAACACCACCCCAAGCATTTGTAGTTGTAAAACTAATCTGATATGTGCCGGGTAAAAGATTACTAAACAAATATTCACCTGATGAATTAGTAGGAACTTCAAATGTATTATTAGCAGATATTAATTTTACAGTTACATTTTGTAAAGGTGAATTTGTTGAATTATTATAAAGTACTTTTCCACTAAATGTGTAATAAGTAATATCCTGATTAAATGTAGCTGATATGCTATGATTAGCAGTAACATTTGAAAATGTATAATTCTGTCCTGAGGGAGTTGTTATGGTTGTAGGATTATTATCAACAGTAATTGTCTCAATTATATATCCTGCATTAGGAGTAATAGTAAATGTTTTATCACTTCCGTGATTTACTTTTACTGAACCACTAGGATCTATTGTTCCGTTTGCTGAAGCACTAGCAGTTATAGTATATTGTTTTACTTTAAAACTTGCTGAAATTGTATGATTTGAATTTATATTGTTAAAATCATAAATCTGTCCCGTTGGTGAATTAACATTTATAGAATTACCATCTACTAAAATTTTATCAATTACATATCCTGTTGATGGTGTAACGGTAAAACTTCTATCCCCCGCATAATTAACTAAGATAGAATCACTTGGAGTAATTGTACCATTTGCAGAAGCACTTGCTGTTATAATAAATTGTTTTACTTTAAATGTAACTGAAATTGAGTGATTAACTGTAACATTTGTAAATGTATAAGTCTGTCCTTCAGGATTTGTAACTGCTTCTTGATTACCATCGACAGTAATACTTTCAATTATAAAGCCCGTATTAGGTGTTATTGTAAAATTCTTGCTATCACCTTGATTTACTAAAGTACTTCCTAAAGGTGAAATGCTTCCATTTGTCCCAGCAGTAGAAGTTATAGTATATATACTTGCGGAATTTTCTATAATTAAATTACTACCTGTAATATCAATATTTGTTCTAACATAATATGTTTCATTTACTGTAAAAGGAGTTAATGTTTTATTAACATTATTTTGAGTAAAGATTACTTCACTCCAATTATTTGGAATTGCAATATCAATTGTTAAAGGATAATTATAAATATTATCATCTAAATTATCACCAACATCAATTGTAATTTTATTTGAAGTACTAGAAATTATATTGAAATAAAAATTATCTCTTTCTTCCATATATCTGTTAACATTACCAATTGTCTCAACCCAAACATCATTATTATCTGATTTAACTTTTAACCATTGTGCTAAGTCAGTAAGCCATTCGTTAGAAATTGGGTAATAATAACCATTGTTAATAGCATCTTGTAATTCTGAATATGGTATAACTTCGTGACCTTGAAAAATTGTCCACTTACCATCATTAATTGAATTTTCGGTGAAGGATTTATAGTCTTCTAATTCATCATTATCATCTGATAATGAATTACGGGGTAAATTAAATTCAGGTTGTTTGCTAGTTAAACTATACCATTGCATAGCATTTAATGAAGAAGAATTGGGTTGGGAACCTATTGCTCTACCATTTTTAAAATATAATTTTGTAACATTATCAATAGTAGTATTATGTTCTGTATATGGATAAGCAAATGATATTACAGGTGTTCCAACTTTTTGTTCAATTAATGTTTTTGATTGATATAATTCATATGTAATAGTACCAGGTGTATTTTCGTCCCCTACAGAAAGATTCTTTAAATGAGGATGTTCCATTGTATGTGCGGCCATTTCGTGACCTTCGGCTCCCATCTGTGAAAATTGCCACCATAAACCATATCTCCATTCAGGCTCTGAATCGTGAATAGAACCTGCTAAAAGAAAAAATGTGCCTTTAAAACCATATTGATCTAATATAGGTCCTGTATTTGTATAATGTGACATAAAAGCATCGTCAAAAGAAAATGAAAAAGCTGATTTTTTATCATTGGCCCATTTTTTAACAAAAATATCTCCAACAGTTGTTGTATTGGATTTAGTTAATTCTAAATTTTGATTAATTCCACCATCTTGAGCCATCAGATTTGAATTGATCAAAAAGAAAGTTGATAAGAATAAAATATTTATCTTGCACAAAAGTAGATTAGTTGATTTTTTCATAATTATAGCACATTTATGTATTAAATTGAGAATTCTATATCATTGGTACACTATTGTTAAACTTAATTCTAAGTTTTTCTTCGTTTTTTTAATATTTTAAAACTTTTAGTTCCATAGTTAACATATTTACACAAGAAACAAGCCAAAGAGTTTAACAGTTTTAACTTGAGACTGAAGGTATAATTTACTTGTAAAATGTACATTCTTGAGATATTAGGAATTTGTAAAAAGTAAGGTTTTAGCAACAATAAAACATATTTATACCTGGCATCAAACTTGTTCCTTAATTCTATTAAAATATTGAAAGGATCAATAATGCATTTAGATTTATTTATGTCAAGCATAGAAACAATTGCCTTAATTTTTACAGGAGTTGTTTTATATTTAGAGTTTTTTGTAGAAGATCAAGATTTTTAATAAAAAGGAAAAATTATGAATTTATTTTTTATTTTGGGTCTATCATTAGGTATTAGAATTGCCTACTCAGGATCAAAAAAAATATATAAATACAATAAAGAAAGGAAAGAATTAGATCAGTTATTTATATAACTGATTACTTCCATTTTTAGCTCTTTCTACTTTTTTATTTTAAATAATATTATATATCTTTAAGTATAAACACTAACTGATTTTATATTTGAAGATATACTTACCTGATATTTTTACTTTTCATTACTTTACCTTAATTCAAAGGAATTTTTTTACAATTAATACTTGGAGGAAATATGTTTAAAGGGCACCCCAAAGGACTCTTTGTTCTATTCTTCACAGAAATGTGGGAACGATTTGGCTTCTACACAATGCTTGCAATTTTTGTTTATTACATGCAAGAAAATTTTGGCTGGGATGCTACGCAAGCTACTAATGTTTACGGTTTATTTCTTGCGGGAGTCTATATTACACCACTGCTAGGTGGATGGATTGCTGATAATTTTTTGGGTTACGGAAAAACAATTACACTTGGTGCAATTGTAATGGGCTTAGGCTATGCATTAATGGCAGTGCCTACTGATTCCCCAGCTACTTTATACATTGCATTATCAATTGTAGCAATTGGAAATGGTTTATTCAAAGCAAACATTTCTGTATTAGTTGGTAATTTATATTCACATTCTAGCGGATCTTTAAAAGATGCGGGCTATAATATCTTTTATATGGGCATAAACATTGGCGCTTTCTATGCACCTTTTGCCGCTTCAGGAATAAAACAATACTTCATCGATAACTTTGGCGCTTCTTTGGCCAATGGTTATAATGCAGCATTTGGTGTAGCTGCAGTCGGTATGATATTTTCTTTGTTAATATTTCTAATATTTAAAAACAAATATAAAGATGCCGATTATCAAGCAAGGAAAACAGTAAAAGAAGACAAGGATCTTCAACTTTCTAAAGAACAGGAAAAAGAAAGAATAATTGCTTTACTAACAATTTTTGCTATTGTAATATTTTTCTGGATGGCATTTCATCAGAATGGAGCTGCACTTTCTTTATTTGCCAGAGATTATACAGACATTGCAGTTGGTAAATTTACATATGTACTATTTGATGTAATAGGATTGCATGCTTTACTTGCTGTATTATTAGGAGGAGCTGTATTGATCAGTAAAAAATCATCTTCAAAAGCTAAAGGTATTGGGGGTGGTTTTGCAGCAGTAGGATTAGCTGTTTTAATTTATAAATTATCTACAACTACAGGAAACAGTACAATTGCACCTGAACAATTTCAATCATTCAATCCAATGTTTATTGTTTTACTTACTCCTATCATAGTTGCTTACTTTGCATTCCTTAATAGAAAAGGAAAAGAACCTTCTTCACCGGCTAAGATTGGAATAGGAATGATTATAACAGGACTTGCATATATAATAATGATTGTTGCATCTCAAGGTTTAATGTCTGTTGAAGCACTTGGAGGACAAGGTTCAACTGTTACCGTTAGTCCTTATTATTTACTTGCAACTTATTTTACATTAACAATTGCAGAATTGCATTTAAGTCCGATGGGACTTTCATTCGTTTCAAAAGTTGCACCGCCAAAGATGAAAGGTTTAATGATGGGTGGATGGTTTGGAGCTACGGCAATTGGTAATTATTTAGCCGGATTTGTCGGCAGGTTCTATCAACATTGGGAGCTTTGGCAATTCTTCCTCTTACTTGTAATAACTTCGTTTATTGCAGCGCTTCTCTTAAAAGTATTTTTGAAAAAACTGAATCACGCTACAAGATAAATATCAGGCGGCTTTTTAGCCGCCTTTTTTTTGTAATTATCTATTAACCCAGCTATATAAAATGTTTTATAAAAACATTTTATGAGAGGCCTTCGGCAAAAAATATCTGTCAATTTTGGTATTTTGTTTTATATGGTTAGAAAAATTATTCATATTGATATGGATGCTTTTTTTGCATCCGTGGAACAAAGAGACCATCCAGAATACAGAGGCAAACCGATTGCAGTAGGGTATTCAGGAAACCGAGGTGTTGTTATGACTGCAAGCTATGAAGCCAGAAAATTTGGTGTACATTCAGCAATGTCTTCAAAATATGCAATTAAACTCTGCCCAAATTTAATTTTTGTTTCTTCTAATTTTGGGAACTATAGTGCAGCTTCAAAAAAAATGAGAGAAATATTTTTTCGTTATACTGATTTAGTTGAACCAATTTCAATAGATGAAGCTTTTTTAGATGTAACTGAGAACAAACTTAATATTCAATCTGCGACGAAAATTGCTAAAAAAATAAAACAAGACATTAAAGACGAATTAAATTTAACCGCAACAGCCGGTGTATCGATTAATAAATTCTTGGCGAAGGTTGCTTCAGGCATAAATAAACCTGACGGACTGAATGTGATAAAGCCAGAAGTCACTGAAAAATTCATAGATCAATTACCAATAAAAAAAATACCCGGAATAGGTAAGGTTACACAAAAGAAGTTTGAAGAATTGGGCATTATTCTAGGTAAAGATCTTAAAAAACTAGAATTGGACTTTTTAATCAAAAGATTTGGCAAGTCAGGTAAATATTTTTACAATGTTGTAAGATGTATAGATAATAACCCTGTAAAAACTACAAGAAACAGAAAATCAATTGGTGCTGAACTTACTTTTAGTGAAGACATTAAGGATATTGGAGAAATGTTATTTAAACTTGAAGAAATTGCTGCTTCTGTTGAAAGGAGAATGAAAAAAATAGATTCCTATGGTAAGACCATTTCAATAAAAATTAAATATCACGATTTCAAACAAATAACAAGAAGCAGAACTTTAAAAGAAGAAGTAAAAACAAAAAACGAATTATTCAATATTGCAAAAGAGCTTTTTTCTAATAATGATGTAGAAAAAAGACCAGTTAGATTACTGGGAATTTATCTTTCAAATTTAGATACTTATAAAGAAGAAAAAGAATCAAAACAGATGAAGTTAAATCTATTTGATTCTTAACTCTGTTTACTCGGTGGTTATTATATACCTAACTTACCTGAGAGAACAAAGAGAAAGAAGAGAACAATAACTAAAAGATATTAATCAAAATTTCTTTCTTAATTAAATAAGATTTTTATTAAATTGTTAATAGCACTTCGACATTTAATAAACAATTGGGCTGCTATGAAAAAAATAATGTTTATTGTTTTATTGTTTTCTGTTCTAATTTCCCCACAGAACAACAAACAACTTTCAGATTTTGCACACGATTTTTTTGCTTGGAGGACAATTTCACAACCTGTAACAGGCGATGATATACCTCGTATTGAAAAACTTGAGCTTTGGGTTCCAAATTATTCTCCTGAATCGTTAAAAATTTATAAAGCAAAATATATTGAATTTAAAAATCGTCTTACTGCAATACCAATAATAAACTGGACTCTTTCAGATAGTGTTGATTATCTTTTATTACGATCTGCTGTTGAGAGAGTGAATTGGGAAATAAATGTTTTAAAGTTACCTGAAAGTCATCCGGAATTTTATGTTTCACAAACAATTGGCAGCCTTTTCGATTTATTACTCATCTCATCTCCTTTTACTGAACAAAGAGCTAAAAATTATTTGGCAAGGCTTGATGCAATCCCAAAAACAGTTGAACATGCAAAAAAGAATTTAACCTCTCCAATAAAACCTTTTGCACAAATAGCTGTTTTTATGTTAAAAAACATTAGAGAGAAATTAAATAAAACTGCCGATGAGTTGGAGAAAATATATCCTGATCTTTGGAAAGGAAGGCTCAATAAATTTTCTGCTGATGCTTCAAGAGCTTTGGAAAACTATTCAGAATGGTTAACAAAAAAATTACCTACCATGACAGAAAATTTTAATGTTGGCAGAGATAATTACAACTATTTCCTAAGAAACATCGCTCTTGTTCCCTATTCACCTGAAGAGCTTTTAAGAATGGGAAAACAGGAATGGGAACGAGCAGTTGCATTTGATACTTATGAAAAATTAAGAAATGCTAATATACCAGAAGATAAAATTTTTAACTCAATGGAAGAGCAAATTGCACAAGAAAAAATAGATGAATTAGAAATAAGAAAATTTCTGGAAGGAAAAAATATTTTAACTATACCGGTATGGACACAGCATTATCTGTTAAAAGAATTTCCTGAATATTTAAAACCATTAAATTTTCTTGGAGTAAATGATGACCTTACTTCAATATCTAGATCAAATGAAAATGCATACAGATATATTACAAAACCATCTAAGGATATGGGATTCTTTCAGAGATCAGCAGCGATTGATCCGAGACCACTGATGATACACGAAGGAATGCCGGGACATTATTTTCAATTAATCTTGTCTAGTAAAAATCCTAATTTTATAAGACAGCATTACTTTGATTCAAATTCTAATGAAGGTATAGGATTTTATGTTGAAGAGGTAATGCTTCAATTAGGGCTCTTTGATAACAAACCTCACACAAGAGAAATCATTTACAGCTATATGCGTCTAAGAGCACTTCGTGTTGATGTTGACATAAATCTGGCATTGGGTAATTATTCAATTAATGATGCCGGAAATTATTTAGAAAAAACTGTCCCAATGGATAAAGCCACTGCAGACGCAGAAGCTATGTTTTTTGCTTTGGCCCCAGGACAAGCAATAACATATCAAATAGGAAAAATTCAAATATTGAAATTGATAAGTGATGCCAAGATAAAACTGGGCGATAAGTTCAGTTTAAAAAATTACCATGATTATATGATGATAAACGGAAATGTACCAATTGCTTTGCAAAGGTGGGAGTATCTTGGTTTGAAAGATGAGATAAATACATTATGGAAATAAAACCAATTGTCATTTCGGTTTGAACGAAGCGAAATACAGAAATCTCATTATAATTGTTTACTAAAAAGATGCCGTGACAAGCACGGTATGACAAATGAATATTAAATATAGAAGGAGTACATTGTGCACATTAAAAATATAATTACTTTTTTAACAATATTGTTATTTGTTTCTCCAATTATTCCCCAACAAAAACAACCACTTACCTTAAATGATATTTTTGCTTCTAATGTATTAAGAACAACACCAATTAGAAATATTCAATGGCGGCCTGATAGCAAAGCATTCACTTTTACAAAGAGGAATTCAGATAAAAACTTTTTAGATATTTATAAGCACAATATAAAAACTGGACATGAATCCATGCTAATTAGTGGAAGCGAATTGGTTTATAAATCAGAAAGAATAAAAATGAGTAGTTACAGTTGGACGGCTGACGGAATATTTTTGTTGATAGAGGGACCTGTAAAATCAATTTGGCGTCACTCAACCCAGGCTCCTTTTTATTTGCTAAATGTAAATACAAAACAAATCTCAGCTTTGGCAAATAATAACCCTCATCTCAGAAATGTAAAACTATCACCAGACGGCAAGTATGTAGGTTTTGTTAGAGACCATAATATTTTTGTAGTTGATTTATCAACCGGTAAAGAAAAAGCTATTACAAATAATGGAACGGACAATATACTGAATGGAGAATTTGACTGGGTTTATGAGGAAGAATTTGGATTAGCTGATGCATGGCGCTGGTCACCTGATAGCAAGAAAATAGCATATTGGCAGTTTGATCAAACCAGAGTAAAAGAATTTAATTTAATTGATGAGATGTATCCATACAATAAAGTATTTGATTTGAAATACCCAAAAGTGGGTGAACAAAATGCAATTGTTAAAATAGGGGTTGCTGAAATTGAGACAGGAAATACAACCTGGATGGACATTGGCAAGAATGAGGATATTTATATTCCAAGGATTTTCTGGACAAATTCATCTTCAACACTTTCTCTTTTAAGATTAAACAGACACCAAAATTATTTAGAAATAATTATGGCAAATTCTTCAAGCGGAAAATCAAAAGTGATAATTACAGATAAAGATTCAGCTTGGATTGATATTATTGATCTGATATTTCTAAAATCAAAAGATCAGATAATTTTAACATCTGAAAAAAGCGGCTACAGACACGCTTATCTTTATGATTATTCAGGAAAGTTAATTAAGCAGTTAACAAGCGGAGAATGGGAAATATCTGAATTAGCATGTGTGGTTGAAGAAAAGAATGTCTTATTTTTTTACGGAAAAAAAGATTCGCCAATAGAAGAAAATATTTACTATGTGAATTTAAACGGAAAAGACCTAAAAAGAATTTCCAAAAATAATGGATGGCATTCTGCAATTTTTTCTCCCGATAAAAAATTTTATGTAGATTATTATTCAAATGCAGTTACACCAACAACGACAATCCTAAATAATTCAGATGGAACCGAAGTAAGAGTTTTGAACTCAGGCAAAATATTAGCATTAGATAATCATAATATGGTTTACCCTTCATTTGTAAAATATAGAACAACAGACGGCACAGAATTGAATGGATATTTTATTAAACCATATAATTTCAATCCAAAGAAAAAATATCCTGTTTTGGTTTACGGTTACGGCGGTCCAGGTTCACAAATGGTTGTTGACAGATGGGGCGGTGAAAGAACTTTTTGGCATCAATATATGACTGAGCAAGGTTATATAATCTTCTGTACGGATAACCGTGGAACTGGTGGAAGAGGTAAGGCATTTAAAAATCTTTCATATTTAGATTTAAGCAAGTGGTCTGTCCGCGATCAGACAGAAGGAGCAAAATATTTAGCAACATTACCCTATGTAGATAAAAACAGAATCGGTTTTTGGGGATGGAGCGGAGGAGGTTATTTAACTATTGCTATGCTTACAAGAGCAGCAGATTATTTTAAAACAGGTGTTGCAGTAGCACCAGTCTCAGATTTTAAATTGTACGATGCAATTTGGACTGAAAGATATATGGGTTTGACTAACGAAAATATTGATGGTTATAAAAACGCAAATCTTAATAATACGGCTAACGGATTAAAAGGTAAGCTTTTAATCATTCACGGCTCAGGGGATGATAATGTTCATTATCAAAATACACTGCAATTTATAAACAAGTGTATTGAAATTAACAAACAAGTAGATATGTTTATTTATCCCAACAGAGCACACAGTATTTCAGGTGGAAATACAAGATTGCATTTGTTTACAAAAATTACCGATTACTTTTTAAGGAATTTATAATTATGAGATTCCCGATATATTTGAGTTACAGACAAGCGTAGGGCGAAAATGCAAATTTCAACTTCCAGATAAAAAACTTAACTTTGGCAAATGAAAAACGGAAGACATAAAAAATTTCCAGACGACTTTGTAAATAAAATTGTTTGTGGGGACTGCCTTAAAACAATGCGGCAAATGCCCGACAAGTGTGTGAACTTAGTGGTGACATCTCCGCCATACAACTTGAAAAACTCCACTGGAAACGGAATGAGTGCAAATACAAAGTCCGGAAAGTGGGCAGGCAATCCATTGCAAAATGGTTACAGTCATTACAACGACAACATACCTGCTGATGAATATGCCGAATGGCAACACAACTGCTTAAGAGAAATGTTCCGACTTCTCAAAGATGACGGAGCAATTTTTTACAATCACAAATGGAGAGTTCAGAACGGAATAATTCAAGACCGCAAAGACATCATAAGAGATTTGCCGGTTAGACAAATAATAATTTGGAGAAGGAAAGGCGGCATCAATTTTAATCCCGGATATTTTCTACCTACCTACGAAGTGATTTATATGATACCAAAACCAGAGTTCAAACTTGCACCGAAAGCTAACGCTTTTGGTGATGTTTGGGAGTTTACACAAGAGATGAACAACGAACATCCCGCGCCTTTTCCGGTTGCACTCATTGACAGAATTATTTCTTCAACAACAGCACAAACAATTCTTGACCCTTTTTCCGGTAGCGGAACGACTGCTATCACAGCGTTAGGACTTAAACGAAATTTTATTGGTATTGAATTATCACCGGACTACTGCAAAAACTCCGAGGCAAGAATTGAACGCAACAAAAAGCAAAGTGAACTTTTGAAATTTAAAACCCTCTCTCTTTTTCAAGATACAGAATGAAAATATACACGAAAGACAGTTTAATAAAAGAACTCAAAAAAATCGCAGCGAAAGGTTGGATTAAAAATGCAAGACACGGAAACGCTGGTGGCCTTGGCAATACGCTTGAAGATTTACTCGGTATCACCGAAAATAATTTACCAATTCCGAATGCAGCAGAGTGGGAATTAAAATCACAGCGGCTAAATACAACTTCACTAACAACTCTGTTTCACATTGAGCCATCACCAAGAGCAGTAAAATTTGTTCCACAAGTTTTGCTTTTGAAATATGGTTGGAAACATCAAGAAGCTGGAAAGAAACATTCCAAAGACGAAATGAGTTTTCGCCAGACAATTCACGGACTTGCTCCGAGTGACAGAGGTTTTATGGTAAAAATTGACAGAGTAAATAAAAAAGTTCTCATTTCGTTTGACCACACAAAAGTTGCCGACCATCATTCCACTTGGATTAAAAGAGTGAAGAAAAAAATCGGACTTACAGAACTCAATCCACAACCATATTGGGGCTTTGATGATTTATCCAATAAAGCCGGGACAAAATTGCTCAACTGTTTTTATGTTCAAGCAGAAGTGAAAAAAGAAGAGGGCGCAGAACCCTATCGTTATTGCAAAATAATGATGTTACAGAAATTCAACTTTGAAGGTTTTCTAAATGCAATCGAGAAAGGAAATATTCTCGTGGACTTTGACGCACGGACTGGACACAATCACGGGACAAAATTTCGTATGCGACAAAATTGCTTGCCTGACTTATACGAAAAGACAACTGTAATCGTATGACAAAAAAGAAAACGCCAGCCGGTAACAGCACCTATCCACAAGCAGGGGTTTCGTGCTTCGTAGGACAGGAAAGTAGTATATTCGAAGTGCAGTTCTTCGTAGAAAGTTCAGTTGTGATAGCCCCTGCCTGGGGGGTAGCTGCAAACCGATATCGGCAATCCATTGATTTTTAAAATATTGCAACAGTCTTTAGGTCGTGGATAAAAATAGGTTCACAATTTAAGGCTTTAGCCACAAACTTGTCTATAATCAATAAAATTACACTAAAATTACACTACCTCCCAGACAAACATTTTCATCATAAAAAACGGCAAACTGTCCCGGTGCTATTCCCTGGTCGGATTTGTCTAATGTAACTTGAGCAGTCGTATCAGATAAAAAGTTTAATTTACAATTAAAAAATCTTTTCCCGTGTCTGATTTTTACTTGAAGATTTTCCTTCTCAGGTTCCACTTCATTTATCCAATTAAATTTTCCTACCTGGAATATATCTCTGCTTCTTATTGATTCATTTTCTTTTGAAATGTAAACTATATTTTTCTCGTGATCTTTTTTAACAACAAACCAAGGACCGCCGCCAAGTTTTAACCCTGAACGCTGCCCAATTGTAAAATAATAATAACCCTCATGCTCGCCTATCTTTTCTCCTGTTTCAGAAACGATTATGTCTCCCTTTTTTTCACACAAATGCTGCTTTATAAATTCATTAAATTTTACCTGCCCTAAAAAACAAATGCCCTGGCTGTCTTTTCTGTTTTTATTTGGAAGATTAAATTCTTCAGCAAATTTCCTGACTTCATTTTTATTAAAATCACCTAAAGGAAAATAAGCTCTACTTAATTGTAGCTGATTCAAATAGGCTAAAAAATAAGTCTGGTCTTTTACAGGATCTGGAGAACGCTTTAGTAAATATTTATTGTCTGCAAATTCAACCTTTGCATAATGACCTGTCGCAACTTTTTCAAATGAGTTATCAATTTTATCATAAAACTGACCAAACTTAATCAGACTGTTACAAAAAATATCCGGATTAGGTGTGCGTCCTTCTTTAATTTCAGAAATAGTGTAAGAAACAACATTATCCCAATACTCGTTTTGTAGTGATATGATTTTTAAAGGCACACCTATTTGTTCACAAACTCCTCGCGCATATTTAATGTCTTCTTCCCAAGGACAGTCACCTAAAAATGAGAACTCATCCTGAAGCCAGATCTTCAAATAAAATGCAGTAATATTGTGTCCATCTTTTTTAAGTAAATTAAGTACTACAGAACTGTCTACTCCACCTGATAATAAAACTGCAATCTTCATTTTTTTTCTTCTTTCTTTTTGGGTCCAATTCTACTTAACACTTCATTATAAATTAATCTGTCAACTTTACTTAAAATTAATGTTTCTAATTCCTTAGCTCCATTTATTTTATGAAAGAATCCTATCGATAATTGACTATCTCTATCTTCAACTTTCATAAGTCCGCTAATTTTTCCGCTAAATATTCCACCTGAAAGCTTATTAATGTTTTTAAAGTATATAGTAATCTCTTTTTTAGAAAAGAAAAATCCTGAACAAATTATTTTTTCATCATTGGCTAATATTTTTGAAGGTAAAATCTTATAAAGGGTTATATAATGTTTGTTTAGAAAGTAAATTAAGAGTAGTGTAATTATAAGCGGAACAATATAAACCCACCCTGCACCTAAATTGATGGTTAATGATATCAGATATAAAAATAAGAAAAAAGTTACAGGAATATTTCCGAAACGATAAATAAGAAGTCCAAAAAATGAATATTTGTGCTCTGTCATAAATATTTAATAATTTTTTATTTTCAATTTAAAGATAATTACTGAATTCTTTTTTGAGGAATTATTTTAAAAGATTTCTCATCTCAACTTCGTTTCAATTCGAAATGAAATTTTCAATACTTAAAGTGTTTTATCTGTTCGCCTTTATCTCCGATCTCAGTCATTGCTTCAATACCTATTTGAAGATGCAGGTCGGAGAATTTATTTGTAATTATTTTATCTGACATTTCTGTCTTTATTCCTTCGGGAACTAAAGGCATATCGGAAACTAAAAGCAAAGCTCCTCTGGGAATTTCATTTACCAAACCAACAACAAACACTGTTGCTGTTTCCATATCAATTCCTATTAAAGAAAGTTTCTTTAAATATGATTTGAAATCTTTGTCCCATTCCCACAATCTTCGGTTGGTAGAATAAATAACACCTGTTCTATACTCTTGTTTTTTTTCAATTATCTTATCGGAAACAAATTTATGAAGTTTGAAAGAAGGTAATGCAGGAACTTCACTTGGCATGTAATCATTGCTTGTTCCCTCTCCTCTTATAGCAGCAATTGGTAAAATAAAATGTCCAAGTTCGGTAGATTTTTTTAGGCCACCGCATTTGCCTAAAAACAAAACTCCTTTTGGTTGTCTTGCTACAAGCAGATCCATTATTGTTGCAGCATTAGGTGAACCCATTCCAAAATTAATTATTGATAATCCATGAGAATTTGTTGCAGTCTGCATGGGTTTGCCGATTCCATTTACATCACAATTAAATTTTTCTGCAAACTGCGTTACATAATTATTAAAATTTGTTAAAAGAATATAATCTCCAAATTCATCTATCTGAGTGCCGGTATATCTGGGCAGCCAGTTTTTAGCAATATCTAATTTTGTTTTTAGGTTTTTAGATTTATTTCCAATTGACATTTTACTACTCATATTTATTCATTTATAGATAACAATTTAATATTATTATTTTATATTTATTGTCAAACAATTCATAAATAATTAAATATTCTTTTAATGTTAAAAAAATATTGCATCTCAAAATTCTTACTTACTCTTTTTTTAGTTTTATTTACATCTAATTTAAAAGCCCAAGACAATAATTATTTGTCATTATCTGCAGGTACTTTTGATTTTAATAAAAAGATAAAAAAATCTACCTTGGTTAGACTGGAATACCGATCTGGAAATAAAATACTATTTTTAAATCCTATTACAGGAGTAATGGTAAATACTGACGGTGGTTTTTTTATTTTTGCCGGTATTACAACTGATTTACATTTAGGTAAATTTTTAGTTTTAACTCCAAGTTTTGCCCCTGGTTATTACAATAAAGGAAATAGCAAAGAATTATTTTATGCTTTAGAATTTCGTACCAAATTAGAACTGGCTTTAAAATTCAACAATAATTATCGTTTAGGATTCAGTTTAAGTCACATTTCTAATGCAAGTCTAGGTCCACCAAATCCGGGAGTTGAGAATTTAGCAATAAATTTTACGATTCCACTTTAAGATAAATCTTCCATCAAATTTGATTAAAGAATCTAAAAGTACGATTTTAGATATCTAAATTTAATTATTTAATTGTGATTGTCATTTCGATCCCGACGAACCCTGAGCTTGTCGAAGGGTGTAGGGAGAGAAATCTTTTCTAATCTTTTGAAAAAGATATCTCCTCATTCGATAAATGCCGAACTCGTCGATATGGCAATAAATAATTTTTAGATTTTTAATAAACAGATAAAGTTTTTATAATAACGATAGCTCGGAGGACTAAATGTCAAATGCTTATTTCAAAGTTCCAACTCCGGTAAATGAGCCGGTTTTATCTTACGCACCTGGCAGTAAAGAAAAAGAAGAATTAAAAAAGAAAATTTCAGAATTACAATCCAAAGAAATTGAAGTACCATTAATAATAGGTGGTAAAGAAATTAAAACCGGTAAAACCGGTGAAATGAGAGTGCCTCATAATCATTCAAAAAAATTAGGCATATATCACAAAGCAGGTAAAAAAGAAGTTGAAATGGCAATAGAAGCTGCACTTTCAGCAAGAGAGAAATGGGAAAACATGCCTTGGGAACACAGAGCAGCAATATTACAAAAGGCGGCTGAATTACTGTCCGGTTCTTGGCGTTCAACAATAAATGCTGCAACAATGCTTGCACAATCTAAAACAGCATACCAATCAGAAATTGATGCGGCTTGTGAGTTAATAGATTTCTGGAGATTCAATACACACTTTTTAACCAAATTAATGTGTGAACAACCAAACTCCTCAAAAGGAATGTGGAACCGTACAGAATATAGGGCGTTGGAAGGATTTATTTTTGCAGTTAACCCATTTAACTTCACTTCAATTGGCGGAAATCTACCTACAGCACCTGCGTTAGTTGGTAATGTAGTTCTCTGGAAACCTGCATCTTCAGCAGTTTATTCAGCATACTTTGTAATGAAACTTTTAATGGAAGCAGGTTTACCTGCTGGAGTAATTAATTTTATTCCAGGATCAGGCGGAGATGTTGGTAACCCTGTGCTTTCAAGTCCTGATTTGGCAGGAATTCATTTTACAGGTTCAACTTCTGTCTTTCAGGGAATGTGGAAAGCTGTTGGTGATAATATTCACAAAGCTAAATACTACCCAAGAATTGTTGGTGAAACAGGAGGAAAAGATTTTCTCTTTGCTCACAATACATCAAATGTAGATGCATTAGTAACTGCTTCAATAAGGGCAGCTTTTGAATATCAAGGACAAAAATGTTCTGCTCTTTCAAGAATGTATTTACCAAAATCTCTGTGGAAAGATTTTAAGAAAAAATATGTAGAAGAGGTTGCAAAAATTAAAATGGGAGATCCGGAAGACTTCACAAATTTTATGACTGCAGTAATTGATAAACCTGCCTTTGTTAATATTACAGAATATATTAAATATGCTAAAAAATCATCAGAAGCAGAAATTATTACGGGTGGGAATTATGATGACTCAAAAGGATATTTTATTGAACCGACCACTATTGTTACTAAAAATCCTAAATTTAAAACTATGGTAGAAGAAATTTTTGGACCTGTACTTACTATTTATGTTTATGAAGATAAAAAGTTTGATGAAACTTTAGAATTATGCGATAAGACTTCGCCTTATGCTTTAACAGGTGCTGTTTGGTCTCAGGACAGAGAAGTGCTTGTGAAAATGTCTAACAAACTAAGACACGCTGCAGGTAATTTTTATATTAATGATAAACCTACAGCAGCAGTTGTCGGTCAACAGCCTTTTGGTGGAGGAAGAGCATCCGGCACAAATGATAAAGCAGGAAGTGCTATGAATTTACTTCGCTGGATGAGTGCTCGTTCAATAAAAGAAACTTTTGATCCGCCCAAGAACTGGAATTATCCTTTTATGGGTGAGAAGTAATACAGACCTTTTTATGTCATAGCGAGTGTAACGAAGCAATCTTTTTAACCCAGATTTTCCATTGGAAAATCTGCCCTCTGGGCCGACAATTTGTAAGTAAATAAAGATCATATACTTAGTTATATAAAAATCTCGGAATTCGTTATTTGAGTAATATGTTTTTCTTACAAATTGCCAGGGGTTAACCCCGCTATATAAAATGTTTTATAAAAACATTTTATGAGCGGCCTTCGGCAAAAAATTCATTTCCAATGAATTTTTTGGGTTTAATAATTAATGAGATTGCTTCATCACTTCTAAAGTCGTGAATCACAATAACATTATTCTATGTTAACTAATATCTTCCAACAATCTTTTCAGTTTCACAATATTATTTTGCCAGTCTTCCTTTTTCTGCTTTTCTTTCTCCACAACTTCGGGTGGGGCATTATTAACAAACTTTTCATTGCTTAATTTTTTTTCTATTCCAATTAAAGAACCTTCCAGGCGACTAATTTCTTTTAGAAGTCTATTTTTTTCAATATCTAGGTCAATAATCCCTTCAAGTGGAATATAAATTTCACAATTGTTAATAATTTTAGAAGCACTGGCTTTTGGTTTTATTAGTTTACTATCAACAGTAATATTTTTTGTCCTGACTAATTTTTTTATGTACTCTAATTGTTCTCTATTAATATTTTCTGTTTTAACAAATACATCCAGTTGAAGTGAAGGAGCAATGTTCATCTCACCTCTTATATTTCTTACTGCAGTTACAATATTTTGTAAAAATTCCATTTCTTTTTCTACATCTAAATATATTAGAGCCGGATTTGTAGTAGGAAATTCAGATTTGGAAATACTTTCGTTCTTTTTTTTACTTGTTACAAAATGCCAAAGTTCTTCTGTAATAAATGGCATAAAAGGATGAACAATTTTTAGTAAGTCTTCAAATATTTTTATTGTACGAGTTAATACAGCAGATTTTATTTCTTCGTCATCTGAATAAAGTCTAGTTTTTATTAATTCCAAATACCAGTCGCAAAAGTCATTCCACACAAACGAATATATAATTTTTGAAGCATTATTAATCTCAAATTTATCCAACGAAGTTTCCAGAATTTTAAGAGTTTCATTCAATCGTGATGAAATCCATTTATCAGTAAAGTCTATGTGTTTGTCTATCAGCGAATTATTTAATTTAATTTTTTCAGCATTCATCATTAAAAATCTGCCGGCATTCCATATCTTGTTGGCAAAATTTCTACCAAATTCACATTTGTCGGAACTGAAAAGAACATCCTGCCCAAGAGGAGCTAAATAAATTACAGTAAATCTTAAAGCATCTGCACCATATTCATCAATTACATACAATGGATCGGGTGAATTGCCAAGTGATTTACTCATTTTTCTGCCCTGCATATCTCGGATTACACTTGTAAAATAAACATCTTTAAAAGGTATGTTTTTCTTAAAATAAAGCCCTGCAATAATCATTCTTGCAACCCAAAAGAAAATTATATCAGGCGCGGTAACAAGTGTATCTGTAGGAAAATAATATTTTTGTTCTTCTTCAGTTTTAAAAACATCATATGCCCATAACCAGCTTGATGCCCAAGTATCTAGGACATCGTTGTCTTGAGTTAAATTTGCTGATCCACAATGTGGACATTTTTTAGGTGTATCAATTGACACAATAGGATTTTTGCATTCAAGTTTGCAATGGTCATCACCTACGCAATACCAGACAGGAATTCTGTGACCCCACCAAAGCTGGCGTGATATACACCAATCTTTAATGTTTGTCATCCAGTGTTCGTAAGTTTTTATCCAATGATTTGGATGGAATTTTATTTTACCCTCACTTACTGCTTTAATTGCAGGCCCTGCAAGTTCATCATCAGAGTGTCCTGCAGACTCTCCTGAGTCTGACGACATTTTTATAAACCATTGTTCAGACAAGTATGGCTCTATTGGTACACCGCCTCTTTCAGAATATCCGATTTTATTTTGATAATCTTCTGCTTTTAACAATAATCCTAATTCTGCAA
>Ga0210044_10002363_pt1 | contig 28130 bp, 22 predicted proteins | sample CryGey13umfilter_2_FD_183959 | JGI IMG/M metagenome (GOLD analysis project Ga0210044, IMG submission 183959) | Groundwater microbial communities from aquifer in Utah, USA - Crystal Geyser 4/9/14 3 um filter (SPAdes) (version 2) | ecosystem: Environmental > Aquatic > Deep subsurface >... | reverse complement strand
TCTTCTTGGCGACCTTCTTCTTGGCCTTCTTCTTGGCCTTCTTCTTGGCGACCTTCTTCTTGGCGACCTTCTTCTTCTTCTTGGCCTTCTTCTTCCGCTTCTGGCCACCGACGGCACGCTTGGACCGCGCCACATCTCCGTCCTTGTCCAGGAAGTAGATGAAGCTGCCCATGTCCATCGTGACCCCTGGGTCGGCGATTTTCTCCCGCTTGCCCTTGCCAGTCTGCCCGGGCTTTTTACGGGGAACCTGCCACACCGCCCCATCCTTGATGAAGTAGATGTAGTTCTTGTCGTCCCGGTTGATGTTGGTCTTAGCTACTTTCTCAGCCATGGCCCTTGCCCTCCTCGAGAAATCATCAGGTGAACACTATTGTCCAGAATCGCGATCAATGCTGTCAACAATTTTCCGACGAGAAATCGGAAGTCGTCGTCGGAAAAACGTCGAACATGCCCCGATCGGCCATGTAACGCCGACGAGAGAGATCTAACCTCCCTCGCAGGAATCGAGGAGCGAGCCGCGTTTCCCGTCGACACGACGGTCGGTCTGGCTATAGTTGGGACCATGTCGCACCACCAGACCGAGGCTGTTGTCCTGCTCAGCGGAGGCGTCGACTCGTCGACCTGCCTCGCCATGGCTGCCGTAGATCATCGCTGCCACGCCCTGACCCTGCACTATGGTCAACGAAACCACCTGGAGCTGGAATCGGCGCGTCGGGTGGCAGTCACCCTGGGCGCGGCGCATCAGGTGTTGGAACTCCCGCTGGACTGGCTGGGAGGCTCGGCGCTGCTGGGGGTGAATGGTCCCCATGTGCCGTTGTCCGTCGACGGTGTCCACCCCTCGCGACCCCCTGCCTCGGGCGTCCCGGTGACCTATGTTCCGGCACGCAACTCGATATTCCTCGCGCTGGGCGCCGCATGGGCGGAGTCGCTCGGGACACCGCATCTGTTCATCGGCGTGAACCGTGTGGACTACTCCGGCTATCCGGACTGCCGACCGGTGTTCGTCGAGGCCATGCAGCGTGCGCTACGGCTGGGTACCAGCGCCGCCGATCTCCAGATCCACACCCCCCTGATCGACCTGACCAAGGGGGAGATCATCCGTCGAGGCTCGGCGTTGGGGCTGGACTACGCGCTCACCTGGTCCTGCTACGATCCGCAGGACGGCCGGGCGTGTGGTTTGTGCGACAGTTGCATACACCGCAAGAAGGGGTTCACGGAGGCCGGCGTTCCCGATCCCACCCCCTACGTCTCCTGAGGGGGCGGTCGCCGTCGACGCCGCCGGGGTCGACGCCGGCGCTTGCTGCTCTCCTGGCTGGGGGGGCCCACCAGGCCTTCCCACCGCTGGAGGTCGTCCTGGTACTCCCCCGTGACCTCGCAGCGCATGCGGAACAGGTGCCACGCCTCGAGGAAGTACTCTCGCTGGAGCAGGGCCGTTGGTTTGCGTCGTTTGCCGCGATGAACCATCCGACGCTGGGTCACGAGGATCTGCTTCACGTGCTCGCGGTCCCGTCGTGAGACCCGCAGCCGGGTGCAGACCTCGGTCACCAGCAGATCGACGATGGTGGCCGTGTCCCTCATCGGCACCGCGGGGTCCAGCTGGTGATCGGTCAGACCCGTGAGGGTCGCCGCCAGGAGCAGCGCGTGCGGCGTGGTACCGGGCTGGGCGGTCAGCTGCGGTACGACGCGATCCAGCTGCTCCAGGTAGCGCCAGGTCAAAGCTCCCGCCGCTTCTCGATCCGGGCCGACCACCTGGTCGACGAGCTGCTGGTTCTGGTCCCAGAACGACTGAAGCTCTTCCGGCGTGGGTTCCCCCGGGTCAGACAGATCGGGCTCGGCGTCCCGGGGCCGACTCTCCTCCTCCGTGTCCGTGTGGGTGACACGCGTTCCGGTCCTGTCCTGGACCGGGAGCCGAAGTGCCCGGGCCTCGAGGTTGGAAGGTGGCTCGAGCGCCCCCGCGAGCTCGGGCAGCAACACGGCGAGAACACCCATGTCGTGCATCAGACGCAGGGCCGGCGCCGCATGGCCGCTGCCCAGCAGGCGGTAGATCTCCTCGAGAACCCGGGCCACCGAGCACTTGGCGAGCAGCCCACGGAACTCCACCATGGCTCGTTCGGTGACGGGGTCGATATGGAATCCGAGGCGGGTGGCGAACTTCACCGCCCGGATGGTCCGGACCGGGTCCTCCTGGATCCGTACCCGAGGATCGCCGATGGTGCGTATCCGTCGGGCCTTGAGGTCCGTCAGGCCGTCCACGTGGTCGATGACTCGGTTCTGGTGCAGATCCAGGAACAGCCCGTTGATCGTGAAGTCGCGGCGCAGGGCGTCCTCTCGGGCCGTGCCGAACACATTGTCGCGGCGGATCATCAGCTCCTCACTGCAGGCCTCGGGCTGGGGCGCCGGGGGGGCTCGAAAGGTCGAGGTTTCGATGATCTTGGGTCCGAAGAAGATGTGGGCCAGGCGGAAGCGGCGGCCGATGATGCGGCTGTTGCGAAACAGCTTCTTGATCTCGGGCGGTGTGGCGCTGGTCGCCACGTCGAAATCCTTGGGTGTCCGGTTCAACAGCAGGTCGCGCACGCACCCACCGACCAGATAGGCCTCGAAGCCGTGCCTGAGCAGCCGCCGTACCACCTTGGTGGCGTCGGGGTCGATGTCGTCAATATGGATCGGCGCCAGCCCGTCGGTGGCGGCCACAACGTCCTGCACTGGGTGCTCCCGAGTTTCCATCTGCGCCTTCGGTACCACATCAGTCGGATGGGTGCCAGTGCTCACTCTTTCAGCAGCGGCATCTGCTCCCCGCGAGGGCGGGGCAGTTGTGGCGGCTGCACCGGGCATTGCCGGGCCGGGATCCCCGGGTTCTGGCAGTGACAGGCGGAGAGACGCAGTCCCTGGTCGCGCCCGATGCGCTGGATCCGGTTGAGGTTGCTCTGCCGCAGCTTCACCGGGAGGTGCTGGAAGCGGGCGCTCTGGGGCTGGAACGGATCGTGTGTGAAGCCGCCGAGCACCAGCGCCGCCATCTCCGAGGCCGCCTCGCGCTGCACCTGCTCGGTCACCCCGGGGCGCAGATGCATGAAGCTGACCATTGCGCTCTTCAGGCCCAGCCCCGCCATGGCCGAGGTCAGTTCCCGGAGCTGGTCGGTGCCGTCGTTGATGAACGGAATGATCGGCTCCATCCGGACATGGACCGAATCGATCCCGGCCCGTAGCAGCCGCTGAATCAGAAACAGGCGCCTCTGCGGCAGGCTCGTGCCCGCCTCCCAGGTGCGCGTGTAATCGTCGGACAGGGAGGTGAGCGGAATCGTGATGCGGACGTGGGGGGCGTGGCGTGCCAGCAGACGGATCACCGCCTCGGGGATCTCGCCGCGGGTGGAGAGGGAGACCCCGATGCCGCGGGTGGTGAGAATCTCGAGGCAGGCCTGGCTCAGCTGCGCCACCTCCTGGCCGCCAAGGAACGGGTCGCTCGCGGTGGAGAACAGGACAAAGGCAGGAGCGGGTCGCCGCCGCCGGTCGAGCTCCTGTCTCAGCTGTTCGGGTAGATCACGGTAGAGCAGCACGGAATCCGTCGACGAGGTCGCGGGCGTGGTAGCGGAGTGGGACGCGCAGCGTGCGTAGCAGAATATGCACCGCGCGGCGCAGCCACGGGCCAGGTTGATCGTGGCCACCTCGCCGAGGCAGCCCAGGTGCCCGCGGGACAGTGCGTGCTTCTTGGTGGCTGTCCGGATCGCCGTCAGGATTGACCCTCGAGGAACAGCCGCGCCTCGGCCAGGATTCCGGGCCCGTCCAGATGGTGCTTGGCGAACAGATCCTGGGTGCTGCCCGACTCGCCGAACTCTCGCAGCGCGACGCGGTGCACGGGGACCGGGTGGCCCGATTCGCACAGCGCCTCGCACACGGCCGACCCGAGGCCCCCCGTCACTCCGTGGTCTTCCACCGTCATGATTCGGCCGGTGGTGCGGCCCAGCTCCACGATGCACTCTCGATCCAGCGGCTTGACCGTGTGGATGTTGGCCACCGTGGCCTGGACGCCCTCGTCGCTCAGGTGTGCGGCGGCCTCCAGCGCTGTGTGGACCGTCGCGCCGGTGGCGCAGATCGTCAGGTCCTTGCCCTGTCGCATGATGTCGGCCTTGCCGATCTGGAACGCATAGGCCTCGTCGTGGATCCGGGGCACCTTCTGCCGCGTCAGCCGCAGGAAGGCCGGGCCGGTGTGTTGTCGAACCAGGTACTCCACGATCTGTGTCGCCTCCAGATCGTCGGCAGGCTGCAGCACGGTCATGTTGGGCAGCGACCGCAACAGGGCCACGTCCTCCAGAGACATCTGGGTGTAGCCGTCGGGACCCACACCGCACCCGGCGTGCGTGCCGACGATGGTGACCCGGGCGTCGCTGTAGGCCACGCTGACCTTGATCGGGTCGAAGCGGCTGGTGACGAAGCAAGAGAAGGAGCAACAGAAGGCGATCTTCCCCGTACTGGCGAGCCCTGCCGCGGTCCCCAGCATGTTGGCCTCGGCGATGCCGACCTGGAAGAAGCGGTCGGGGAACGCCTTGCCGAAACGGAAGGATCGCGTGGACTCGCTCAGGTCGGCGTCGAGCACGACGATGCGGGGTTCCTCTGCCCCCAGCCGCTCGAGCGTCTCACCAAAGGCGTCGCGGGTGGCACGTGCAGTCATCGGATGGCCTCCTGTGGCGGAATCCCGGCCTTCTGTTTCAGCTCCATCACCGCGCGATCGGCCTCTTCACGCTTCGGCGCCACGCCGTGCCAGTGGACCACGTTCTCCATGAACGACACCCCCTTGCCCTTGACCGTGTTGGCCACGATGTAGGTCGGCCGCCCCTTCACCGACTCCGCCTCGTCCAGCGCATCCATCAGCTGACGGTAGTCGTGCCCGTCGATCACGATCACGTGCCAGCCGAAGGCCTGCCACTTCTCACCCAGCGGTTCGAGATCCATCACGTCGTGGGTGAAGCCGTCGATCTGCGCCATGTTGCGGTCGATGATCACCGTGAGGTTGTCGATGTGGTAGTGCGGGATGGACATCGCGGCCTCCCACACCTGGCCCTCCTGGGTCTCGCCGTCGCCCATCACGCAGTACACGCGGTATCGACTGCCGTCGAGACGGGAGCCGAGCGCCATGCCCTGGGCCATGCTCAGCCCCTGTCCCAGCGAACCGGTGGAGGCGTCGAGCCCGGGGAGCCAGCGGGTGCAGGGGTGCCCCTGCAGTGGGGAGCCCAGCTTGCGCAGGGTCCAGAGCTGCGACCGGGGGAAGTAGCCCAGGTCCGCCATCACCGCGTACTGGGCCGGCACGCCGTGCCCCTTGCTCAGCACCAGCCGGTCCCGCTCGTCCCACGACGGATCTGCCGGGCGGTGGCGTAGCTTGTAGTGGTACAGGCAGCTGACGATGTCGATCACCGACAGCGATCCTCCAGGGTGACCGGAGCCGGCCTCCGTGATCATCTCGACGATATCGATTCGGTAGCGCCAGGCCTTGCTCTCCAGCGTCTGGATCAAGCGTTCGCGATCTGCGGTGGGGATCATCGTCCCTCCTGTCTGGGGGGACTATTACTTCTGACTCCTCCCGTGTTCAACCGTTTCCTCGGTCAGTCGGCGGTGCTGACGGACCAGTACAACATCCGCCCCGAGATCCTCAACATGGCTTACTGGCTTACCGTTGCACGGTGCGGAAGGTGCGTGCGCGACTTCGAGATCCGCAAGCGCACATGCCTGCACAAGCTCAAGGGTCGTGCATGAAAAGCTCATCACGCTGCCATGCGACGGTTCGACGTGACGTCCACCATGACCAGGATGAACAGGGTGGAGGTCAGAATCGCTCGAGGGTCTGCCTGTCGACGAGTCCGCTGTTGGCGAGCTTCGTCGCGACGAGCATCGGCGAAACGATGTGCTGTGCAGCGATCCGCTCCTGGTTCTCGTCGCTCAGGTCGTCATCGAACTCGCGTACGAGCGTGTCGAGCGGAAGTAACAACTCCGCGCCAAAGGCGCGCTGGACCTTCTGGCGGTACGTGTACGAACGCATGATCGGAACGAGTGGTTCCCCTGCCGTTTCCAGCAGTCTATCGCCGACCAGACGAGCCAGCGCGAAGCGGCGGCTGGTTTCGATCGGTGACTGCAGCACGACCCGCACGCTCGGACCATCGCCAGCCAGCTGGAAAGAAAACGGCGCCATGCTTCCGTCGGCCTGCAGCACATCGGGGGAAGTGCCCGCCAACTCGGCGAGTCGCTGGTTGGACACCGGGCCATCGCCAAGGCCTTCGCTTTTCCGCAAAAGGCGGGCGGCCTCCTCCCCGACCTCCCACGCCTGGTCAACGCCAACCTCCATCTCGAGGGCATCAACGGGTAGGCGAGGAATGCTGGTCAGGTCAGCCTCGTGTCCTGTGCTCGTAGCCAGCTTCCGGAGCTCCTTCGCGTTCAACCTGGTTACCTCACGCGGCGCATCTGCGGCAAGCTCGGCGATGGCGCTCTTGCCCAGCACCCCGACCTCGTCGTTCAGCGCGGAGACCAGACGCTCGTCGGCCTCATCGGGATCAAAGCCCATCGAGGCCTCAATCCTGCGGTACCACACGGCCTCCGAGTCTTCGCGTTCCTCGCACACCGCGTTCCAGATGCCCTCCAGGTTGCTGCCCCCGATGCCCTCATCCCGGAGCTTGTCCACGACGAGTGCAACAAATGCCTCCACACCGGTCTCGAGTTGGGCCACGGAGAGCACCGAGCTCTGATCGGCAACGTAGCGCAGCGGCTCCGACGCCCGCGGTCGAGCGGGAGAGGCGTGCAGCAACACCCGCTCGCCGTCGGTGTCGCAATCCACGTTGGGCCAGATGTCCCCCCCCCCAATGGACGTGAACCGATGGGCCATGGCCCAGCCGAGCGACCGCCGTCTGGGCTCCCAGCGCAGGCGCCACCAGTTCCAGGCAAGCCACTGCGCAAGGGAATATCCCGATAGGTGGACCTTCTGCCGCACACGTCGGGCAAACGCATCGTGAGCCTCTGTCAGCCATGCCCCGTCGACACGAATACCGATCGCGCCAAACGTCGCACGCTCCTCCGCCGGGCCACGGTCGAGCCGCTCCCAGTTGATCTCGATGGCGAAGTCAGGGCACACGGTTGTTCCATTCATCGATGACCCTGGACCGAAAGTCATCGTCCTGGGCCATGGGGTATCCGTGGTAGACACCCTGGACCTCGTTTTCGAGCTGGGCCTCGAAGGCCTCGCCATCTGCGGACACAGCCCAGACGTTCTGGGGCCACCCCCCGCGCATCTGCTGGCTCACCAGGCCGCGCTTGAGGCCCCTGCGCAACAGGTCCACGGCTTCGGCCCTGTCAATGGCGCGATCTCCGTCGCAGAGAGTCTTGCCCGGGCGAGGGCTGCACGGCGGAGTGAGCCCGTAGTCCCCGGGCCTGCTCTTGTGCTCGGAGTTGCCGCCGTACGTGGCCTTGGCGGCGAGAGCCCTGCCCCTGTCCTCTGTCCACTCCATCGCGGGCAAAATCCGGCGCTTGGGATTGAACACGTTGTGTCTCGGTTTCATCCCCATGTCTCCACCACCCTGAGAGCAGGGCCCCCGCACAACGTGCCATCAGGGAAGCATGTTGAAGTGTATCCCCTGGGTGCCGATTCCCCAACGTTTTTCGGGGCCCGTGGTCCGCGGCATGCACGAGGTCCTAGTTTACCAAGCCCGAGTTGCTTTCGTCCGGGCGTGTGCTCGTGCAGATCGTGGCCACAACAGACTATGTTGCAGCTCAGGACTCGACCGGGGCGATACTCGTCTGGCATTGGAATCCGTTTGGGTCGAGGGCGAAGGATAGCCTCCGTTTCCAGGGGACCCTGATCCGGCTGCGCGCGCCCGCGCCCTTGTCCGGTCCGTAGGTCGCCCCTATGATGACGGGATGCACTCGTTCCATATCCCTGTCCTTGCTGTTCTGGTTGCTCTCGGCCTGCAGGGCTGCGGCTCCGATGATGGTCCCAAGACGGACGCCGTGAGCGACGGCACACCGATCACCGACGGTAGCACCAGCACCATCCCGCTGGATGAGCTGGTCAGCGCCTGCATCGGCGCCAGCGCCTGCGGGGTCAAGACCTAGCCGGTCCCGCTCGTCCCACGACGGATCTGCCGGGCGGTGGCGTAGCTTGTAGTGGTACAGGCAGCTGACGATGTCGATCACCGACAGCGATCCTCCAGGGTGACCGGAGCCGGCCTCCGTGATCATCTCGACGATATCGATTCGGTAGCGCCAGGCCTTGCTCTCGAGCGTCTGGATCAAGCGTTCGCGATCTGCGGTGGGGATCATCGTCCCTCCTGTCTGGGGGGGAATAATACTGGGACTCCCGCGGCGTTCAACCGTTTCCTCGGTCAGTCGGCGGTGCTGAGCGCGTAGATCGTCCCCCCCTCGTCCCCCACGATCACCATCCCGCTGTGTATCAGCGGCGTGGCCTCCACGGCGCGCTCCGTCTGATAGGACCACACGGGCTTGCCCTGCTGGATGGCAAACACGCACCCACCGGTGCCGCCGCCGGCGCAGTCACCGGCGGACCCGAGGTACACGACCCCCGCGCTGTCCACCGCCACACCGGCGTAGTGCACCATGGAGTTCTGGAAGTTCCACACCGGAGATCCAGTCAGGCTGAGGGCGTTGATGCCGAAGATGATCGTCGCCACCACCACCGTGCCGTTGGCCTCGACGGGGGCGCTGATCACGCGGCCGCCGGTGGTCGCCTTCCACACCGTGCCTCCGCTTCCGTTCACCGCGTGGAGGTTCTTGTTCCAGTCGCCGATGACGAGGTTGCCGTTGGACAGCACCAGCCCCGGCGCGTGGAACTCGGAGGCCGTCAGTAGCTGCACCGGGGTGGTGCTGGAGGGAGTGAGCGTGTAGAGCACTCCGACGCCGCCGGAGGTGGTGCCGACGTAGATCTGATCGCTGGCGCTGGCCGTCAGCGAGCGCGCGACGCTCTGGTTGGTGAGAGTCTCGTGCCACGCCAGCGTCCCGTTGGCGGCGTTGACGCCGAAGATGTGCGCCACCTTGCTCGTGTCCATGGCGGTGGCGATGACCACCTGGCTTCCGCCCGAGACCAGCACCGGCTGGGTGTCGCTGGCGGCGCTGCAGTCGAAGTAGTTCAGACCGGCCAGATTCCAGCGTGGATTGCAGCCGCTGTCGATGGAGGACAGGCACTGCTGCGACGTGCGCGTGAAGTAGGCGTTGCCCGCGCTGTCCAGCGTGGCGGGGGCGGAGATCGGCGTGGACGTGCCGCCGCTGGGGCTGCTGCACCGGGGCTGGAGCGTGGAGGCCAGGATGAACAGGTACAGCCCGGTGTCGGCGGAGACATAGAGCGTGGTTCCCTGGGCCGTGAGCCCATGGATCGCGCCGAGGTGGGTCTGGGAGGACTTCCACACCAGCTTGGCCTGGCTCAGGCCGTCGGGCAGAGACGTGCCGTCGTCCGTCGAGACACTCGCCTCCTGGTCCGTGGAGTTGGTGACCACGCCGGTGCAGCCGCCGGCCAGGCAAAACAAAAGGACCGCCCGTCGGACGGTCCTTCTGCTGGTCTCTGTTGGTCCGCGCGGCATGGCTGTCGGCGCGGGCGGTGGACGGCTATCGGTAGTTGAACCAGACGTCGACCACGGTGCCCGTCTGCCCCAGCGCCGCGGCGAACGCGTCGGTGCGGATGAATCGCCCCTGCTGGCGCAGCTGGTTCCCGTGTCCATCAACCCGTGCGCCATCAGTATAGCTCAGCTCGATGGACTTGACCCCCATCTGCGCGAGGGTGGCCAGCTCGTCCTCGGTGCAGACCCCGTCCCCGTTGTCCTGCCACAGCCGCAGCTGGCCGAAGACCGGGTCCCTGTCGTCGATCCGGCGATCCTGGTTGGCGTCGTGGATCGCCAGGCTGTCGAAACCGTTGGCGTGGGAATCGTCGTTGCCGAACAGCTCGGCACCACTGTCGATGCGGCCGTTGCCGTTGGTGTCGAGCCCCAGCAGGGCGTCGTCACCCCGGATCCAGCTGGTCTGGACCATGCCGCCGTTGCCCAGCAGGTCGAAGCGGACGCTCCCGCCCAGGCTCAGGCCGTCCCCCGCCAGGTCCAGCACCAGCGGAGACGCGATGCAGCACCCGTTGTTCATCAGGGTCGACTGCGCGAGGGAGTCCTCCCCCATGATGCCGGAGTAGACCCCAGCCTCGTAGTCCTGCTCCACCTGCTGGTACTGAGCCTGGTACTGCGACTGCTCGACGGCGTCGCCGCCGATTCCGCTGCACAGCGGCTCCTGGGCCACGGAGGAGGCCATCCGGCTCTTGGCGTCCTGCACCGCCGGGTCGCGCAGGTTGAGCTTGCAATAGCGGATGGAGTGGGTGGGCTTCTTGCCGTTGGGGTAGTCGAAGTCGATCCCGGCCAGCTTCAGCCGCTCGTTCATGGCCTGGATGTAGAGTTTGCGCCCGAGCTCGACGCCCTTCTGGTACGCGCTCTGGCTGGGAGAGGGGCTGTTGTCGCACACGCCGGCCTGGCGCAGCGTCCCGGACAGCAGGACCGACGTGAGCTGCACCGTGTTGGTGGCGCCGTTCATGTACCAGGCGCGGTAGTGAGGCAGGTTGCCGTCACCGCTGGAGAAGCTCTCGTCCACGGCCTTGTTGGGGTCGATCTGATCCTTGGCCATGTCCGCTCCCTCGAGCGCCTTGTCCGCCAGGAAGCTGCAGCTCTGGGGCCCCGTGTCGTTGCCCGTCGTCGCCTTGGGCCCGACATAGGGGCAGTTGGCCGGACCGCCAACGTCGGGGTTGGACATGGTGCTGTAGTCGCTGAGGGTGCCCATGCCCTGGTAGAAGAACTTCACGTTGTAGCCCAGGAGCACCTCGTTGACCTTCTGGGTCATGAACAGGTCGCCGTCCTTGATGCCCAGGTTCGCCGCCTTGATCGTCTTCTGAATCACCGGATCCGTCTGGGAGAGGATGTCTCCCTCCAGCACTTCCTCGTCCCCGATGACCCCGGTGCCGCAGCCGATGAGGAAGGCGACGAAGATGGTGAGAGATTTCATGACGACCTCCGTGCGTGGTTTGGATGCCCTATCCACTCCTGGATAAAGCAATGACCGTGCCACCCGGCCAGACGGGCCTGTCCACGTAAGTGCCCGTTGGCAAAAAATGTTTTGGGCGCCCGTTGTCGGATGGGTGGGGGATTGTCTCCCGGGCTTTGGCCGATCATGGGGTCTGTCCCTGGGGCCTGTCCCCCGATCCGGCACACCCTGGAACAGGTTGCCCGACAGGTAGGGCGGCATCAAGCGCCTGTTATTATGTTTTAGAAATGGTGAAGTGGGGGCTGGGGACGAATGTCCTCACTGACGGGGGGGAACTGGGGGGTCTATCCCCATGCTAGGGAGCCAGGATCCGCATCCGTATCCCGTAGCCCGGGTCGCTGGTGGCGCCTGTCCCTTCCCAGACCACCACGGTATGGCCGGAGGAGGTCACGGCCACCGCCGGAAGGGCCTGGTCCTGGCTGGTGGTGGTGTTGACGAGCTGGTCGGTGGCGTCCTTGCCGTACCGGCGGGCGCGGACGTCGAGCCCCTGGGCGGGCTGGCCGCCGTCCTCCCACACGATGGCGGTTGTGCCGGTGGCCGCGGCCACGGCGGGGTGGCGCTGGGACCCGGTGGTGGTCGTGTTCATCACCGACTCCTGAGCCCCGGCCTGGCCGCCCGTGCTCACCAGCCGCATCCGGATGGAGAGGCCATCGCTGTCCGCGCCCTGCGTGGATCCGTCGTCCCATACCACGACGAACTGTCCGCCGGATGCATCGAAGACCACCCGGGGGTTCTCCTGCTCGCCCGTGCCGATGGCGTTCAGGATCTTCTCGCCCGTGACGGCGGAGCCGGACGGATTGAACAGGCGCATCCCGATGCCGATGCCATCTTTTTCTGCGTCGTCATTGGACCAGCTCTGCCACACCACCAGCAGGTTGCCTCCCGGGGCGGCCGCCACATCTGGCCACATCTGGTCGCCCTGGTTGGTGCTGTTGGCCTGCTTGTCGGACCCCGTGGGTTGACCCGTGGCGCTGACCAGGCGCAGGCGGACGTCGGTTCCGTGGGATGAGCCGCCGATGCTGGTGTCGTTGTAGACCACCGCGAAGCCGCCAGGGGTGGCGGTCACCGCCGGGGCGGACTGGGATCCCGTGGTGGTGGAGTTGATCAACACGTCCTGACCGACGGGGGCGCCGGCCTTGCCCACCAGGCGGCCGCGTACGGCGGTGCCGCTGGTATCGCCGCTGCCGGTGGACCAGTCAGTCCACACCACCAGCGCCTGGTCCTGGGCGTTCACGGCGATGGCCGGGTCGCGCTGGTCCTTGGTTGTGGTGGTGGGCAGCACGAGCTCCGTGCTGTCCAGCGCCTTGCCCTTCAGGTCGAAGCGGCGCAGGCGGATCGTTGTCCCGCTGGTGTCACCCCCCGACGCGCTCCCGTCCTGCCACACCACCAGGATCGTGGAGTCGGACTGCACCGCCACCGCGGGGTAGCGCTGATCCTGGACCGTGATCGCGTTGACCGAGAACTCCTGGCTGCGACAGCTGAGCGAGCAGGCGTCATTGTCGATCTGGTTGCCGTCGTCGCACTCCTCGACGTTCTTCTGCATGTGTCCATCGCCGCAGTAGGCCAGCTTGCAGGTGTTGAGGCAGGCATCGGTGTTGTCGTCGTTGCCGTCGTCACACTCCTCCGCCGGGTCCTTGACCGTGTTGCCGCAGGTGGCGGGGATCGGCTCGGCGTCGGGGCTCCCGTCGACGACAGCGCCGTCGTGACGCGGCGGAGGCGACTCGCCGGGGCAGGCGCAGATCAGGGGGATCAACCAGGCGATGATCAGGCGGCGGGTCATGGGTACCTCCACGGTCAGCTTACCACGGTCGGCCGCTTGTGAATCCATGGCCCGCTGGCTCGTAAACTGCGTGCGAGCGGGTGGGGCGCTGATCGATCACCTTGTCCCGTCGGTCGGTCGTCCCTATGATGACGAGATGTATGCCTCCCGTATCTCTGTGGCCCTGGCAGTCCTTCTGGCCCTGGTTCCGCTGGGCTGTCCTTCCGACGACGATCCCGCCGCGACCGACGCCGCGACCGACGCCGCGCCGGTCTCCGACGGCAGCGTCATCAGCACCATCTCCCTGGACGAGCTGGTGGGCGCCTGCATCGGCGCCAGCGCCTGCGGGGTCAAGACCTACCCCATTCTGGCCAACTGCGTGGATGCCTACTTCGATCTGTTCTTGCCCCAGGGTCTGGGGCCGGTGTACGACGCGATCTACCGCTGCGTGTACGAGGCCAAGGGGGACTGCACCACGATCAAGGCGTGCTACGACGAACGGGGGGCCTGCGACAACACCTACATCGCGAACTGCGACGGCACCACGGCCATCGCCTGCGATCTGATCGACAAGAAGGTCTACGCCCTGAAGTGCGACCTGGCTCAGCTGGAGTGCCAGGTCCGGAGCGGCCAGACCACCGCGGCCAGCTGCACCCCCGGTGTGTGCTACTCCACCTTCGGCACCGTGTGCCAGGGGAGCTGGCTGGTGAGCTGCGTCGGGGGCGTGAGCGAGGTGGAGGACTGCGTGGTGCAGGGCCTGGTCTGCAAGTCCTCGAGCGCCACCACCGCCGCCTGCGTGGGAGAGCAGGCGGTGGGCTGCTCGCAGAAGTTCTCCCCCAGCTGTCAGGATGACACCGCCATCACCTGCGTCGGCGGCAAGGAGCACCACGACGACTGTACGCGGCATGTGATGCGTCACACGCGCTGCTCCGGCGCCCAGTGCGTCGCCGCCGGCACCGCGTGCGAACACAGCTTCAACCGCTGCTCCGGGGCCCAGCTGGAGGCCTGTTTCGACGGAGAGTGGAAGCAGTACGACTGCGCCAAGCTCGGGCTGGGGCCGTGTGAGACGCTGGCCAGCGGGGCCAACTGCGGCAAGTAGGGTAGGATCGCCGGCGGGAGGAGTCGCGGCTACAGAATCCCGTCGCCCTCGGCCAGCTTCTGGTACATGCGGAAGCGCTGCTGGTATTCCTGCTCCAGCATCGTGTGCAGCCGGGTCGCCTCGTCGGGGAACGACTGGGTCAGGGTGCGGTACCGGACCTCGCCCATCAGGAAGTCCTTGAGCGGCACCGTGGGGGCCTTGCTGTCGAGCTGGAACGGGTTCTTGCCCTCCGCCCGTCGGCGCGGGTCGTAGCGGAACAGAGGCCAGTAGCCCGAGTCCACCGCCAGCCGCATCTCCTCCATGGATTTGCCCATGCCGGCGCGGATGCCGTGGTTGATGCAGGGAGAGTAGCAGATGAGCAGCGAGGGCCCGGGGTAGGCCTCGGCCTCGGCGAAGGCCTTGACCGTGTGGTTCATCTTGGCGCCCATGGCCACCGAGGCGACGTAGACGTAGCCGTAGGTCATGGCCATCAGCCCCAGGTCCTTCTTCTTCATCTTCTTGCCGGAGTAGGCGAACTTGGCCACCATGCCCGTGGGGGAGGACTTGGAGGCCTGGCCGCCGGTGTTGGAGTAGACCTCGGTGTCCAGCACCATGATGTTGACGTCGTAGTTCATCGCCATCACGTGGTCCAGCCCGCCGTAGCCGATGTCATAGGCCCAGCCGTCACCGCCCACGATCCACACGCTCTTCTTGGTGAACAGGTCGCGGCTGTCGAGGATCCCGGTGAGCAGCGCGTCACCCTTGGCCTCCTTCTGCAGCAGGGACACCATCTGGTCGCCAGCCACCATGGATCGGTCACCGTCCCACATCACCTCGCGCCAGCCCTCCATCGACTGACGCAGGCCGTCCGACAGCTTGCCCCTGGTCAGCGCCTGCTCGATCTGATCGGCGAGCCAGTTGCGGCGCTGGAGGTAGGCCAGCCGGATGCCGAAGCCGTACTCCGCGTTGTCCTCGAACAGGCTGTTGGCCCATGCTGGCCCCAGCCCCTTCTCGTTCTTGGGGAACGGCGTCGAGGGACAGGTGCCGCCGTAGATCGAGGAGCAGCCCGTGGCGTTGGCCACCAGCATGCGGTCGCCGGCCAGCTGGGTCGCGAGCTTGTAGTACGGCGTCTCGCCGCAGCCGGCGCAGGCGCCGGAGAACTCGAACAGCGGGCGACGAAACTGGCTGCCCTTGAGCGAGGTCTTGCTCATCAGGTCGTCGCGGACAGGCTGCTGTTCGGCCCACTTTTCGTTGACCACCTCCAGCTCCATCTGGCTCTGAAGCGGCTTCATCACCAGCGCCTTGGCGTCGTCGGGGGTGGGGCAGACGTTGACGCAAACCTCGCACCCGGTGCAGTCCATGGTGTAGACCTGGATCCGGTAGTGCGTGCCCTTGAGCGTCTTGCCCTTGGACTCCCGCGTCTCGAACGCGGTCGGCGCCTGAGCCTTCTGCGCGTCGTTGATCAGCACCGGTCGGATCGCGGCGTGGGGGCAGACCAGGGCGCACTGGTTGCACTGGGTGCAGGCGTCGGGGACCCACTGGGGCACGTCCACCGCGATGCCGCGCTTCTCGTAGCGTGTGGTACCCGCGGGGAACGTTCCGTCGGGGCCGCCCACCTCGTAGCTCCCGTCCAGCGGTCCGGCGAAGGCGCTCACCGGGACGGTGTTGCCCTTCTGTAGCAGGATCGGCCGCATCACGTCGGCCACGAAGCGCGGCTCGTCGCGCTTCACTGGCTGCTCCAGCGGCGCGTCGGCCCAGGCCGCCGGCACCTTGACCTCGTGAATGTGCTCCAGCGCCACGTCCACGCCGTTCCAGTTCATCTCGACGATCTTCGGCCCCTTCTTGCCGTAGGTCTTCTCGATCTCCTTCTTCAGTAGCTTCACCGCCTGCTCCAGGGGCAGCACCTTGGAGGTGACGAAGAACACCGTCTGCATGATCATGTTGACGCGGTTGCCCAGCCCGACCTTGCGCGCCAGATCGATGGCGTCGATGGTGTAGAACTTGGCCTTGCGGTTGGCCAGCAGGCGCTTCCAGGACCCGGGGAGCTTGTGCTCCAGATCCTCGTCGGTCCACCAGGTGTTGAGCACGAAGGTTCCGCCGGCGATCAGGTCGGAGAGGATGTCGTAGACCCCGACGTAGGCCGGGTTGCTGCAGGCGATGTAGTGCGCCTGGTTGATGAGGTACGAGCTCTGGATCGGCTTCTTGCCGAACCGCAGGTGGCTGATGGTGATGCCGCCCGACTTCTTCGAGTCGTAGACGAAGTGGCCCTGAGCGTACATGTCGGTGTTGTCACCGATGATCTTGATCGCCGCCTTGTTCGCGCCCACCGTGCCGTCCGACCCCAGGCCCCAGAACTTGCAGCTCACCGTGCCCTCGGGCGTGGTGTCCACCGGCTGGCCCAGGGGCAGCGACATGTGGCTCACATCGTCATTGAACCCGACGGTGAAGCGCTTGCGTGGCTGCTTGGCGTCGAGTTCGTCGAACACCGCGCGGGCCATGGTGGGGGTGTAGTCCGCGGAGCTCAGGCCGTAGCGCCCACCCACCAGCAGCGGGTTCATCCCCGCCTCGTGCAGGGTGGTGGCGATGTCGAGGTACAGCGGATCGCCCAGGCCGCCCGGCTCCTTGGTTCGATCCATCACGGCGATCTTCTTTACCGTCCTGGGCAGCGCCGCCAGGAAGTGCTGCGCCGACCAGGGCCGGTAGAGCCGGACCTTCAGCACGCCGACCTTGTCGCCCGCGGCGACGAAGTGGTTCACGGCCTCCTCGGTCACCTCCGCGCCGCTGCCCATCATGACCAGCACCTTCTCGGCGTTCGGGGCCCCACGGTAGTCGAACAGGTGGTACTCGCGGCCCACCGTCGCGCTCACCACACGCATCGCCTCCTCGACGATGCCGGGGCAAGCGTCGTAGTAGCTGTTGTGCGCCTCGCGCGCCTGGAAGAAGTGGTCCGGGTTCTGGGCCGTGCCGCGCAGGTGGGGGTGGTCCGGGTTCATCGCCCGCAGGCGGAAGTTGCGGATCTCCTCCCACGGGACGAGCTTGGCCATGTCCTCGTAGTCCAGGATCTCGACCTTCTGGATCTCGTTGGAGGTGCGGAATCCGTCGAAGAAGTGCAAAAACGGGATGCAGGACTTGATCGAGGCGATATGCGACACCATCGCCAGATCGTGGACCTCCTGCACCGACCCGGCGGCGATCATGCCAAAGCCGGTGTTGCGACACCCCATCACGTCGGAGTGGTCACCGAAGATGGACAGCGCGTGGGTCGCGACGGTGCGGGCCGAGGCGTGGATCACGCCCGGGCTGAGCTCGCCGGCGATCTTGTGCATCGTGGGGATCATCAGCAGCAGGCCCTGGGAGCAGGTGAAGGTCACAGCCAGGGCGCCGCCCGACAGCGCGCCGTGGATACCGGCGGAGGCGCCGCCTTCGGACTGCATCTCCACCACCAGCAAGCGCTGGCCGAACAGGTTCTTGCGCCCGCGGGCGGCCCACTCGTCGGCCATCTCTCCCATGGTGGTGGAGGGGGTGATTGGATAGATGGTGGCCACGTCACTGAAGGCATAGCCCACGTGCGTCGCTGCGGTGTTGCCGTCGATGGTGACGAACTGCTTGCCCATCATTGCCTCCTTGGGTGCGCCTGCGCTGAACCCTTGAAAATCTTGTGAGAAACGCGTTTTGGCCCGGAGCTTACCAACGTGGTTGTACAGCGTCAACGTCTCAGGGACGGTGAGCTGCCACCACGTCAGTGGGTCCGAGCAGGTTGATCTTCTCCGAGTCGACGAATCCCGCGGCCTCGAGCCAGCTGGCGTACTCGTCGTAGCTGTAGACGTTGCCCCCCTGGGTCGAGACCAGCATGTGGAGCGCGTAGACCGCGGCTGCCCGTGGCAGGGTCTTGTCCCGGTTCAGGACGTAGTCGTTGATCACCACCCGTCCCCCCGGTTCCAGCGCGGCGAAGACCTTGGCCAGCAGGCGCCGGTTGGCCTCGGGCGGGTTGAGGTGCATCACGTAGCTCAGCAGCACCAGGTCGTAGCCCGATCCCAGGGGATCCAGCATGAAGTCCCCCGGGCGCAGGGTGATGCGCTGCTCCATGCCCCCCTCACGGATGTAGCGCGTGGCCATGTGAATCACCGGAGGCAGATCCATCAGCGTGGCCCGGGCCTCGGGGAAGGCCTTGAGGAAGGACATGGTGTAGGCCCCGGAGCCGCCCCCCACGTCCAGCACGTTGCGCACCCGCGGCAGGTCGAGGGAGGCCACCATGTTGGGCGCCGCCAGGTTGGCGATGCGATGGGTCGCGGCGAGGTAGGCATGGGTCGCGGAGGGATTGGCGGCCCCGGTCTGCAGCGGGCTTCCCTCGCGGATCGACTCGGTCAGGGTGGACCAGCTGTCCCACATGTGCACGCGATTCATCATCGCCGCGCGGGCATCGTCCGGGAGTCCTCGACGGAGAAACCGGCCGGTGTCGGCCGTGTTGGTGTAGATGCCGTCCTGCTTGTCGAGCAGGCCCAGCGCCGTGAGGGAGTTGAGCAGCATCTCGGTGGCGCGCGCCGCGGTGCCCATGCGGTCCGCCGCCTCCGTCGTGCTGGCCCCATCGCCCACGGCGGTGAAGAGGTCGAGCTCCACCGCGGTGAGCAGGGCCCGGCTGGCCTGGAAGTCGACAGCCAGGCGCCGCAGCCGCTCGGGGACCACACCGGCCTCCTCGTGCGCGGACTCCTGGGCCGCGGTGCGGGCCCTCTCTCCACGCATCTCCTGCCGCAGCTGGTCGGGATCCAGCGTGAGCCGCTGCACCACCTTCCCCTGCACCAGGTGGGACTGGACGATCTCGTCCACGTCGTCCACGGTCACTCCGCCGTACCAGATCCCCTCGGGGTAGACCACCACCACCGGCCCCCGCCGACAGAGCCCCAGGCATCCGCAGGGCGTGACCTCCACGCGCGGCTCCAGGCCGGTCCGCGCCACCTGGCGCCGAAGCTGCAGGCGGACCTCCTCCGCCCCCTGGTTGGCGCAGTAGGCCTTGTCCTCCAGCTTCTGCTGGGTACAGACGAAGACGTGGATCAGCGGGGCAGGATGGGAGTCGGTGGGGTCGGTCATTTGGGCTTCCGTGAGTGTGTGGACCTTTCCTACCGGATTTGTCCGCCGGGCTCAAGGCGTGATGCCCGGAAAAGCTCGTGCATCGTGAATAGGGGAGCGTGAGACCTCCGTCCAATGGCGAGGCGAAAGAACGCCGACGTTGTCCCTGGCCGCATTGAGCGCCAGGGGTGGATGCCGCCTCACGGCGGTTTGGAGGAAGTGATGAAGAAGGTCGCGTCAATGTTGATGTTGTTGGCGGGTCTCGGTTTGGGGATGCCGGCCATGGCAGAGGATGCCCCGAAGAAGGAGCCGCCCAAAGCGGCGAAGAAGGTGGTCAAGAAGACCAAGGTCGTGAAGAAAGACACGATTGTGAAGAAGGATGCGAAGAAGGTGGCAAAGAAGGTGGTGAAGAAGAAGGCCCCCACCAAGACCGACAAGACCGAGTAGCATCAGCTGGCGGGCCTGCGCCCCACCAACAGGGTGCCGCCCAGGCCCGCCACGATTCTACCTGTCTCGACCCCTCACGCCTCGACCCCTCACTGTTCGACCTGGATCTGCCGCACCTGCTCTCGCGTCAGGGGCTGGATCTTGACCGGGCGCGTCCCGCTGCGGACCGGTGCCACGTGCCACGACGCCCGGCTGGCGTTCATCAGGCCCTTCACCGCGGCGTTGTCGGTGAACGCATCGTCCAGCGTGACCAGGCGGGCGACGATGAAGTGCTTGCCCGAGGGGGCCGGGGTGGTCTGCAGCCGCTGGGCCAGAGACCGGGCGCGCAGCAGCCGCGGATCCTGCTCGGACGCTGGCCGTCTCGAGGGCTGCCTGGCGATCTGGGCCAGCTCCTGCGCCGCCTCGGTGTACAGCACGTGGCGCGGCGAGTCGTCGGTGAGCACCTGGTCCGCGGCCCAGTCCGGCCCCAGACGGAACTGCACGTGGCCCACGTCCTGCCCCCGGCGTCCGGGCTCGACGAGGTAGGTTTCCCCCGCGCGGATGGGCAAGGAGTACAGCTGGCCCGAGTGAGCGACGAGCACGAGGTGGATCCCTTTGACCTGGCGCGCCAGATCCCGGGCCCGATCCATCCCCACGTGGGCCAGCAGCAGCATCAACTCCGCGCCCCGCGCCTTGAGCGCCGCGACCTGGGCCCGCGCGGCGGCCACGGGATCGGCCAGCTTGAGCCGGGACCGACGCAGCAGGTCCGCGGATGGCTTCTCGGTCAGGGGCAGCTCGAGCACCGCCGCCAGCCCCACCTTGACGCCACCGGTCTCCAGCAGCTTGCCCGCCTCGAAGACCGGCTTGCCCGCGGTGGTCACGAGGTTGGCGCACAGCAGGGTCTGGGACGTCTGTCGCTGGAGCAGCCGCAACCGAGGCAGACCCACGCCCAGCTCCGCCTCGCCCACGGCCATGGCGTCCAGCCCGATCAGCCCGTGGGCCCGCATCATGGCCTCGGCCTTGTTCAGGTCACCCTGCGTCGGCGGCGGAATGAGGCGTGCCAGCAGGGCATCCCCCGCGTCGACGATGATCGTGCCATGGTCTTGCTGTCGCAGCTTCTCTATCGCGCTGGCCCGCCGGGCCAAGCCACCCCGAGGGTGGCCTCAACCACAGGGCTCGGCCTCGGCGCCGACGTTGGCGCTGTAGAACAGATCGACGATCCGTTGCGCGTCTGGCAGCGCGGGACGCGCCAGCCGGGGCAGCTCGGGCGGCCTGGCGCGGGCCACCGCCGGGCTGGTTTTCCCGGTACCGGGCCGGATCGGGGTGGTGGATCGCTCGTCATGACATCCCGCCAGGATCACGACCGTGTAGAACCATGGTGCGAGTTTCATCGGTTTCATGGAAAAGCAGCATAAGGGGCAATCCCTCGTTGTCAATTGGCGTTGGGTGTCCGAGAATCGCGGACGCCGTGATCGAGGTTGTGGAACCCATGCCCGGAGGAGACGATGTTCGTGAGACTGTCAGTGCTGATCGCGACCCTTGCCATGCTCACCGCGCCGGTTTACGCGCAGGACCAGCCGCCGCTGGCCGGGGAGTCGCCGGAGGACCTGCCCCCGCCGACGCCGCCCCCGCCGGGTCCGCCGGCCACCGACACCGAGCCGCCGCCGCCACCGACGAAGACAGCGGTGCACAGGACGCACCGTGCGGCCCAGGTCACCACCGACGGCCCCGTGGTGCGGGCCGAGGGCGGCAACATGGGGATGTACTTTCGCTTCGGCGGCCTCGCCAGCCTGACCCACACCAACAACACGCGCAACGTGGGGCCGCTGGTGTTCAGCCAGGTGGGGATCAAGTTCGTGTTCAGCGAGCGGTTCATGCTCCCGATCTGGTTCGGAACCGGACTGCGCGTGGACAGCCCGGACGAGGGCGATTCGGCCACCAACTGGGGTATCGATCTGGGCGTGGGCTTCGAGTACCACTTCCGCATCTGGCGCCGGATCTCGCCCTTCATCGGCGGAAGCGTCGGGCTCAACGTGCTGGATCCGACGCAGTCCGACAACCTGGGCCTGGGCATCGGCCTCGGTCCGATCCTCGGCATCGAGTACTACATCGGGGACCGGGTGAGCGTCACCGCGACGTACATGTTCGTGATCCAGGTGGCGTTCCAGGACTCGGGCGTGCCCCAGGCCAAGACCACCACCTTTGGCCTGTCGACCCTTGCCGGCGGTGCGCTGAACATCACATACTACTTCTGACGAGGTGGATCATGGCCAAGGGAGGAAGTGTCGGTGTGGCAGCCCTGCTGCTGCTGCTGCATGCCTGTGACGGAGCGGACGTGCCGGGGGCGCCGCCGCTCACCAGCGGGCCGGCGTCCAACACGCTGTACACGCCGGGGGAGGGTGGTTCGGATATGACCGCCGATCAGGTGGCCCAGGCAGTGTGCAGCAAGCTGCTGAGCTGCCAGCTGATCCCACCCAAGTACGCCCAGGATTGCCGGTCGGAGACGCTCAAGAGCACCGCCTTCCTCCTGGACAGCGCCAGCTTCGTCGCCTGCTTCGAGGCGCTCAGCTGCTCCGCCCTCTCGGATCTCGATGCGCTGAGCCAGGTGATCATGACCTGCGTCGATATCGATCTGTCGAGCCTCGGCTGCGTGGGCAACTCCCTGCACTACTGCAACACCCAGGCCGTGTGCAAGGATCTGCCCTGCAGTACCTACTGCGATGCCATGGGGTATTCGGGAGACCGGTGCATCGAGGTCGGCAGCGCCGCCGGGTGCAGCTGCGGCTACCTCGGCGATTGAAGCGTGCGACTCCGCGCGGGATCTACTCCTCGTCGTCCAGCATGATCAGCGGAATCGGATCGTCCTCGGCCGGCGCCGCCGGCACCGCCGGTGCCGGGCCCGTGGTCCGTGCGCGGGGGACGAGCACCGGCATCTCGTGGGTCACGGGCCGGTAGATCGGCCGAGCATCGGGCGGCGCGACCCGTGGGACCGGGGCGGAGTGCGGTCGCTTCCGTGGCGCCTTGACGGGCTCCACGGGAAGCGTCTCCTCGAACGGGGCCTCCGTCACCTCCTCCTCGGGCTGCAGCAGCCGCTCCACGTCCACCACCAGCTCCGGCGGCAGATCCATCGGCGGCAGCTCACGGCTGGCGCGCTTCGGCGGCTCCAGCTCGGGCCGGTACTGCGGGCGCTCGATCGGGTTGCCCTCCTCGTCGAACAGCTCCTCGGGTGCGGCGTCCACCACCTCCGCCACGTCGAACATGTCCAGCCCCATGGCCTGCAGCTCGGCCTGCAGATCCTGCACCAGCTCCGCCGCGTACTCGGCGTCCGCGCTGAGGTCCTCGGCCTCGCCCTCGTCGGCGAGGTTCACGCCCAGGCGATCGAGCCTGCGCTGCAGATCCTCCAGGGTCTGCTCCAGGTGCTCCGAGTCGATGGGGCTGCGGTCGTCCAGCTGATCGTAGTCGTCGCGGACCCGAAGCTCGATGCCGGAGCGGGCCAGCTTGGCGGCCATCATGGCCGAGAGCTGCTCCAGCTGGTAGCGATCGAGCCCCTCCGGCGCCCGGTCTTCGACCTCCGCGACCTGCTCGTGCAGCAGCTCCGGAGATAGCTTGCGCTCCAGGGTCTCGGTGATCTGCGCCAGGTGGGCATCGTTCTGCCCCACGCCCTTCAGATCGGCTGGCCGGCTGCGGTCCGAGACCGTCGCCGTGTGGCGCATCTGCCCCAGCTCGAGGCCCTGGTCGTACTCCCGGCGTCGCCCCACGTCGAACAGCACCTGCCGCGCCTCGTCCAGCCGGTCCAGCAGCAGGGTGGCGTGGTGCAACAGGATCGCGCGGCAATCGGGGCGGTTCTTTAGCCGGTTCAGCTCGTAGGACTTGAGGTTGTACTGATAGGTGATCACGTCGGGGCTGGCGTCCGCCGTCACATCCAGCAGCTGGTAGTAGGAGTAGAGATCGATGTCGGCGATGACCGCCAGCAGCTCCTGCTCCAGCTCGCTCGGACTCTTCCCCATTGCCCAACGATTGTGCCACGGCCGGGGCCCCTCTGGCGAGCCGTACCTGGCTGTTGTAGGCTGCCCCGGTCAGTCATCGAACACCCCAGGAACAGGAGAACCACATGTCCCAGCTGCCGTCCGTGGCCCAGCGTTTCCTGCGCTACGTCGGATACGATACCCAGTCCGCCGAGGAGGTGGAGTGCTACCCCAGCACGGAAAAACAGAAGGAGCTGCTGCGGCTGCTGGTGCAGGAGCTGCACGAGCTCGGGCTGCAGGACGCCGCCATCGATCAGTACGGCTACGTGATGGCGACGCTGCCGGGCAACGTCTCCCACGACGTGCCGGTGATCGGTCTGATCGCCCACGTGGACACGTCCCCCGAGGTCAGCGGGGCCAACGTCAACCCGCAGATCCACCCGAACTACGACGGCGGGCCGATCCGACTCGACGAGCACCACACGTTGACCCCCGAGCAGAGCCCGGATCTGCTGCACAACAAGGGCAACACGATCATCACCACCGACGGGACAACGCTGCTGGGCGCGGACAACAAGAGCGGCATCGCCGAGATCATGACCCTCGTGGAGCGGCTGCAGGCCGACCCCAAGATTCCGCACGGGACGATCCGCGTGGGGTTCACCCCCGACGAAGAGGTGGGGGCGGGGACCAAGTACTTCGACGTCGAGAAGTTCGGTGCGCGCTATGCCTACACCGTGGACGGCGAGGCGCCGGGCGAGGTGGAGAACGAGACCTTCTGTGCCGACTCCGCCACGGTGACGGTGACCGGGATCAACGTCCACCCGGGCTACGCCAAGGACAAGCTGGTGAGCGCGATCAAGGCCGCTGCTCGGTTCGTGGACATCTTGCCGAAGCAGATGGCGCCGGAGACCACCGAGAAGCGTGAGGGCTACCTGCATCCGGTCTCCATCAGCGGCGGCGTGGAGCAGGCGGTGGTCAAGCTCATCCTGCGCGACTTCGACGAGGAGCCGCTGCGCAAGCAGCGCGACATCCTGAGCGACATCGCGCGGCAGGTGGAGCACGGGTTCCCCGGGGCCCGCATCGAGCTGCAGTACAACGAGAGCTACCGCAACATGCGCTTCGTGCTGGAGCAGCACCCGGCCGTGGTGGAGTACGCGCTGGAGGCGGTGCGCCGGGCGGGCCTCGAGGCGCGCCTGAACCTGATCCGCGGCGGGACCGACGGCGCGCGGCTGTCCTTCATGGGGCTGCCCACGCCCAACCTGTTCACCGGGGGGCATCTGTTCCACAGCCGCTCGGAGTGGATCGCGGTGGAGGGCATGGAGCAGGCGGTGCAGACGCTGGTGCAGCTGGTGCAGATCTGGGCCGAGAAGAGCCGGTAGTAGTCTCAGGGGGCCATCTCGGGGGCAAGCTCACTTCCCTTGCGATGTCACCTGGGGTGTTATTGCCCTTCACCTCGAACTCGTCGATGTTCTGACCGAAGGTCACCTACCGGCGCAGGCGCAGTGGAACAAGACCGCGCCGACGCGGTGGACTATTGCTTGAGGAACTTCGCGAGGTCGATCATGAACAGCGCACCCTTGCCAATTGAGATGGTCATGCTGAAGAACACGCGGCCGTTGTCTACCTGAGGCCTGAGCTCCATGCCCGGGAATTGCGTGAGCTGGACCTCCTCGCCGGTCTTCACGTTCCTGGCGAAGATGTCCGCGTTCTTGAAGTCGCCGCCATAGCGCGGGATGGGTTTAGGGTTGTTGCGCCAGTCCTCCCACACGACCCAGTCGCCGTACACGTCCGGGTAGTCCTGCATCGCCGGGTGGGTGGTGACCGCCACCGTCTTGCCGGTGGCGAGGTCGTGGACGTAGATGTCGGAGTTGCCCTGGTTCCACATGTCGCCCGGGGCATTGCGGTGGTCGACCCAGACCACCCGGTCGCCCTCGATCCGCGGATGGAACTGGCCCGCCGGGTTGGGCGCCAGCACCCTGCGGGTCCGTGTGACGGTGTCGTAGATCACGATCTGCGTGTACAGGCCGACGACCTCGGTCCACACGAGCCGGGTCCCGGACATGGCCACCTCCCAGCACCCGCCGTGCTTGTTGGTGAGGTTGGTGAAGCTGTCGTCGGCGAAGCGGTAGAAGTGGGTGTCGATGTGCTGGCAGATCGTCAGGGACATGTTGATCGCGATGCCCGTCGCGCCGAGGGCGATGGCCTGCGGAACACAGCCGCAGCTCGACGCATTCCCCGGGCTGGCGCAGCCCACGAAAAAAGAGCGCAGGTCCGTTTCGGTGTGCGTCGTGATGTCGTACTCCGTGAGCGTCTGCGTCCAGCGGTCGGTATCCGTGGGAAAGATCATGCAGGTGTAGGCCAGCCGGCGTTCGTCGGTGGCTATGTGCTTGCACCCCGGCCGATCGGGGATCGAGGGCCGGACCCGCCACTCCCTGTCCTGCGCGAGGTCCACGAGGTGGACGTGACGCTCGAGGCCCAGCCCTGCCGCATACACCAGGGTGTTGCCCTTCACCTCGAACTCGTTGACGTCCGGACCGAACGTCACCTGCTTGCAGCCCTTGCCGCAGACCATCCCCCGTCCGCGCACGACCGGCGCCGGGATCCGCGTACGGCTGCCGCCGCAGCTGATGATGGTGTCGCCCACCCGGGGCCAGTCGAGGGGGGCGGCGTCGGGGGGGCGCTGGTCTGCTGGGAACGCGTCGGGGCGGGCGTCCAGTGCATGCAGTCGAGCAAGCTCGTGTCGATGCCGCTTGTCTTCGACGACACCTCCGGATCGTCGCTCGAGCAAGATGCAAGGATGAACAGAACAGCAACACCACCAAGACGCATGACTCTCATGAACCCCTCCTTCCAACAGATTGAGCTGCGGATGTTTCCCCCGCGTGGTGGTGTCATCCTGCCGCGTTTTTTTTCCCCCCTGTCAAGTGCTTTTGTCAGTTTGGTTCGAATTCGCAGAAACACGGACCAGGCAGGTCTCCTCGCCAGCTGCAAGTCCAGCCGCGGTCCAGGGACGACCACGGACGACCACGGCCGGGATTTACACGCCGCGCGATCTTCTGTAACGTCCGGCCACTTCACCTGAAGCTGCGAGGGACCAAGTCGATGGAAGCTCCCCAGGGCAAGCGAAGCAAGCTGCTGCCGGCCAACGCCTACACCAAGCTCAAGCCGGGCGAGGTCTACGAACCCATCGTGCCCGCCGGCGATCCGCGCGCGGAGGTCACCCGCTGGTCGGTGACCCTCGGTGTGCTGATGGTCGTGCTGTGGGCCGCGGCCTGCATCTACATCGCGCTCAAGGCGGGCAGCGGCATCGAGGCCTCGATCCCCATCGCCGTGATGGCGATCTTCTTCGGCAAGATGAAGAAGATGCGCAGCACCATCCTGGAGAACGTGATGGTGCAGAGCATCGGCCAGGCCTCAGGGGTGGTGGCGGCCGGCGCGGCGTTCGTCATCCCGGCGCTGTACATCAACCAGCTCCAGCCGGTGTGGTGGCACATCTTCCTCGCCTGCACCATCGGCGGCTTCCTGGGCGTGGTGCTGATCATCCCGATCCGCGCCTACTTCGTCCGCGATCTGCACGGCGAGCTGCCGTTCCCCGAGGCCACGGCGGTGAACGAGATCCTCGTTTCGGGGGAGAGCGCGGGCAAGGGCGCGGGCAAGATCCTGCTCGGCTCCATCGGCATCGGCGCGGTCTATGACTTCCTGGTCGAGACGTTCCACACCTGGAACGCGGGGATGAGCACGACGACGCTGCTCGGCGGTTGGGGCGCCAAGCTCGCCGCGCTGAAGATCGAGGTCAAGATGAACGGACTGGCCGCCCTTTTCGGCCTGGGCTACATCATCGGCCTCAAGTACGCGGCGATCATCTTCTCCGGCTCGGTGCTGGCCTACGTGGTGATGGTGCCGATGATCAACCTCTTCGGCCAGCACATCGACAGCTTCACCTACGCGGGCGAGACGTACAGGATCGCCTCGATGAGCGCCGGCGATATCTTCGGCGCCTTCGTCAAGCCCATCGGCATCGGCGCCATCGCCGTCTCGGGGCTGATCGGCATGATCCGCCTGGGCAAGATCATCGTCGGCTCGGTCTCCCTCGGCTTCAAGGGGCTGGCCAGGAAGACCGGCGACGACACCCGGCCCGAGCGCACCAACTGGGACATGAAGCCGAAGAACGTGCTGCTGATCCAGCTCGCCTGCATGCTGCTGATGGGCGCGCTGTTCTACGTCGTCTCCGCCGGGATCGGCGGCTACGCCACGGGGCAGCTCGTCAAGTTCGCCGTGGTTGGCATGCTGGTCGGCTTCTTCATCTCCTTTCTGTTCACCCCGGTGGCGGCCCAGGCCATCGCCATCGTGGGCGTCAACCCGGTATCGGGCATGACCCTGATCACCCTGGTCATCGCCGCCGCGGTGATGGTCTATGGCGTGGGCCTGTCCGGAAAGGCCGGGATGTTCATCGCGCTGATCATCGGCACTGCGGTGTGTACCGCGCTCTCCACCTCGGGTGCGCTGATCTCGGACTTCAAGATCGGGTACTGGATCGGCTCCACGCCGCGCAACCAGGAGATGTGGAAGTTCGTCGGCATCGTCGTTGCCTCGCTGACGGTGGCCTTCATCATCCCGATCATGGACAGCGCCTACCACTTCCTGGTGGAGGGCCCGGGCGGGACCCTGGTCTCGAACCAGGAGGTGCTGCCCGCGCCCCAGGCCAACATGCTGGCGGCGATCATCAACGGCCTGATGTCGGGCAAGGAGCAGCCGGTGTTGCTCTACGTCCTCGGCGGGC
>Ga0210044_10002358_pt1 | contig 28180 bp, 34 predicted proteins | sample CryGey13umfilter_2_FD_183959 | JGI IMG/M metagenome (GOLD analysis project Ga0210044, IMG submission 183959) | Groundwater microbial communities from aquifer in Utah, USA - Crystal Geyser 4/9/14 3 um filter (SPAdes) (version 2) | ecosystem: Environmental > Aquatic > Deep subsurface >... | reverse complement strand
TCGGCGTGACGAAGGAGGTATTGAGCTTCTTGATGATCTCGTGGGTGAGGGAATCGCCTTTGTGCTCGACCTCCTCGATCGCCCGGACCCGGTCTTTCAGGTTGTCGAACTGTTCGAGGAGGTCCTTGAGGCGCTCCGCCCCCTCGATGATGTTTTCCGACGCCTTCCGGAAGAGAACGAAAAACTCCTGGTCCCGCGGAATGATCCGGAACATCACCCCTCCCCCGTCCTGCGCGCGAGCGCGGCCTCGGCGCCCGCCACCAGGTCGTCGAGGATCTCGCGCACCGGCTGGATCTTCTTCACGAACGCCACGCTCTGGCCCGCCATGAGCGACCCGTGTTCCACGTCCCCGTCGACCACGGCGCGCCGCAGCGCCCCGACCCAGAACTCCTCGAGCAGGACCTGGGCCTCCTCGCGCGGCACCTCGCCCGTCTTCACCCTGTTCAGCAGGTCGAGCTGGAGCCGGTTGAAGTCTCTCGTCCCCTCGTTGAGGATCGCCCGCACCGGGATCGTCGGAAGCGACGGGTCGAACTGCGTGGTCGGCATGGCGTCGCGGGCCGAGGCCCGCACGAACGCCTCCTTGAACCGGGGGTGCGCGACGCACTCCTCGGCGGCGACGAACCGCGTCCCGAGCTGGACCCCGGCGGCTCCCAGCGACAGGTATTGGGCGATGATCTCACCGGTGCCGATCCCGCCCGCCACGAACACGGGGACCTCCGTGACGTTCAGGAGGAACTCCTGCGCCAGGACGGAGGTGGCCACGGGGCCGATGTGCCCCCCCGCCTCGTTCCCCTCGATCACGAGGGCGTCGACCCCCTGCTTGATGAGGCGCCTCGCCAGCGAGAGAACCGGGGCGAAGCAGACCAGCTTCAACCCGGCGGCCTTCACCTCGGCGATGTCGCGCCCCGAGGGGATGCTCCCGGCGAAAAAGACGAACGGGCACCGCTCCCGGATGACGATCTCCACCTGCTGCCGGAACGCCGGGGCGACCGTGATGAGGTTCACGCCGAAGGGGTTCGGCGTCTTTTCCCGGGTCTTCGCGATCTCCTTCGCCAGGATCTCCGGCGGCATGTTCCCGCCCGCGAGCACGCCGAACCCGCCCTCGTTCGAGATGGCCGCGACGAGGTTGGCCTCGGAAACCCAGGTCATCGCCCCGCACAGGATCGCGTACCGGGTCCCGAGGAAGTCGGTCCCGCGCTTCCACGCCCGGGGCAGATGCTCCAGGTGCTTCCGTTGCTTCAACAGGATCGATTCCATCGATTTCGCTCCGGGAACAGCAGGATGGCAAGCAGGTAATATATACCAGACACGGGTCGGAAACACACCCTTTTCGAGGGATCGGCGGCCCACACGGGTTCTGCTATAGTTAGAAGATGGTCAAGGCGGACGAACTGTACGACATCACGGTCATCGGCGCCGGTCCCGTCGGGCTCTATGCGGCGTATTACGCGGGATTGCGGGAGTGCCGCACCAAGCTGATCGAGACGTACCCCCAGGTCGGCGGACGCCTGATCTCCATGTACCCGGAAAAGGAGATCTTCGACGTCGCGGGCCACCGCAGGATCGTCGCCGCGGAACTCGTGAAGGAATTGACCGGCCAGGCGATGCAGTACCGCCCCGCGGTGGTCCTCAACGAGCGGGTCACCGGGTTGCGGATCCTCGGCGAGCGCGTCATCGAGTTGACGACCCCGGCGGGCGTCCACTACACCCAGACCGTGATCCTCGCCGCCGGCTGCGGCGCGTTCGTCCCCCGGAAACTGGACATCCCGAACCTGATCGACTTCGAGGGGCACGGGATCTTCTACTTCCTCCCCTCGTTCGAACCGCTCCGGGGGAAAAAGGTCCTGATCGTCGGCGGGGGGAACAGCGCGGTGGACTGGGCGCTCTCCCTCGAGGGGATCGCCTCCGAGGTGACCCTTTGCCACCGGATGTACAAATGGCACGCCCACGAGGCGATGGTCCACCGTCTCCTCTCCTCCAACGTGCGCGTGAAGTACCCGTACTTCACGCTGAAGGCGGTGCTGGGCGAGGAGAAGGTGACCGGGGCCGTGATCTGGAACGAGCGGAGCGGGCTCGAGGAGACGATCGAGGCGGACGCGATCGTCCTGTCGATCGGGATGCTGACGAACATCGAACCGTTCCGCGACTGGGGGCTGAACATCGTCGGCAGCGGGATCGCCGTCGCCCCCGACATGTCCACCAACCTCCCGGGCGTCTACGCGGCGGGGGACATCGTCACCTACCCCGGCAAGATCCTGCTCATCACCGCGGGGTCCGGCGAGGCGGCCACGGCGGTCAACAGCGCGAAGGAGTACATCCTCGGCGCCGAGATGGGGCGGTAAGCACCTCGTCGCTGGCGGAGTCGCCGCAGGAGGGGGGCGAAGTGAGGTAAAGCGCAGCCGTGCAGGTTCATTGCACGGCGAGCCACGAACGGAGCCCCGCCCTCCGAGGCGGCGCAGCCGCGAAGGATCAGCGCCGGTTCCACTCCTCGCGGAGCGTCTGCGCGCGGTTGGAGAAGACGCCGGCGGCGCCGGCGGCGATCAGCCCGAACGCCTCCTCCGGGTCGTCGACCGTGTACGGCAGAAGCGGGACGCCCGACGCCGCCACGTTCCGAAGCCGCAGCACGGTGAGGAGCCGGCGGTCGGGGTGGATCGAGGAGAGCCCGCGGCGGAGGCAGAAGGCGAGGTCGGACGCCGACGGGCGGCGGGTGACCAGTCCGCAGGGAATCCCGGGAAGAAGGTCCCGTGCGGCGAGGCACTCCTCGCGCAGCCCCGACGACAGGAGAAGCTCGCCTCCGTATCCCGCCCTCGACAGCGCCTTCGCCGCGGCGGCGATGCCGCCCGGCGCTTTCGATTCGATGTCGATCGGAACGGACCCCCCGACGATCTCGAGCACGTCGGCGAGAAACGGCAGCTTCTCCCCGTTCTTCAGCCGGACCGCCCGGAGGCGCGACGCCGGCGTCCGCGCGACGGCCAGGTTCTCTTTCGCCGTCCTCCCCGTCCGGTCATCGTGGAAGACCACCGGGACGCCGTCGGCCGACAGCCGCACGTCGAACTCGATCATGTCGGCGCCGTCGGAAACCGCCAGGGCGAACGCGGCCGGGGAGTTCTCGAGCGCGCGATCGGACGCGCCCCGGTGGGCGACGAAGATCGGTCGCTCCTCCTCCCGGCCTGGGGAAAAAGGACGCATACCGTAAAGTATCCTATAATCGCTTCGAATGATCGACGTGATCCACAATCCCGTCGCCGGCCCGAAGGTCGTGAACCGGATCGACCGGGTCCGCGCGTACCTGTCGGCGCGCGGTCTCCCCTTCCGGATCCGGGAGACGGCCGCCCCCGGCGACGCCGTCGTGATGGCGCGCGAGGCGGCGCTCGAAGGGGCCGACGCCGTGGTCGCCGTCGGCGGGGACGGCACGATGAACGAAGCCGCGGACGGGTTGGCGGGAAGCGCGACCCGCCTGGCCTTCGTCCCCCACGGGACCGGGAACGTCTTCGCCCGCGAGTTTTCCCTCCCCGAATCGGTGGAGGGTTGCCTCGACCTGCTCTCCTCCGGAAAGACGATCTCCATCCGGATGGCGAAGGCGAACGACCGCCGCTTCGTCCTGCTCGCCTCCGCCGGGTTCGACGCCGAGGTGGTGGAACGGATGACCTCGCGCCAGAAGAACCTCCTCGGCATCGCCGCCTACGTCCTGTGCGGCGCGCAGCACCTCCTCCGCTCGCAGCCGACCCTCTGGCTCGAGTTCCCGGGCCGGGATCGGGTCGAGGCGCAGGCCGTCCTCGTGGTCCGCGGGAAAAAGTACGGCGGGAACGTGACGATCGCACCGGGCGGGGACATCGCGGGGGAGACGTTCCAGGTGATCGCCCTCCTGCGAAAGGGGCGCTGGTCCATCGCGAAGTTCGCCCTCGACGCCCTGCGCGGGAAGCACACCTCTTCCCGCCACGTCCTGGTCCGGGAGAGCCCGTCCCTCTTCGTCCGCAGCAGCATCCCGTCCGCCTGCCAGATCGACGGCGAGTACCTCGGGCCGCTCCCGGTCCGGTTCACCGTGACCGACGCCCTCCTGCGGGTCGTCGTCCCGAAGGAGTTCCCCTCGCCCCCGGCTTGACATCCGTATTGATTTTATCGGAAAATGTAATACCAACGCACAGGGGGTGCGCCATGCCGCTGTCCAGCCGGTTGACGAGCAAATGCCAGGTCACGGTGCCGAGGGAGATCCGGAAGGCGCTGCACCTCTCCCCCGGCAACCTCGTCCACTTCGCCATCGAGGGCGGGAAAGCGTTTCTCAGCCCCGCGCCCGAAAGCCACACGCGAGCCTTGAAGGGACTCGGCAAGGACGCCTGGAGTTCCCTGGGCGGCGCCGAGCGGTTCCTGCGGCGGGAGCGGGATTCCTGGGCGTGACTCCCACGCGCGTCACCCACGAGCGCCAGCGGATCTTCGCCCTCGACACGAACATCTTCATCTACCACTTCGAGGAAAACCCGGCGTACGTCGGCTTCACGGAGGCGTTGTTCGAACGGATCGAATCCGGACGCGTGAAGGCGATCACCTCGGCCCTGACCCTTCACGAGGTGCTCACCGGCGCGCGCAAGGCGGGGGACGACCGGCTCTTCTCCCTCTACCGGGACCTGATCGGCACCTTCCCCAACCTGCTTCTCGTCCCGTTCGACGCCCGGATCGCCGAGATCTCATCGGACCTGCGCGCCCGCTACGACCTCCCGACCCCCGACGCGATCCAGGTCGCGACCGCCCTCCGGCAGGGAGCGGAAACGTTCGTGACGAACGACGCCCGCCTGAAGCGGGTCCGGGAGATTCGTGTCACCCTTCCGCGAAAGACCGGCTGAGCGGCAAACTACGCAATACGCTCCATTGCGTCCGGATGATACGTAATGTCATATGTGATCAATACGTATTGCAGGGAGGAATTCGGCATGCCGGTCAAGCTGACCTTGAGCGTCGAAAAGAGCGTTATCGAGCGAGCCAAGCGGTTCTCGCGGCGACAGAACAAAAGCCTGTCGAAACTTGTGGAAGGGTATCTCCGGAAGCTTACCGGAGTACCGTCCGGTCAGGAGGACATTACGCCGAAAGTGGCCGCGTTGTCCGGCGTGATTCCGCCGGGGCCCCTCCGTCGAGTCCGGAAAGGCGACTATGCCGACTTCCTCACAGAGAAGTACCGGTGAAGAGAGCTGTTTTCGTCGGTACCGACGTCGTCCTGGACCTTCTTTCGCGCCGTGACCCGTTTTACCCGCACGCAGCCAGGCTGTTCTCGCAAGCCGAGCGTGGAACGATCAAGGCATGCGTCTCGTCGCTCTCCTTCGCCGATCTTTTCTACATCCTGCGGAAGGAAACATCCGGTAGCCGAGCCATTGTGATCTTGAAGTTGTTCCGGGAGGCAGTGACGGTCTTGCCCGTCGACGACGCTGTCGTCTCCAACGCATTGAATGCAGGCTTTACCGATTTCGAGGCCGCCGTCCAGTACCACGTGGCGTTGGCCGCCGGGATGCCCGTCCTCGTCACGCGCAACGCCAGGCACTACCGCAAATCGGTGATCACGGTGTGCTCCGCCGAGGAGTATCTGGCGCTGCAGGGCAGAGGATAAGACGTACGGAGGCCATTATCTGCGCAGTAGTGCATCCCGGCGACCGTTACTTCTCCTCCACCTCCCTTCGGACGGGAAAGTTGTATACGCGTCCTGTGCGGGGCTTCCACGCCCGCGGCGCCGGGGGGAGGATCGGCATGCCGAGGATCTCCTCCGCCAGGTCGATGACCTCCCCGGGCCGCTCCGGCGTCTCGCTGGACGATCCCCATCCTCCCACCGTGCCGAACGCGCGGCGTCCGAGGTCTTTCGACGTGCTTCCCCGCATTCGGGTCATCGCGCCGCCTCCGTAGCGGGTTCCATCGCCGGCGCCACGTTGCTGTCGCTGATGAGAACGAACGGGTACCTCGCCGCGGCGTATCCCGGCATCATGTTGTTCACCTTCGGATTCAGCCCCTCCCGGCAATCCCCCACCACCACGACGATCTCCCGTTCGGGGTGCGTCTCCTTCACCCTCCGGGCCACCCGCAGCGCCGGGTCGCTCGCCCCCTGGACGCAGAAGACGATCTCGTGTCGGGGATAGTCGAGCCGGCAGAAACTCTCCAGGTTATCGAGGAGCCGGTCGTCCACCCCCTTGAGCGGCTTGAGGATCGACACGCCCCGGTTGTCCCGGATGCACTCCTTCACCGCCTCGACGTTCTTCCGGCACGGCAGGAGCGTCTTCCAGGAATAGAGATGGTTCGCCTTGTGGAAGTCGCACAACAGCATCGACATGGCTGGGAATATAACGGGGTGAGACTACGGGAGGATGAAGCCCGCGTGAAGTGGATGTTAAAACGTCAACGGGAGCCGGCGGCCCCCTCCAGCGCTCTTCTCCGCCGCACCCACCGGGCGAACCAGGCGGAGGCGGCGGTGGGCGTGCGCTCCAGGGTGTCGAAGTCAACGCGGTACAGCCCGAACCGGGGCCTCAAACCCTCGAGCCACTCGTAGTTGTCCATCGGGGACCACCAGAAATATCCCCGGAGGTCGATCCCCTCCCGCATCAGGCGGAGGACGACCCGAAGGTGGTCCTTCATGAAGGCGATCTTGCGGCGGTCGTCGGTCTCCGCGGCGCCGTTTTCGGTGACGACAAGGGGGACCTCGGCCAGCGCGACGGCCCGCAGCACGTCTTCGAACCCTTTCGGATAGACCTCCCACCCGGTTTCGGTAAGACCGCGTCTCGCGCGGTCCTCCCAGAAATATTCCGGTCCCTTCATGGTCAGGGGGGAGAGCCGCAGGAACATCCGGAAGTAGTAATTCACCCCGAGGAAGTCCAGTTTGTCGCGGACCCCCACGGGGGTTTCCTCCTCGAGGAAAAAGGGGAACCGGACGGAAAGCGTGCCGGTGCGAAAGGTCTCGATCAGGCCCATGTTGTAGATCGCGTGGGCGACCTTGACCGCCCACTCGTCCATCACGGAGCCCTCCGGCATACGACCGGCAGTTCGGCGCCACGGACTACCTCGTTCTCGCGAAGACGCGCGACATCGTGGGCCGGTACAGCCGGCGGTTTCTCGGGTAGCGCAGATCCCCCCGGCGCCATAAACTTCTTCACGGCGCTCGGCGGATGTACCATTCCCGCGAAAATCCCTATAATGGGCTTCGAATCAAAAAACCCGGAGACCGCGTTGGCGCGCACGATCCTTGTCGTCGAAGACGAAAAAGAGATCCAGGACCTGCTGGCGCATTACCTGCGCAAGGAGGGATTCTCCCCGATCCTCACATCGGACGGGGAAGCCGCGATCCTCAAGGCGAGGAAGGAGAAGCCGGACCTGGTCCTCCTCGACATCCTCCTTCCGAAGGCCGACGGGCTGGAAGTGTTGCGCGCGATCCGGTCGGACGAATCGATCGGCAGAACGCCGGTGGTGATGCTGACCGCGAAGGGGGACGAGACGGACCGGATCGTCGGGCTGGAGCTGGGCGCGGACGACTACATCCCCAAACCGTTCAGCCCAAGGGAGGTGGTGGCCCGGATCAAGGCGATCCTGCGCCGCAGTCGTCCCGGGGCCCATGAACCCGAGCCGGCGATGTTGTCCCACCGGGATCTGCGGATGGACGTGGGCCGTCACGAAGTCCGGTACCAGGGGAAGCCGGTTTCCCTCACCTCCAAGGAATTCCGCATCCTCCAGGCGCTCCTCTCCTCTTCGGGGCGCGTCCTCTCCCGCGAGGCGATCCTCTCCAAGGTCTGGGGGGAGGAAACCCACGTGATCGACCGCACGGTCGACGTCCACATCGCGAAACTGCGCCAGAAGATCCCCTTCCTGGTCAAAGCCATCGAGACGGTCAAGGACGTCGGCTACAAACTGCGGGAAGGCTGACACCGCTTGAGCCGCCGCCTCTCCATCGCCGCGAAATTCTTCCTCACGCACCTCGTGATCGCCGGGATCGCACTTTTGATCGCAGGCGCCGTCGGCTTCTTCCTGGTGCGAAATCTCGTGATGGCGGACGCGGACGAGAGCCTGCTCGCCCGGGCGAAAATCGTCTCCGAGACGTTTCGGCCCCTGCTCGCGGACTCCGCGACGGAGAGGGAGCGGATCGCCCGGGAAGGGGACCGGCTCGGAAGGGAGATCGGGGGGCGCATCACCGTCGTTCTGCCCGACGGAACCGTGGTCGCCGATTCCGCCGTGGGAGCGGCCGGTGTGCCGGGAATGGAGAACCACGCGCTCCACCCCGAGATCCGCGACGCCCTGTCGGGGATGAAGGGAGTGTCCCTCCGGCGAAGCATCACCGTCCGCGAGGAACAGCGGTACGCGGCCCTCCCGATCTCGATCGAGGGCGCGATCGTCGGGGCGGCCCGCGCCTCGGTCCCCGCCGCCATCCTCACCCGCCGTCTCTGGCAGATCACCGGGATCATCTGGGGGACCGGGCTCTTCGCGCTCCTCCTGATCCTCGGGGGCGCCGCCTTCATGGCGCGGAGGGTCACAGGCCCCTTGGCGGAGATCGAGGCCGCAGCGAAGGAGATGGGCGCCGGCAATTTCACCCGGCGCGCCCAGGTCCGGACGGGCGACGAGTTCGAAAAGATGGCGAACGCGATGAACCGGATGGCGTCGCACCTTGCCGGTACGATTCGACAGCTGGACGCGGGGAAAACACGCCTCGAGACGCTTCTGGCCAACCTCGACGATGGGGTCATCGTCATCGCAGCGGATCGCTCGGTACGGATGATGAACCGGGAAGCCGGGAAGATCTCCGGCGCCTCGGAGACGATGGGCGTCGGACGCCCGTACCCGGAGGTGATCCGCCTTCCCCAGGTCCTCGCCTTCATCGATGGTTGGATCAATGGGGAAGAACCGACGCTGCGGGACGTTTCCATCGTTACGCCCCAAGGAAGCCGCACGGTCCGATGTTCCGGGACGACGGTGCGGTACCGCGGGGGATCGAACGCGGACGTCCTCCTCACCCTTCGGGACGTCACCGAGGAGCGGCGGCTCTCGCAGGTCAAGAGCGACTTCGTCTCCAACGCATCCCACGAACTGCGGACCCCGCTGACGAACATCCGCGGATACCTCGAGGCGATCCAGGACGCGGTGCGGGAAGGGGCGGCGCCGGAATCGTCCTTCGTCGACGTGGCGCTCGGAAACGCGCACCGGATGGAGCGGCTGATCGACGATCTCCTCGAACTGTCCCGCGCCGAGTCCGGCGCCGTGCCGCTGGAGAAGGAGGAAGTGCTCCTCTCCACCTTCCTCGCGCGCGTGGCGGACCAGCACCGTCCTTCCGCGGAACAGGCGGGAAAAACTCTTGAAGTCGAGGCCGCCGAAGGCGCGTTTCGGGCCGACCTCCGGAAGCTCGCGCTCGCCCTCTCGAACCTGGTCGACAACGCCCTGAAATACGGGAAGGAGGAAGGACGCGTCACCCTCTCCGGGCGGATCGAGGGAGATGCCTGCCTCCTCGAGGTGGCCGACGACGGACCGGGAATCTCCCCGGAGCACCTTCCCCGGATCTTCGAGCGGTTCTACCGCGTCGACAAGGGGCGATCGAGGGAGCTTGGGGGGACGGGACTGGGTCTCTCCATCACGAAACATATCGTCGAATCGCACGGGGGGTCGATCCGCGTGGAGAGCCGCCTGGGCGTCGGCACGCGGTTCCTCCTCCGTTTCCCTGCGTAGTTCCCCGCCCTTCTTAACACGAACTTCACACCCCTCTCACCCCCCCTTGATGTACATAACGTAGCGTACCCTCACAGACGTGAAGACAAACCCAACAACGGGAGGGTAAGAGCAATGCGAAACGTTTTCGAAGTCATGGCAAGAACCGCAGCCGCGCTCGTTTTCTCGCTTGCCGTCGTCACCGGGGCGATGGCGGCGGGTCCGTTGACAATGAACGGCGCGGGGGCGACGTTCCCGTACCCGCTCTATTCCAAATGGTTCTACGAATACTCCAACGCCAACCCGGCGGTCCGGTTCAACTACCAGTCGATCGGCTCCGGCGGCGGGATCAAGCAGATCACCGCGGGGACGGTGAACTTCGGCGCCACCGACGCGCCGATGACGGAAGGGGAGATGAAGAAAGCCCCTGGAACCATCCTCCACATCCCGACGGCGCTCGGGGCGGTGGTCCCGGTCTACAACCTCGCGGGCGCGGCGAGCGGGCTGAGGCTCACGCCGGACGTCCTCGCCGGCATCTACCTCGGCAAGATCACCCGCTGGAACGACCCGAAGATCGCGGAGCTGAACAAGACCGTGACGATGCCGAACGAGGACATCGTGGTCGCCCACCGCTCCGACGGGTCCGGCACCACGGACATCTTCACGAACTACCTGACGACGGTGAACGTCGAGTGGCGAGCGAAGGTCGGCCGAGGCAAGTCGGTCAACTGGCCGGTCGGGATCGGCGGCAAGGGAAACGAGGGCGTGGCGGGGGTGGTAAAACAGACTCCCGGCGCGGTGGGGTACGTGGAACTGGCATACGCGAAGCAGAACAAGATGAAGGTTGCGGCGCTTCGGAACAAGGAGGGACACTTCGTTTCGCCGACCCTGGAGGCGACCTCGGCCGCCGCCGCGGGAGTGGCGAAATCGATGCCCGCCGATTTCCGGGTTTCGCTGGTCGACGCACCAGGAAAGGAGTCGTGGCCCATCTCCGGGCTCACCTGGATCCTCGTGTACAAGGACCAGAAGGACGAGGCCAGGGGGAGGGCCATGGTACGATTCCTCAAGTGGGCGATCCGGGACGGCCAGAAGATGGAGGCCGCGCTCGACTACGCCGCGCTTCCAAAGCCGGTGGTGGAAAAGATCGACGTGGCGCTGAAGCAGATCTCCTTCAAGGGGAAATCGCTGTACTGAATGGCCAGGAAAACCGGCGGGAACATAAAGGATCTCATCTTCGAGAGGGCCACGGGAGCGTTCGCTTTCGTGGTCCTCTTCCTCGCGGTGCTCCTGTTCGCGGTGCTGCTGCGGGAGTCGATCCCCGCCTTGCGGAAGTTCGGGGCCGCGTTCCTCGTCACCGGGACGTGGGACCCGGTCCTCGAGAAGTTCGGCGCGCTCCCCTTCATCTACGGAACCGTGGTCTCGTCCTTTCTCGCCATCCTCATCGCCGTGCCGTTGAGCGTGGGGGCCGCGATCTTCATCGACGAGTACGCCCCCCCCTGGATGAAGACGCCCGTGTCGTTCCTCGCCGAGCTCCTCGCGGCGATCCCGAGCGTGATCTACGGTCTGTGGGGGATCTTCGTCCTCGTGCCGATCCTCCGGGACGGGCTCATGAAACCCGTGGCGAAATACCTCGGTTGGATTCCCCTCTTCAAAGGACCGGTGTACGGCCCGAGCATGCTGGCGGCGGGGGTTCTCCTGTCGATCATGATCATCCCGTTCATCCTGTCGGTCAGCCGGGAGGTGCTGGCCACCATCCCGCAGCGGCAGAAGGAGGCCGTCCTGTCGCTGGGAGGCACCCGCTGGGAGATGCTCCGGATCGTGATCGGGCAGCACTGCATCCCCGGCATCTTCGGAGCGACGATCCTCGGCCTGGGACGGGCGTTGGGAGAGACGATGGCGGTCACGATGGTCATCGGGAACCGCCCGGAGGCCCTCCTCTCGCTCTTCCAGCCGGGATACTCGATGGCGGCGGTCATCGCCAACGAGTTCACCGAGGCCGTCGGGGACGTCTATCTCTCCTCCCTGGTTCTCATCGGGCTCATCCTCTTCGCGATGACCCTCGCCGTGAACCTTGCGGCCAAGGGAATCCTCACGAAGATGGTCGCGCGCGCCTCGCGGGGGATCTAAGTGCCCGGGACGATCTCCTTCCGCCGAAAAGCCCTCGACAGCACCATGAAGGCGTTGTTCTGCCTCGCGGCGATCCTCGTCATCCTGCCGCTGTTCCTCATCTTCTTCGACCTGCTGATCAAGGGGGGCAAGGAACTCAAGCTGACGCTGCTGACCGACCTGCCCCGCCCCGTCGGGGAGCCGGGAGGGGGGATCGCGAACGGGATCGTCGGGACACTCGTCATCACCCTCCTGACGATGCTGTGGTCGGTTCCCACGGCGGTCCTGTGCGGGATCTACCTCGCGGAGTACGGGAGGGGAAAATTCGCCTCCGCGGTGCGGTTCGCCGCCGACACGATGACCGGCGTTCCCTCCATCATCATGGGGATCTTCGCCTACATTCTCGTTGTCCTCCCGATGAAGCGGTTTTCCGCCTGGGCCGGAGCGGCTGCGCTCTCCATGATCTTCATTCCCGTCGCCGTGCGGACGACGGAGGAGATGCTCCGGACCGTCCCGACGGCGGTGCGGGAAGCCGCCCTGGCGCTGGGGATCGCGCGGTGGAAGGCCACCCTGCGGATCACGGTAAGGACGGCATGGCCGGGGATCCTGACGGGGATCCTTCTCTCCATGGCGCGCATCTTAGGGGAGACCGCACCCCTGCTCTTCACCGCCTTGGGAAACCAGTTCTGGCAGACGAGGCTCGATCAACCGATCGCGGCGGTTCCGCTCCAGATATTCACCTATGCGATCTCGCCCTACGAGGACTGGCACGACAAGGCGTGGGCGGGGGCTCTCGTACTGATCACGATGGTTCTCGTCATCAACATCGCCGCCCGGGTCCTCACCCGGGAGAAACGTTAGTGCACCGTTTCGCAAATATCTTGGCATTCGAACGCCGCTGCATCCGCCCCGGCTTCGTTGCACTCCCTCGCCGTACTTACAAGTACGCCTCGGTCGTGCGCCTTGCCGGATGCGGCGCATCAACGTTCTCGGTGCTTCAAGATATTTGCGAGACGGTACACTAGGAGGAAGATAGCGCGATGGAAAACGTCTTCGAGATCCACGACCTGAGCAGCTGGTTCGGGGAGAACCAGGTGCTGAAGAAGATCCGGATGGACATCGCGAAGAACTCCGTCACCTCCGTGATGGGCCCCTCGGGATGCGGAAAGAGCACCTTCATCCGCTGCCTCAACCGGATGCACGACATGACCCCGGGATTCCGCATGTCGGGAGAGATCCTCCTGGATGGTGAGAACATCCATTCCGAGAAGATCGACCCGGTGTACCTCCGCCGGCGGGTCGGGATGGTCTTCCAGCAGCCGAACCCGTTTCCCCGCATGTCGGTGTTCGAGAACGTCGCCGTCGGGCTCAAACTGAACGGGAGGAAGCTCTCCCGGGCGGACATCTCCGGGAAAGTGGAGCGGTCGCTCGTCATGGCGGCCCTCTGGAACGAGGTGAAGGATCACCTCGACCAGTCGGGAGTATCTCTCTCCGGCGGACAGCAGCAGCGCCTCTGCATCGCCCGGGCCCTCGCCGTCGAGCCGGAAGTGCTCCTGATGGACGAGCCGTGCTCGGCCCTGGACCCGGCATCCACGGCGAAGATCGAAGAACTCATCGAGGATCTGAGCGAAAAATACACGATCGCCGTCGTCACGCACAACATGCAGCAGGCGGCGCGCATCTCCGACCAGGTCGCCTTCTTCCTCATGGGGGAACTGATCGAGATGGACAAGAGCGGAAAGATCTTCACGAACCCGTCGGACAAGCGGACGGAGGAGTACATTACGGGAAGGTTCGGGTGATCCTTCCCACGAGGTGGTGAGCGGATGAAAAAACATTATTCGGAACAGCTGGCGGGTCTTCGCGAACGGGTCCTCCGCATGGGAGGGCTGGTGGAACAGATGACCCGAAGGGTCGTCCAGGCGCTGGTCGAGCGAAACATCAACTTCCTTGCCGAGGTTCGTTCCATGGAGACCCAGGTCAACCAGCTCCACATCGAGATCGACGAGGCGTGCATCGAGCTCATCGCGCTGCGCCAGCCGGCGGCCGTCGATCTCCGCTTCATCGCGGCGGCGATGAAGATCAACACGGACATGGAGCGGATCGGCGACCAGGCGATCAACATCACGCAGCGGGCGGAGTCGCTTCTCGCCGTCCCGACGCTCAAACCGCTGATCGATATCCCGCGAATGGCCGACATCGCGCAGGAGATGCTGAAAGCGGCGCTGGACGCCTTCGTGAACGGCGACGACGAACTGGCGTACCGGACGATCCTTCGGGATGACACCGTGGACCAGCTCAAGGACCAGGTGTTCCGCGAGCTCCTGACGTTCATGATGGCCGACCCGACCACCATCCCGCGGGCGATGGACCTGATCCTCGTCTCGCGCCACATCGAGCGGATCGCCGATCACACCACCAACATCTGCGAGGACGTGATCTTCATGGTCAAGGGAAAGGACGTCCGGCACCAGGGCCCCCTGGCGTAGTCTGAATCCCGGTATTCCCTTTGCCCGTCCAAGGGATGAAATGATAGATTCGGTAACGACATCCGACCACGGAGGCGTTCCATGAGATACCTGATCCTCGGAAGCGGCCCGGCGGGAATCGCCGCCGCCAAGGCGGCCCGAAAACTCGACAAGGACGCGGAGGTGCTCCTCGCCACCGAGGAGCACGCCGCGCCGTACCTTCGCCCCCTGCTCCCCGACCTCGTCTCCGGCGAGCGGGAACTGCCGGGGGTCGCAGACCCCCAGGGGAAGAACCTCGCCGATCTCAAGGTGAGGCTCCTCGGCGGAAAGCGCGCGCGGCGCGTCGACTCCGCGAAGAACCGGGTGACCTTTTCCGACGGCACCGAGGAAACGTACAACTTCCTGTGCGTCGCCACGGGGGGCCGTCCGATCCTCCCCCTCGCGCTGATGGGGGCGCCGGGCTCGTTCCTCTTCCTCAACTCCCTCGGGGACGCGCAGCGGGTCCGGGAGCGGGCGATGCGCTCCGACACGACCGTCGTCTACGGCCCCGGCTACCTCGGCATCGAGGCGGCGCGGGCGATGCGCAAGCTGGGGAACCAGGTGATCTGGATCAACCCGGGGCTCCCCCGGTTCGGGAACCCCATCTCCGGGGAGGTCGAGGCGCGGGTCACCGACCAGCTTCGCGCCCGGGGGGTCAAGGTCCACGAGGGGACGGAGATCGCCGACGTGATCGACGTCGACGGGAAGAATTACGAAGTGGTGACGGCGGGGGGCGGGACGATCCGGTGCCACCTGGTCGTGGTGGCGACCGAGCGGCTCCCCAACATCGGCTTCCTCGACGGGAGCGGCGTGAAGGCGGGCGCGGGCGTCCTGGTCGACGAGTACCTGCGCACGAACGTCAGCAACATCTACGCGGCGGGCGACTGCGCCGAGGTGTACGACGTCAACCGCCGGGAGAGCCGGATCAACTTCGGGTGGCGCAGCGCGATCAAGCAGGGCCAGCTCGCCGGGGAGAACATGGCCGGCGGCGGCAAGGTCTACATCAAGAACGCCGAGGACTACTTCGGGCTCCTCTTCGGGACGCCTCTGCTGGAGCGCGTGAAGGCGTAGTGCCCTTGCTCCGCCGGGGCCTCCCGTTTGGTCCCGCGTTTCAGTAGTCGATCCCCTTCTCCGCCTCGATCCCCTGGTCGTAGGGGTGCTTGACGCTGCGGACCTCGCTCACCAGGTGGGCGACGCGGATCACCTCTTCGTGCGCATTGCGCCCCGACAGGATCAGGTGGACGCTCGCCGGCTTCTCCGCGATCAGCGCGAGGAGCTCCTTCACGTCGAGCAGCCCGAGGCGGACCGCCACGTTCACCTCGTCGAGGATGATCACGTCGTACCTCCCGGAGAGCATCCGCTCCCGGGCCAGGGCCAACGCCTCGCGCGCCGCCGCCACGTGCTCTTCCATCGGAAGCGAGTCGCCCCGGATCCCGACGAACCCCTTCCCCATCGGGAGAAGCTCGAACTCGGGCGCCAGCCGTTTCGCCCCGTCGAGCTCGCCGTAGTGGAGCGACCCCTTGATGAACTGCACCATCAGGACCTTCATCCCGTACCCGACGGCGCGCACCGCCATCCCGAGACACGAGGTCGTCTTCCCCTTCCCGTCGCCGGTGATGACGAGCACGAGCCCCCTGCGCGGCTTTTCCGGGATCCGTTCGGGCGCTTTTCGAGGTTCCATCGCTTCCCCCCTTCGATTCGTCCCTCCTTGGGATGACGGCGGGACGGAACCGATTCCCCGGGAGGAATATTCATCCGGGTTCGCCTGTGGGATAATAGGGACACGGAGGCGAGAGGCTTCCGTTCCGGAGGGCGCCATGGACAAGAACCGCTGCATGGTTTGCGCGAAGGAAGGGGTGTTCGAGGGCGGGATCTGCGACCCGTGCAAGGCGATCATCCGCGGGGAAGCCCTCGAGGGTCAGCACCAGACCCGCAAGGACGCCGACAAGTCGCTGCACAAGGAGGGGACGGACCTCGAGAAGAAGCGCGGCGGGTAAGGGTCCGGCGAAGTCGCCGCAGGATGGGGGGCGCAGTGAGACCGGCCTCCAGGGTTCCGTTCCCGCAGAGGCCGTGCACCGAGAGGGTCGATGCGCCGCCTCCGGCGAGGCGCCCGACCGAGGCGTACCCACTGGGTACGGTGAGGAAGGGGAACGATGCCGGGGCGGATGCAGCGGGCCTCGAATGCCGGGATCTGAGGGAATGGAGCCCTGGAGGCCGGTGCGCAGCCGTGCAGGTCCATCGCACGGCGAGCCACGAACGGAGCCCCGCCCTCCGAGGCGACGCAGCCGACTACGCCGCGACGCCGCCGGCGATCGCGGCGAACTTCCTTCCGAAGTCGACGCAGGCCTCGAGGTCCTGCGCGCTGGGGGCCATGCGCACCCGGATCGGCTCCGGCGCCACCTTGATCCGCATCGACGTGAGGATGTCCTGCACCGTCTTGATCGCCTCCCCGCTCCAGCCGTAGGAGCCGAACACGGAGGCGGCCTTCCCACGGATGTTCAGCGTCACCAGGTTCGCGATCATGTTCAGGATCGGGTGCGGCACGGTGCTGTTCAGCGTCGGGGTGCCGATCAGGAAGCCCACGGACTCGTCGATCTGGTCGATGATCCGCTCCATCGGGACCTCCACGCCGTTCATCAGCACCGGCACGAGCCCCCCTGCGGCTACCCCGTCCGCCACCTTCCGCGCCATCGCCTCCGTGTTCCCGTAGGCCGAGACGTAGAGGATCACCACCTTTTTCTCCGTGACCCGTTTCGACGCCGACGCGCGCTCCTCGTAATACGCAAGGTATTCCAGCGGATCTTTCCGCAGGACCGGCCCGTGGGACGGCGCGATCATCGTCACAGGAAGGGCCTTGACCCGCTCGCACGCCTTGAGGATATGTTCCTTGTACGGCCTCATGATCGTCGCGTAGTAGAACTCGAACGCCTTGCGTGCTTTCCCGGGTTCGTGGAGCTCGTCGTTGAAGGTGTGCGGGCTGGAGTAGTGGGCCCCGAGGAAATCACAGGGGAAGAGGATCTTCTCCTCCGCCAGGTACGTGAGGATCGTGTCGGGCCAGTGCAGGAACGGGGCGTTGATGAACCGGAGCGTCTTCCCCCCGAGGGCGAGCTCGTCGTCGTCGCCCACGATGCGGAAGGGAAACCCGGCGTTCACGAGGTTGTCCACGAACGTCTTCGCGACGCGGGAGAGCAGTACCGTGACCGCGGGGTTCCGCTCGAGCAGCTCCCCCAGCGCGCCGGCATGGTCCGGCTCGGAGTGGTTGACGATCACGTAGTCGATCTTCGACACGGGAACGATTTCCTCGATGTTGCGAAGGAACTCCGCGGCGAAGGGGCGCTTCACGCAGTCGATGAGGGCCGTCTTCTCCGTCCCCTTCACGAGGTAGGAGTTGTACGTCGTCCCGTCCCCCGTCGGAACGACGATGTCGAAGACGGTGAGTCCCGGGTCCTTGACCCCGACGCAGTAGACGTCGGGCGCAAGCGTCACGATGGGCATGCTCGGCTCCTTGCTTCGCGGGTTCCGGTCAGTCGACCGCCTCGAACTCGTCCTTCCCGGCGCCGCAGAGAGGGCATACCCAGTCGTCCGGGATGTTCTCGAAGGCGGTGCCGGGCGGCACGCCGTTGTCCGGGTCGCCTGCGGCCGGGTCGTAGACGTAGCTGCAGACGATGCATCTCCACTTTTTCATCAGATACCCCCAAGGCCATGATCGGTTCAGGAATTATAGGACCCTGCGCCTGCGAACCGCAAGACGGCCCTCGCCACCCCTTCCGGCGTCCGGATCCCGCGTCGACCCGCCTTCTCCGCGCGGAGGCGATCCCACCGTTTCGCCGGGAACCGATCCGGCGGAAGGACCAGGCCCGGTCGAACGACCCCGACGCGAACGCCGGGCGAGAGGGCCTTCCGCAAACCGGCGGCCAGGCGCGGGACGGCCAGCTTCGAGAGGCAGTACGGCAGGTACCCGGGCCATAACTCGAAGGCGTTGGCGTCCCCGAGGAACAGGACCGCCGGTCCCCTCCCTTTCCGCAGCAGCGGCAGCAGCGCCCGGGTGAGCAGGAAGGGACCACGAAGGTTGACGGCGAAGACGGCGTCCCATGCGGCGGTGGTCGCTTCGTCGACCGGCATCCTGGGAAAAACGGCGGCGTTGTGGACCAGCAGGTCCAACCGCCCGAACTTCCGGTCCAGCCGGGCCGCGAACCGCCCGAACGTCGACGGACGGCCCAGGTCGAGGGGGACGGCGCTCCCGCCGATCTTCGCCGCCAGCGACTTCCCCTCGCGGGCGGAAGCCCGGTACGTCAGGACGACCTCGTAGCCCGCCTTCGCGAGGGCACGGGAGATCGCCGCGCCGATCCGCCGGCTCCCGCCGGTGACCAGCGCGACCTTCCCCCGGGCTCTCGACATCAAACCTGGACGAACTTCTCGCGGGGCGCCCCGCAGACGGGGCAGACGGCCGGGGGCTCGTCCCCCTGGTGAACGTAACCGCAGACGGTGCACTTCCACTTTTTCATCGGTGGGCTCCTGTGGGATGATGGTGCACGTATTATAGATCATGGGGGGAGCATTGAGGTACCCGGGCAACGGGGGTCGCATCATCGAGATCCCGTACGTCGCGGCCGACGTGGAGACCACGGGGCTTTCCGCCGCCGACGGCCACCGGGTCTGCGAGTTCGCCCTGCTCCGCTTCCTCCGGGGGGCGGTGATCGACTCCTTCGTGTCGCTGGTGAACCCGTTGCGCCCGATCGACCCCGGCGCCTCCGCGGTGAACGGGATCACCGACCCGATGGTGGCCCGCGCCCCGACCTTCGCCGACCTTCTGCCGAAGATCCTCGACTTCCTGTCCGACGACCCGCTCGTCTTCCACAACGCGCCGTTCGACCTGTCGTTCCTTCGGAGCGAAGCGCGGCTCGCGGGGGGGGCGTGGCCGGGGAACCGCGTCATCGACACGCTTCTCCTGGCCCGCCGGACCGGGCGCTTCCGCTCCAACTCCCTGCCGGACATCTGCCGGGAGCTCGGCATCGGCTCCACCTTCCACCGGGCGGAAGCCGACGCCTGGGCCGCCGGGAAACTGCTGCTGCACCTTGCATCGACGGACGGCGATCCCTGACCGATCGTCCCCCGCCGATTACCTCTTCCTCGCGACCTTCCGCTTCTTCGTCACCCCCGCGGCGTTCACCGCCTTGCGGTACGCCTTTCCCAGATTCTCCAGCATCTCCTCCCGGCGGTCGTAGAGGCGTCTGCGGATCCGCTTCCCCACCCGGTCGAACGCGAAGGCGCAAAGGAGCGGAAGCGCCACGGTCGAGTCGAGGTAGCAGACCACCGTGTCGGGGAGCTTGTCCGGATCCACTTTTCCCCACGAGACCGCCTCCGAAGGCGTCGCGCCGGAGAGCCCGCCCGTGTCGGGCCGGGCGTCGGTGACCTGCAGGAAGTAGTCGTGCCCCTTTTCGTCGAGCCCGAGAACCTCCTGGATCTGCGGCTCGGTCTGGAGCATGAAGTTCTTCGGCGACCCGCCGCCGAGGATCCAGACCGCGCTTTTTCCTCCCCGGCGTTTCGCGTCGTAGACGATCGCGGCCGTCTCGTTCACGTCGAGGGAGACGTCGAACGTCACCCCGCGGCCGCCGAGGCGCATCGCGGCGACGTTCATCCCGATGGAGGAGTCGCCCGGGGACGACGTGTAGACGGGGACCCCGTACCGCCACGCGGCCGCCAGCACGCTCACCTCCCCCTGGCCGAGAGTCTTTTCCCGCTCCGCCATGTACCGCCCGAGCCGGTAATGGAATTCCGCCGTCCCCATCTCCGCCTGGAACTCCGGCAGGTCGAGCACCCGGCGGAAGAAGGCGTCCGTGTCCAAGAGCACCTCGTAGTCGAACAGGACGTCGTAGATCCGCACGACCCCCTCGTCCCGCAGGACGCGGTCGTCGAGGAACGGTGAGCCGGCGTGCATCGGAAGCCCGAGCCCGAAGTGGGCATCGTGGTACAGGTTCGCCCCCGTGGAGACGACCCAGTCGACGAACCCCGCCTTGAGCAGCGGGACGATGCACGACACGCCAAGCCCCGCGGGGGTGAGCGCGCCGGTGAGCGACAGTCCCACCGTTACGTCGGGCGCAAGCATCCGTTCGGAAAGAAGCCGCGCCCCTTCCCGCAGCCTCCCCGCGTTGTAGGCGAGGAACGTCTTCTCGATCAGCTCCGAGGCCGACATCCTCTTCCCCACGGGCGGGGGAAGAATACGCGCGCCGGAAAGGTACCGCGATCTCCTGGCCATCTGCCGTTTCTCCTTCGGGTTTCCTCACGCCGCGCCCAGCCCCACCCGGCGGCTTGCGGTATTATACGCTATAATCGGGTCGTGACCGACCCCCGATCCCCCGAGAAGGCCGAGATCGCGGCCATCCACGAGGTGGCCAAGATCCTCACCTCGACGCAGAACCTCGACCGCGCGCTGGGGGTCGCCCTGCGCACGCTCCAGAGCTTCCTCGGATTCGACCGCACCGCCATTTTCCGCCCCGACGAGACGACCCGCGAAATCCGGATGGGGATCGCCGCCGGCTACACCGCGGAGGAACGGGAGCGGGGTCGGTACGTCTGGGGCGAGGGGATCGTCGGAAAGACGATGAAGACGGGCAGCCCCATCGCCCTCCCCGACGTCCGGGTGGAGCCGTCGTTCCTCGACAAGACGCGCACGCACGGGAATTCGGCCGGAGAGGGTCCGCTTTCCTGGATCTGCGTCCCCATCAAGATCGGCGCCGAGACGCTGGGGGTGCTGAGCGCCGAGCGGATCGGCCGCGAGGGCGGCCGGGCGCTCGAATCGGACACGCGGACCCTCACCGTGATCGGCTGCCTCATCGGGCAGGCGCTGAAACTCCACAAGGCGATCGAACGGCTGCAGGACGAGTTCAAGCGGCAACGGAAGGAATTCGAAAAGACGATCCGCAAGACGTACCGGATCGAGAACATCGTCGGCCAGAGCAAACGGATGCAGGAGGTCTTCGCCGCGGTGACCAGCGTCGCGCCGTCGCGCGCCACGGTGCTGCTGCGCGGCGAGAGCGGAACGGGGAAGGAGATGATCGCGCGCGCGATCCACCAGGGGGGAGGCCGCGCGGACCGCCCCTTCGTCGCCGTCAACTGCGCCGCCCTCCCCGAGACGCTGCTCGAGTCGGAGCTGTTCGGCCACAGGCGGGGCGCCTTCACCGGCGCGGTCGAGGAACGGAAAGGCCGGTTCGAGGAGGCGTCCGGCGGCACGATCTTCCTCGACGAGGTGGGCGACATCCCGCTGCCCACGCAGGTGAAGCTGCTGCGCGTTCTCCAGGAACGCACGTTCGAGCGCCTCGGGGAGAACCGGCCCGTTCCCGTGGACGTCCGGATCATCGCGGCGACGAACGCCGACCTCGAAAAGATGGTGGCGGGAGGCACCTTCCGGGAGGACCTCTACTACCGCCTCAACGTGATCCCCGTCTTCCTCCCCCCCCTGCGGGACCGGAGGGAAGACATCCTCCCGCTGACGGAGCATTTCCTCGAGCGGTTCAACCGGGAGCACGGGAAAAGCGTCGCCTTCTCGAAGGACGCCCTCGACCTGCTCCTCGAGTACCGGTGGACCGGGAACGTGCGGGAACTCGAGAACCTCGTCGAGCGGGTGGTGGTGATGTCCAAGGCGCCGGTCGTGATGGCGCAGGACCTCCCCCGGGCGATCCGGGTCGCCGCGTCCCTCCCCGCGACCGGGTCCTACGGGCAGCCCCCCGCGCCGCAGGCGGTCGATGCCGCGTCCGCGGCGGAACCCATCCACCCGACGGCGCCGCGCGAAGGGCGTCCCCGCGCCGAGTATCTCAAAGCGATGGAGCGCGAGGAACTGCACGCCGCGCTGTCGTCCGCCGGCTGGGTGATCGCGCGCGCTGCGAAGATCCTCGGGTGGACGCCCCGGCAGGTGGCGTACAAGATGAAAAAACACGGGCTCTCCTCCCCGTGGAAGAAGTGACGCCGCGCTGGATCCCTCGCATCACAAATCCGTTCACGTAGACGCAGGGCGCAGCGAGAGGGTCGTCCGGCTGCGTCGCCTCGGAGGGCGGGGCTCCACCGGACGTCATGTACTCGGACCCGCGAAACGGGATCCCGCCATCGATGTAGAACACCAGACATATTTGTAGCATTCCCGGGTCGCGCTCTTCTGCGCCCCTTCCTCGCTGCGTTCCGTTTTGCCTACTTCTTTCGGCATGTTATCACGCAGCACGCGACGCCTTTCTCCCGATGGCACGACCGATGCTCTCCCCCGGGACGACACGACATTCCATCCTTTGAGGAGGGCGCCATGAAGAAGAGCGGCAGGATCATACATCGGTTCGGGGTCGCCCTCGCGGCGCTGACGTTGTGCGGCCTGACTGCGACCGTCGCCTCGGCCACGCCGTCCACGCAGATCTGGATTCCATCGACGGACATCCAGCCGTACAAGACCGTGCACCTGAACTTCGACACGTACCTTCGCGCGAACTCCAACGACGACGGCTCCCGCACGCCGCCGGTCGTCGTGATCGGACCCACCGTCGGCGTTCTTCCGTTCCCGAAGATCCAGGCCGAGGTCGGCTTCGACGTGATCTCCGCGGGCGGCGACGCGGACAAATATCCGTTGTACGGGCACTTCAAGCTCGGCACCCCGGAGGATTCCGTGTTCAAGCTCTCCCCCGCCGTCGCGGTCGGCATGTACAACATCGGGACGAAAAGCGGGGACGCCAGGAACGGCGAGCTCGCAACGGACCAGAACCTCGTCTACGGCCTCGTCGCCAAAACCGTGCCGGTGGTCGGGCGGTTGTCCGCGGGGTATTTCGTCGGGAACAAGAAGGTCCTGCTGGACGAGAACGGTAAATCGGACGAGAAGGGCGTGCTCCTTTCGTGGGACCGCACGATGACCGAGATCTCCGACAAACTGTGGATGGCGGTCGACTACCAGGGCTCCAAATCGGCTCTCGGCGCCTTGAGCTTTGGCGCCTCCTGGGCGTTCGCGAAGAACGTGAGCCTCATCCTCGGTTACGACATCTACAACGAGCGGAGGACGGGCGGCGAGAACACCGTCACGATGCAGCTCGACATCAACTTCCCGTGATCTGCGGACCGCCCGAAACGAGTTCCGCCGCCGGCCGGGACTGTTGGGACGGCCCCGGCTCCCCTTCCCCGAGCGGGAGGGACCACACAAGGAGAATCGAAATGAAAACATACGCCAGGAAGTGGATGAAATGGATGTTGTGCCTGGCGGCGCTCCTGCTCGCCGCCGGCACGGTTCTTCCGGCGATGGCGGCGGACGCGCCGTCCGCGACGGCGGCCACGGCGGCGGCCGACGCCCCTCCCCCTCCCGCCGCGGCGCCTGCCGCGCCTGCAGATGCACCGACGCCCGCCCAGGTCCAGAAGAACCTCGATTTCGTATGGACCCTCGTCGCGGCCTTTCTCGTCTTCTTCATGCAAGCGGGCTTCGCGATGGTGGAGTCCGGGTTCACCCGCGCCAAGAACGCCGTCAACATCATGATGAAGAACCTGATGGATTTCTCCGTCGGATCGATCGCGTTCTTTCTTGTCGGGTTCGGCATCATGTTCGGAACGAACCCGACGGGCTGGTTCGGCACCGACGGCTTCTTCCTGTCGGACTTCGCCAGGGACGCCGACAAGTGGCTGTACGCCTTCTGGATGTTCCAGGTCGTCTTCGCCGCGACGTCGGCCACGATCGTATCCGGGGCGATGGCGGAACGGACGAAATTCCTCTCCTACCTCGTCTACAGCGCCGTGATCAGCGCCCTCATCTACCCGGTCTTCGGGTCCTGGGCGTGGGGCGGCCTGTACCACGGGAAGGGGTGGCTGGAGAAGCTGGGCTTCATCGACTTCGCCGGTTCCACCGTGGTCCACTCCATCGGGGGGTGGGCGGCGTTATGGGGCGCGGTGATGCTCGGGCCACGGCTCGGCCGCTACTCCAGGGACGGCAAGGTCAACGCCATCCCCGGGCACAACATCCCGATGGCGGCGCTCGGCGTCTTCATCCTCTGGTTCGGGTGGTTCGGATTCAATCCGGGGAGCACCACGGCGGGCAGTCCCGACATCGCGCGCATCGCGGTGACCACGAACCTCGCGGCGGCGGCGGGGGCGATCACCGCCCTCCTGACCGCCTGGTGGATCTTCAGGAAACCCGACGGCGGCATGACCTTGAACGGGGTCCTGGCCGGCCTCGTGGCGATCACCGCTCCCTGCGCCACGGTCACCCCCGTGGGCGCGATCTGGATCGGCGCGATCGCGGGAGTGGTCGTCGTCCTCTCCGTCCTGTTCTTCGACCGGATCCGGATCGACGACCCGGTGGGCGCCATCTCGGTCCACGGGGTCTGCGGGGCCCTCGGCACCCTCCTGGCCGCCGTATTCCACGAGGAAGGGTTCTCGCTCGCCCGGCTGGGCGTCCAGGCGCTGGGCGTGGGCGCCGCGTTCGTGTGGACCGGCGTGACGGCCGGAGGGCTCTTCTTCCTTCTGAAAAAGACGATCGGCCTGCGGGTAAGCGAGGAAGAGGAGATGGACGGGCTCGACTACCACGAACACGGGAACACGGCCTACGCGAACTTCCAGCTCGTCGAGAGGAGGTAACCCGCCGTGAAAAAGATCGAAGCGATCATCAAGCCGTTCAAGCTCGACGAGGTGAAGAAGGCGCTCAACGAGGCGGGCGTCACCGGCATGACCGTCCTCGAGGTGAAGGGGTTCGGGCGGCAGAAGGGGCACACCGAGGTGTACCGCGGCGCGGAGTACGTCGTCGACTTCATCCCGAAGGTCAAGATCGAGGCGGCCGTCCAGGACGAGTTGGTGCCGGCGGTGGTCGAGCGGATCCTGACCACCGCGCGCACGGGGAAGATCGGCGACGGGAAGATCTTCGTCTACGATCTCGAGGAGGTGGTCCGCATCCGGACCGGAGAGAGGGGACAGGAAGCGTTGTAGCCGCTGGTCCCTGGTATCCTTCCATCGAGCGGGGGCAGGAATGCCGTATACTACGGGGATGGATCCGAAAGAACCCATCCCCGTTTCCCTTTTCTTCACCTGCCTCGCCGACGCCTTCTCCCCCGGGGTCTGCACCGCGACCGTGGAGGTGCTGGAACGGTTCGGGGCGGCGGTGTCCGTCCCCCTCTCCCAGACGTGCTGCGGCCAGCCCGCCTTCAACTCGGGAAACCGGAAGGAGGCCCGCGCGATGGCGCGGAAGTTCCTCCTCTCCTTTCCCGACGACGGGTACATCGTCACCCCGTCGGGGTCGTGCGCGGCGATGGTGAAGCACGGCTACCCCGTCCTGTTCCGCGACGAGCCCCGGACGCTGACGCGCGCCCGGGCGGTCGGCGAGCGCATATTCGAACTCTCCCAGTTCCTGGTCGACGTGCTCGGCGTGACCGACCCCAAGTCGGATTTCTCCGGAAAAGTTACGTACCACGACTCGTGCCACCTGCGGCGGGGGCTGGGGGTCGTCTCGGCCCCGCGGAAGCTGCTGCGCGCCATCCCCGGCGTCGAGTTCGTGGAGATGGAGGAGAGCGACCGGTGCTGCGGCTTCGGGGGCGTCTTCTCCCTCAAGTACCCGCGGATCTCCTGCAAGATGACGGAGCGCAAGGTCGAGCGGATCCTTGCGACCGGCGCGTCGTACGTCACCTCCGGAGACCTCGGGTGCCTGCTGAGCATCGGCGGGTTGATCTCGCGGGTCGGATACCCGGTGAAGGCGATCCATCTCGCCGAAATCCTCGTGGGGAAAACCGGGGGGCTGTCCTCCTTCGCGGCGGATGCCGCTTCGGTGGAACCGCGACCGCCCGGGACCGTCCGATGGGCGGGCGGCCGCTGATGGAGCTCAACGCGAACGCCTTCGGGCGGAATTCCAGAAAGGCCCTCCTCGACAAGACGCTGCAGGAGGCCCTCGGGCGGACGACGGGGCGGTTCCAGGCCCACCGCGATGCGGCAGTGGCCGCCTTCCCGGAGTTCGAGGCGACCCGCGAGCGCGCGTCGCGGATCAAGCGGGACGTCCTGGACCACCTGGACACGTACCTCGCGCGCTTCATCGAGGAGGCGGAAAAGCGGGGCGCGGTCGTCCACGTGGCAAGGGGACCGGGCCAGGCGCGCGAGATCGCGGCGCGGATCGCGCGGGACGAGGGGGTCACCCTCGCCGTCAAGTCGAAGTCGATGGCGTCCGAGGAGATCTCGTTCAACGAGGCGCTTCAGGGGGCGGGCGTCACGGTCGTCGAGTCCGACCTCGGGGAGTTCATCATCCAGCTTGCGGGGGAAGCGCCTTCCCATATCATCGCTCCCGCGGTCCACAAGACGCGCGAACAGATCTCCCGCCTCTTCGAGCGCCACCTCGGGGAGCCGCGGACCGACAGCATCCCCGAACTGGTCGCGATGGCCCGCAGGCACCTGCGGGCGAAGTTCCTCTCCGCGGGGATGGGCGTCTCCGGCGGGAACTTCCTGGTGGCCGACACCGGCTCCGTCGTGATCGTCACCAACGAGGGAAACGGGCGAATGGGGACCGTGCTGCCGCGGGTCCACCTCGCCGTCGTCGGGATCGAGAAGGTCATCCCGCGCCTTGCAGACCTGCCGACCTTCCTCCGCCTGCTGCCGCGCAGCGCCTCCGGCCAGACGATCTCCTCGTACGTGTCGATCGTGACGGGGGCCCGGCGCGCGGGCGACCCCGAGGGCCCGGAGCGGACGCACATCCTGCTGCTCGACTGCGGCCGCAGCGCGATCCTCGAGGGAAAGTACCGGGAGATCCTCAAATGTGTCCGGTGCGCCGCGTGCCTGAACGCCTGCCCCGTCTACCAGAGCGTGGGCGGGCACGCCTACGGGTGGGTCTACTCCGGTCCGATCGGCGCCGTCCTCACGCCCCTGCTGGTCGGCCTGCCCGAGGCGGCGGCGCTGCCCGACGCGAGCACCCTGTGCGGCGCGTGCGCGGACGTGTGCCCGGTGAAGATCCCGCTGCCGGACTTCCTGCTCGAACTGCGGTCCGACGCGCGGGAACAGGGTTTGAAGGCCCCCGGCGAGATCGCCGCGATGAAAGGGTACGCTGGGGTGATGAAGCGGGCCGGGCTGCTCGAGGCGATCGAGCGGATCGCGGGGGTGCTGGGGCAGTTCTTCACGAAGGGGAAGGGGATCGCCGGGCTGCCGTACCCCTTCTCCGGGTGGACGGAGCGCCGGGACTTCCCCGTGCCGGCCGCGCGGCCGTTCCGAAAGCGGTGGAAGATCCAACGGGGGGTGACGAGGTGAACGAACGGGAGTCGCTGTTCCGTCGCCTTTCCGCTGCGTGCGCGGGTCATGGCGCCACGGCCGGGGAACATCCTCCCGTGAGTTCTCCCGCGGCGACGGAAGGCGACCTCGTCGCGCGGTTCACGGAAACGTTCACCGCCGCCGGCGGGGTTCTCCTCCTCGGACCGGTGGAGGCGGCGTTGGCCGACCTGGGGGAAATTCTCCGCGCGGAGGGGGTAGCCGCCCTCTTCTTCCCGGAAGACGACGCGGCGGCGCGGGAGATCGCCGAGGCGTTGGTCCCGTTCGGGCCGTTCCACCTCACGACGGGAGCGGAGGTCCGGGGGGGGAGCGCGGCGGTCACCGCGGGGTTCCGCTCGGCGGAGGCCGCGATCGCAGAAACGGGGACGATCGTCGAAACCAGCGCGGGCGGGAGGACCCTCCTCCCGGGCCTGATCGCGGACGTCCACGTGTCGATCGTGCGCGCCGCCTCGGTGGTCGCGCGGATGGAGGAGGCGCTGGCGGGCTTCACCGCCGACCCGCCCCGGAATATCTCGTTCCTCTCGGGCCCGAGCAAGACCGCCGACATCGAGCAGACCCTCACCGTCGGCGCCCACGGGCCGAAGAAGGCGATCGCGCTGCTTCTCGCGTGAGATAACACCTCCCGCGGATTCCTCCGGGAGGGATTACCAACCCATGAACCGGAGGAGGAA
>Ga0210044_10002355_pt1 | contig 28189 bp, 23 predicted proteins | sample CryGey13umfilter_2_FD_183959 | JGI IMG/M metagenome (GOLD analysis project Ga0210044, IMG submission 183959) | Groundwater microbial communities from aquifer in Utah, USA - Crystal Geyser 4/9/14 3 um filter (SPAdes) (version 2) | ecosystem: Environmental > Aquatic > Deep subsurface >... | reverse complement strand
TCCTGATAAAACTTAAATAATATTTGCTTCGCAATCAATTTACCCCGTAGGCATTGAACCATGGTTGAATTTACTACAGGACAAGTGGAGAATATACTAACAGAGTGAAACACCTTGGTCAAGATATTAGTAATGGGGAAATGCTTCTGATATAGTATTTAAACAAATGCCGGAAAATAGAGAATATAGCGGGAAAATAGCAATAAGCTCACGGGGAGTGGGTTATTTTAGTATAGAAAATTTACCGGAAGATATAGAAATCCCAACCAATCTTCTCAATACCGCCCTGCATAATGACATTGTAGAAATTTCACTTCTTGCAAAAATTGAGGGTCAAAGACGGCAGGGTCAAGTATTGAAGGTCTTAAAACGAGCGAAGACAACATTTGTCGGACTACTGGAACAAAGCAATGGTAATGATTTTATGTTCCTAAAACCAGACGACAAAAGAATGTATAGAGACATTTTCATTCATACATCTAAAGCTAATGGAGGAAAAAAGGGAGACAAGGTGTTTGCGGAGATCACGGGTTGGAAAGACCCGCAAAAAAGTCCTGAAGGTCGCATACTTGAGGTTCTTGGTAAAAAGGGAGTTCATAACGTGGAAATGGAGGCCATCATTCTTGAAAAGGGATTCAGTCCAAAATTTAACACAGAGATTGAGCAAGCCGCAGAAAAAATCGTTAACGAGGTAACAAAGAAGATGCCAGAAGAAATTTCCACAAGGAGAGATGAGCGCAAAATAACCACTTTCACTATAGATCCGGCTGATGCGAAAGATTTTGATGACGCATTATCTTTTAAAGATTTGGGGAATGGCACTTATGAGGTGGGAATTCATATTGCTGATGTTTCTCACTTTGTTAGAGAAAAAACCACCTTGGACACTGAATCCGAAAAACGAGGGACCTCCGTTTATCTGGTTGACCGCACCATACCAATGTTGCCAGAGATACTCTCAAATGATGCTTGTAGTCTTAATCCCAATACAGATAGACTAACATTTTCCGCTATTTTTATTTTAGAAAAAACAGGACATGTAAAAGAAAGATGGTTTGGAAAAACAGTCATACATTCTGATAAAAGATTTTCCTATGAAGAAGCCCAAGATAATATAAACAGGAAGTCGGGAGAATTTTTCAAAGAATTAACAATTCTAAACGAAATTGCAAAAAATCTACAAAAAGAAAAGTCCAACAATGGAGCAATAGAGTTTGAAACAGAGGAGGTTAAATTTGAATTAGACAAAAACGGAAAACCAATTCGTGTCTACAAAAAAGAGCGCCTGGAAACCCACAAAATGATTGAGGAATATATGCTACTTGCAAACAGGGAGGTGGCGAAATATATGTATGACAGCATCACCAAGAAAAAAAATGGTGGTTCTTTTATATACAGAATTCATGATTTGCCAGACAAAGACAAAATAAGCAATCTTCAAATTTTCCTTAAGGCGCTTGGTTATGATTTAGAGCTTGATAAGGATGGGAATATCTCCGCACAATCTTTAAACAAACTATTTAAAGAAATTGATGGAAAACCGGAAGAATCATTGGTAAAAACCGCGTCAATAAGGTCAATGTCTAAGGCGGTTTATTCCACAAGAAATATAGGACATTTTGGCTTGGGTTTTAAGTTTTATACGCACTTTACGTCCCCCATTCGCCGTTACCCCGATCTCCTCGTTCATCGATTACTATTTAGGTGTATAAACAAGGGAAAAATTGAATCTGATGACTTTGCAAAATATCAAAATCTCGCGGAAGAAGCATCCGAGAAAGAGGTGGCGGCGGCGGATGCCGAGAGAGCTTCAATAAAATATAAACAAGTAGAGTATATGACCGAGCATATTGGGGAAATATTTGACGGCACCATTTCTGGAGTTTCTGAATGGGGAATATATGTTGAAGAAAAAGAAACGAAAGCAGAAGGTATGGTTAGATTGAGAGATCTTACTGATGATTTTTACTCTCTTGACGCAAAAAACTATTCAATAGTCGGAGAAGAAAAGAATAAAAAATTTTCACTTGGTGACCAAGTAAGGGTAAAGCTTGTAAGCGCGGATTTGGATGCAAAAATTTTAAACTATGTGTTTGCGTAAAATTTTTATATAGAGGGTTAGAAACAAAACTACTTTGCGACAGCAACAGCTTCGTCAAACTGAATAGACAAAACCTTTGAGCCGCCACCTCGCCCCATTGTTACTCCATAAATAATTCCCGCCCGGGACATTGTCTCACGATTGTGTGTTATTAAAATGAGTTGAGAATGCTTTGATAAACCCTCTATCATATCTCCGTATTTCTTTGAATTTGCCTCGTCAAGAGCGGCATCCGTTTCATCAAGAATAATAAACGGAGGGGGGTTAACTTGAGACATGGCAAACAAAAGAGCTATGGAAGTTAGTGCCCTCTCGCCCCCAGACAACATAACTAGCCCTTTTATCTTTTTCTTCGGAAGAGAAACGTGTATATCTATTCCATCCTCTTCTTTTGTGTCTTCCTCTATTAAACCTTCCATATCTTCAGTGTAGGAAGTGTTCTCTGTCAAGGTTTTCTTTTTTTGTTTTATTATTTTTAGTTCAGCCATTCCTCCCCCAAACATAAGTAAGAAAAATTTTTGAAACTCTGAATTAATTTTTTCTACTCCGGAATAAAATTCCGTATCAATTTTTTCACCCAATTCATCAATGAGTTTCTTTAGAGATAGTGAAGATTTTTCTAAATCCTCAAGTTCTCTCTCCAAAAAAACATCCCTCTCACTTGTTTCTTGGTACTCCTTCATAAAATCATCTCCGCCGGAAAGTCCAGAATCCTCAAGACGGATTTTGATTTTTTCAATTTCTCTTCTTCTCTCTTCTTGAAAATGCCTATCTTCAGAAATAGACGATTCTTCATTTATAAACAAACCGTCTCTGCCCACAGACAAAGATTCGTATTCCAGTATTTCCTTTCCCGCCAAAACAATATTTTCCTTCTTCTCCCTGTTAAAATCTTCTTCTACCGCCTTAAGTCTATTTACTTCAGATTTCAATGTATTAAGTTCGCCAACAACCTTATTCTCTTCCGACATAACCCTAAATAGAGTTTTCTCCGCGTCACGGTTTGAATCCTTCTCTTTTTCTATTTCCTTTCGCAGTTCTATATATTGATTTTGAAGATTATTTTCTTCTTTCTCTATTTGCTTTAATTTACCCTCAACAACCCCCATTTCATCTTTTAACCGCGAAAGAGATTTCTCCAACTCTATGACTTGGTCTGTGTTTGTTTCTTCTTTTTTGCTTTTTATAAACCCCCTTATCAAAAAGACAATATCTTTCAGGATCTTCTTTATAAACAGAGTATCTGTACTTTTTTCTGTGGAGGAAACAATATTTTCAATGTTATTTGAAAGCTCTTCCACATCACCTAGGGTAACGATTTTGTGTTCATTGGAAGATAATATTTCTCTTTGTCTTTTGTTCAGCCTTTCCTCTGAATTTACCTCGCCTTGAATTTTTCCTAAATTTTGCAGTTCGAAATCTTTATCTTTTCTGATTTTTTGAATATTTGCTTCAAGGTTTATGAGTTTATCTCTTTTTTCATCTTTTTGTTTAGAACCTTCTAATGTTTTTTTAGCACGACTCAACTCTTCTTCTAATTCTTTTTTTCGTACTTCTAGGGGGGTGGTTTTTTGGTTTAATATTTTGCGAGATGCGCTAATGTAAAGAGATTCTCTTTTTAGATATTCCTTAGACAGAGTGATAAGACTTTCTTTCAATTGGCTGGCCTTTTCTAATTTTTCAACTTGTTTTTTTAGAAATCGTAAATGAGGAGCTATTTCTTTCCTAAGAGCTTCCACTTGTTCAATATTTTCTACGGTTTTTTTGAGTTTTCTTTCACTTTCTTGCCTCTTGTATTGATATATTTTAAGTCCGAGCGCATCTTCTATCATCTCTCTTCTTTCTTTCATATTGGCGTTGAGAATTCTGTCCGCTTCTCCTTGGGAGATTATGTGGTGGCCGGAAGCACCAATATGAGCGGTGGCTAAAAGTTCAACCACGTCTTTCAGTCTTACTTGACTGCCGTTTATTAAATATTCATTTTCTCCGTCTCTGTGGACTATTCTTTCTATTGTTATTTCAGGGAAATCAATGTTTAGAAATTTACTTGTATTGTCAAAGACCACTTTAACAATCGCCATATTTGATCTGGGAGCATCCGCCCCTCCGTTCCAAATTAGGTCTTCACCCTTTTTACCTCTAAGCGACTTGATAGACTGTTCACCCAATACAAAACGAAACGCTTCGGCAACATTAGACTTACCGCTACCGTTCGGCCCGACAACGGATGAAATGGGAGAAGAAAAATTAAACAAACTTTTCTTTTGAAAGGATTTGAATCCGGAAAGTTCTATTGATTTGAGAAGCATATGCAAAAATTAAGAGTTGAGTGAAACAACATAAGTGCTGATTGTTATTTTATCATCATTTTGCTTTTTTTCTGTTTGAAACATATGTAACAGAGTAAAATACTACCAACCCTTTTTCTCTAACGCCTTTCGAGCGGCCTCTTGTTCTCCATTCTGTTTTGAATCTCCTTCTCCTGTCGCTATGAGTTCTTCTTTAAGATAGACGCCAACGGTGAAATGTTTGTTGTGGTCTGGTCCGGTTTCTTTTTCTGTCTTGTATAGTGGGGTTACTCCTTCTATTTCCTGCGCTCTTTCTTGAAAAAAACTTTTTGAGTCAATCCACGACCTTTCTGATATTATCTTTTCAACTAGTGGGGTTATGTGTCTATAGATAAAATCTTTAACTTTTTCATATCCTTGGTCTATGTATATCGCACCTATAATGGCTTCCATCGTATTTGCAAGAATATATTGCCTAGCTCTGCCCGTGTCTTTCTTCTCTCCCTTTGAGAGAAGAAGATAATCGTTAATGCCCAAATCTACCCCCACCACATAAAGAGTGTTTGAATTAACAAGAGCGGATCGCAAACTGGTCATTTCCCCCTCATTTTTTTCAGGGTATTTTCTATATAAATAGTCCGTTATGACCAACTCCAATACCGCATCTCCCAAAAATTCCAATCTTTCGTTGTGTCCAATATTAAAATCCTTATTCTCATTCAGGTAAGAACGATGAACAAAAGCTTGTTTGAGAATGTTTTTATCAGCAAAAAAAATATTAACTTTCTTTTCAAACTGTTCCATGTTTTGTTCACTATTCATAGTTTTTTATCTGCGATGATTTTCACTCCATTTATAACTATTGGTAAAATATCATCATAAAAATTTAATTCATCAATTTCCGTCAACGCAAACCATTTGGTATTATCAAGACCTCCACTAGAACCAAGTTTAACTGGCAAAAACTTTGATTTGGCCAAAAAATAATTAACTCTTTTTTTTAACTTTCCTTTTTCTGGGTGGTATGTGATATATTCATTTGCTCCGATATTTTCTTCAATTTCTATTTCAAGACCCATTTCTTCTTTTATCGCTCTCATCACACCATCTTTTATGTCCTCATCCTTTTCCAATTTCCCCTTAGACAGTGTCCAGTGACCAAAAACATCGTGAACCAAAGCAATTTGAATTTGACTATCGTTTACGGCATAAACCAAAGCGCCACCCAGGTCTTCAATGGTTAACTTTTCGTTGTGCGTTGATAATTTTTTTTGATTTCCTTTATCGTTTTTCCCCGGCTCACCCATCTCCTTGTATATTGCCCCCAGGACACCGTTGACAAACCTGCCGCTTGTCTCCCCACCAAAAGTTTTAGCAAGTTCAATTGCCTCATTTATTGCCACCTTAGGTGGAACCTGATCACGGTCAGAAAAAAGAAGCTCATAAAGACCTATCCTTAAAACATTTCTGTCCACAATTGATATTTTTTCTATCGGCCAATCGGGAGCTGCTTTGGTAATTAAACTATCTAAATCACTTCTTTTTTTCAAAGTATTTTCAATAAGTTCTTCCATAAAAGAAGTGCTGGAAATACCCGGGGCGAATTCCTCAATGTTTCTTTTGAATATTTCCAGAGCGTCAGTATAGGACTTGTTTCCAAAGTCCCATTCAAAGAGTGATTGTAAAACTATTGATCGTGCAAGATGCCGATTTGCCATAAAAGAACTTTACTAAGAGAACCATGAATAAGAATTAATTTCCTTTTTCAGAGTCTTTGCCGAGGGCTTTTTGTTTCTCTTTGCGTTTTGCCTCTTTCTTGGCAACCACGCCCACCATATCTACAACATTTCTTCCTCTATAGGTGCCACAATTATAGCAAACCACATGCTTTGGCTTACTAACCTTGCAATGCGAACAAACAACAAAAGAACCATTCTCAAGCTTGTGATGAGAACGGCGATTCTTGGTATGGGCTCTGGTGTGTCGCATTCTTACTACCATGATCTGAAAGTATATATTATTTATCCAATTTGACAAGAGTTAGGAGCTCAAAGATAAATATAAAGAAGCCCGCGCAAACCAATATGCGCGGGCTCCGGATTCAGGTTTTGGGTGGGGGTGTAACTCGCGACTATTGTCCCCTTCCCAATTCACCAAACGGGTAATTCAACTTCACCGCTTGGTTATACTGGTCAAAAATAGAGAGTGCCGGCAGGTATGTCCTGCAGGCGATGGGGAGGCGGTCTTCTGCCACCAGATCTTCCTTTTTTCCAGGGGTCCGACTTTCTTCTTCCGCTCTGCCTTCTTCCCAGACACAAAATTTCATACCACCCTCCATTGTTCGGGTCCGCACAAACCTTATTCTCTTAAAACTAGATTGTCAATATTTTGTTTAGAAAAGAAATACGATGTATCGCGCTTGGACGATATTTTTTTATTATTTTTATGTGAAGACTTGTGCCATAGCCTTTGTGCAAATAAAAGCGGTATTGAGGATAAATTATAGAAAGTTTTTTCATTTTTTTATCTCTAGTTACTTTGGCAATAATTGAGGCAAGAGAAATTATTCTGAAATTTTCATCTCCTTTAATATGGGTTTTTTGATACATAAATTTTTTTGGCGCCCTCAACAACCCGTCAAGGAGCACGGTGGACTTTTGTGGGTTTGCGTCTATCCTGTGAAATATTCTCATTATTCCTATTTCTATCGCTTTTGAAATGCCTCTTTTGTCTATTATGCCATTTCCGACAAGAGATACCTTGAAATCAAGATTACCCTTATTTTTTTCTTGAAGTATCATTGCGAACCACCGTTCTCTTTGTAAACTACTCAATTTTTTTGAATCCTTTACCCCTCTAAACTTTCGTAAAATTCCGGGCCTCATCATAATCGCCGCAACAGCAACGGGTCCGGCAAGAGGGCCTCTACCGGCTTCGTCAACACCTATGTGATAATGCCATTTTCTTGACATCATATAATTATACAGTAGAGCTTGGATGTCCCGCCCTCAAAGTTCTCCGTCTTGTTATAATTTCCTTATGAAACAAAATGCCACTGAAAAAACAAAACGCGATTCTACAGCCCCGACTCCAACAACTTTCAATAAAAATAAATTCGTACATCTGCATACTCACAGCCACTACTCTCTTCTTAATGCTCTACCCAAAATCACTGACTTGGTTAAAAAAGCCAAAGAAGAGGGTATGACTTCTCTGGCGCTAACAGACAATGCCAACCTGTACGGAGCAATTGATTTTTACAAAGAATGCAAAAAGCAAGGTATCAAACCGATAATCGGCATTGACGCATATGTTGCTATCCGAAAAAGATTCGACAAGCAATCCGGAATAGATAACTCCAGAACACGCTTGGTGCTTCTTGCCAAAAACAAAAACGGATACAAAAATTTAGTACAGTTGGTAACAAAAGCAAATATGGAGGGTTTTTACTATAAACCCAGAATTGATAAAGAGCTTATAGAAAAATATTGTGAGGATTTAATTTGCATTAATCCTTCGTTTGGTGGAGATGTGGCACTTGCGGTTGCCGGAAAAGATTTGGAAAAGGCGGAGCTATTAATCAACTGGTATAAAAAAATATTTGGAGATGATAATTTTTTTATAGAAATAACACACCATCCTGAAATTGCCGGACATGAAGATAAGATGGAAGAATTGATTAAACTATCAAAAAAGACCGGTTCGCAAATTGTAGCTGCGCATGACGTCTATTATATTGATGCTGAAGATAAAAGGGCCCGTGATACACTGCTTTCAATCCAAACAAACGGTGATGGAAAATACAATCTTGGTAATGGAGAAGGTAGTTTTTCGTTTATAGATACCAAAGAAGCTGAAAATTTTTTTAAAAAAACACCGGAGGCGTTGGAAAATACTGAAAAAATCGCCAGAATTTGCAATTTAGAATTACAGTTCGGCTCTTGGTTATTTCCTCATTTTGATACAAACAGTGGTAAGTCCCATGATGAAGAATTAAGAGATTTGGTATACGAAGGTTTGGAAAAGAACTACACAAAGCCGACAAAAGAAACCAAAGAAAGGATAGAATATGAGCTTAAAATAATAAAAGATAAGGGTTATTCGCCTTACTTTTTGGTTGTTGAGGATATTATTCGTTTTGCCCACAAAAACAATATTTTAACGAATATCAGAGGGTCAGTAGCTGGCTCTATGGTCACATACCTTTTAGGTATTACCAGCATTGATCCAATTGAATACAAACTTCCGTTTGAAAGATTTCTTAATCCTGAACGCCCCTCTGCTCCAGATATTGATATGGATTTTGCGGATGACAGAAGGGATGAAGTGATTGAGTATGTTAAGAAAAAATACGGAGAAGACAAGGTTGCTCAAATTGGAACATTTGGAACAATGATGGCGCGAGGAGCGGTGCGTGATGTGACGCGCGCATTAGGATACCCATACGCCACCGGAGACAGGATAGCGAAACTTATTCCCCTTGGCGCGCAAGGTTTCCCAATGACTCTTGAAAAAGCTCTAAAAATTGTGGGAGAACTTAGAGATTTATACAAAAAGGATAGTGAAGTGAAAGATGTTGTGGATATGGCAAAAAAAATCGAGGGGTGCGCAAGACATATTTCAGTCCACGCCGCAGGAGTGATAATTTCCCCGGAGCCTCTGACAGAAATGGTGCCTTTGCAGTTTGACTCAAAGGGAGAGGAGAAAATAATTACCCAATATGATATGCATGCGATAGAAGATGTTGGTTTGCTAAAATTTGATTTCCTCGGAATAAGAAACCTTTCAATTATTGCCGACACGATAAATCGTATTGAGGCGATAGAAAGAAAAAAATTAGATATTGAAAAAATACCACTAGACGACATTAAGACATTTGAACTTTTGTCCAAAGGAGAAACGGAGGGATTGTTTCAACTAAACGGTACGGCTATGACAAAGTTTCTTATTGATCTGAAGCCAACATCAATACATGACATAAATGCCATGTTGGCCCTCTATCGTCCAGGACCGATGGAAGTCATTCCGGAATATATCCGTCGCAAAAACAACCCCGCTCTTGCTTCCTATCTTGACCCCAGAATGAAGAAATTCCTGACCGAATCGTATGGTCTGATTGTTTACCAAGACGATCTTTTGTTTTGCGCAATAGATCTTGCAGGATACTCTTGGCTTGAGGCCGATAAATTTAGAAAAGCGGTTGGTAAAAAAATTCCAGCGGAAATGGCCGCACAGAAAGAAAAATTTTTGGCTGGAATAATAAAAAACGGTCAAACTGCGGATTTTGCTGACAAACTATGGAAACTTTTTGAACCATTTCAATCATATGGATTTAATAAAGCGCATGCAGCTTCCTACGGACGAGTGGCCTACCAAACCGCTTATCTAAAAGCCAATTATCCGGCAATATATATGTCCGCGGTTCTTACGGCTGATTCCGGGGACGTGGAAAAAATTGGAGTTATGATTTCTGAATGCAAAAGAATGGGTATTCCGGTGTTTCCTCCTTCAGTCAACGAGAGTTACCAAGGATTTTCGGTGATTAAAAAAGCTGGGTCACCAGACACAATTCGCTTTGGGCTAACTACCATAAAAAACTTTGGGGCTGGAATAGCAGATGTAATTGTGAAAGAGAGGAAAACCAATGGTAAATACAAAACCCTTGGTGATTTCCTTACAAGGATAAAAGACCGTAATCTAAACAAAAAATCAATGGAATCTCTCATTATGGGCGGAGCTATGGACGAATTTGGTGATCGTGGAATACTTCTATCAAATCTAGAAAAGATTCTTTCATTTCACAAAGACAGCATGGTAAGCAATTCCTCTCAAGATTCACTTTTTAATTCATTGCCAGAAACGAAATCGGATATCTTGTTAGAACCGGCAGAAAAAATAAATAGTAAAGATAAGTTGAGGTGGGAAAAAGAGCTTCTGGGACTTTATATTTCTGGCCACCCTCTTGATGAATACGAAGATAAACTTAACAAAGGAAATGGTGGGGTGGCGAAATTAAAACAATCCGCCAGTGAAGGACGGAGGGTGGCGGTATTTGGAATCGTTGAAGATTTAAAAGAAATAATTACCAAACAAAATCAAAAAATGGCATTTGCAAAAATATCAGACAAAACCGATTCGTTTGAGGTTGTAGTTTTCCCAAAAACCCTAAATGAATTCAGAGAAGTTCTGGTTTCTGGAAAATGCTTACAAATCATAGGAAATATTTCCAAAAGAAACGGCCAGGTGGGCCTAATAGTTGAGAAAGCAATTGCTTTATAAAAAACCGAGATTTATCATTATCTATGGTTAAGTTTCAGGTATTACTCAAAAATCCATATTCTTACTTTTTAAAAAGGTAAATTATGCTAATATTGTCCTATGAAATCTGGCGAGAATATAGAAAAATTACGCCATTCCCTATCGCATCTTTTGGCTGCGGCTGTTTTAAGTTTTGACAAAAATGCCCTACCAACCCTGGGACCCGCTATTGAAAACGGTTTTTATTATGATTTTGAGCTAAATACGCCCATTGGAAACGACGATTTACCAAAAATAGAGGAGAAGATGAGAGAATTTCTTCCTACTTGGGAAGTTTTTGAAAAAATTGAAGTAACGCCTGATGAGGCACGAGAGATTTTTTCCCAAAATCCATATAAAATTGAATTAATCAATGAACACTCGAAGGCGGGAGAAAATATTACCATCTTCTATTCTGGACCCAAAAATAGTATTCCCTCAAAAGAATTTCTACTAAAAGCTGGAGGCTATATTCTGAAATCTGGTTTTATTGATTTGTGTAGAGGGGGGCATATTGAAAATATAGGAAAGATAAATCCAAATGTATTCAAATTAACCCACATCGCCGGCGCTTACTGGAGAGGAAACGAAAAAAACAAAATGCTTACCAGAATATATGGATTGGCTTTTGAAACAAAAAAAGAGTTGGATAAATATCTAGCTCAACAAGAAGAAGCAGACAAAAGAGACCATAGAAAGGTGGGAAAAGATATGGGGCTTTTTGTTTTTTCAGACTTGGTAGGCAAGGGTTTGCCCCTTTGGACGGAAAAAGGCGCCACGATAAGAAGGGAGCTGGAAAGGTTTATTGTGGATGAAGAGATAAAGAGAGGTTACAAACACGTTTATAGTCCCGACATAGCAAATTTAAATCTATATAAAAAGTCCGGACACTACCCATATTACAAAGATTCTATGTATGCGCCGATTAAGATTGATGATGAAGAATTTATGTTAAGGCCAATGACTTGCCCGCACCATTTTGAGCTCTACCTTTCAAAACCAAGGAGCTATAAAGAGTTGCCAATGAGAATTGCCGAAATGGCAAAGCTATATCGCTACGAACAATCGGGAGAACTCTCCGGCTTAATGAGAGTACGAAGTTTTTGTCTATCTGACGCTCATATTATTTGTAAAGACAGTACGCAAGCCGCGGAAGAAGTTAACGGCGCACTTGATTTAATTGAATACATAACGGATGTCCTTGGTCTCAAAAAAGGAGAGGATTACTCTTATAGACTATCTTTGGGTGATAGGGGGAATGAAGAAAAATACTACAAAAATGATGCCTCCTGGGATGAGGCGGAGGATAAACTACGCAATGTACTAAAGAAAAGAAAGACCGATTTTATAGAGGCCCCTGGAGAAGCCGCTTTCTATGGTCCCAAAATTGATATACAAATGAAAAATATTAGGGGTAAGGAAGAAACCGCATTTACGGTGCAGTACGACTTTGTTATGCCCGAAAGATTTGATCTAAATTTTACGGACAAAGACGGAAAGGAAAAAAGAGCAATAGTAATACACCGCTCATCAATCGGAGCGATTGAAAGAATAATCGCATTTCTTATAGAAAAATATGGGGGTGTTTTTCCTCTTTGGCTTTCCCCCGTTCAGGTTAAAATTATTCCGATAAGCGAGCTTCATTTAAACTATGCCAATAAAATTTTTGAACATTTAAAAAACGAAGGTATAAGAGTTGAGGTTGATGAAAATAATGAAACTTTGGGCAAAAAAATTAGAAACTGGAAATTGGAAAAAACCCCATATGCGGTCATAATTGGGGATAAAGAAGTTGAGGTAGATAAGATTACTTTAGAATCCAGGAATGACGGAAACGTCGGACAAATCACACCAAACGAACTTCTCTCAAAACTTTTAGATGAAATCAAGAATAAAAAATAAATTCAATAAGGAGAAGCTAAGGATTTTTAATCAACAATCCGAGCGACTATATGTCCAAATTTGCCATTTTGGCGTTTGATTGAATAAAAGACTTTCTGGCAGGAACATCTGTTCCCATTAAAATATCAAATGTTTTGTCAGCTTCTTGAGCATCTTCTACCGCAACTTGTTTCAAAACCCTTTTTGAGGGGTCCATTGTTGTTTCCCAGAGCTCTTCTGCGTTCATTTCTCCAAGACCTTTATAGCGTTGAATGGAAATTTTAAGATTTTTTGATTTTATCTTAGGGTTTTTCACCCCCTCATCTTCTTCTTTTTCTTCTTCCAATTCATCTTGCTCCGATACTTCATCTTCAGCGCCTTCATCACCCTCGATCTCTGCATAATCTCCAACAATTTTATTCTTTTCTTCCTCCGAAAAAGAGTAAAATATTTCTTTTCCCTTTTTTATTTTGTACAAAGGAGGTTGGGCTATATATACATGACCCCCGTCAATCAACGGACGAAAAAATCTGTAGAGCAAAGTTAAAAGCAGTGTCCTTATGTGAGCACCATCCACGTCAGCATCCGTCGCTATAATTATTTTGTGATATCTTAATTTGGCTATTTCAAATGTGTCCCCTATCGCGGTTCCTAACGCGACAACAAGATTTTTTATCTGCTCTGACGCTAGCATCTTATCAAGTCTAGCTCTTTCTATATTAAGAATTTTACCGCGTAGTGGTAATATCGCTTGAGTCCTTCTGTCTCGGCCCATTTTTGCGGTACCGCCAGCTGAATCTCCCTCTACTATAAAAAGCTCTGATTCTTCTGCCGACCTAGATTGGCAATCCGCAAGTTTTCCGGGAAGTGTCATGCCTTCAAGTGCACCCTTGCGTAATACGGAGTCTTTTGCCGCTTTTGCGGCCTTGCGCGCCCTAAAGGCCAAAATAACCTTTCCAGCTATGGCTTTAGCATCATCAGGGTTCTCCTCCAAAAAAGCTTCGAAACCCTCACCAAACGCGCTTTCAACGATTCCCCTGGCCTCAACGGTTCCCAATTTTGCTTTGGTTTGACCCTCAAACTGAACCTCCTTTATTTTAATTGATATGACCGCCGTTAGGCCCTCAAGGACATCGTCTCCTGTAAAATTTTCGTCCGAATCTTTTACCAAGCCACTCTTTCTCATGTAATTATTAAGGGTTCTTGTAAGTGCTGTTTTAAATCCCGTCACATGCGTTCCGCCTTCGGAATTATAAATATTGTTGGCAAACGGAACTATACGGGAAGAAATATCGTCCACATATTGAAGAGCAATCTCTACCGATTCATAATCATTGCTTTTCTTCTCAATATAAAAAATATTTTTATGAATCAATTTTTGTGTTTGATTGTAAAATTTTACAAGTGAAAGTAACCCTCCTTCAAAATAAAAACTCATTGACGGCGTATCAATGTTTAATTCTCTAAAAAAGAATACCCCATCATCCTTAATTGGACCTTCATATGTGCGAGCATCAATAACACTTACCTTCATCCCATTAACCAGATAGGCCTGCTGGCGCAAGTGATTAACTATTCTGCTGTATTCAAATTTAATATCTGGAAAAATTTCTACATCCGGCTCAAATACTACAATGGTTCCGTTTAATTTTGATGCGCCTATTTTTTTTACCGACCCTTTCTTTTTCCCCCGACTGTATTCCTGTATAAATTTTCCACCATCTCTATGAACTTCCACTTTCATAAAAACAGACAGAGCATTCACCACAGATGACCCGACACCATGCAAACCTCCGGATACTTTGTAACCTTCTCCGCCAAACTTTCCGCCGGCGTGCAGGGTGGTCATAATGGTTTCTAATGCTGAAACTTTTGTTTGTTTGTGGGTATCGACGGGAATACCTCGCCCGTTATCCGCAACTCTTATCCTGTTTCCGGGCAAAAGAACGACCTCAACATCATTGGCAAAACCCCCCATCGCTTCATCCCTGGAGTTATCAAATATTTCCCAAACAAGGTGGTGAAGTCCGTCAGGGCCGGTGGTACCTATGTACATTCCCGGTCTTTTCCTAACCGGTTCAAGGCCCTCAAGGATGGTTATGTCTGAAGCGCTATATCCACGATTTGTGTATTCTTTTTCTGCCTTTTTACCCTTATCTTTAGCCATAAATTATGAGATTCTTTAAAATATACGAATTGGGCTTTTAAACAAACATCGCACCCGCTTTGGGCGGATACGAAACTTAAAATACCCTTTCTTTACAAGGATATTATAGCAAATTGGGGTATAAAATGGAAGGCTGTTATTTACCCAAAAAAGGGAAAAAAATAGCTTGTTTTCTCCAATATTTATCAAACATCTTTAGGTCTAAGTATTGATTGGAAAGAGTGCCGTCAATAGAATCTGGGTCATGGTAGTAAAATCCCTTTATTTTTCCATCTGCTTCTTCAAAACCGACCAAAAGTACCGTATGGAAAGATTGCCCATTTGATAAGCCGGGGAGAACAGATGTCAAAACTAATCCCCCACCCTTTAATGTATTAAAAATTTCTTTGATACCAAAGTCAAAAATCTTTTGTGAATATTTGCTTGGAGAAAATGTTTTATTTGCAGTATCAATCTTAACGGACTTAAATTCTTCTTTAAAAGATGGCACGCCGTGATTGTGCGACACCAGTGTAATTACGTCGTGTGTAATGCCATGAGTAATTGTTAATTCGGTAATTAATTTTTTTTCCAGCATATCTTGAGTGATAATTAAGCTCTCTTCAAAAATTTCATCAACCGTTGGACAATTATCAACTTTGAAATATTCAAAGACCATCTTAAGACACGCGGCCGTACACGCGCGCGCTTTTCCAAGAATCTTCCATTCTTCTTTCTCCACATCTTTATATTGCGAATAATATGGTACTTGCATTTTCATCTTACTTTCCAACCATTATTCCTTATCTGTTCTTCTATCAACGCCATTGTTTCGTTTACCTCATCGTCTGTTAACGTTTTGGTGTCTGAAACGAAAACAAGGTGAAAAGCGCTTGAAATATTTTCCTTATCCGGAGAAAACTCATCAAATAATTTAACTATCTTTAAAGTATCGCCACCCGCATCTTTAATTACTTCCGTTAATTTTTCTTTTAACAATTCTTTGTTGTGAAGTATGGCGATATCTCTTAAAACAAAGGGGTATGTTGACGGTTTTTTGTATCTTGCTTGACTTAATTTTTTGGGAATATGGGCGATTTCAACATCTTCTAATTGAGCGAGAATACTGCTCCAATCGCATTCAGCAATTGAGTTATTAATTTTAAAATCGGTTTTTATGGCCAATTCTTTTTCTAACAAATTGACGGTTTCTTCAATATCTTTATCCTCAGATTTTTCCTTTTTAGAGCCTTTCGGATTCTTTATTCCAAAAGCAAGGTGTTTGACTTCTCCGGATTTTGGGAAAACATTTCCTATTTCAAATACCTTAATTTGTTCTAAACCCAAGAGAAGAGCATTTCCAATATTAAAATCCAAAGATTCCTTAATACCATCAGTTAAATTGTTTCGCAAAAACTTCTTGTCTCCCGCCAATGGATTTATAAGTTCTATCTCTCCTTTTTTCACAAAAGTATATGAAATGATTTCAGAAAAACCTTTTGAAATCAGAATACCTCTTATTATATTGCCATAATACTCGTCCTTGTTCACTTCGGGTTTTATTTGATTGTTTTTTATTTTTTTGGTTGGAATGTTTTCATATCCGTATATTCTTCCAACTTCCTCAATCAGGTCTTCTTTTATTCTTAAATCAAGCCTCTCTGGCGGAATGGTAACAACAAAACGTTTTTCATCTAAAGATTTTATAGCCCTGAATCCTCTAAAGTTTTTAAAATTTTTTGAATCTAATAAATTTTCTTTTATCACGCCCCCTTCGTCTTTTGTACTGTGTAAAACTTCTCCGTTTCCAAAATAAATCCCAACATGGTCAATTCCACCCTCTACTTCCGTACCGGGAATAAATTCTACTGATTTGCTCCTTATTGGAACCTCCTCTATGTTTTTATCTAGAACTTTTGAGTAATACAAACCGCTAGTGTTAACCACCTTACCCGTATTGGCAAAAACCAAATCTCCGGGGCGAGCGTCTTGTTCTTTTACTTCGTCGGTAAAAACATATTGGTCCACGGATATTCTAGGCAAAGAAATGCCTGATTGAATATACAAATAAGAAGATAGAGACGAACAATCAAACGATGTAGGCGCGTCAGAAAGAATGCTTGAGCCGTATTTATACGGGACACCCACCAACCCCTCGGCGGTGTTCATAATCTTCTCTCTGGGAAAAACCTCCTCCCACTCATACCCCCTCCTGTTTAGTATTGATTGAATCTCGTTTTGGGAAATATCAATACCCAAAGTTGATTGAACTTCTGACAAAGAAAAACCAACCTTGTATAATGACGTTCGTCTGGGATATTTATCACAAATTCCTTCTATCGCGGTCTTTTCAGTCCCTGCAATCTTTACAACAAGACGAGAAGCTTCAAATATCGCGGGCAGGGTCAGCTCTGGGGATATTTCGTTTCCAAATCTTATGGATGCGTCTGTGCGAAGTCCTAACTTTGTGGCGGTCTTTCTAATATTCACCGGATGAAAGTTGGCGGATTCTATAATTATACTTTTTGTATTTTTATCAATTTTAGTTGCTTCCCCCCCTTTTATGCCGGCTATACCTAAAGCGCTATCTCCCGTCATACCGTCAGAAATGACTTGCATATTTTCATCCATTTCATACTCCTTCCCATCCAATGTTTTTACTTTTTCTGATTTTCTAGCCACCCTGGCTCTCAATAGATAGTTACCGCTTTCATCTTTAAGTTTGGCCATATCATATGCGTGTAGAGGCTGGCCCAATGAATACATTATGTAATTGGTGGCATCCACTATGTTATTGATGGATTTTTGTCCCAAACTTTTTAAAGCCCCCTTGAGCCACCCAGGGCTTTCCCTCAATTCAACATTTTCAATAACGACAGCGGTGAATCTTGGGCAGAGTTTGGGGTCTTCAATTTCAACCTGGAGAATGTTTGATTCCGGCGCGCTTATTGGAACAATATTAACAAACTCTTTCTTGATTGGCACAAAAGTAAGCAGAGAAACTTCTTTCGCTATACCAAAATGTGAGAGGCAGTCATGGGAACGGTCCGGTAAAACTTTTATATCAAGAACAAAATCTTCTTCAAATTGTGTAATTGATTCAACCTCAAAAGAATGCTGTGTCAAAAGATTACCGATTTTTTCCGGAGATGGGATTTCTGATTCAAAATATGTTTTTAACCAATTATAAGATACGCGCATAATTTAGAATTGATTTATCACCCGAAGATCTCCGGAATAAAAAGATCGGATATCGTCTATGCCGTATTTAATCATAGCAATACGATCTACCCCTCCTCCGAAGGCGAAACCCTTATATTTGTTGGGGTCAATTTTCATTGCTTGCAAAACCTTTGGGTGTACCATTCCGGCCCCCATAATTTCAATCCACCCCGTCCCTCTGCAAGTATTGCAGTCCTTACCTGAACCATCACACTTAAAACAAGACATATCAATTTCAACTCCCGGCTCAACAAATGGGAAAAAACTAGGGCGAAATCTAATGTTTGTTTGGGTATCAAATAATTTTTCAAAATAGTTTGTCAACACAAATTTAAGATTAGCAAGCGTTACATCTTCTTCTATCATTAACCCTTCTAGTTGAAAAAATTGAGCTTCGTGGGTGGCATCAGTTGCTTCATGTCTAAAAGTTTTTCCTGGAACAATTATCCTTATTGGCGGTTTGTGTGTTTCCGCATATCTAACCTGAACGGGTGAGGTGTGCGTTCTTAGTAACTTTCTGGCATTCTCCGGTTTTATCCAAAATGTATCCCACATATCTCTTGCTGGATGATGCGTGGGTATATTAAGCGCATCAAAATTGTAATACTCGGTTTCCATCTCTGGACCGCTTGCAACGGCAAAGCCCATTTCTCTAAAAATGGCTTCGGTGTTACTTATTATTTGACTAATTGGATGAATATGACCCTCTTCTGACATAGTGGGGTAATTATAACCCGATAATCTAAAGAACCAAATCTTTATGAATAAATTTGCAAACTATAAAGAAACCAAGAAAAATTGCTTGCCTTTTCTTATGTAAATCTTATCCCCGTTAACAACTCTAAAATCAAGACCGTCACCAAGAGCAAGTGTGGCGATGTTTTGCTTTGAACGAATATCTAATTCAGTGACAAATATACCGTCCAACAGACCAACAATGATCAAATCGTCTCTTCCTGGGAAAAAGTCAAATTTTTTAATTGGATATGCCATTTTTATTACAATTTCGTCATTACATATATTGCTTTGACAAAAATACGCAGGGACATCTTCTAAGTTTCCTGTCCATTTGATAAAAAGAGAATCATCAATACTTTCTATTGAAAACTTGCGAACCGTCTTTATTTTATCTGTTGATGTTGAAATATTATTTGTGGTGGTTGCCGTTTCGCTTTTTTTTGTAAACAACTCACTCACATTTTCATATTCTGGATTGACTATTTCCACACTGGAAGAAGCTGATGTTGATGTGGAATTTTGAGAAGATGGGATTGTCGGCAAAACTTCTATTAGAATGGGTTCTTCTGGTAATATAAACGGCCTGACTTCTGTAACCGTTTCTGGATAAACAGAAAGAATTTTTTCCCACCCCTGAAAACCTTCTTTTGAGACACTTACCTTATACTCAGAAGGTTTTAGATTCTGGACAAAAACAGTCTTTTGGAAAATATTCGTTTTCTTAATCGGCTCATCATCAAGATAAACATTAACTCCAGATTGACCCACGGAAACATAAAGACCTCCTGTTGGAAAAAGTTTAAACACCTCGCTTAATCTATATCCCCTTGCATAAAGAATCAAAAACGGAGCAAGTATTATAAAAACCAAGAAAGAAACTAGCAAGTATACTGTTCTTTTTCTTTTGGAAAGAGGTTTCATGCCGTACGAAGAAGGTTGCGGTCTGGTAATATCTGCGCAAAACTATATTTGTAAATTCTTCGACTTAGTTTCATATTTATAGTTTATCATTTATTGAAACCGCGACTGCGGCTTCGTGCGGTATTCATTTTTAAGTTCTGTGTTTAGGGGTAACCCAAAACCCCATATATTTCCCAAAAAGTAATCGGGTTTGCGCTTCCAACCCGGGGATAGCGCCAAATACTGTTATGGTTATGGGCACCAAAATCCATTGAAAAACCATTAATATTCTTGAATATTTGCTTCTGTGTTTTGGTCTTTCAGGTAAAAAGGATATGAATATTATACCAGACAGGATTAAGCCCAACATTGCGACTATCATTATATTGCGAGTTAAAAAGGGTAAATTATAAGACAAAACTGTTTTATTAAAGCTTGCTCCACCCAAAATAACCGGCAACCACCCCAGTATAAAAATTAATATGGGATTGGTGGCGAGAGACCAGAATCCTTCCGTTTGAACAAAAATCACTTTGATTTTCTTCCAAAGAGGAATTTTTTTGTTTTTTATGGACCCAAAAATTAAATACGGAACATTTTCAACTCCCCATGACCACCTCCTATTCTGTTTATAAACATTTATAGCGGTTTGCCACCATGAGTGACTGACATTGGCGTCCATAGATACCGGATAAGAAAGTGGAGTAACCGTGTAATCGGCATTTTGAGCCATAAAAAGGTTCCAAAAGATTCTGGAATCTTCCGAAACAATATTTTTTTGCCAATAACCAACTTCAAAAAGTGTCTGGAAACTGACAGAGTGTGATGAGAAAGTCGCCAATTTTTCGGGTCTCTCCTGTTGCATCATTTGCCAAAAAGTACTAGAACCGGCGGCTACTCTAGACAATGCGGGCGCATCCCAGATATTGTTGTTGTAAAAAGGAACGGGTTGAAAAGATGTTTTGAGTGGATTTGGAGAGGTAAGAAAATGCCAAGTTAAACAAAGAAAAAATTGTTTGTATGCTACTGTATCTATATCAAACGCTGAAACTATTACATCTTTATATGGAATAGCACTCTTATCCAAAATTTCTGTTCTCGCCATTTCAGCGGCAAAAGAAATGTTGGAACCCTTTCCTGCCATTTCACCCGCCACTCCTTCTTTATGCGCGGTTACCAAAAAATATCCGAAATCATTTCCATATTTTTTTCTTATTATTTCTGCGGTTTTTTCGGATTGGTCTCCCGCCCTCTCTTCTCTGGCAAGAATGATTATCATTTTTTTCTTATCGTACTGCGACGCCACAAGAGACTTAATACTTTCTTCTATAACATCTTGCGGTTCTTTATAGAAAGGCAATATAACCATGTGATAAATATGTTCATATTTCATTTTTGATATCATCAGAGACCAATCCACAGAAAGATTATATTTGATTCTTTTCCAGTTATGCCTTAGGTGCACAGAAAGATATGCGGTCTTCAAAAGCCAGTACAAATCAAATGAGATAATGAAATATGCGGCGGCTGTGGGGAAAAAGGCGGACAAAAATATTGTGCCAAGAATGGTGGACCAAGACAAAAATCCGGGCATTATTTCTAACATCCGATACAGGAACCTGTCCCCACCTTGGAGATCCGACGCCCTACCAACTTTAAAATATTCTGTATCCTTATAGTCCATTGTGTTTAAAGTAGCCACTCTATCAAACTATTCTTGTTATCACCAATTAGATTAGAAGGGCTGTCTACCTACTATTTGAAAAAATCTCTTTTCCTCTAGCCCAATATTCCGGGTGACCCCTATCTTTCATCCAATACCACCATTCCGCCCCCCAAAGATACTGCTCGTCAAAACCCGTACCTTCGGCGAAAGAAATTATGCTATTAAATTTTTCTATGTCCATCCTGGAAATTTGAACATCTAAGGGGGAGTCAACTATGGGTGCCAACAACCACGGTTCGGTAGAAAGTTCAATCAAAATACTTTTCTTTTTTCCAAAAATTAATTCCATTAAATTTGCCTTTGCTTTATAAAAAGACGGCAGGTATACAGTCTTCACTTGTCCTATCGTTGGATTCCAAAGGTATATGTAAACACTTGTGCCAAAAATATCTCCAGAGCGCCATGGATTAGCCCAAAGACCCAAGTTTCCGCTATCAGTTACCAAAATATTTCTTGATGGGTCCAGTTTCTTTACCAAAGACACTTCCTCTTTGAAAAAGTCTTCATCAAAATCACCGCACTGCTCTTTTGCAAAAACCGAAAGAAACGGCTCATTCTCCACTTGCCAATACTTTATATTTTCATAGCCCTTATAATGATTAACTGTCGCCTCCACGTAAGAAAGAATTGCTTCTTTTCTCTCTTCCCATGGTAGCTGTGTCGCCCATTGAGGTTCATGGCATTCCGGCCATCCCGGAGCTCGTCTTCCTACTACCAAAATAACCTCGGCATTCCTTTTTTGAGCTTCTTCAACTTGGTAATCCAATTCTGAAAAATTATAATTCCCTCTTTCGGGCTCTGTTATCGGCCAATGTGCCGAGAGGCGAAATCTTCTCACGCCCAAATCATCAAGTATGGCTTTATAAACATCTTTCCATGGCAGCTTTAGTTCGTCGGAATGAAATTTGCTAAATGAAACGCCATAAAAAATTTGGTCAGGGTCCTTTTTCGCGGAAAGCCCTAGAAAAATCACCACCAAAGTGATAGCGATAATCGCTATTATTTTTAATATTTTTTTGAAATGGTTCATAAGAACAAAACAAAAAAGCCCGTGATAATAAATACTATAGAGACTATTTTATGAGCGATGTGTCCAGGTCTAAATTCATGATGAAACAAATCGGGTATTTTGTGCCTTAACAAAAACACCATTAAAAATACAAATACGAATTGCAAAGAGCCAAGAGCGTTGGCTATTGATACCGAACCCAGTCGAATTGCGTAAAGAATACTTAAAAACGCCACTCCACCAAGAACTCTGTTTAGAATTATAAGAAATGAAGCTTTATGACCCACTGATTTTGAAGTATTGACTAATCCTAATCTAATTTGTGAGAAGCTCAAAAGAATCAGCGCGCCAAAGACATTTCCCATTCTTGACCAAAAAAATCCATTCCAAAATGTGGTGTGTTGAAATAAAATTTTTATTAAAACAGCAGAAAGACCAAACAAAATCCCCGATATAATCACCAATAAAAAAGATTTTCTGTTAAAGCGAAAATGGCCGACCATTACGGCGCCAATAATGAAAAAAACGAGAGCGAAGGGAAAAGAGCCGGGCAAAGATTCATTTAAAAGTAATCCACTTAATAGAAAGGTGGATATGGTAGAAAATGCGGTAAGCCACGCAACAACATCGGTGGCATTGGCGGCTTTTAAGGCCGTGAAGAGCAGTATGATAGACAAAATGAATATTAATCCCAAAAGAACGGACAGACCCAAAACCGTGGCACTGGGAAACTCAATAATGCCCAAAGGAAGAAGGACAATAACCACTCCAGATATTATACCAACATAGAAAGCATACACGGCCGGCTTAGAAACTGTCGTCTTAGTAACTATGTATTTGTCTATTAAAACAATGGAGGCATTTAGGAATTGCCCGATTACCACAAAAAAGATTGAGAGAAGCGCCGTTGACATGAATCAATTATAGCCCATTATTTTCCGCTATCTGTTTATATACAAATGCGGACGGGCGAATTTTTCTTTCAAGGGTTTCATAATTAATTTCAACCAAGCCAAATCTCTTTTCATATCCCAAAGCCAACTCATAGTTATCCAAGAGTGACCAGTACATATGTCCACGCACATCCACTCCAGTTTGCAAGGCTCTCCACGTACCTTCAACTTGTTTTTTTATGTATTCTGCTCGGATTTTATCTAGAGCATCAGCCACTCCGGCTTCAGAAATAAAGATAGGTTTCTTATAGCGTGCCAAATATTTAAGAGCAAGTTCTATCTTTTCCGGATTAACATTCCATCCCATGTCACTTTTTGGATAAACTTCCCTATCCCCGAATTTGGTGTACCGATAATAATTCAGCCCGATAGAATCGAAGTGGCCTCTAATGCCGTTCATAAACCTTCCACTTTGTAGATACGCGGCTATTTTGGCTAGTATTTTGTTGAAAGGGTTCCAGTTGGAATCAAATGCGTGCACATGTTTTGCAACACTGACATTAACCTGTGGCGAAGTTTTCTTAATCGCTACATATGATTCATTGTGTGCTCTGACTAGATTATTTGTGACCTTAAAGTACATAAGCGTATTGGAAAAAGAGAGAGTTTGTGCCGACTTCCAAGTGCCATCTGGTTTACCAAATTTTATCCATAGAAACTTGCCCCGTTTAAACGGCGGCCACGCGCCATAGAGCCAGCCATGACTTGCAAACACATTGGGCTCATTAATGGTCGAGAAATGAGTACAAATGTTGCTTAGACTATCTACCACAAAAGAACAATAACGGGCAAAAATCTCCGGTGCGTCCTTGCGTTCAAAACCACCGGTTTCTGAAAACCACAGTGGCAAGGTGAAGTGCCAAAGAGTTATGAATGGTTCAATGTTGCGGGCTCTTAAAGCCTTAATGACATTGCGGTAGTGTTCAATCTCATTGTGGTTAAATTTACCTTCTTCGGGTTCGATCCTGGACCACTCAATAGAGAAACGATGTGCATTGTGTCCGAGCGACTTAGCAATATCAAAATCTTGGTCGTACCGATTGTAGTGGTCAGCAGCTTTGCCAATTTTCGGAACCAAACCTTTTTCAGCGGCACTTTCCCAATCCGTACCTGTAATTCCACCCTCAACTTGGAATGAGGAGGTTGAGGCGCCCCAAAAAAACCCTTTTGGAAATTTTAATACGGTGTCTTTACCCATAATTGTAACAAGTATATCAGAGAAGGCTCCATTAAAAATACCCCGTATCCACGGGATATTTTTAATGGAGCCGCCTCTCGGATTTGAACCGAGGACCTTCGCTTTACAAAAGCGTTGCTCTACCACTGAGCTAAGGCGGCACTACTACGCTCCGATTTTACATCGAAGCTTCAAAGCACAAGCTCGCAGTGAAAAGTTCTACTACTTGTACGTCCGAAGCTCAAATGCAATTTGAGCGAAGGCGTGAGCTAAGGCGGCCACTTTCTCAATGGGATTTTATCACAAAATGAAGCTGTTTGTTAAACTTTGGTATTATTTTCAATACCATGATTATTCCCATTCATCCTAACAATTTCCATTTTTTTCAAAAATTCGGAGTTTCTTTTGTTCGCGCTTACAACTCTACCGCCTCTAATTGATAAAATTTCATAATAATTATTTTTTGTTTTATTTTTTACTTTTGATAGAAAGTCAAAAAGTATTCTTGGAATATGTTTTGTAACAACCATTTTTGTTCCGCTATAAATTTTAAGGTATAAATTTCCTCCCAATCCAATAACCCTTATCACCCATTCATCCAACTTAGATACTTTTTCTTCCCTCAAACCCGTTAATTTTTCACCCACCCTTTTAGATCGGACAACTTTAAAGACAACAAAAAAAATCGTCAATATCAAAAACACAGAGAAAATTAATCCAGGTATCATTTTAATTTTGGGTGGAAAATCGAGCGAATCTTCTTATCTCTACCCTTTCGCCAAACTTTTGAGTAGCACCAGTAATCAGGTCTTTTATCTTAAGAGACGGGTCCTTTATATACGGCTGTTCCATAAGAATCTTTTCTTCAAAATATGAAGACAATTTTCCTTCCATTATTTTCTTTTTTATATCTTCCGTCTTTCCTTCCGTTTCTTTGGAAAATACCTCTTCGGCGGATTTCTTCACCTCATCGGTTACATCGTCTGCATTTAGAAATTCCGGGTCGCTTGCCACAATCTGCATTGCGATTTCATAAGCAATTTTTTTAAACTCCTCATTTTTGGCAACAAAATCCGTTTCGCACGACAGTTCAACAATAGCGCCCGCTGTTCCATTGTTATGAATATAAGATTCTATTGTCCCCGAACCCAGTGTTCTAGTAGATTTTTTGCTTGCGATTTCTCCGCTCTTTTTCTGTAATATTGTTATCGCTTTCTCAATATCTCCATTCGCTTCATCAAGAGCGTTTTGGCATTGCATGATTGAAAGCCCTGTTCGTTTTCTCAATTCTTTTACCTGTTCTGTGGTTGCCATGTTTTTTTAAATAATCAAAATACCTCCCGAATAAATTACAATTATTTATTAATCCACTTTTGTTTTTTCTGTGGTGCTGGGTGCGTCTTGTTTCCCTTTTTGGTAAGCTTGTGCTATCTCGTTTACAAAATATGCAATACTCGCCGCCGAAGAATCATTGGCGGGAATGGGATAATCAATCTCTCGTACATTACAATCTGAACTTGCAAGTGCAACTATCGGTATGTTTAAGTTTAATGCCTCCGCAACCGCAATATGCTCTCTCTTGGGGTCAATGACGAACATTAATTTCGGTAAACCTTTGAGAGTTATTAGACTTGAAAAAAATTTCTGTAGATAAACTATATCTCTGTCTATAAGCAACCTTTCTTTTTTTGTGTACTTTGCCAGCTCTCCTTTTTCCTTTTGAGAAAGAAGGTCTTCTAATTTGTTTATTCTTTTTCTTATTTCAGAAAAATTTGTAAGAGTTCCGCCAAGCCATCTTCCCGCAACATATGGCGCCTGCAAAGATTCACCAGCGTTACTCACCGCTCTTTGGGCTTCATTTTTGCCACCCACGATAAGCATCGCTCCGTTGTTTTCTGCCACACTCCTTACAGCTTCTTTCGCCCTCTCTAGAGCTTCCACCGTTTTTCCAAGATCAAATATCTCAACCTTGTTTTTTGCGCCGAATATATAACCCTTTGTTGACGGGTGACGGCGAGATTTAATCATTCCAAAATGAGCCCCCACTTTGAAGAGGCCTTCTATCTTGTCATTTTTTTGCTTTTCTTTCGCATTCATATTTTGAAATGTGTAAGGGGAATACTAGCAAATAGAGTCGGGTCACGCAATAGAAGAGTCATTTTTGGATTCCTCCTTCAGGGCGTTTATTATTTCTTCCAATTGACCTCCAAAAATTGACGGGATATTGTGCCACGATTCTTTTATTCTGTGGTCAGTAACTCTGTCCTGCAAAACATTGTATGTTCTTATTTTCTCAGAGCGGTCTGCGGTGCCTATTTGGTTCTTTCTGTTGTCGGCAAATTTTTTGTGCTCTTCTTCTTCTTTCAACGCTTCCAGTTTAGCCATCAATATCATCATGGCTTTTTCTTTGTTTGCTCCTTGGCTTCTTTCTGAAGTTGACCGGACATCTATTCCGCTTGGTTTGTGGAGGATTCGGACAGCGGTTTCCACCTTGTTTACATTTTGACCGCCCGCGCCACCGGATCTGGAAAACTCAATCTGCAAATCTACAGGGTTAATTTCTATTTTTGTTTTTTTTCTAATGGGTAAAATCGCAACCGACGCGGTTGAGGTATGCACTCTGCCGGATTTTTCGGTTTCAGGAACTCTTTGAATTCTGTGTACTCCCGTCTCAAATCGCATATCTTCATAAACCCCTTTACCGTGAATTTCAAAAGTTGCTTCTTTATATCCGCCAAGGGCGCTTCTTGATTCGTTGATCATACTCCACAGCCAACCTTGAATTTCCGAATATTTTTTGTACATTTGAGCCAATTTCTCGGCAAATAATGCCGCTTCTTCTCCTCCAACACCAGCTCTTATTTCAAGAAGTATTTCGTTTGGAAATTCTTTCTCAATTTCTTCGGATTTCAAAATATTATCCATTTGCTTTTTCAAAACATCTTTTTGCTCTTTGATTTTTACCAGCTCTTCGTTTACAAGTTCTTTCATAGAAGCATCATTTTCATTCAAGACAGAAACCGCCTCCTCTTCTTTGAGAAGGTTTTCGTACAATCCAAATAAGTAGGATGTTTTTGGATTTTCTCTGTATTTGTTTAAATCCTCCATAAAAAACCATCAAAGAAAAAAGGAAAGAGACCGAAACCAATCTACTTCTTTGGGGTGGTTTTTGATTTGGTGGCTTTTGCTCTCTTGGTTTTAAATTTCTCTACCCTTCCCGCTGAATCCAATATTTTTTCATTTCCCGTATAGAATGGATGGCAAGCAGAACAAATTTCCACCTCAATCTTTTCTTTGGTAGATCCTATAGTAAAAATATTGCCACAAGCGCAAGTAACTTTGGCATTTTCAAAATATTGAGGATGAATTTCTTTTTTCATTGTTCAATAAATATAACAGGAATATTAAATTTTGCAAATTTGTATATGAAAAACCCCGACACGCGCTAGCGGCCGGGGTTTGGTTGGCGGCACCCGTAGGCGCCATTGGTTTGTGGCACCCGTGGGTGGGTGCCACCAAAACATATACATCGGGGTCAAAACACCACTTAGTGGCGAAGGGCCTCCTTGCGGTCGACCCTTACCCGATGTAATTATCATTATAGCAAACTCACAGATTTTGTCAAGTATTTTTACATTTTCGTGTACCAAGCATCAAAAAACACCTTTAAATAAAGGTGTTTTTTCTTCTCTCCTGTTTTTTCTGAAAGCTAGTAACTGACACCTGAAAACTATCCTAAACTCCCTTCAAA